>Ga0265313_10001478_pt1 | contig 21893 bp, 22 predicted proteins | sample 4123metaG_FD_203122 | JGI IMG/M metagenome (GOLD analysis project Ga0265313, IMG submission 203122) | Rhizosphere microbial communities from Carex aquatilis grown in University of Washington, Seatle, WA, United States - 4-1-23 metaG | ecosystem: Host-associated > Plants > Roots > Rhizosphere >...
GCACCGCCCGTCTCCGCCAGAACCTTCGTGATCGCCGCCGTCAGCGACGTCTTGCCATGGTCAACATGGCCAATCGTTCCGATGTTGCAGTGCGGCTTGTTCCGCTCAAATTTGGCCTTCGCCATTGTCACTTATCCTTCGTTCTTCATGTCCGGCGTCAGCCGGGATAAAACTCGTCGTCGTCGTTCCGCCCTCCGCCACTCTGGCTTTGGCGGACAACTTCGCGGCTTGGCCGGGAAGTTGGAGCGGGTAGAGGGAATCGAACCCTCGTCATCAGCTTGGAAGGCTGTTGCTCTACCATTGAGCTACACCCGCCTTATTCGAATTCCTTCCTTCGTTCGGCCACCCGCCTCGGGCTGCCGCGCAGCGCGAGATGGTGGAGGGGGCTGGATTCGAACCAGCGTAGGCGTAGCCAACGGATTTACAGTCCGTCCCCTTTAGCCACTCGGGCACCCCTCCGGATAAAATTCCATAACTGGAACAAATGATTACGCGCCAGTCACCGGTCGGCACAGGAGCGCGTTCGATCCGGTCGGAACGAACGTGAAAAAGCGCCTTTCGGAGGGTTGGCTGCGGACCGCGGGTTATTGGTCAATTGTGGAAGGGTGTCAATAGATTATTACCGCGCAAAAGGCCGAAATCGGACCCCGCGACAGTAACTTGCGGTCAAAGGCTAACCCCTCCCCCCGGACGGGTGCAAGCAATTTGGCCGCAGGCACCAGCCGGGGAGCTCAGAAACCCTATAAGGCCTGGGACACCCCCACGAAGAAGCCTCGCCGGGGACCAAATTGCGGCGCGCCCACGCCTACCCCTGTCCCGTCCCGGATTTCATATTTGTCATCAAAAAGATTGATCACGTCGAACCGGAGGGTTGTCGGCTTTCCGGCTCCCAAATCGAACGGCCTGCTAATGCCGAGGTTGACCTGGGCATAGCCCGGCACATGACCGCCATTCGGTGTTGCTCCATCCCGGCGAAGGCCGGACCCATACAGCAAATCGGCGCTCAACCGGATCATCTGCCAAGTGTACGAAGCACCGGCCGATACGGTCACGATCTGTTGGTGATCGAGTGGAATGAAGTGCGTCGCAATGAATGCCAAGTCGTCCGGTGAGAACTGAAATTCGCTTGAAACGATGTGGCGACCGACCGCGCGCTCGTAAGCGCCGTTCAGGTATGCGCTGAACGGTCCGCCGTCGTCGAAGTTGCCTGTGAATTCGACGCCATACTGCCGGCCGGCCTGATAGTTGAACGGCGTCAAGATGATCGGCGCGCCAAACTGTCCTTCATCGATGAGGTTATGCGACGACTTGAAGAAACCATCGAGACCGACGGTGAGACCTTCAAGAACACCCTGCTGCACACCGAGATCGTAGTAGTCGGCGCGCTCGGCCTTTGGTGTCGTATCCGTGTGATCGGCCGCTGCCGTCGTCCCGTCGAACAGAGCGATGTCCGTTGTCGCAACGAGTTCGAAGGGTGGAGGCGAGAAGTATCTCGAATATCCGCCGTGAACCGTTGTCGTGTCCGTCGGCGTCCAGACAAAATTCACTCGTGGACTGAGCTGGCCCTCGGCATCGAACGCTTGGAATTGGTCCCACCGCACGCCGTAATTGAGGGTGAACGCCGGAAATATTGTCCACTCGTCCTGCAGATAGAGGCTGTAACTCCAGGCGTGCTTGGTACCGTTGTCCGCGATATTGATCGGCGCATCGGGCAGCGTCTGGTTACCGAAACCGTCCACGGCGAGAACCAGCGATGAAGTCTGGCTTGCCAAATCGTCGGCCTGATAGATCACGCCGCTCCGGATTGTATGGCCGGAGCCGGCGTGCCAGGCGCTCTCGGCCTGAACGCCATAGGCGACGTCGCGTTTGTAGGCGGTCTGCGAGATGCCGTTGTAGAGCAGATCACCGAGCGGATCAGGTGTGAAGAAGAGGCTCGAGTAGCGGCCGAACACCGAAACCTGAAAGTCGAATGATCCCATTGCGCGCAGATAACTGACGATTCCATAGTGCGTAATCTCGCGCTGGTTTTCATTGAGATTGTTGCTCGAAAACAGGAACTGGCCGTTGCTGGTCAGCGCACCGCCGGGCCCGAGGCCGGTAACTCCGCTGATGCCAGATGGTTCCAGGCCCGCCTGGTTTGGAATCTCAAACATGTCATTGGACGTGCCGAGGATCGCAGTGACCGAACTGCTGTCATCGATAATGTCCTGCAAAAATGCGAAACCGTGCCACTGCTTGGTACGGTCGTGCAGCGGATCCGCGCTTCCGTCCGGTGATTCAATCCCAAGCGTATTGGTGAGATAGTCGCCACTCACGAAATAGTTGAAGGAGCCGGATGAGCCGCCATAGTCGACGCTCGGATTTAAGTCCCCATGGCTCCCGCCATAGACGGAAAGATCACCGCCCGGCTGGAAAACGCCTGTCTTGGTTTGGACGTCGATGATTCCCGCGGTGCGCAATCCATATTCTGCAGGAAGCGCGCCCGTGATCAGTTTGAGCGATCCGACAAAGCGTGGGTCAAGAGTCTGCCCGAATACCGAAATGCCCTCCGGAAGAATGATGCCGTTCAGACGATATTGCAGGCCGTTGTGTTCGCCGCGCACATGCAGCTGACCAAACGAGTCCTGCGCCACGCCCGGCGCCTGCAGAACAACCTGATTGAGCAGATTGTTGTCGCCACCAGGCTGAGCATCGATAGCGCCTGAACCGATTGTGTAGGTTGAAGCTCCGATCTGTGGCTGTATTCCGATCCGAGCCGCTTCAAGCTTGGCGGCAGTGACCGTAACGGTTTCGATTGTGTCGGCGTGAGCTGCAGACGCGAACGGCAAAGAGCAAATCAACGCAGACGCGGTCCACAAAAGGATTGAGTGGTTCATGACAACCTCGAACTATCCGCTTCGGCCGCGAACGAGCGCGAGGACGCGAAGCGATTGATGGATGGATGGCGCAATGCGCGCGCAGCAAGGCTGCAGCACGCTTTCACGCTCTCAAGATATTTTGCTTAGCGTCGAGGAGGAGCGCGGCCACGCCAGATGTGCGTGACGACGTTGATGAGATTTGCAGCCGGCGTGGCTGTCTCAATGACTGAGATCGACACAAACGGCAGCAGCACCGCTGCAGCTGCAGGCGTGACAAACTGGCCGGAGTGGAGGATCTCCTGGCACAACGGACAATTTGCCGGATCTTCGTTCGCGGGATATTTGTCCTTAGGCGCAGAAGGAGCCGTACCAACGATCTTGCCGGACCCCTCCGCCGCCTGTTCGAGCGCCGCCGTTTCATGTCCTTCAGACGCCAAGTGGATATGCGTCTGGGTCAGGTAGGTCTGTGCAGAAAATGCAATCAGGGTCACGAACATGAGCAGGCGTGACAGGGCAACGCGAGTTGCCTTCCTCGTCCGGCTCAAGGGTTTCGTGACTCGTTTCATTGCGCGCAGAACACGTCAAAGCGGCTCACAATAAAAGGCAATTTCCCGTGAAGATGGGATTAACGGATGTACATACCTTGCCGCGCCTGTGGTTTTCACTATAAGCCCGCGCATGAAACGTCCAGACCGCAAACCGGAGCGCAAGCCGGATCGCCGGGCCGAGCGTAAGCCGGATCGCGAAAAGAAGCACTTTCACAAGCCGCCTTCGGCAAAACCCGAGAGCGGTCTTTGGCTCTACGGTCTTCACGCCGTGCGCAGCGCATTGTCGAATCCAAAGCGCTTCGTCCGCCGCGCCGTTCTGACAGAACGCGCTGCAGAAGAGCTTGGACCAAAGCTGCTTGCGCGGGTGAAACACGAAGTCACCGACATGCATGGCGTGTCGCGGATTCTTCCGGACGGCGCGGTGCATCAGGGCATCGCGATCCTGTGCGAGCCTTTGCCCCGTCTCGAGTTGGACGCAGTGCTGGAACAAACCAGCGGCAAGCGCCGCATCGTTCTGGTGCTGGACCAGATCACCGATCCGCATAATGCCGGCGCCATACTGCGAACGGCGGCGGCGTTCGGCGCGACTGCCATCATCGTGCAGGATCGCCACTCACCGCCGGAGTCAGGCGTGCTCGCCAAGGCAGCGTCCGGCGCGCTCGACATTGTTCCGATGATTCATGTCGTGAACATTGCCCGCACGCTCGAGGATCTCGGCAAGAAAGAGTTCTGGCGCGTGGCGCTTGCAGGCGACGGCGAGAGCCCGCTCAAGGATGTAGCCGAAACAGGCGACATCGCGCTTGTGCTCGGCTCCGAAGGCGGCGGCATACGCCGGTTGGTCCGTGAGCGCTGCGACACGTCGGCCTTCGTTCCGATCGACAGTGCGATTGAAAGCCTGAACGTCTCGAACGCTGCCGCGATCGCGCTTTACGAACTGCGCCGCAGCTAGAACAGCGCCGCGACGACATCTTCGCCGCCATAGTTCTCGATGAAAACGAGAACTTTGTACCCTTCGGCCATTTGCAGATTTCCTGCGGCGTCATGCATCAGAACACCACGATTGCTCATCGTGGCCGTGCGGCGGTCAAACGCAAAACGCGGCGCCAGGCCTCGGTATTGCGATCGGATCAGTTCGAACAACAGCTTCGCATGTTCCGGCGCTAAGCGAATGCATCCGGCGCTCGCGCGCGAACCCAGTTGCGCGACCTCGGGCGCCGTTGCTGCATGTATCGCAAGTCCCGTCTGACGGCCCTGATTTTCCCAGTTGAAGAACATCGCGTAGGGCATCGGCTCGCGCCACTGACCGGAAAAGTGCCGCCGGTACATGCGAGCCGGATCGAGTTGATAGTAACCGGCCGGCGTGTTGCTCCGTTGCCGCGTGCCGTTCGGCGCGATCTCATACAGCTCGCGGCCTGTCGATGCTGGCCAGTCGTAGCGTTCGTCGAGCCTTCCGCTGACGTCTTTGCGGAACACATATAGCCGCTGTGACCATAGGCCCTTGTCAGCTTTGCTCACATAAAGGAACAGGCTGAAACGATCATATATCTCATTCGTGAGGCGCGCGCGCAGCCGCGCCGAGACGCGGATAAGCTCGTCGCGACTTAGGCCCGCATTTGCCATGACGTGCGCGGGCGGAGCCAGCTGTGAAGGTTTCGATTTGGTTTGCGCAGGCAAACGCAGCGTGACTTGCGCGCGATCCGGATAAAGTGGCGCGATCCGGATGTGAACCGGCTTGCCAGTTGCAGATTCGAGCTCGTACTTGACCAGTGCTTCGCGAATTTGCCCGATCATGTGATCGGCGCCCTGACGTGCCAAGTGCGCACCTGGTGCCGCGACATATCTACGAACGCTCTCAAGTGAAACTCGGACTGCGTTGCGCATCGCATGTTCGAGCGGCGGATTGCGGTCGAACGCGATGGCCACGCTGAATGCCGACGCGCATAGCAGGTAGATCACGCTCAGAATCCGCAGCGTCGACATCGCACCACCTTGTTCGAAGAGCCACAATACCCCGAACGCAAGTCGCGTGTCCCAATCTCTAACTACGTAAATGTTTGAACTGGCGCGTTCACACCGCGACCTCAACCTGCAGCGGCGCTTTTGGGCCAGCACCGGCCGTGAGATCGTTCTTCAGCGTCCGGCTCGCCATCCAGAAGCTCCAGCCTGCGATGATCCAGGTCGCAGCCGTGGAGAGCATCGCCCATCGAATCGAGTCGTCTCCAAACGCGGGACGCAGCAGATCGCTTTCCCAACCCACAAGAAGCGGCCCAAGGCCGAAGCCGATGATGTTCAATGTGAACAGGAGAATGGCTGCCGCCTGCGCGCGCATTCTCAGCGGAACGAGGCTCTGCACCATGGCGTAGGACGGCGCGAGATAGGCCGCGCCATTCATCGTGGGGACCAGCGCGCACAAGACCGCGATGATGAAATTGTTCGACAGAAAAAACAAAGGAAGGAACGGCAATGAGCAGACGATGATCACGATGATGACATACATGTTCCATCGCACGTCCCGCTTGCCGAGCCAGTCCGCGAAGACGCCCGAGAAGTAGGTGCCAACCCCGCCAACGACACCGAACAGTCCGCCGATCAGAAATCCGCGCGCTTCCGGCGTCAGGTGAAAGACGCGTGCGAACAGCGAAGGAACAAATGTGTTGCCGGCGTATCCGCCGAAAGACGCCATAGCTGTCCCGAACGCAATATAGCGAAACGACTTTTGCGCCCACAGATAGCGGATCGTTTCCGGCAGGCGCGGTGTCTCGCCCGTATCGACAATCTGTTCGACGTGACCGCGTTGCGGCTCCGGTACCGTGAAGACGAACATGAAGGCGATGACCAAACCGGGGATACCGGCAGCGAGAAACGCATCGCGCCATCCGAAGTGCTGCTCGATCCAGCCTCCGACGAAAAAGGCGAGCAGCAGGCCGACATTCAAACCTGTTGCGTAGAACGACAGCGCGCCGGCGCGTTCCTTCGGTTCGTAAAGATCCGAAATGATCGAATTGACTGATGGCGAGGTTCCCGCCTCGCCTATTCCGGTTCCGATGCGCGCTGACACCAGTTGCACAAAGCTCGCCGCAAATGCCGACAATGCCGTCATGGCTGCAAAAAGCACCATGGAGATCGCAATCAGGTTTCGCCGATTGGCGCGGTCCGCCAGCCATGCCAGCGGAACGCCGAGCGTCGCATACAAAATCGCGAAGACCGTCCCGGACAGAAAGCCAAGATCGGCATCGCTGAGATGGAATTCGGCCTTTATCGACGGAAGAAGCTGGTTGAGGATGTTCCGGTCTAGATAGTTGATGACATAGACCAGCGTCAGCATCACCAGAATGTAGCGGCGCGAACGTCCGCCAATCGTCGCGCGCGACGGCGCGGCGCTGTTTTCCGTCGACAAAATTCTTCTCCCCGAGACGATTTGTTTTTTTGACCGTAGCAGAAAGGACGCGCCGGGCCAGTGGTGTTAGCAGTACGCGGTTACGACCGAAATGCAGGATGGGTCAGGTCTGGCCGTAGCGCTCCTTCTTGCGTCCCTTTACAGCCAGATCGACCGTCAGCAAACGCCTCTGCCCTCCGACGCGCATCTGCTCGGAACCCAACAGGTACATCATCGCCTGATAGTCGCCGAGCGAGTCTTCCAGCGCATTCGTGAATCCCTGCGCGTCCTGCGCCTTGTTCATCTGGATCTTGGCGAACCGAAGCGCGTCCGGACTGTTCTCTGCGACGCGATGCGCGTAGGCATAAGTTTCCTTTTCCAGTTCGGCCGGCGCAATCACCCGATTGACGAAGCCGTATTCATGCGCCTCCTGCGCCCGAATGAACCGGCTTTCGAAGCACAGCTCCTTCGCCTTGCGGATGCCGACGTCCCAGGGAATCGACATGTACTCGACGAAGCCCGCCAGGAACTCGGCACTTGAGGACGCAAAGACGATGTCGCAATTCGCCGCCAGCATCCAACCGGCATAGATGCAAAAGCCTTCGACCATCGCGATGGTCGGTTTGGGAAAATTGCGCCAGCGAAGGTGAACATCGAGATTGTATTTCTTGAACTGATCGTAGATCTGGATCGTACCCGGCTCGGCGCCCAATGCAGCCTTGTAGGCGAGCGCTTCCGGCGTGCCGAGATCGTGGCCCGATGAGAAATTTCCACCGGCGCCGCGAATAACCACGACACGGACAGATTTGTCCGCCCCTGCCTGCGTGAACGCCGCATCGATCTCGTCAAGCATCCGATAGCCCAAAGCATTGCGGTAATTGGGCCGGTTCAGGGTGATGGTCGCGACGGCGCCGTCAACGGAATAGAGAATATCCTTGAAAACCATGCGTGCCTCCGGCTGCTTCTGGCGGGCACGATGCCGAGAAAAGCCCTGATCGTCCACGACGGGTGCTTGCGCCGCGATGCCGTTCCCATAAAGTCCCGCCCTGAGAGGGACTTAATGGCCGACATTTTCATCTCCTATGCCCGCGAAGACCGCCAGTGGGTGGAGAAGCTGGCCAACCAGCTTCAGAGCGAAGGCTTCACCGTCTGGTGGGACTGGGACCTGCTCGTCGGAAAGCGTTATCGCGAGACGATCGACACCGAACTTCAGACTTGCAAGACGGCTGTCGTGGTCTGGTCGCAGCATTCTGTGCAGTCGGACTTTGTCCGCGACGAAGCCGAAGAAGCCCAGCAACGCAACATCTTGGTGCCTGTTCTTAAGGAAGTGGTTCGGCCGCCGGCAGGCTTCCGCCAGATCCAGACAGCCGACCTCAGCACCTGGACTGGAAGCGGTGATCATGCCGAGTTCCGCCGGGTGATGAAGGGCATCGCCCATATGGTCGGCCGCACTGCCCGTGGTGATACCGGCGAAATCGCGGTTGATCCCGTCCATCCAACGGTCCAGTTCGAGCCGGAGCCCGCGCCGCCTGAGCCGGCGCCTCCTCCCAAACCGGTTCGCCAAGCCGAATCGAGCCCCGCGCCGATCGCAAAGCCGTCTCCCGCGCCGGCCACCTCGTCCATTGCACCCACAATTCTGGCGAATATTCCGCCCAAAAATCACCCGATCTGGCGCTACGTGGCCTTTGGCGCTGTAGCGCTGCTGGCTGTTTTGTTCGTGATTGGCGAGTACGCTTCGATTTCGCCGACACCGAAACCGACAACGCCCGCGACGCCGGCTGCCGGTCCAACAGTTCCGCCCAGCCCGGCACCGAACGCCAATCCGACGCCGCCAGTCGACAACGGCGAGACGGGCGACATCGCGCAACCGGGGCCACGTGCGGCCGCTGGTTCGACGGGCGGACATACTGGCAACGATAACAGCGATACAAGCGGCAATGCCGGAAACACCGGCGACACTGGCGATATCGGTCAGGGTGCCGCGCACTGAGTTTATGTGGCTTTCAGGGCATGACCGTCCACGACGCTCATGCCGGCCAAAGGTGCGATGCGAAGGCGGAGACGGCCATGAGCCTCTACATGAAGTGGACAATTCTGGCCGCGGTCGGACTCGCAGTCGGGTTGGCAACATTTCTGATTGCGCAATCCTACGGCGCGGCGTCGGGCGCGGCGGTGACGGCAATGGTTGCTCTCGTCGTCGTCAAGCATCTGGGTGTACTGGCCGCGGTCGGCTCGCCCCTGACGGCATTCGTGCAGATGATGCACGCCAAGCTCCACGGCACGCCGGATAAGAAGGACTAGCCGAACTTTCCTGACTTTGCGAAACCGCGCGGTACCAGCCGGCCGGCCTGCGCGCGCACGCCCTTCCAGTCCTTAAGTTCGGACTGTGTCCAGCACCGGTTGTTTGCGTCGCGCAGCCCTTCCTTCCATGTGAAGGTCACAGCGTCGAGCAGTCCGCCATCCTTGTAGCGCTGCAGGTAGACGCCCTGCCCGCGCGCCATTTCGGGAACTTCTCCGATCTCGAAGATCACGAGCTTGCGGTTGTCGCCGATGGTGGCGACGCTGTCGCCATCGACGGGCTTGCACACAAGGGCCTCACCCGGCGCCTTCACATTCATCACGCGCTTGCCGGCCCGCGTCATCGCGACGGCCTCGTCTTCGTTGGTGACGAAGCCATGCCCGGTCGTCGCGGCCAGCAGAAGCTTGCGCCCCGGCTTGTGCGCAAACATCGCGACGAGATCGGACTCGGGCGGCATGTCGATGAAGGTGCGGATGGCCTCCCCATTGCCGCGCCCGCCCGGCAGCTTGGCGCAATCCAGCGTGAAGAAGCGTCCGTCGGTCGCCAGCATCATCAGCTTGTCTGTCGTTTCGGCGTGTATCCAGAAACGTTCGCGGTCGCCTTCACGGTATTTGACAGCGTCGCTTGGCTCCTGATGGCCCTTGAATGCACGAAGCCAGCCCTTTTCCGAGCAAACGATCGTGAGCGGTTCCCGCTCGACTGCCGACTCCAGCGTCGCGGCTTCTTCGGCCAGCGCCTCGATCTTGTCGATGTGCTTGGCCTCTATGATGCGCGTGCGCCTGCGGCCGATTTCGGTCTTTCCGCCGAACTTGGCGTCGATCGCCTTGACCTCCTCGATCAACCGTTCGGACTTCAGTTTGTCGGAACCCAGCAGCTTCTTGAGATCCTTCTGTTCCTTGGTCAGCGCATCGTGCTCGGCGCGGATCTCCATTTCCTCCAGCTTGCGCAACGAACGCAGGCGCATGTTGAGGATCGCTTCCGCCTGCACCTCGTTGAGGCCGAATGCCTTCATCAGCTTCGGCTTGGGCTCATCCTCCGTTCGGATGATCTTGATGACCTTGTCCAGGTTCAGATAGACGGCGAGATAGCCTTCGAGAACCTCGAGCCGAGTCGCGATCTTTTCCAGCCGGTGCGTCGTGCGCCGCTCCAGCACTTCGCGCCGGTGATCGATGAAAGCCTGCAGCGCCTCGCGAAGGCTCATCACCTTGGGAACCAGCCCGCCGTCCAGTACGTTCATGTTGAGCGGGAAGCGCGACTCCAGATCGGTCTGGCGGAACAATTGCTCCATCAGGAGTTCCGCTTCGACCGTTCGACTCTTCGGAGTCAGCACGATGCGGATGTCTTCGGCACTCTCGTCATGAATGTCGTCGAGCAGCGGCAACTTCTTCTGTTCGAGTAGTTCAGCTATGCGCTCGATCAGCTTGGCCTTCTGGACCTGGTACGGAATCTCGTCGATGACGATCTGATAGGCGCCACGCGCGCCTTCTTCCTTCGTCCAGTGGGCGCGAACGCGGAAGCCGCCGCGACCAGTCTTGTATGCTTCTGCGATCAAGTCCGGACCGTCGATCAGAACGCCGCCGGTCGGAAAGTCAGGTCCCTTCACGAATTTCAGGATCGTGCGGTCCTGCACGTTCGGATTGTCGATCAAGGCGACCAGCGCCTGGCACAATTCACCCAGATTGTGCGGCGGGATCGACGTCGCCATGCCAACTGCAATGCCCGAGGAACCGTTGGCGAGAAGGTTCGGGAAAGCGGCCGGAAGAACGATCGGCTCTTCTTCCTCGCCGTCATAGGTCGAGCGGAAATCGACGGCATTTTCGTCGAGGCCTTCGAGAAGCGCCTGAGCCACATCGGTGAGCCTGCTCTCGGTGTAGCGCATCGCGGCGGCATTATCGCCGTCGACATTGCCGAAATTGCCCTGCCCGTCGACCAGCGGATAGCGCACCGCAAAGTCCTGCGCCAGGCGGACGAGCGCGTCATAGACCGACTGGTCGCCATGTGGATGATACTTGCCGATGACATCGCCGACGACGCGGGCGGATTTCTTGAACCCGGAATTTGGGTTAAGACCAAGGAGCCGCATCGCCCACAGCACACGGCGGTGGACGGGTTTCAACCCATCGCGGGCATCCGGCAGAGCGCGCATCGTGATCGTCGACAGCGCATAGGCGAGGTAGCGCTCGCCGAGCGCCTTGCTGAGCTGTTCCGGACGGATGTCGTCTTTGATATCGGCCATGCGCCTTCCTATTATGATTCGCGCGGAGCCAGACTATCGAGCTGCAGTCTTGCCGGCGGCATTTCCCGGCCATGCGGCCGCAGCACGCGTTCCAGCAGGAAATGTGCTGTCAATTTGAGGCCCGCGGCGACTTCGGCGGCATTGGGCGCGGCGTTCTGCGTCCCGAGCAGGAACTGGGGAAGTGGCAACAATCTCTCCCGGTATGGCTCGCCCGCCGCACGCGATACCGCCCGGCCCGTTCGCGGCGATACATAGACAAGATCATCGACCGCGCCGGTCGAGGCGCAGCGCGAAAGGTCCATGCCGAAGCCGAGCGCTTCCAGCAAACCCATCTCGAACCGCACGAACAGCGCCCCCCAATGGCCGAATCCGTCCTCTTGCATCGCATCGAGCAGGATGTTTCCGGCATCGAAGACCTGCTCATGAACCTCGCGCTCCGGCATCGTCGCGCCGACAATGGCACTGAAAGCATTCAGCCCGGCCAAAGACTCGCGGCTCTCCAGCATGTCTCCTGCCCGCGCCCGCGCGAGTTCTATCGTGAAGTTGCCGAGATGCTCGTTCAGGCGCGCACGCCAGCTCAGGTGCAGCGTGTTGCCAGGCTGCAGGGACGGCCTGGCACGCCGCGACGCACCGCCGCGAACTAGCCCGAGATGTCGGCCGTGGCTGTGGGTCAGCACCTCCACGATCGCACTGCTCTCGCCATGCGGGCGGACGGATAGAACGATGGCGTCGTCGGACCACTCCACGGAGCGCTACTCCTCCGGAAACTCCAGGCCCATCTGGCGATAATTCTCGCGCTGATCGGCCCAGTCCTCGCGCACTTTGACGAACAGGAAGAGATGGACGCGCCGCTGGAACAATTCCTCAAGCTCCTTGCGCGCCATTTCGCCGATCAGCTTGATCGTCGCTCCGCCCTTTCCGAGAACGATCGCCTTCTGTCCCTCGCGCTGGACATAGATTGTCTGGTCGATCTTCACCGAGCCGTCGTTGCGCTCCTCCCACTTCTCGGTCTCGACCATCGAAGCGTAGGGCAACTCGTCGTGCAGGCGCAGATAGATCTTTTCACGAGTCACTTCCGAAGCCAGGAGCCGCGAAGGAATGTCGGCCGCCTGATCGGCCGGATAGAGCCACGGCCCTTGCGGCATCTTCTTCGAGACCCAGGATCTCAAATCGGCAACGCCGTCCCCCTTGAGAGCGGAGATCATGAAGACTTCCTCGAAGACGCCTTCGTTGCTCAACGCCTGCACCAGCGGCAAGAGATCGGTGCGCTTCATCCCGTCGATCTTGTTGAGCGCCAGCGCGGCTTTGCGCTTGTCGGTCTTCAGGGCCTCGATGATCGCATGCGTGTCGTCGGCCGCGCGGCCCTTCGGATTGACCGTGAGTTCGGCCGCGTCGACGAGAAGAATGACAGCATCGGCATCACCCGCGCCCGCCCAGGCTGCGTTGACCATCGCCCGGTCGAGACGCCGGCGCGGCTTGAAGATACCGGGCGTGTCGACGAAGACGATCTGTGCATCGCCGTCCATCGCGACGCCGCGCACGGCCATGCGCGTGGTCTGGACTTTCGGACTGACGATCGCGACTTTCGAGCCGACCAGAGCGTTGACGAGAGTCGACTTTCCGGCGTTCGGCGCGCCGATGATGGCAGCAAAGCCGCAGCGCTGTGTCATCGCGCCAAATCCAGACTCGTCAGCATCTTCTTTGCGGCATCCTGTTCGGCTTCTCTCTTCGAGCGGCCTTCGCCCGTCTGCGATGTCTGCCCGGACACGGAAACTTCAACAAGGAAGCGCGGCGCGTGATCCGGACCGACCCGCTTCACCAACGTATAGACCGGAGCAGCGGCATCGCCCCTTCGCGACTGGGCCCATTCCTGAAGCGCCGTCTTGGCATCGCGCATATCGCGATCCAGCGAACCGAACGCTTCCGTCCAATAGCACTCCACAAAGCGGCGCGCCGCATCGATCCCGCCATCCTGATAAAGTGCCGCAATCACGGCCTCGCACACGCCGGCAAGGATCGCAGCCTTGCGGCGTCCGCCGCTGCTGGACTCGGAGCTGGCGAGTATGAGTTGGTCAGCAAGGCCCGCTGCCTCCGCAGCCCGCGCGCAGGTTTCCTGGCGCACCAGCGCGTTGTATTTCAGCGCCAGCGCGCCCTCGGGATCGCCCGGATAAAGGGCGTGCAGCTTTTCGGCTGCGATCAGACCCAATACTCGATCTCCCAGAAACTCTAGCCGTTCGTTCGAAGCCGTCGCGTTGGCGCTGGAATGCGTCAGCGCGCGCTTGAGCAATTCGCGATCTCTGAAGACGTGACCGAGGCGCGCTTCGAGGTCAGTCGATGAAGGTGAACATCCGGCCGTAGCGGACTGCTCCGGGCCAGGTCCAGGGTTCGTACCAGATTGCTGTTTCATCGATGGAGAAGAATCGCAGTTCCGCCTTGCCGACAAGGTCTTCGGCAGGAACGTAGCCCACTGCTTCGCGGCTGTCGTCCGAATTGTCGCGATTGTCGCCCATCATGAAGTAATGGCCGGGCGGCACGATGAACACCTGGGTGTTGTCGGCCTCGCTCTCGAACCGGTCCAGCGTCAGGTAGGACTTGCCGTTGGGCAGCGTCTCGCGGAACTGGTGGACATGGTGCGTACCGCCAAAACCGTCCGGCTCGACATAGTCGGCCACGGGAACCTTCGGTACCGGCTTGTCGTTGATGTAGAGGACGCCGTTGATCATCTGGATGTGATCGCCCGGCATTCCGATCAGCCGCTTGATGAAATCCTTCATGTAATCGGGCGAGTTCTGGTTCGGCATCTTGAACACGATGACGTCGCCGGGCGCCGGGTCCGAGGCAAAGACCCTGCCGGAGAACGGCGCGAGGCTGAACGGGAATGAGTGCCGGCTATAGCCATAGGCGTATTTCTCGACGAACAGATAGTCGCCGACCAGCAAGGTCGCTTCCATTGAGGCCGAAGGAATGTTGAACGGCTGAAACAGGAATGTGCGGATCACCACGGCAATCAGCAGCGCATAGGCGACCGTCTTGACCGTTTCCAGCCACGACTCGCCTTCCTTTTTTTCGGGCGCGGGTATGGCCGCGTTTTCCTTGGCGTCGCTCACATTGGGATCGTCAGACATTTCGGGCTCTTTAGACGGGGCGATTGCGTCAAGGTCAAGGTGCGGACGGGAAATTGATTAAGCCGGAACCGCGGAGATGATGACGATCGCCTGAGCAAGCGGAAAATCGTCGGTAATGGTCAGGTCGATCTGGGCCCGATGCCCGCGCGGCGTAATCTCCTCCAGCCTTTTCAGGGCGCCGCCCGTCAGCTTCATCGTGGGCTTGCCGCCCGCGACATTGACGACACCCATGTCGCGCCAGAACACGCCGCGGCGCAGGCCGGTACCAAGCGCCTTGGAACAGGCTTCCTTCGCGGCAAAGCGCTTGGCGTAGGACGCGGCGCGCTGCGACCGCTTGTCCGATTTTTCGCGCTCGACGGCAGTGAAGATGCGGCTGAGAAAGCGCTCGCCGAACCGCTCGATGCTTTTGTCGACGCGGCGGATGTCTATCAGGTCCGAACCCAGGCCGATAATCATTTGGCGGCCATGCGGTCAATGCCGCGTGCTTCATCCATGAGAGCGCGCATGTGGCGTATGGAATTCTCCAGCCCGACGAAGATGGCCTCTCCGATCAGGAAGTGGCCGATATTGAGTTCGCGGATCTCCGGGATCGCGGCGATGGGCTTCACATTGTCGAAGGTGAGCCCGTGGCCGGCATGAACCTCGAGCCCAATCGATGCAGCGTAGGCGGCGCCATCGCGAAGCTTATGCAGCAACCGTTCCTGTTGCGCACCGGCGGCATCGCAATATGCTCCGGTGTGCAGTTCAACCACGGGCGCCCCGAGCGACTTCGCGGCATCGAGCTGTTCCTTCGCCGGCTCGACAAACAGCGACACGCGAATGCCCGCCGCCGAAAGACTGCGCACGATCGGCGAGAGATGATTGTGCTGTCGCGCAGCGTCAAGTCCGCCTTCGGTGGTCACCTCCTCGCGCTTCTCCGGCACGATGCAGGCGGCGTGCGGGCGAGCGTTGAGAGCGATAATGTGCATCTCGTCGGTCGCAGCCATCTCAAGATTGAGCGGGATGTGCAGTTCGCGCGACAGACGTTCGATATCGGCATCCGAAATATGGCGGCGATCTTCACGCAGATGGGCGGTGATCCCATCCGCGCCGGCCGCTTCGGCAAGCTTGGCTGCGCGAACCGGATCGGGATAGACGCTGCCGCGCGCCTCGCGGACGGTCGCCACATGGTCGATGTTCACGCCGAGTCGCAGGGGTTTCATGCCGGCCTCTCGCTTCGCCTCTGGCCCAGACTATCTGAAACGCGCGTCCCGGCGGCAATTCCAGTGTTCGAACGGCCAGCCATGATCCTACTGCAATCCCCGGCTTCCCGGTTTCACTGCGGGTATATTGCGAAGGTGCGGCGGAAGTTTGTCGGCTTCCCACGCCGGCACCTTCAGTGTCGCAAGCGCCACCAGCTTGACGCCGACTTTCGCCTTGCCGCCGGAGCGATCGATCAGACAGGCAGCGGCGACCGGTTTGCCGCCGGCGGCCTTGATGGCCTCGATGCATTCACGCGACGACACGCCGGTGGAGATGATGTCCTCGACCATCAGGACGGGCTGGTTCCTTGTGAGCTTGAAGTTGCGGCGAAGCTGGAATTTGCCCTCAACTCGTTCGACATACATCGCAGGCAATCCGAGCTGGCGGCCCATCTCATAGCCCGGGACGATGCCACCAACGGCCGGCGAGATGATCGCGGTGAACTCCTGCTTGATTTCCGCGCGAACCTTCTCGGCCAGAGCCTTGCAAAGTTTCGCCGTGCGCCTGGCATCCTGAAAGACGAGTGCCTTCTGCAGGAACATATCCGCATGCAGGCCGGAAGAGAGGATGAAGTGGCCCTCGAGAAGCGCACCCGCCTTTTTGAATTCGTTCAGGACCTGTTCGTTGTTCATATTGTATCTCCCTCATCCGACGACGGGCACAGGATGAGGTGAGTTCCTCATGCTGAGCTTGTCGAAGCGTCCCGCACGCGATCGACCGATTCGACCGCCGCGTTCACGCGTAGCGCGCCCAGAATGTTCTGCAAATGGGCAAGATCGCGCACTTCGATATCGACGTTGAACTCAAAAAACAGCGGGTTGCGGCTCGTCACCTTCATGTTGAAGATGTTGCCGCCATTGTTTGCGATGACGTTCATGACGGCCGCGAGCGATCCGGGCGCGTTCTTCACGCGCACCAGCACGCGGGCGATGGAAGGGCCGCCTTCCGCTGCGTGCATGCCCCAGGTCACGTCCAGCCAGTCGCTCATCGTGTTCTGCGCTTTTTCGAGCTCTGCGCAGTCGATCGTGTGAATGACGGCGCCCTCACCGGGCACCATCAGCCCCACGATGCGGTCGCCGGGAAGCGGATGACAGCACTGGCCGAGACGGTACGAAATTCCTTCCGTCAGGCCGCGGATCGAGATCGGCTTCTTCGTCTTGGGCTCGGTGAACGCCGCCTGCTTGCGCTTTTCCGGATCGAGCTTGAGTTCGGGGAACACCGCCTCCAGCACTTCGTTGCCGCGAAGCGCGCCGCGGCCGACTTCTGCAAAGACGTCATCGGCTTTGGCGAGGTGCAGCTTCTTGGCGACTTCACCGACCGCCTTGTCGGTCAGCTCAGCGCCTTCGTCCGCGAAGACTTTCTTCAGAATGTTGCGGCCGAACTTCACATGTTCGCCGCGCTGGGCGAGACGCAGGAACCGGCGGATTTCGGCACGCGCGCGGCCCGTCACCACGAACTGCTCCCAGAGCGGCGACGGCGTCTGTTCCTTGGTGCGAATGATCTCCACCTGGTCGCCGTTGCGTAGCGGCGTGTGCAGCGGCACATGCGCGCCATTGACCTTCGCGCCGACGGTCGAATTGCCGATGTCGGTGTGCAGCGTGTAGGCAAAATCGATAGGCGTCGCACCGCGCGGCAGGGCGATCAGATCACCCTTCGGCGTGAAGCAGAACACCTGGTCCTGATACATGTTGAGGCGGGAGTTCTCGAGAAACTCCTCCGCGCTGTCGTCGCGTTCCAGCAGGTCGACCATCTCGCGCAGCCAGCCATAGGCGCGATCCTCGCCCTCGCCCTCCGAGCCTTCGCGCTCGCGGTAGCGCCAGTGCGCCGCCACGCCGCGTTCGGCGACGTCGTGCATGGCCTGGGTGCGGATCTGGACTTCGACTCGCTGCTTTTCCGGACCGATCACCGTCGTGTGAATGGAGCGATAACCGTTTGTTTTCGGGGTCGAAATGAAATCCTTGAAGCGCGACGGCACCATCTGCCAGTTCTGGTGCAAGACGCCGAGCGCGCGGTAGCAGTCATCCTCGTTCTTCACGATGACGCGGAATCCGAAGATGTCAGACAGCGCCTCGAAGTTGAGCTGCTTGTCCTTCAGCTTGCGCCAGATGGAGAATGCGCGCTTGGCGCGGCCATAGACCCACGCGTCGATGCCATGCTCGGCCAGTTTGCGCTTGATCTGGTCGGCGATGCGTCCGATGCGGTCGCCCGATGCGTCGTCGAGGCGCGCAAGCCGCGTGACGATCGAATTGCGCGCTTCGGGATTGAGTTCCGCAAAAGCGAGGTCTTCCAGTTCCTCGCGCATGTTCTGCATGCCGATGCGGCCTGCGAGCGGCGCGTAGATATCCTGCGTCTCCTGCGCGATGCGGCGGCGCTTCTCGGCGCTCTCGATGAAGTGCAGCGTGCGCATATTGTGCAGCCGGTCGGCAAGCTTCACCAGAAGGACGCGAATGTCGTTCGTGATCGCCAGCATCAGCTTGCGGAAGTTCTCCGCCTGCTTGGTGCGCTCCGAGAACAATTCCAACTGCGACAGCTTCGTCACGCCGTCGACGAGATTGGCGATCTCCTCGCCGAAATTCTCCTTGATGTCGTCATAGGTGGCGAGCGTGTCTTCGATCGTGTCGTGCAGCAGTGCGGTGACGATCGTCGCCACATCGAGCTTCAAGTCCGTCAGGATCGCCGCCACTTCGAGCGGGTGCGCGAAATACGGATCGCCCGAGGCGCGGAACTGCTTGCCGTGCGCCTTCATGGCATAGACGTAGGCTTTGTTCAGCAGCGCTTCGTCGGCGTCGGGATCGTAAGCCTTGATGCGGTCGATGAGCTCGGTCTGCCGCATCAACCGGCGGCGTGTCGGACCCTTCGCGGCGGGCTGAGCAGGCGCAACCGCGGGAGCAGGCTCTGCCTGTCCCGTGTCCTTGGTTTCGGGGGACACTGGTGCGCTCATGAACCCAATATATAGGAAGAATTGCCAAAGTCGGATTGTTGATATTGTCCCAAAACGGCGAAAGGCGGCGCTTTTGGCGCCGCCTTTGTCGATTTGGACCGCTGCCGCTCGCGGCGTTCGCCTGCTTTCGCAGGTCCATCGGACCTGCTCACGCGCGATGCGCGCCGCAGCTTACTCCTCGTAGTCCGCTTCCGGCTCGGGCTGCGGTTCGGCGCGGCGCTGGGCTTCGGTCGTCAGAGCGCGCAGCAGTTCTTCCTCGGTCACCTGGCGGAACGCACTGTCCTCGCGCGCGTCGTCAGAGTCGGGACGCGCCTCCTCCGGCTCGTCGACCTCGGCATGCTTCTGCAAGCTCTTGATGTATTCTTCCTTGGCCTCGTCGGGCTTGATTTCCTTGGCTGCGATCTCCCGCAGGGCCACGACGGGGTTTTTATCGCGGTCGCGATCGACCAGCGGGTCGGAACCGCCCGACAACTGGCGGGCACGGAAACCGGCTACCAGAACCAGATCGAAGCGGTTGGGAATCTTGTCGACGCAGTCTTCAACGGTAACGCGAGCCATGGAAGTCCTTATCTTTCAGGGTCTTAGCGGGCCCGATGGCGCAAATCGGAGCAAGGCCGCTTAGAAGGCGGCGGAAGTTATACGAGCCAGGTCTAAGGCACAAGTCCGCGTCGCCGCCCCGGATCAGCCCGGTTCCTTCGCGGTAATCTGCGCCGCCCGGTGCTGTTCGAGGATCGGTCGCGTGCGCACCCACATATGATAGGCGCTCGCGAGGCCGCGCGCCGCAACGAAAAGCAGTGCCGCATCCGTCGCCCCACTGATCGTCATCTCGTGGTGGCCAGGGATCAATCCTCCCGCACCCTTCATCGCGTAGTCGGCCAGCGATCGGGCAACGAACGCGCCGGCCGTCATCGCCGTGCCCCAAAACGTCGGCTGGCTCATGATTGTGCCGGTTTTGTCGTCGAGCGTGAGCTCGACATGCCTGGCTGAAAACCAGCCCAGAACCACGCCCGCGGGTACGGCGACAAAATACATCGCGATCGCGAGCAGGTTTTTTGGTGCATGCCCATAAAGGGCAAGCGCCGCCATCACCGCAATGATGGCTGGGAACCGGAACAAAGAGTTCAGTTTCACGCGCCGCGGTTTCGACCCTCGCCGGATGATGAGCCACACAACCAGCAATGTCGGCAGCAAGGATCCGAAAGTTGGAATGAAATACGTCAAGTCCTGGCCTCACGCGTGTCGATGCATCTTCGCCACTAAGTCCGCGCCGCTCAACCGTCGAGACGCCGAATTTCGCGTTCGCCGGCTGCCAATGCGCCGATCAATTCCGAAATTGACTGGCCGGTCGCAGGATGCCGCCAATTTGGCGCAATGTCCGCAACGGGAACAAGGACAAAAGCACGCTCTTTCAGGCGCGGATGCGGCAGAACCGGCGGACCCTTCTCGACGCGGCCGTCATAATCGATCAGATCGAGATCGAGCGTGCGCGGCGCGTTCTTCTTCGTACGTTGACGCCCGAAACTTTCCTCTGTCGCATGCAGCAATGCCATGAGTTCCGCAGGCGAAAGTTTCGTGTCGACGCATGCAACCGCATTCACAAACGGCGGATCAGCAGGATCGGGCCATGCTTTGGTTACGTAATAAGACGAAACAGCCGAAACGCTGACTCCCTGCGTAGCCAGTTCCGTTAACGCTGCTTTCAACGTATCGCGCGGCGCGCCCGCGCGTGACGGAAGATTTGCGCCGAGTGCGATCACAATCATATGTGCGCATCTCTCTTGAACGCGCGGCGCGAAGGATTAGAACAGCCATCGGCGTGCGGGGGACGTTGACCGCTTCTGCCTTCTTGTTGATGGGAGTTCATCATGTTGTTCTACCCGCAGGAAAAACTGGCGTTATTCATTGATGGCGCAAATCTCTACGGCGCCGCAAAAGGACTTCAGTTCGACATCGACTATAAGCGCCTACTCGAATTGTTTGCGCGCAAGGGCATACTCGTGCGCGCCTTTTACTATACCGCGGTTGCGGAAGATCAGGAATTCTCGCCGCTTCGTCCCCTGGTTGATTGGCTCGACTACAACGGCTTTTCCGTCGTCACCAAGCCGCTCAAGGAATTCACCGACGCGCAGGGCCGCCGCCGCGTGAAGGGCAACATGGACATCGAGCTGGCCATCGACGTGATGGAGATGGCGGAACAGGTGGACCACATTGTCATCTTCTCCGGCGACGGCGATTTTCGCCGCCTGGTTGAGGCCGCCCAGCGCAAAGGCCGCCGCGTCAGCGTCGTCTCGACGATCCGTACCCAGCCGCCGATGGTGGCAGACGAACTGCGCCGCCAGGCAGACAATTTCATCGAGCTCGAAGAACTGAAGAGCCAGATCGCCCGCGAAGGCGGCGCACGGACTGCGGCCGCACCCTCGCCCGAATACGCGCAGACGGCCTGAGGCGGAGCGAACCGCTTGCAATCGGCTCCCCGTTATGGGGATGTCGCCGTATGAAACAGATCGTTGAACCGCCGAAGGATTGCTCGCTGTGTCCGCGGCTTGCGGCCTTTCGCAAGACGAACCACAAGCAGTTCGCCGACTATTTCAACGCCCCCGTGCCGACCTTCGGGTCCAGTCAGGCGCGGCTTCTCATCGTCGGCCTTGCTCCCGGGCTGCACGGAGCCAACCGGACTGGCCGGCCGTTCACCGGCGACTATGCAGGCGATCTGCTCTACGCAACCCTTCTGAAGCATGGACTGGCGAAAGGTCCTTATCTCGAACGCGCCGATGACTGCCTCGAACTCGTCGAGTGCGCCATCAGCAACGCGGTGCGCTGCGTCCCGCCGCAGAACAAGCCGACTCCCGAGGAGATCAGAACCTGCCGTCCGTTTCTCGCGGGCCAGATCGCCGGCATGCCACACCTGCACGCCATTCTCGCGCTCGGCAAGATCGCGCATGACAGCGTCTGCGACACGCTGGGTGCAAAGAAATCCGCGCATCCTTTCGGACACGGCAAATCATACGAGATCGGAAAACTCAGGCTGATCGCGAGCTATCACTGCTCGCGTTACAACACCAACACTGGCGTGCTGACCGAAGCGATGTTCGACGCCGTCGTGAAGCAGGCCAAGATCGCGGCCATGCCTCAGCTATAGCGTTCCTCCTTCCAAGGATCGCCTTCGTTGTGATAGCCGCGGACTTCCCAGAAGCCGGGTTGATCATCCGCCATGAAGACGATGCGCGTGACCCACTTCGCGCTCTTCCAGAAATACCAGTCCGGAACG
>Ga0265313_10001483_pt1 | contig 21881 bp, 14 predicted proteins | sample 4123metaG_FD_203122 | JGI IMG/M metagenome (GOLD analysis project Ga0265313, IMG submission 203122) | Rhizosphere microbial communities from Carex aquatilis grown in University of Washington, Seatle, WA, United States - 4-1-23 metaG | ecosystem: Host-associated > Plants > Roots > Rhizosphere >...
CTGCTCTTGGTCGTTGCTTTCCTGTTCCTTCTTGTCCCGGTTTTCCTGATCCTGATCTTTTCTCTCTTGGTCCTTTTTCTCCTGCTCCTTGTTCTCTTGATCTTTCTTGTCCTGCTCTTTTTCGTCTTGGTTCTTCTGATCTTGATCTTGAGGTCGCTCCTCGCGGGGTTGCGCCTTTTCGATTTCTTCCAGAATCTTACGTGCCTCTTCCGCCGGCGAATAGGCGGCTTCACGTTCGCCTTGGGTGAGAAATTTCAATGCCGCCTGCATCTGCTCGACCGCCTTGGGGGCAAGCTCGATGGCTTTGGCGTATCCTGCTTTGAGCTGTTCTGGATCGATCGCGGGGGGATTTGCACTCGTCGCCGAGTCGCCCCCGGCTGCATCATCGCCGTCTGCGCTCGCTTCTTTTGAAACATCTTCCTCCGCTTCCACGTCGCCCGCTTCCTTGTCATCCGTTTTGTTGCCATCCGCGTTGTTGTCATCCGCTCGCGCATCATCTTGCTGCGAGCCGGCCGGTTGCGGTGGCAATTGTTCCAATCGTTCGAGCTCCGCCTCCGCTTTCAACTTGAGCAATTGGGTCCGGCGCAGGGTCCGGGTTTGAATCTCGGTGAGGCGCGCCAGATCTTCCCCTTGGGCTTCCAAGGTGGGATGCCCGACACTGGCCTGGCGATCGTCAGTTTCATGCTCTCCTTCGACGTGCGCCTGTTCGCCATCCTGGTCGCGATTGGAATCGTCAAGATCGGAGTTGTCCGATGCCGCATCGTCTCCCGACGGGCTCGGCTCGATCGCCTTGGCGATCAGGGTTTGGTCGGCCAGGTCCCGAGCCAGCAATGGCCGGAAAGGGATCACGGCCTCCCAGATTCTCTCCAATTCGTCAATCGCATTCTGTTGTTCGACGGTTGCCGGTGTGGCTTGGCGCGCACCAAGGTGGTCGGCGGCCGTAGACATTTTCTCGCCCGCGGCATCGGCCCATTGCCGCAGAAGTGCCGTTGCGTCTTCGAGCTCTTTCGCGTTTGGCGGTTGCGTGCCCGCGCCGGCGGGCTGTTGCGGTTTCAAATCGGACTCGATCTTGTCCTTAAGCGGCTCAATTTCGTCATGAAGTTCCTCCTGCGCTCGCTTCAATTCGGCGAAGGTGTCGGCCGTCGCCGTCTCCGGGAGAACTTTCGCCGATTCACGCAATGCCGTCTGAGCCTCGATCAGAAATTCGAGGAATTCGAGCAGGTTCGACTCCTGCCGCCGCTTCGAGCGATCGTGTTCGCGCCATTGGTCGGTGTAATACTTGATCCACAGCCGCACAAGCTCGATGTCGTGCCGCGCCCGCGCGTCGTCGGGCTGCAGCTCCAAGCTGCGGCGGAACGACACGACGGCCGACTTCAATTGATCGAAGATTTTCTCGCGGTTCTCCGGCGGCGCGTTTTCAGGGTGCTCGCCCGCAAGTTTGCGGGCCTCCTCCGCTTCCAACGTACCGAGGTTGAAATAGGCCGCGGCCGACAGCGGCTTGTCGCGAGAAAGGCCGGCCTCCAAGTAGAGCGTGCGCGCTTTTTCCACCTCTCCCTGCCGGTGAGAAGCGCAAGCCTCGTTGAACGCCGCAATCGCGGCCCGATCGGCGGCCTTGTCCTTGCCGAACTCTTCGGCCGCGGCGGCGAATTTGTCCCGCGCCGAAGCGAACTCGTCCTGCGAATACAGCCGTAATCCCTCGCGAAAGGCCGCTTCAGGCTCGTCGGCCGAAGCGAATGCCGCAAGGCAACAAACCAGCAAGAGCGCCGACAAAGAGACTGACCGGCCTGAGAAACCCGGATTCCGCGCCATCCCATCAGCCTGCGTTGATGGCGGCGCCATCCGGTAACGAGCGGTGCAAAGATCGGCCACTAGCGCGAAGAGCGCCAGTGCGAGGAATGGCTGAAAGCGTTCCGAGCGTCTGATGCGCTGCTGGTGCGCCCCATCGCCGCCGCGTCTCCCCTGGAGATGGTCGACGTAGAGTTCGCCAAGATCGTAAGCCCGTGTCCCCACCGGCACGTAAACGCCATTGGTTTTCAGCGCGATGTCTTTGAGGAGCGAACTGTCCAATTTGCTCCACACTTGTTGTCCCTCGTATTCCACGAAACTCGCGGAATCGGCGCCTTGCGGAACCCGCGCGCCCTGGTCGGCGTCGCCCAGGCCTACGGTGAAGATCGTGACATGCCGCTCGGCGGCCACGGCGGCCGCCTCCAGGGGATACGATTGCTGGTCGTCGCCGTCGGTAATCAAAAGCATCGCCTGGTCGCGTTCGGCCCTGGCCTGAAAAACTTCAAGCGCTTTTCGGAGCGCGTCGCCTATCGCGGTGCCGCCGCGCGGAGCGCTCGCTGGGTCGAGCTCGTCGAGCGAGCGACGGAACGCGTCATAATCGACCGTCAGCGGACATTTCACCACCGCCTGGCCCGCGAAGGCGATCAATCCGACGCGTTCGCCATTCAGTCGGTTGACGAGCGCCGCCACGTCGGCCTTTGCCCGTGCCAACCGGCTGGGTGGCACGTCGGAGGCGAGCATCGAGCGTGAGACGTCGATCAACACGTAGAGATCGCTGCCGCGTGGGACCACCTCCTCGTATTGTGTGCCGAATCGTGGTCCGGCAAGCGCCACCAGGCCGGCGATCAGGGCCACCTCCCGCAGCAGCGTTTTCATCCAGAACCGTAGCCGAGAATCAGCCGGCAGGATTCGCGACCCCATCGGCGAAGCCACGAAGGCAAGGGCGGCCCGTTGGCGGCGCCGGCGTCCGCCGAGCGCAAGCGCCAGCCATGCCACGCCCAGCGGCAAGATCAAATACAGCCATTCAGGATGTTGCCATTCCATGTTTACGGCAGTGATCGGAACCGGGTTTCCATCAAGATACCGACCGCCAGGACCAAGGCCAGGCCGGGCCCGGCGAACCACGAGAACAGCTCAGTATATTCCGAGAACTTCGTCTCCTCGACCTGGGTCTTCTCCAACTGGTCGATTTGTGTGTAAACCTGCGCGAGCCCTTCCGAATCGGCGGCGTGAAAGTACTTGCCGCCGGCCGTTTGAGCCATTTCGCGGAGCAGCTCTTCGTCGATGCGAAACTCGGCGGGCATGAGCACGCGGTTGCCAAACTCGTCTTCCTGGGGAAATGGGACGACCCCACTCGAACCGATACCGATCGTATAGAGCTTCACTCCCGATTCCTGCGCGATCTTGGCGGCTTCGCGCGGGTCGACGGCGCCGGCGTTGCTGTCGCCGTCGGTCAAAAGCACGATCACCTTGCTCTTCGCCTGGGCGCCGCGCAGCCGGTCGACCGCCAGCGCCACTCCGTCGCCGATCGCGGTGGCCAGCTCCTCCTGCAGCGATTCGGCATTGATCACCCGCCCTCGACTGTCGCGGACGGGCTTAGGCACTTCCAATCCCTCGACGATGTCGACCAGTGCACCATGATCCAAGGTCAGCGGGCACTTGCTGTCGGCAAACCCGCCAAATGCGATCAGACCGATCAGATCGTTGGAGCGGCCCGCCAGGCCGCTTTGGCGGGAACCCAGCACGAAATCGTTGATCACGTGTTTCACGGCGTCGAGCCGGTTCACGTCGCGCCCTTCCAATTGAAAGTCGAGCGCTTCCATCGACCCGGAGACGTCGAGCACGATTTCGATGGCAATTCCCAAGCCCGAAACTCGCGTTTCCGACTTGCCCGACTGGGGCCGCGCCAAAGCCGTGATCACCAGGCACAAACCAAGCCCGTAGGCGTATGGCAGCAAGTGCCGTACGCGTTGAGCGATGGTCACGGGCAGATCCCTGAATTCGGCCACGCTGGAGAAAATGGCGGCCGGCCGCCGCCGGCGTTGAAGTCGCCACCACGCCATGCCAAGGACCAGCGGCACGAGCAGCAACCAGAATGGCGAATAAAGCCGAAACGCTTCCATCCCGAATCACTCCCCCGCGACTCGCGCGGGCAGGGCGGCAGGGATTCGTCTCGTGAACATCGGGACCAGTTCCACGTCAATATATTCAACCACCGCCTGTGACCTTGCCCAAGCGGAGCGAGCCGAACGCGCCAGCGGCGCCGTAAGCTCGCGATCCTCGCACGACGTCTCCCATAAACGGCGAGCCCTCGCGCACCTTGAAAGCATACCGTACACGTAAGTGGCGCGCCAATTGTCCCTTACCAGTTCACCTGATGAAAACATTGACGCGGCCGCGCCGGCTCATCGCGCAGGACGGAATTCATTTCGTTTGATCGCCGATCACGTAGAACGGAATTCATTCCGTTTGGTCGCCGCGCGCAGGCGGTGTCGCGCCGCTCAGCATTCCCGGCGGTCGGTTGGCTTGCCCGGATGATTCATGGTCCAACACGAACCCGCAGCGCAAGCAAGTCCCAGCGTTGAACATACCTTGCTCGCGCTGCGACATCACCGGAGTGTCCTGCCGAATAACGGCGACTTCTCGCCCGCCGAAACGCCAGCACGCGGATTGAGGCATTTAAAACATAGGGGTAAACAACTGTCCGCACTGTCCGCATCGACCCCTTGCCGCTGGCAAGTGGTTGCTGAAAAACGTCTTGCGTCGATCCTGCCTGCGGACAGTCGTCCCCTTGGCAACTGTCCGCAACTGTCCGCACTGTCCGCATTGGCAGGAGGTTTGGGTAGATTGATTGCTTTGCGTTGATTTCCAATGGCTTCCGGGATGGTGCCGGCACGTTTTGCCAATGATATCATGCCGCCGGCTTGCCCGGTGGTCCGTGACGCTGGCCGCTACAATGCGAGTCGCCTTCCTCCATTGTCCTGCCCGCCTGGTTCCCCGTTGCCGAAGGCAGCGGGGAGCCAAGCGGCGTAGTCGCGGCACTCTGTAACGGGGCCCGCCAGGCTGCTCGCCAAAGGCTCGCCGCCCTTCTCCGCCACGACGTGCCGAAGCTCCGCTGTTGCAGGATGGTAATCCCTGAGCTGAGTGCCGACGTCGCGTTTCGCCACTGACATCATGCCGCCGGCCTGCCCGGTGGTCTGTGACGCTGGCCGCTACAACGCGAGTCGCCTTCCTCTTTGTCCTGCCGCCTGGCTCCCCGTTGCCGAAGGCAGCGGGGAGGGAGCATGGCGGCGGGAAGTCTGCCCGATTCTTGAGCACACCTCATTGGCCGAGATCGTCTCCTTGAACAGGCAATTTTGTATAAAATTACATAGCCTGAAAACATGTTTTCTATCGAAGTTTTTGAGTGATTTTATTCCCGCCTGGCATTGCCGGATCGGTCGGCTCTCGCACCAATGTGCCGGTGTATTTGGCTGGCCACTGCGCGGAAACAATGCACGTTCTGGCCATGAGAACGAGGAAGTGATCCACGCCCCTCATCCTTCATCCCCTGCCCCCTGTGCCCCCTTCCCACTCTGAGCCGTTTTTTTGTTTTCTATGATGATTTCCGCGGCTTTTTGTCGCGACTGGGCCACATCCACGTACGAACTTTGCCGCTCCAATTGCGCATCTTTGTCGCTTTTCATTACTCATTTTGCGTCTGTCGCCGAGTCAACTCATTTCCCTTCCAACCAGTTCCGCGTTCCCCGCTCCACGTTCGCCCTCGTCCGATTCGTGCAATTAGTGTGATTCGTGGATCGTCCGCCGTCTCTCCGCGTCCCCTCTTTGCCTGAGGCGTTTTTTCGTTTTATATGGCAATTCCTGCGGCTTTTTGTCCCGGCGGCTCTCGCCCGCGGCCACTCAAGATCGCGACGTCGAGCGGCTGGTCTCGGAGCGGCATCTTTGGATGCACTTGCCCCTCATCCTTCATCCTCCGTTGTACAGCACATCTGGCTTGGCCATGCAAACGTCCAGCACCCGCGGATAGCGGCGTTATCCGGGCTGGCGATCCATTTTGCAAACCGTTGAAACCATGCGACTTAGCACCCAATGATCCAGCCAGAATTCGCGGCCTGCACGACGCCCGAGTCGAAGAGCGCGGATCTCAGAAAACTTTTTTGGTCGATTTTTACCAGTCTTCTGGGTGGAAAGTACGCCTCGATCACCCTGCTACCAGGTCGGCGCCGGACCCAGAAGCGATCTTGGCCGCGTGGGTCACTATGCGACAGCAACAGCAGCAGATCGGGCTCGCGGAACTTGCCCGGCCGAATTCGCATTCGCAGTTGCGCGGATAGTACATTACCGCCGCGAGTCTCGAAATAATTGAAGAAGACGAGCAACAGGAACTTCAGCAGTAACTGATGTTTTTTCGTAGGCGTGGAGAGCACTTCCACAAACCCATCGGTGAACTCGACCAGCCGGCTGCGGTGGTCTGTGACGACGAGGTATGCTTCGTCGCTCTATTTCCCTTGGCGCGAAAGGATCTCCTCGAGCACATCCTTTTATTCTTGGGTCAGCGAACGCTCGGTCGCACTGTGCGCTTCAGTTCCTATGCCGTCGCTTGCGGAAAAAGGGGCGGGTGGATTTGAACGCGGACCGCCTCCCTCCAAGCCTAGCGGGCCCAACTCCATCGGGCAACGCCCGCGCGGCTGCGGCCGAGATGCCGCAATGACGACGATGCGGAGGGCGTGACATATCGCTGCTTCACAGGGCCTGGCGGCGGCGTTATCATACTTGGACACTTCCGAGTGTGCTGGGACAACGATCAGGTCTGGCCAAGTGAAGCTCTCCCTGGAACAGTTCACCCACGACTTGGTGGCTTGTGGTCTTTTGACTGCAAGTGAGCTTGAGCCGTTCAAATCGTCACTGCCCGACGACAAGCCGCGCGGCGACGCCAGCGGACTGGCTAAGAAGCTGGTCTCGGCGGGCAAGCTGACGAAGTACCAGGCGGCCAACGCCGTGCAAGGCAAGGCCAAGAACCTGGTGTTTGGCGAGTACGTGGTGTTGGCCACGATCGGCGCGGGCGGAATGGGTCAGGTCTACAAGGCCGAGCACCGCCGAATGAAGCGCATCGTAGCGCTCAAAATCCTGCCGCCGGCCGCCGTCAAGTCGCCCGAGGCCGTTAAACGCTTTCAGCAAGAAGTCCACGCCGCGGCCCGCCTGGATCATCCGAACATTGTTACGGCCTACGACGCCGGCGAAGGACACGGCGTGCATTTTCTGGCGATGCAGTATGTCGATGGCCGCGATCTGGCTTCGTTGATCGCCGAGCGCGGTCCGCTGCCGGCGTCGAAGGTCGTGAACTATATTCTGCAGGCGGCACGTGGACTCGCTTACGCGCACGGCAAGGGGGTCATTCACCGCGACGTCAAACCTGCCAATTTACTGCTGAATCATGAAGGGACAATCAAGATCCTCGACATGGGAATCGCCCGGCTCGATGGCGCACCGGGGCCCAAGTCGGCGGGCAAAGAGCCTATGACGGTCGCCGGTGAATGGATTGGCACGGCCGATTTTATGTCTCCTGAGCAGGCAGACGACGCGCATCAGGTCGATGCGCGGGCCGACGTGTACAGTCTGGGCTGCACGCTTTATTTTCTTCTGACGGGCGAGGGACCGTACGCCGGATCGACCTTCATCCAGAAGGTGATGGCTCACCGAGAGCAGCCCGTCCCTTTGCTGACTTGCAAACGGCGCGACGTCCCGGCTGCCCTCGACCGCGTCTTTGCCCGCATGGTGGCCAAGCACCCAGCCGAACGCTTTCAAACCATGCAAGACGTGATCGGGGCGCTGGAGCCCTTCGAGGCGATCGCGGCGGGAACCGTCAATGCTGCCTGGTCGGCGCCGGTAAGCGCAGTCACCGACGTCTTGCCGTCGGTGATGGCGTCGTCACCCGGCGAGACGGAAGCCGCATCGAGCCAGGCCGCGGCCACGTTGCTCCGCCACGCGGTGGTGCGCAAAACATGGATCGCGACAGCCAAGGTCATGGGGGCTCTCTTTGCCACGATCATCGCGCCGATCTTAGTGACCTTTATTCTGAAGTATCTGGAAAAACCCGCGGCGGATGCGCCCCCAGCGGTACGAGCCAATGGCGGCGGCGCGCCGCTCCCGAATGAAAAGCCGCTGGAACGATCCGAGATCAGCAAGCAGGACGAGCCAGTGACGCTCGCGACTCCACCGAATGTCCTGGCGGCTCAGCCGGTCGACTTGTTGAAGTCGGTCGATATATCGCGCGACGCTTTGTCGGGCACATGGGCGATCCGCGATGGTGCTCTGCAGCTGCCAACCACCGATCGCGTCCACTTTTCGCAAATTCGCTTACCCGCCATTCCATTCAGTGAATACGACCTGAGCCTCTCCGTTCGCCGTCTGCAGGGAGCTACGAACGCTAAAGGGGGCGTCTGGCTGGCGATCGTGGTTGATGATCGTTACCAGGCCGCCGTGCTGATGGATTCCGATTCAAAAGAACTTCGTCTTTGGGGATTGGGTCTGATTGATGGCAAATCGGTGGGCACGAATGGCACGGCGATCAAAGTCAAGCCGATGTTCACGACCAAGGTAAGTCAAGTATTGGTAAAGGTGCGTCGCGGCGGCGTCAACGTGACGTGCAACGGCACGCACATCCTCGATTGGCACGGCAACGGCGAACAATTGACTTTACCCAGCGACACTGGGATACAAGGTCGGCCCGCGCTGTACCTGGCGGCGCGTGCCGAGTTCAGCTTCGACGAAATTAGAATCACGCCGGGCGGCGCTGGTTGGACTCCCCTCTTCAACGACCGTGATCTGAAGGGATGGACCGGAGCCGATCTCAATGCCTGGCAGGCGGATGCAAGGAACAGCGAACTTGCGGGGACGGCGACTCGCGCCAATTGGCTCTTTACGGAACACGATTACCGCGACTTCCGCCTGAGGCTGGAGTTTCAGATGGCGGCCAGCAGTAACTCCGGAATCGCCGTGCGTGGGTCGCCGAACGATCAGGAATCAGAGAATCTGCAGATAGAGTTGTGCAATGACCTGACCGTATCGGGCAACATCCCCACAGGCGGCGTGCGCAATGCCGCATTCGAGGGCAAGCATGGCACCCTCCCGCCATTAACGCAGGCGAACCTGAAACCGCTGGGTAATTGGAACGAATTCGAGGCCGAAATCATCGGGACTCGGCTGCGCGTCTGGATTAACGGAGCGCGCCTGGTCGACTCCGACCTGAAAAAGGCCGCCGACAGTAAGGGTGCTGTGCCGGCGTTGAAGCGCGCAAAGGGCCGAATCGGACTGCAAATCTCCAAGGGGCACGTCCGCTTCCGCAACATCGTGATTCACGAATCAAAGCATTAGTTCGACGTCCTCCGGCGGCGCAATCGCGGGGATCCGCTGCCTGGAACCAATCTCTTCCTACGGTGGACTGGACGGGCTGTGCAAGCTCAGGCCGGCTGGACTCCCGCGCCAACAGCGATCTGATCTCGATCTGGTTTCACAAACTCCCGTGCCCGCAAAATCGCCTCGTCGACCTGACCTTCTCCCGGTTGCTGTCCCGCGTACTTGACCAGGTCGGCGGCTTGAAGGAACTCCGCGAGCCGCGCCGAGCGCGCCGCCGGGAACGTGTCGGATGAGCGTACGTCGCGCAGGAACTCTTCGGTCGTTTGTTCCGGCGCCCGGATGCCCGTCGTGCCTTCGATATATTGGCGGACAATTCCCGTAAGCCGCAAGTAGAACTCCTTGAACGCCCCGCGGGACGGAAGGTCCTCGGCCAAAAGTGCCGCCAGCGCCGCATGGGCGATTTCCTCCGCGGTTCGAACGCGCGGCTCGGTCTGCCGTCGCTTCCGTCGGCGCCACACCCAAATCGCAAGCGCTGCTACAACCACGGCCGCCGCGGCGATGGCCGGCCAGGGCGGCAGCGGTGGCCGCGGTAAGGCCTGGGGAGGTTGCATCCTTTCAAGGTCGGCGAGGCTGGGCGCCGCGTCGCCTAGTTCCGACGTGACATTCACCTCGATCGGTTCCGTCTCGAGCAGTGCCGGCCGCCCGTCGCCTTCAGTGCCCGGCCGTTTGTCGATAAACTCGATCGACACCGAGCGGATCAGGTGCTTACCGGCGTGGGCGGGCTCCAACTGGTACCGAAAACGGCGCACGTTCCGCTCGCCGGCCTCGAGCGGCTTCTCGTTGTAGTCGCGAATCAAGAAGTCGCCCACGGCCTGACCGAACGCCGGCGGTTTGATCTCGACGCCGGAGGGCGACTCGACCGCGACTTCCATCTCGACGAGATCCGAAAGCCTTGGCTCGCGAGGACTCACGCTCACAAATAGCTTGACCGGCCCCTTCTCGGCGGTGCGCTCAATGGCCACCTCGCCGTTCGGCCGGGGGCCGGCCTGATCGCCGCCGAACGGCCCGCAGCCCGCCAGCGCCAACGCGGCGCAATTGGCCAGGATCATGGTGCGCGCAAAAGCGCTCATCGCCGCCGCTCCCGCATGCGAAAAAACCTCTGCAAGCTGACGGCGTAGGGCTGGTCGGTGCTGACCGCGAGCCGATCGACGTTTGCCCGCCGTAGCCATTCGCCGAGGCGCCGTTCCCGCTCTTGAGCCGCCGCGGCGAACAGGGCCCGCACGCGCGGCTGGCGGGTATCGAGCTCCAGCAATTCATCGGTTTCAGCATCGCGCAGCGAGAGAAAACCGACGTCGGGCATGGTCTGTTCGCGCGGATCGCCCAGCGTCACTGCCACGCAATCGTGCCGTTGGTTGGCGATGGCGAGTGCCCGCGAACAATCGGGCCCGAGGAAATCGCTCAACAGGAACACGACGCACCGGCGGCGCTGCACCCGCCCCAGGAAGTCGAGCGCTTTGGAGATGTCGGTCTGCGCCTTGATCGGTTCGCAGGCCAGCAGCTCGCGAATCAAGCGCAGCACGTTGGCTCGTCCCTTGCGGGGCGGGAAGAATTTGATCACATCGTCGGCGAAGAAAAGCAGGCCAACTTTATCGTGGTTCTTGAGCGCCGTGAACATCAAGACCGCCGCCACTTCAACCGCGGTCTCCAGCTTGCTCAGGCGGAGCGAGCCGAACGCGCCCGAGGCCGAAATGTCGACCGCCAACAGTACCGTGAGCTCGCGCTCCTCGCAGAACGTTTTCACGTAAGGCGAACCTGTTCGCGCCGTGACGTTCCAATCGATGCTGCGGATTTCATCGCCGGGCACGTATTCTCGGACCGCGTCGAACTCCATGCCGCGTCCCTTGAAGACGCTGAGGTACTCCCCCGCCAAGAGATCGTTGACCTGCCGCCGCGCGACGATCTGGATGCGTCGCACCTCCTTCAAAACGTCTTCGAGCTGTCGAGCCGGCATGGCGTTGACTTACGGCACCGGGACCGATTCCAGCACTTTTCGGACGACGTCGTCGGACGTGGTCTCCTCGGCCTCGGCTTCGAAAGTCAGGATCACGCGGTGCCGCAAGACGTCGTGCGCTATGTCTTTCACGTCTTGCGGTGTGACGTACCCGCGGCCCGCCAGGAACGCGTTGGCGCGGGCCGCCAGGCATAAGTTGATCGAAGCCCGCGGCGAAGCGCCGTACTCGATGAGCGGTTTCAGCTCCTCGAGCCGATATTGCTCGGGGTGCCGCGTCGCCGAGACGACGTCCAGCACGTAGTCTTTGACCTTGTCGTCCATATAGATCGCGGCCACCGTTTGCTTGATGTCGGCCAGTTGCGCCGGCTCGAGCACCGCATGCACTTCACGGCGCACGTCGTCGAGCACGGCATCGACGACCTTTCGCTCGTCGCTTTTGGCGGGGTAGCCGACGACCACTTTCAACATGAAGCGGTCGACCTGGGCTTCCGGCAAGGGGTAGGTCCCCTCCTGCTCGATCGGGTTCTGCGTGGCCAGTACGAGAAATGGCGTCACCAGCGGGAACGACTCGTCGCCGATCGTGACCTGTTGCTCCTGCATCGCCTCCAAAAGGGCCGACTGCACTTTCGAAGGCGCTCGATTGATTTCATCGGCCAGAATCAGGTTCGCGAAGATCGGGCCTTTGCGGGTGCTGAACGTCCCCTCCCTGGGGTTGTAGATCATCGTGCCGATCAGGTCGGCCGGAAGCAGGTCGGGCGTGAACTGGATGCGATTGAATTTGCAATGCAACGCCGCGGCCAATCCTTTGATGGCCGTGGTCTTCGCCAGTCCCGGCACGCCTTCCAGCAAAACATGGCCCCCGGTCAAAAGTGCGATCAGCAACCGCGAGAGCATCGCGTCCTGACCGACCAGGACCTTGCGAACCTCGGCCCTGACCCGGTCGAGCTGCTCCGAATCCTTGAGAACTCGATCCTTGATCTTCTGAACGTCAACGCTCATAGGTCGAAATCATCACTCTCCCGAAGCGCAAGTGTCCACATCGCGACGAGTTGCAAGCATACCCCAGGTGCAAGTGGCGCGCCAATTGGCCGTTCGAGCAACCTTGCCGGAAGCTGCGAGGGAAACCTTCCCTCGGAAATATCACTGAGTCAATGGGTTCGGACATCGGTCGCAACGGCCGTGTATCAGGCTCAGCAAGACTACGAAGTGAGTCTGGATCGCCGCGGATTTGGCGCAGGCTGCCAATTTGGCAGTGGGTGTGGTGCAGAACTCATACATGGCGGAATCATTCGTCACGCGGCCGAACATGCCACAATTCACTTGATGCAGTTGTTTGGGTGCGGCAACAGCAAAGTCGACAGCAAGGAGGCGTCTGAAGGTCACGCCTGCGGCAAACGTCGGCGGCGCGCGGCTGCACCAAGGAACGTCCGGCACTTTCCCGCCCGCGACGAAATGGGAGGCAGCTCCATCCACGGCGAACCAAGGGGTTGCGGCACGTTTCTCGACGCCACAACCCCCGCAAGCGCGATCGTCAGAGTTGCGGGGCCACACGTGAGCAAGCCGCGACGTTTCTCGGCGTCGCGGTTTCGACGATTGAGTAGTTCGTTTCCGAGCACCGCACGGGCGGGCTGGATCGTCTTTTCCGGCGATGCCGGAGGTCACACGCTTCGAACCTCGCTCAAACGCCCGCCGGAATCCTCACGTATTCCGCGACGCCCGGCGTCGTTTCATTCGGCGGCCGTATCTTATGCCGCACATCAGTGCTAGAATGAATTGCGGTAGCAACATCGGAAACAATAGAGAGGACAAAGAAATCGAACGCATTAGTGGCAAGGTTACGGACAAAGACGGGCAGATCACCGTCGGGGTCATCGGCACGATGGACGTTACGCCCGACGGCCAGGGCCAACTCGGAAGCTGGCGCGGCGAATTGAAGCTGCCTCTGGACATCTCGATCGCCCCGGGGGCCTTTACGCTCGCTTTGGATGACGGTCGTAAGGGAAACATCATCATCACCAGCATGCGCGAAAACGTGGGCACGCGGAACGCCGCGGCGTTCGTGGGCAAGGGTCCACCTCCTGCGCTCGGCGCCCCTTGACGCGCGGGGCGATGTGGCTCTAGCATAGAGCTTTGGATTGGTTGATCCACCTCCTCTCTGACTGGCATTCAGCGACGCGGCCGTATCGCCCCTTCCCCGCTCAGTGCAATTTCGCCTGGGCCGTTCGCAAGCCAACACTTCCAGGAGGTTTTCATGTCCACCGACGTAACGCCGCTGCCCCCCGTCACCGCCGTCCCCCCGGTCGCCGCTCCGCAAACCACCAGGGTCGACGATTCGCACTTGATCGCGTCGTATTCCAACTTCTGCCGCGTGACGGGCACGCCCGAGGAATTGATCATCGACTTCGGCACGAATCCGAGCCCGTTCCAGTATTCGCCGGAACCAATCACCGTCACGCAGCGAATTGTCACGAACTTTTTTACCGCCAAGCGGATGCTTCACGCCTTGCAGATCACGCTCGAGCGGCATGAAGCCGCATTCGGTGTGATCGAGACCGACGTGCAACGGCGCGCGATGGACTCGCAGCACCCTCAGGCGCACGGGTGATCTACCCAAACCGGTGGCCGCACTCGCAGGTCACCTTGCGGGTGTGCAAGACCGCCTGGCATTTCGGGCAGAGTTTTTGCCAGGGGCTGAGTAAGCTCCGGTGGGCGTCGCTCTTTTTCGGGGTCTCGACCTTCTGCGTTGCCTTGAAGATTTCGATGCGCGAAGCTTCGGCCTGTGCCTGGGCACACTGCGGGTGAATTCCGCCGCGGGAGTAGGTCGCCGTGCCGCATACCGAGCAAACGCGCCCGGGCTTATTTTCATGCAGTGCGAGCGGCGTGGATTTTTTGTTATCCATTGCGTGTTTTAGTAGCGGCGCCCAAAACCGCCGCGACCGCCGCCCCCACCTTTGCGTTCTTCGCGGGGGCGCGCCTCGTTGACCGTCAAGCGACGGCCCTCGTGGTCTTTGTCATTCAGCGCTTGCATGGCGGCGCCGGCGGCGGAATCGTCGGCCATCTCCACGAATCCGAAGCCCTTGCTTTGCCCCGTTTCGCGGTCCATCACCACCTGCGCGCTATGCACGTTCCCAAACGGCGTAAACAGCCCTTCCAGACCAGCGGTTGTGACGTTGAATCCCAAGTTACCGACGTACAGTTTCTTACTCACCGATCGACTCCTTGAAAAGGCATGACCGCCCCGGAACTTGCTCCGAGTCAGTTTGAAGGGACCAGAGTGGTGGTCCGCCAAGTGGGAAAGGCGAGGAAAGGCAGCGAACGGATTCCAGAAGAACCGGAACTTGCAAATCGCTTCGTCGAACCAACCAACTGAACTATAGCACATTACCGCGATCGCCGACAGGGGGTGGAGCAAATCAATTGCTCTTTCTCTTCCCCAACCGAATTCGGGGGGCTTACGCCGGGCTTCGCCCCGCCCCGCTCGCCTTCTCCCGCGGCGCCGCCCCGCTTCCGCCGGTCCATGCTGGGTGTGAGGTGGTCAAACGGCGCACGCATTATTGCCTGCTCGCGCCGATCGCGTCTTCGATCTTCGCCTGCCCGTTGCCGGCGGCGTTTGCGACTTGCGTTGTTCCGACATCGACCTCCACCTGGTGGTCGTGCCGGTCGTCGACCAGTGGCACGAACAGCTCGGGTTCGTTGCGGCCGTCAACGACCACTCGTTCGACGGCAAGTCCGGCGCCGCCGTTTCGAAAGGTGATGTGGTAGAAGGTTTCGCGGTAACGGTAATGGAGCTTGACCGACGGCCAGCTTTGCGGAAGGCAGGGCGCGAAGCGAAGTTTGTCGACGTCCAACTGCAACCCCAGCAACGATTCCGTGATCAGGCGGTACATCCAGCCCGCGGAGCCGGTGTACCATGTCCATCCTCCGCGGCCCGTATGCGGCGCGACGGCGTAGACGTCGGCCGCCACGACATACGGTTCGACCCGGTACGTCGCGACCCCTTGAGCGGTGGCGGCGTGGGTCACCGGGTTGATCAGCGCGAACAGCTCCCATGCCCGGCGCGAATCGCCCATCGCCGCCAGCGCCATCACCGTCCACACGGCCGCGTGGGTGTACTGCCCGCCGTTCTCCCTCACGCCGGGAACGTATCCCTTGATATACCCCGGGTTCAGCGGCGACTGATCGAATGGCGGTTCGAGGAGTTGAATCAGCCGGGCGTCGCGCCGGACCAGGAGGCGGTCGACGCTGTTCATCGCCTGCTGCGACCGGTCGCGAGTGCCCGCCCCGGAAAGGACCGACCAGCTTTGCGGAATCGAGTCGATCTGGCACTCAGGATTCGCGGCCGATCCGAGCGGCGTTCCGTCGTCGAAATAGGCGCGGCGGTACCAGTCGCCATCCCAGGCGTGCTCTTCAATGTTGCCTCGCAGTCGGCCGGCTTCGATAGTGTACCTGTCGGCCAGCACGGCGTCGCCGCGCCGGCGGGCAAGCTCGGCGAACTGGGTGAGCACGTCGTAGAGAAAGAAAGCCAGCCAGACGCTCTCGCCTTGGCCATGCGCTCCGACGAGGTTCATTCCGTCGTTCCAGTCGCCGCAACCCATCAACGGCAGACCGTGCGCGCCGAAGCGCAGGCCGTTGTCGATGGCCCGGACGCAGTGCTCGTAGAGCGTCGCGACGTCGACGGAGACCAGCGGAAGATCGTAATACGACTCTTCCTCTGGCCGCACGGGGCGCGCGTTGAGGAACGGCGCGCGCTCGTCCAAGACGCCCGTATCGCCGGTCGCCGCGACGTAGCGGCAGGTGGCGTAGGGAAGCCAGAGGTAGTCGTCGGAAAAGTGCGTGCGCACCCCGCGGCCCACCGGAGGGTGCCACCAGTGTTGCACGTCGCCTTCGTGAAATTGGCGCGCGGCGGCGCGGAGCAGGTGCTCACGCAGCGCGCCGGGTTCAGCATGCACGACGGCCATCGCGTCCTGCAACTGGTCGCGGAAGCCGAAGGCGCCTCCCGATTGATAGAAGCCGGTGCGGCCCCACATCCGGCAAGAAAGAACCTGATACACGAGCCAGCCGTTGGCCAGGAAGTTGACGGCCGGGTCGGGGGTTTCCCAGTAAACCGTGCCCAGCGCGCGGCTCCAATAGTGCCACACACCCTCCAGCGCCCGCTGGGCGCTCGCCGCCCCTCGGAACCGCTGCGCGAGGTGCCGCGCTTGGTCTTCGTCGCGAGCGCTGCCAAGGATGAACACGACGTCCTTTTCTTCCCCGTCGTCAAGTTCCAGCGGGACCTGCATCGCCGCGCAAGGATCGAGCCCCGCGCCCACCCGGCCCGATAGCCGCACACGCTTCATCGCCGCGGGGTTCGCCGCCGCGCCATTGCGGCCCAGAAACTCCCTGCGGTCGCCGGTGACGGTCCGCACCGCTTCGCTGGCATCGACGAACACGGTCCGATCGGCGAATTCCGGACTGAACGCGTTGCGCGCGAAGAGCGCGCCCGTGACCGGATCCAGCTCGGTGACCACGTGCAGTAGCGTCTTGTCGCGCAGTTCGCCCAGCACCCACTCCCAATAACCAGTGACCGACAACCGGCGCGGCCGGCCCGATCGGTTGGTGATCCGCAGCCGCGCGAATTTCACGGGTTCATCGACGGCGACGTACAGGCACAGCTCGCAGGCGATGCCGTCTTCGGTGTATTCGAAAATGGTGTATCCGAACCCATGACGGGCGGTGTAAGACATTTCACCGCGGGCCGGAAGCGGCGAGGGCGACCAGAAGCGGCCGCTCTCCTCGTCGCGAATAAAGATCGCCTCTCCGCTGGTGTCGGTCACCGGATCGTTGTACCAGGGAGTGAGCCTGAACTCGTGGCTGTTTTCCGACCAGGTATAAACGCTCCCGCTCTCAGAGACGACGGTGCCGAACTGCGCGTTGGCGATGACGTTGACCCAGGGCGCGGGCGTGGTTTGCCCCGGGCCAAGCAGCGTGACGTACTCGCGCCCATCGCGGCTGAAGCCACCCAAGGAATTGAAGAAGGCCAGGTCGCGTTGGGGGACACCAGCCGCGGGCGTGGATTCGCTCCGGCGGCGCGGCAGCGGCCTGAGTGGTGCGACCGAAACCTCGCCCAGGCCGCGGCGCTCTACCTGCTCGCTCAATGTTCCGGCGTCGTCCAACAGGATCACGCGCGCAACAGTTTGCAACAGAGCCCGGTCCTCTTCCGACATTTGCTCGCCGCGGCGCACGAAAATTCCGCCCGGCTTGTCGACCAACGTCGCTTCCGGACTTGCCGCGATGAGGTCCATGATCGTGTCTTGCAGCGTCTGACGGTAGACCGAGTCATCCTCGTTCCAGACGACCAGGTCGACCGCGACCCCTTTCATCCGCCAATAGGCGTGGGCCTGCAGGGCCTGGCGCACCAGCTCGATTCGGCCGCGATCGCGAATGCGCACCAGCACAATCGGCAGGTCCCCCGAGATTCCATAACCCCAAAGTCCCGATTGGCCGCGCCGGTTGCGCACCAGGACGGCGGCCTTCGCCCGCCGCAGCGACGATGCGAAAATTACCGACCCCGCCAGCCGGCCGTAGGCCTGGGCGTCGGCCTCCGTGGCGTTGAGTTGCTGAAGCAGAATGTGGCTGTGGGTCCAGGCGAGGTCGAAGACCCGGTCGGCCAGGTGAGGGTCGTGGTACTTGTCCATCATGGCCGTGACGGCTTCGCGCGTCTCGCCGACGCCGGTGACCAGGTCGAGCCGCGCCGTCTCGTTCGGCTGCAGCGAAATGACATGGCGAATGCAGACCACCGGATCGAGTACCGGTCCCTGGCTGTCTGAAAGCGCCTCGCGACTTTCCATCGCCAGAGGAGAGGCCAGGGTCCTGTTTCGCCCGATAAACTTCATGCGGTCGGTTTCGAACGAAGTCTCGCCGACCGTCGTACCGCGGACCGTCATCAAATGGACCAGCCAGGGGGGCCTCTCATCGGCCGAACGCGGCCGGCGAGTGCAGAGGATGGCCTGCCTGTCGCGCACCAGCTCCGTTTGCACGAACAAATTGCTGAACGCCGGATGGGCCAGATCGTGGCCCGGCGGGGCCAACACCACCTCGGCGTAACTGGTCACCTCAATGGTCCTGGGCGTTTCGGACCGGTTCGTAAGCGTGATTCGACGCAGCTCAACGTCGTCCTCAGGTGAAACACTGATCTCGGTGTGCGTGTCGATCCGGTCGTCGCGCCGGCGGAACTCGGCGCGGCCCTGGCTGAAGATCGCCTGGTAACGCTTCGTGAACGTGAGCGTCGGTTGCCACGCCGTCGACCAGACCTTGCCACTTTCAAGATCGCGCAGGTAGCAAAACGAGCCCCAGGCGTCGCGTGTCGGGTCTTCGCGCCAGCGTGTGACCGCCAGATCGCGCCAGCGGCTGTAGCCTCCCCCCGCGCTGGTAACCACCACATGGTACTGGCCATTGGAAAGCAGGTTGACTTCCGGCGCCGCGCCGCCGGGGTCGGTGAAGATCCGCATCGTCCCCTCTTCTTCGGCTGACGCGGTGCGCGTCGCGCCCGCCTCCGCGACGTGCGGGAATACGGGCGCGCTGGCCTTGGGCACGCGCTCGTGCAGCAACAGGTCGGCGGCGCGCAACATCGGATCGAATTCGAAACGGCGCTGCATCGGCTTGTCCAACAACAGGTAGGCCAGCGACAGCAGGCCCATTCCCTGGTGGTGTGCCATGAACTGCCGGACGGTCACCCGTTTCGCGCCCCGCGGCAGCCGCGCGGGCGTATAGTCGATGGCTTCGTACATTCCAAAGGCCCCTTCGAAGCCCTCGGCGGCCAGCCGCTGGAGGTTGTGGCACGCCGCCATCGGGTCCACCATCAAGGCCAGAGCGCAGGCATACGGAGCAATCACCAGATCCTCGGCCAGCCCGCGCTTGAGCCCCAGCCCAGGCACTCCAAATGCCCGGTACTGATAGTTCATGTGCAGGTCGAGCGTGTTGTATCCCGACTCCGAGATACCCCAAGGCACTCCGCGTTGGCGGCCGTAGTTGATCTGCCGTCGGACCACGGCCTTGTAGGTGCGGTCGAGGATCGTATTTTCATAGCTGGGCATCACCAACAGCGGCATCACGTACTCGAACATCGAGCCGCTCCAGCTCAACAGCGCCGGCGCTCCGGCCGTCGTGGTGAGCATTCGGCCCAGCGCGAACCAATGTTCCTGTCCCACCTGGCCCTGGGCGATCGCCACATAGCTCGCCAGGCGCGCCTCGGACGCCAGCAGATCGTAGAAGCTGCCGTCGAGGCGCCGATCGTCGACGTTAAACCCAATGGCAAACAGGTCGCGCGACTTATCGAACAGAAACGTGAAATCGACGTCCGCCAGTTCCTGGCATGTTTCGGCAAGTTGATCGAGCAACTTGATTCGTTCGGCCGCGCGCTGCGACGCGCCGGCGATCGCGCGACGCAATTGTCCACACCATTCGGTCAAGTGTGCGCAATCCGTGGCGTCCAACGCGGGCGGCAGCGACGAGGGTAAACGGGCGACTTCGCGAAGGCTCGGAGTTTCCTCTAGCCTCGCCATGAGCTGGCGTAACTCGTCGAGTTGCTGTTGCCGCTCCGACGAACCATTGGGCCCTGGGTCTTCGGGAAGCGGCGGGAGCTCCACCCAAGGGGCCATCTGCAACACCTCGTCGCGGTGGTCGACGCACGAACGCTCGAAGGCTTGGGCCCACCCCTCGAGTTCCTTGTCGGTCCCCACGGCGGCCGAAATCTCGCTTGCCACCACCGCCAGTCTCGATAACATCGCCGCGGAGGCATTCAACGTCGTCGGCCGGTGCTCCACCAGATCTTCGACGAGTCGCTCGATCTTGCGTACCACGTCCGCCGGCACCAGCGGCGCGCGGTCTTGCTTTTGCGTCTGGTGAACCCCGCGGGCCGCGTCCAGCAACACCCGGGCCGTGTCGCACAGTCCGCCAAACACCCGCGGCGGCAGCACCTTGGCGTCGACCATCTCCAAGAATCCGCTGCGCAGCACCAGCAGGTCTCCGACAAGGTTCCCGCTGTCCACCGTCGAGACGTATTGCGGCCGCAACGGCCTTAAAGAACGCGTGTCGTACCAGTTAAAGAAATGTCCGCGGTAACGCTCCATTCGGGCTAACGTGTCGAACGTCTTCTGCGTGCGCTCGAGCAATCGGCCGGCGGAACAGTAGCCAAAGTCATGGGCGGCCAGGTCGGCCAGGAGTGCCATGCCAATATTGGTCGGGCTGGTGCGCGACGCGATGACCGGTGCGGGCTGTTCCTGAAAATTGTCGGGCGGGAGCCAGTTCTCTTCGTCGTTGACGAAGACTTCGAAGTACCTCCATGTCAACCGGGCGAGCTTATCCAAGAACACTCGCTGCTGGTCGGAAAGGCGGACGGGCGCCGGGGCCAGTGGCCTGCTCAGCCACCAGGCCAGGCCCGGCGATATGAACCACAGCACCAAGAGCGGTCCCGCGGTGGGCAGCATGTCGCCTCGGTAAACGACCAGGAGCACTGTCGTCGCGACGGCAACCGCCGGCGCAACGGCCATGGACCGGAAGAAACCCGGCAGATCGGCCGGCGCGCTGCGCTCGGCGCTGCTGGCGGTTTTCCATTCCAGCAGCTTTCGTTTCGTCCAGACCATCCGCGCCAAAGTTCGCACGATCGCGTCGAGGCTGATAAACGCATCGTAGGGGAGGAAAACCAGCGCGAACAGGACCTGCGCCGCTTGTTTTCCCAACGCGCCGGCCGTCGTCCGAAGGTGCGTCGCCGCTGGCAGGTCGGCGGGCTTACGAATTAACTCGGCCAGCACCGACATCAAGGGGACGGTGCCAAGGACCGCCAGCACGAAGAAGGTCGCGGTCGTTCCCAACGGCGGGCCGACCAGTAGCCAACTGCACAACAGTAGCGCCAGCATCGCAGGGGGCACAAGGCTTCGCCGAAAATTGTCGAAGATTTTCCACCACGACAATTGCGAGATCGGGTTTTCGACCCGCCTGGCGTTGAACCTGGGGACCCAGGGCAGCAGCCACCACGCGATCTGCCAGTCGCCGCGGATCCAGCGGTGGCGCCGGCTGACATCGGCGGGGTAGCGTGACGGGTATTCCTCGAACAGCTCGACGTCGCTAAGCAGCGCCGAGCGGGCATGGGCGCTTTCCAGGAGATCGTGGCTCAAAATGGCGTTCTCGGGGAACCCTTCACAGCTCTTGGCGAAGGCGTCCACGTCGTAGATGCCTTTGCCGACGAACGACCCTTCGCCGAACAAATCCTGGTAGACGTCGGAAACGACCCGCGTGTACGGGTCGATGCCCGCGTCCCCCGCGAACAGACGCACGAACCACGACCGCTGCGAGCTGGGCAGGCTCACGCCGACGCGCGGCTGCAGGATACCGTAACCCTCGACGACCCGGCAGCGCTTGGAGTCGAACACGGGGCGGTTGAGCGGGTGGGCCATCGCCCCGACCATTTTTCTCGCCGAGTCGCGCGGCAATTGCGTGTCGGTGTCGAGCGTGATCACGTACTTCACTTCCGGCAGCACGATCGTCTCGCCGACGATATCCGAGAAGCGGTCGCGAGCGCCGCCGCGCACGAACGAGTTGAATTCCGAAAGTTTACCACGCTTTCGTTCGTAGCCGATCCACTCGCCTTGTTGGGCGTTCCATCGTCGCGGACGATGGAAGAGGAAGAAAATGTCGGGCCGCTGCCGCTCGTATTTCTGGTTGAGCTGTTCGATGCCTTCCCGCGCCAGCCGCA
>Ga0265313_10001484_pt1 | contig 21878 bp, 17 predicted proteins | sample 4123metaG_FD_203122 | JGI IMG/M metagenome (GOLD analysis project Ga0265313, IMG submission 203122) | Rhizosphere microbial communities from Carex aquatilis grown in University of Washington, Seatle, WA, United States - 4-1-23 metaG | ecosystem: Host-associated > Plants > Roots > Rhizosphere >...
CCGCTCTTCCGACGGCAGCGAGCTCGGGCGCGAGCTGCGCGGTCAGGGCTTGGGGCTTTCCACCGGGCGCCAGAAGCCAACACTGCAGAAAACCAGCGCGAGCAGGAAGAGGCACCCACCGACGACAACACCGGCCCGAATAGACTCGACCTTGGCGATCGTACCTGCGAGGCCAATCAGGCAAGCGCCGCCACTGAGCGCCAACAGCACTCCTCCTGCCCGCAGAGCCCGTTCAGCGCGACCGGCGAGCACCTTGCCGAAAACAATGGAAGGAATCGCCAGGATTGCGTACGCAAGCACATTGAAGAACGCGACAGTCGAATCGGGAAGCTCCTGTAAGGTCAGTCGGAGAATCAGGTCAGCAGTCGGTCGGGTCTCGACTTGCATCCGCATGGCGAGCAGTGCGGGAACCACGCTGATCTGCGATAGGTAGACGACGAGGTTCAGGACACAGTAGACCGGCACGAAGGCGACAGCGACATGGCCGGCCCAGCCGGAAAGGTTGGGCTGGCAGTATCCGTAGAGGGCCGCCATCAGCATCGTGGCCGGTACTGTCGTCAGAAAGGCGGCATTGAGGTAGGTCAGATAGTAAAGAGGCCCCAACCCTGAGACTTTGAGCAGCGCTTGTTCGAAAGTACGAGGAGGCGGTCCGCCCGCAATCATCAACGCCACCCAAAGGACCGTTCCGACCAGGGTCACGATGGCGAGGGTAAAAAGTGGCAGATTGGGTCGACTGTTCGGCATCGCTGGTACTGCTGACCCTAGGACGACGGATCGGTGACGTGCCCCAGAAACAGCCAAGTCGACGTGGGTTGGTCGTAGATCCCGAAGAAGAATGGGCGATTCACGTCGACCTGCTTAATGTCCGTCGGGAGGCTGCTGCCCGCCAGCATGACGGCTGTCGCCGCCGCGGCTTCGACACCATGCTCGTCCACCCCCACCATGGCCTTGTGGACGACCTCGGAGATGAAGAGTGGCTTCTCCTTCGAAATGCCGGTGAAGTCGGCGTTCGGGGTGAAAGCCTCGGTCATTCCCAAGGCCGTGAGCACGCTGCCGAGGCGCACGGACGCGGTCGTGAAGGTGAACCTCGGCAACGTGAGGGAGACCTGTTGCGAGCTCATGCCCGATACGAGCGTCGTCGCATGGCCCTGCGACAGTGAATCTTCGAGCTGGGCGAGCGACGAGGTCGCCTTGGGTAGAAAAACCACGAGATTGACCGAAAGGCCCGACAGCGGGATGGCAACCGCCTGGGTCGTGTCATCCTCCGCGTAGGACCACATTCCGCCTTTGCGCATGAAGGGGACGCTGGCCATCGAGCCGTCCGTCTTGGTGAAGGTCGCGGGCTTGGTGGCCGTCTCGAGGAAGGGATCGTACCAAGGAAGCTTCAGGTGGATGGCGTTGACGAGCACCGTGCGCGTGGTCGTATCGATGGCTCCGGCAGGAATGAGGTCGTTGATCCGGTTCAGCGTCTCCTGGCTGACCCACGTGTTGATCGCGATTCGCTCGGTGTCCGGCTGGGTTCTGAAGTCCGCCAGGTGGACGCCGCTGCCGAAGTCCGTGGCCAGGGTGTCGAGGTAAGGCTGCTCGAACGTGAACGTGCGATCGCCCCAACATGCATTCACGACATGCAGGCGGAAGTTGGCCGGATCCGGAGCCGTCCCGGAGCTGCCGCTGCTCTTGTACAAGCTTTGCGCCTGGCTCAGCGCCGCGTCCGCCCTCGACTCGAGCTGCTCGTCGAGCCAGTTGAGCGAGCGGAAGTAGACCTCGTTAGCGCTCGCGATGTGCATCGTGGTCTTCATCTGCGCAGCCGTATTTCCGTTGGCTCCGGCGTACGCCATGCCCAAGGCGAGCGAGATGCTGGTTGGCGAAAAGGCGAAGTTGGTCTGGGTGGACGGATCGGCGCGCAGGCCTTGCCACAGGGCAAAGGCGAAGCCCGACAAGCCCGTGGCGAGATCGCGCTTTTCCGTGTCGGTCAGCGTGGCCGTCGCCCGTGCCAACGACGAGCTGGCCATCGCCCCCGCACTGGCTCCCGCTTCGCCCGCTCCAGCCTCTGTCGCTGCCTGCGCGTCGACTCCCGCGACGTCTTGCGGACTCGTCTCCAGCGCGTTCCGCGTGTCGGGTGCCGCCATGTCTTGCGAGGGCGCGTCCGGGGCATCTTGCGAACTGTTTGCCACGACGTCTTGCCGGAGATCCACCGCCGCATCCGGCAGGTTGACCGCCGAGGAATCGTGTTGGTCAGTCATTAGCGCATCCGCCACGTTGTTGCCCGGATCCGATCCGCACCCGGCGAACAGAAGGCAAGAACCAATGAGTGAGGCGAGCAAGATAGAAACACGCATGATTGTCTCCTTCGATGACCCTGAGGCGAACTGTACGCCCGTCCGCACCTGATGCGCGCTCAAAGGCTGTGATCGCCACCACGGTGGGACACCGTAGAGTCCGTCTGAGAATTAGGTCGACAGTGGGGTCGGGTCAGACGTGGGTCATTTCCCGTAGGCAGCGGCGGCGATGTTGGCAGCCACGGCATCGTCGGTCGCATCGGAGGGTTGGCCCGCGGTGATGGCGCCTTCGTAGAACGTCCCCCACGCCGAATTGCTGTTGTCACCGCCGGTGCCCAGGAGCACGGCGCCCTGCAACGCCCAGTTGCCGGGAGCGGTTCCACTGTAAGCGGTCGTGAGGGTGCCCTTGGTCGCATCCGCAACCTTGAGCGTGTACTGCGGCGAATTGTTCGTCGTGCCGGTTTTGAGAATGCCGAGCGCGTAGGAGATCCCTTTCATCGACGGGTTGTCGGGATTGGCCTTGCGCCCGTTGCACGTGAGCTGGCCAGATCCGGGAGTGCCGCACGCCGAGCCTCCGGCCCAAACACCCGCCTCGAAGTCACCCTCGAACCAGGGCGCGCTGCCGGCGCCTTGACCCCAGTAGGAGGTTCCCAGGTTGACAGCCGCCATGGCTCCGGTGGGGCCGTTGCCGTTGTTCGTTTCGGCGTTGCCAAAGTCGAAGCAACACGCGTTGCCGGCATGCGTGCCATCGGCGAGCATGTAAACGCCCTGTGCGGCGCTGCCCGTGGGAATCCCGACTGTCTTGTTGTTGCGATAGCCGTACCCGGACGGCGCCGAGCCGGAAGGCAAGCTCGGCGGGTTGGGGAAATAGACTGCGTACACCTTGTGACCACCGACCGTCACTGAGTGGCTCGCGGGCACCTCGTAGTCCGGTCCAGGCTCGTACGTGCCCGCCGGCGCCTGGATGAGATCGTTGCCCTTACCGGACTGGTCGTAAAACTTCGAGAAGGTGCACGTAGCCGTGCCACAGAAGGTATCTTGCGCTGCCGAGTCGGCGAAGCCGTCGTCGGTGAACCCGATATCCTGGGTCGTTCCCCCCGTGGTGCCGCCGCCGGTCCCGGCTGGTTGATTGCCTTTGAAGACGTTGTTCGTGCCGCCTTTCCTGACCTGGTAAAGGGGCCCCTTGTAGGTGTGCAGGAGCACTCTGATCGTACTGAAGGCCGCCACGCACGGAGTGTTCGCCGTCGCGTACAAGTCACAAGGTCCCGTGGTGTTCAACGTGGACCCGCTCGAACCCGCGCTGCCGCCCAAAGCCGAGCTGCCGCTCGAACCAGTCGTTCCGCCGCTCGCGCCCACGGCACTCGTGTTTCCGCCAGAACCTTTCGCGCCGCCCGCGGAAGCGCTGCTGCCGGAACCCGTCGTTCCGCCAGTCGAGAGGCCGCCGCCGGCGCCTATCGCCCCGCCTGTTCCGCCACCCTGCGCACCTCCCGACTCGCTGCTCGCGCCACCCGAGCCGTCGGAGTTGCCACCCGCCCCCGACCCACCTGTGGCGCTCGAGCACGCGGAACCCGCGAGCCAGAAAGACGCGACCAGAATGCCAGGCGTGATGCGGTAGATCATGAAGGCCTCCTTCGATTCGAGCGCCTGTAGCCCGCGCGGCCTACAGAGCCCCCCACGTTTCTCTTTGGAATTGCCCAGGCCCAGGCAGCCTTGTCAGGAAATGTGCCGACGAGGAAGGAACGCGACGCAGCGACTACTGAACCAGCGTCATGAACGGCGCGGGCACGATGCCGAGGCCGAGCACGAGCAATGCTAGCACGACGAGCACGACGGCGTTCGCCCACGAGCGGTACGCCGGCCCGCCCTGTCCCTCGCGGAAGTACATGGCCGTGACGATGCGCAGGTAGTAGTAGACGCTGACCAGACTGTTGAGCACGGCCGCGACGACCAGCCACACCAACTCGGGCCGCTCGACGGCGGCACGGAAGAGATAGAACTTCGCGAAAAAGCCACCGGTGGGCGGGAAGCCGGCCAGCGACAGCATGAAAAGCGTCATCACCAGCGCGATGGCGGGCCGCCTGCGCGCCAGCCCTGCCCAGTCGTCGACGTTCTGGCATTCGTCGCCCTTGCGCCCAACCCACGAGGCCACCGTGAAAGCGCCGAGGGTCGTTCCGACGTAGGCAACGAGATAGAAAATCACCGTCGATTTCGCCGCGGTCACGCCGAAGCCCGCCGCGGTCACGCCGATGAGCAAGTAGCCCGCGTGGCCGATCGACGAGTACGCCAGCATGCGCTTGATGTTTTCCTGGCGAATGGCGGCCAGGTTGCCGAGGGTCATGCTGGCAAAAGCGACCATGCCCAAGATGCGCGCCCAGCCGGCGTGACCCAAAGCCACGTTCGGGTGCATGAACGCCGAGCCCAGCAGGCGAAGCATGCCGCCGAAGGCAGCCGCCTTGATTCCGGCCGCCATGAAGCCCGTCACCGGCGTCGGCGCGCCCTGGTACGCGTCGGGCAGCCACATGTGGAAGGGCACGCCGGCCACCTTGAACAGCAGCGCGACGAGAATCAGGAACATGCCGATGACGAAGAGCGGATTGTTACCCGCCTGGCCGGCGCGACTGGCGATTCCCGCCAGCGACATTTCGCCGCCGGTGGTGCCGTAGACCAGGGCAATGCCGTAAACCAAGAAACCGCTGGCCAGTGCTCCCATCAGGAAATACTTGAGCGCGCCTTCGGAGCCCTGCTCGCTGTGATAGCGGCTCGCCACGAGCACGTACGCCGCCAGCGACATCGTCTCGATGCCCACGAGCAACGATACCAAGTGGCACGCGTGAACGACCATCACCATGCCGGCGGCCGAGAAGAGCACCAGCGCTGGGAACTCGTCCTGCTGGAACGCGTGCTCTTCGGCAAAGGCGCGGAACACGACTACGGTCACGCCAGCGCAAAGTGCAATCGCCAGGTCAAGCACCAGCGCCATGCGATCCGCGATCCACATGTCGGAAAGCATGGGCTGCACGTGCCCAGCCCGCGGCAGCGCGACGACCGCCGACACGAAGGTCGCCGCCGACGCCAACACCGACAACCACACCACCGCGCCGCGCGCGCGCGCACCGCCGAGCACACCGACGAGCAGGACCAAACAGGCCGCGCCTCCTAAGATCAGAAGCGGGGCCAAGGCCAAGCACAACGTCATCGCGCCGCTCATGGCTGACCTCTCCGGAGCTCAGGCTGGGGTGGCATGAACCGACGGTCCATTCTCTGCGTGGGCGATCCGCCGAGCATGCGCGCCGGCGCGTCCGGGCGCACGCGCGCCTGCGCAAGGCGGCTGCGATAGCCCACCAGGGCCGCGTCCACGGAGGCCAAGCTGCGATTCAGAATGGGCCCAGGCGCCACTCCCATACCAATAGCGGCGACGACAATGATGGCGAACACGATCTTCTCGTTCCACCCGAGGTCGCGCATCTTCTCGCTGCGATTCTCGGCCTTGTCGAGCGGACCAAGCATGACCTTCTGGTACATCGTAAGCAGGTAGACGGCGGCAAGAATGACGGCGGTCGTGGAAATGGCTGCTAGCAGCGCTGGATGCGCGAACGGCGGCGTGAACCCGGAATCGTGCCAAGCACGGCCGGCATTGAAGGTTCCAAGCAGCACCAAGAACTCGCCAATGAAGCCGCAAAGGCCAGGCAAGCCCGCCGATGCAAGCACGATGACGAGAAAGACCGCGGCGAAGATCGGCATGCGGGCCCACAAGCCGCCGAAGTCGGACAGCTTGCGCGAGTGGCGGCGATCGTAGAGAAGGCCGACGCCGAGAAACAAACCGCCGGTGGAAATTCCGTGCGCCAGCATCTGGTACATGGCGCCCTGAACGCCGGCCGAGGTCACAGTCAAGATCCCGAGCACCACGAAACCCAAGTGCGAGACCGAGGAGTACGCGACGAGCTTCTTGATGTCGTCCTGGGCGTAGGCCATGAGCGCGCCGTAGATGATGCCGATCACGGCCAGCCACGCGATGAGCGGGGCCGCATAGTCCGCCGCCAGTGGAAACAGCGGCATGGCGAAGCGAAGGAACCCGTAGGCGCCGAGCTTGAGCAGAACCGCGGCCAGAATGACCGAGCCGCCCGTCGGTGCCTCGACGTGCGCGTCGGGCAGCCAGGTGTGCAGCGGAAAAAGCGGCACCTTAATAAGGAAGGCGAGCGCGAAGGCCGCGAAGCAAAGCAACTGCGTCTCGCGCGGGAGCATCAATCGCGACCAGGTGGCATAGTCGAACGTCCACTGACCGGTGAGGCGATGCACGACGGCGGCGATGACCACGATAGCCGCGAGCATCAGCAGCGATCCCACCAGCGTGAAAATCATGAACTTGATGGCAGCGTACACGCGCCGCTCGCCGCCCCAGATGCCGATGATGAAGTACATCGGCACGAGCATCAGCTCCCAGAACACGTAGAAGGCGAACATGTCGAGCGCGAGAAACGCGCCGATCATCCCGGATTCCAGCATCAGCATGGCCGCCACGAAGCCGCGATTCCGGTCGCGCACGAAACCCGTGGCTTGCGGCGAGAGCAGGGTCACGAAGACCATCAGGGTCGACAGCAGGACCAGCCACAGCGAGATCCCGTCGACGCCCAAGTGGAAGCGAATGCCGAGCGCGGGCACCCACTCCCAGTTGGTCTCCATCTGGAAGCCCGCCTGAGTGGCATCGAAGGCGGCCAGCACGAAGAGCGACTGCACGAAAGTGACAAGCGCCACCGCAATGCCATAACCGCGCAGCAGGCGAGGGCTATTGAGCGGCAGTAGCAGCGCCACGAGAGCGCCCACCAGCGGCAACAAGGTTGTAAGGGCAAGACTGGTCAGACTTGGCATGGCTATCGAATTTCGACGTCGCGCTTAATAATCCGCCGGGTGTGCCAGCGAGAATCCTGAATGACGATGGTCACGGTGTAGCGATCCGGACCGCTGTAGGTCCAGGTTGCGTTGGGATTCGCGCCTTCGCGATCGGGAGTTCCGTCGCCGTCGAAATCGAAGCTGTACGCCAGGGCACTGTCGCGCGGCCCCTCGATGCTGGCCGTGACGGTCTTGCCTTGCACCTTCAGCAGAACCTCGTCGGGCGAAGCCGGGCGCGCCGCAACCCACACCAGAACCGCAAGTCCGATGGCAAACACCGCCAGGTAACGTTGCACGTCGCCGGTCTGGAAGAAGCGGAAGGCGCGACCGACAAGGTCGGCGAGGAACGCGCCGGCGCCGACCAGGATCTTATCGATGAGGATGCGATCGATGACTTGGAAGATGATCCGGCAAAGCGCCTGCAGCGGCCGGATGATAAGAAAGCCGTACAGCTCGTCGATGCGGAACTTGTCGCGGACCAGGGATACGAGTGCCGGCACTTTCTTGGCAAACGCGATGGCCGGCGCGCGGTAGCCACCGCCGTAGAACACGTACGCCATGCCGATGCCGCCAAGAGCTGCGAGTGTCGACAGACCCATCATCAGCCATTCCGTGTGATGGCTGACTTCGAGGGGCGCGCCCACCGCTGGCTCGAGGAAAATCGAGAGCGTACTCTCGCCGTGCTTGCCGAAGAGCTCACGCAAGGCCGGCGGCACGCCGACGAAGCCGGCGAGGATCGCGCCAACGGCGAGCACGACCAAGGGGAACACCATCGAAGCGGGCGACTCGTGAATGTGGTGCTGCGTGTGCTCGTCGGCGCGGCACGGACCGGTGAAGACCAAGCAGTAAAGGCGGGACATGTAAAAGGCCGTCCCGAACGCGGCCACGAAAAGCAATGTACCGACCAGCGGTCCGACGAAGGCGAGCCGGTGACCGTAGACCTCGGTGGCGAAGGCGCCGCTGATGATGGCGTCCTTGCTGAAAAAGCCCGAGAAGACGGGAACACCGCAAATGGCCAGCCAGCAAGCCTGAAAAACCCGCGTCGTCCACGGCAGCTTCTTGCCGAGGCCACCCATCTTGGTAATATCACCCGATCCGCCCATGGCGTGCATGACCGAGCCGGCGCACAGGAAGAGACCGGCCTTGAAGAAGGCGTGCGTGAACAGGTGGAAGATGCCGCCGGCGAAATTGGCGGTTCCGACGCCGACGAACATGAAACCGAGCTGGCTGACCGTAGAGTACGCGAGCACCTTCTTGAAATCGTTCTGCGCGAAACCAATGATGGCGGCGAAAAGCGCGGTCACCGCACCGACGATGGCGACGATGGCCAACGACGCAGGCGCCAGCATGTACACCGCAGACATGCGCGCCACCAGGTAAACGCCGGCGGTGACCATGGTCGCGGCATGGATGAGCGCCGAGACCGGTGTGGGACCGGCCATGGCGTCGGGCAACCACACGTAAAGCGGAATCTGCGCCGACTTGCCGCAGGCTCCGATGAAGAGGAAGACGGCGGCCCAGAAGGCGACCGACTGCCCGAGCCACAGCGGCGCGGCCAGGGGGCCACCGCTTCCGGCGGCACCAAGAATCGATTGAACATCCAGCGTGCCGGTGGCGCGGAAGAGCAGGAACATGCCGATGAGGAAGCCGAAGTCGCCCACGCGGTTAGTAATGAAGGCTTTCTTGCCGGCGCTGGCGTTGGCCGTCTCCTTGTACCAAAAACCGATGAGCAGGTAGCTGGCCAGGCCGACGCCTTCCCAGCCGATGAACATCACCGGCAGACTGTCGCCCAGCACCAGGATGAGCATGGCGCCGCAGAAGAGGTTGAGGTACGCGAAGAAGCGCGCGTAGTCCTCGTCGTGGGCCATGTAGCCCGCCGAATAGATGTGGATGAGCGTGCCGATGAAGGTGACCACCAGGCACAAAAGCCCGGACAGCGGATCCATGCGGAATGCCAGATCCACGTCGATGCCGCCGGCCGAGAACCAGTTGTAGACCAGCTCGACGATGCCACCTTCGTGCGCCACGGCGGGCAGGCCGAAGAAGAAAGCATCGAGGGACACCACGCACGCGGCGAAGACCGCGACCGTCGCGATGGTCTGCACCGCCTTGCGCGAGTGACGGCGCCCGAAGAGAATCAAGTAGGCTGCTCCGAGCAGAGGCAACAGCGGAATCATGTGCAAGCGAGACAGCATGGTTAGTTCCGCAAGTCGTTCACGGTGTCGAGGTCGATCTTCCGCCGCACACGAAAGATGGACACAACGATGGCCAAACCTACTGCCGCTTCGGCCGCCGCCAAGGCCATGACAAAGAACGCGACCACGTGCCCTTTCTGATCGCCGAGGCCGCGCGCGAAGGTGAGCAGCGCCAGGCTGCCCGCGCCGAGCTGCAATTCCAGGCTCATGAGCACGAAGAGCGCATTTCGGCGGAGTAGCGCGCCCGCCGTCCCGATGAAAAAGAGCGCGAGCGACAGCAGAATGTAATACGTGCCGGGCATCAGGCCGCGCCTCCATCTTTGGTCGGGCGCGAGGGGCGCGAGACCATCACGCCGCCGACCACCGCCACCAAGAGCAAGAGAGAGATGGCTTCGAAGGGAAACAAAAAGTCGGTGAAGAGCAAACGACCGACGGCGGCCACGGTGCCGTAGTCGGGGATGGGCATCGTGGTCGCGGTGGCGAGCACGTCGGTCTGGCGTTCGCGTACCACGATCCACGCCACACGATAGAAGAGGTAACCTACCGCCAGGACGCCAGCGACCCGCGAGAAAAGCCCGCTCAGTGAAATCGGATGAGGGTCGTCGTGACTGACCATCATGACGGCGAAAACGAAGAGCGACATGATCGCGCCGGCGTAGACGAGAACTTGCAAGATGGCCAAGAAATGCGCCGACAGCGTCGCGTACAGGCCGGCCAACGCGCCAAAGGTCGCGATGAGCGCGACCAGAGCGGCCACCGCACTCTTGCGCGTGATGGTGACCAGTGCGCCACCCAGAACCGAGACGGCGAACACGACGAAGGCAGCCTTCTCGAGGAAGCTCGGCCCGGCCATCAAGGCATTCACGAGGCGACCTTTCTGGCCACCAACTTGGCCTCGAAGTCAGCGCGGAACTTGGTCAAGAACGCGAGCATGGGCCACGCCGCCGCCTCGCCGAGCGGGCAGATGCTGTTGCCGGCGATGCCGTTCGCGATGTTGGCCAGCAGGTCGACGTCGCCGGGACGACCGTCGCCTTCTGCCAACCGCGAGCACACGCGCGCAAGCCACGCCGTACCTTCGCGACAGGGCGTGCACTGGCCACACGACTCGTGCGCGTAAAAACGCATGATGGTCGCGCAGAACGAGACGACGTCGGTGGTTTCGTCGAAGATGACGATGCCGCCCGAGCCGGCCATGGTCTTGAGACGCTTGCCGCCGCCCATGTCGAAGGGCACGCCGGGTTTGACCTCGACGTCCTTGATGCGGGCGTCGGTGGTGAGCGCATCGAATTCGATGGGCACGTCGAGCTCGCTGGCATCGAGAACCGGCATCGAGCTCCCGCCCGGGATCACGCCCTTGAGCTTGCGACCTCCCACCATGCCGCCGCAATACTCATCGATGAGTTGGCGGAAGGTTACGCCCATGGGCAACTCGAAGACGCCCGGACGATTGACGTGGCCGGAGACGCTGAGCGTGCGCGTACCGCCCGACTTACCCACGCCGAGCTTCGCGAAGGCCGGTCCACCGCGCAAGACGATGTCCGGAATGTTCATCAACGTCTCGACGTTGTTGACGATGGTGGGCTGGCCGAAAAGGCCGCGCACCGCCGGGAACGGAGGCTTGAGGCGCGGCCAGCCGCGCTTGCCTTCGAGCGAGTTGAGCAGCGAAGTTTCTTCGCCGCAAATGTACGCGCCGGCGCCGCGGTGAAGAGTGATGTCGAGGGTATACGGGCCGGAGGCGCTGCTCTGCGGTTTGCCGAGAAGCCCCGCCGCGTACACTTCGTCGATGGCGGCCTGAACGATCTTCGCCTCGCTGACCAACTCGCCGCGCAGAAAGAGATACGCGTGGGTGCAGCCGAGCGCATACGCCGACGTTGCGATGCCCTCGACGAGCAAATGCGGATCGCCCACCATGAGCAGGCGATCTTTGAAGGTGCCCGGCTCGGACTCGTCGGCGTTGCACACGAGGTACACCTGCTTGGCGTCCTTGGGCAGGAAGCTCCACTTCATGCCGGTCGAGAAACCCGCGCCGCCGCGGCCGCGCAGGTTGGACGCTTTGACCTCGTCGATCAGAGCCGGTCGCGCGATGCCGAGCGCCTTGCGGAACGCTTGCCAGCCGCCGCGCGATTGGTAGGTCGCCAGCTTCTGGATGTCGGGCACGCCGATGTTCTTCGTGACGACCTTTTCGCCCGGCGTGGGACGAAACGTGGAGAGCACGTCGATGGCAGGAAAACCGTAGCTCGGGCGCACTTCCGCGCTCGGCCGCTGGCGCAACTCATCGATGAGCTGGTCCAGCTTCTCGGGACTGAGATCGCGATAGCGGGTCGGGCCGTCCACCACGGTCGCGCCGTGGTTGCAGCCGATCATATCGTCGTCTTCGTCCAGGCTGAACAGGCCGTCGGTCGTCGCTTGGCCGACGCGGATGCCGAGCTTCTTGTGCAGGCGCTCCATGGCATCGAAGCCGGCGCGGACGACGCAGCCGATGTTGGCACACACGTGCAGGCGATGGCGGGCCGGCGGCGTGCGATGGAACATCGTATAGAACGTCACCACACCGAAGACGTGCGCCAAGGGCAGCTCCAGCAGGTGCGCCGCGATTCCCAGCGCCTCGTCTGAAAGATGACCGAGCTCATCCTGTATTAGGTGAAGAACGGGAATCAGCGCGGCCTGCGCGTTGGGATACCGCCCGCGTACCCGGCTGATCGCTTGTTGTGTCTGGGGTGAAAGGTCGAGGGCCATTGGCCTAGTGGTCAGCACTTTGAGATGCGAAATGCCTAACGTCAACTCCCGAGGACAAACAACCTGGCAAATCGATGGCGCAACACGGCTAGACCGTCCCGTCGTCCTATCGGACCTCTGGGTGCCTATTTCCCGAAAAGGGACCGGCCGCGGTCCGGATTTCGAACGGCCGTACCGGCCTCAGGTGATGAGACGGGCGACTGCGTCCCCGGCCATGCCAGCGAGAAAACAGGCGACCAGCGTGAGCCCGACGTTGAGAGCGGCGGGCCCCCAAGCGCCCTGCTGGGCATAGCGATAGGTCTCGTAGTCGAACGCCGAGTACGTGGTGAAGCCACCCATGATTCCCGTGGTGAGAAACAGCCGCCACGCGGGCGAGATGAGGTTGGCAGTGGTTCCGAGATGCATGATCGCGCAGATCAGGAAGGAACCGATCACGTTGACCGCAAGCGTACCTACCGGAAAGCCATTGCCCGTCGCCGTCTGCAACGTGCTCGCGCAGAGGTAGCGCGCTCCACTGCCGATGGCTCCGCCGAGCGTGACAAGCAGGAACTTCAACATTTCTGTTCCTATACCACCGACGGAACCCGATGAGACAAATCGGGAAAAAGGTGGCTATCCCAAACCTTCAGCCGCCCAGCTCTTCCGCCGATGAGGTGGCCAAGAATGGAGAGCCGGATTCTCACCGTGGAAGATGATGCGCGCGCGCGAGCCGCGATCGAGCGCGTGGCGCAATCCCTTGGCCTTGAATGCGTGGTGGTGGACGGTGCCGCGGGCGCCTTGGAGGCCCTGTCGAGCAGGCCCTTCGACCTTTGCGAGATCTCGCTCAGCCTGCCGGCGGACGCGATCCGCAGTATCCTGGCAACCGCGCAGTCCCGTAAGCGGCTGCTGCCGGTCGTGGCCCGCGCCGCGAGCACGCAGGTCAAGGACATCGTCTCGGCCTTTCGCCTCGGCGTAGTCGACTTCCTTCCGCATGCGTTTCACGACCGGGTGTGCGCCGAGGTGATCCGAAGGGTGCTTGCCGAGCGCGGCCGAGCCTCGACGGTCCGCACCAGCGGCGTCGCCCTGGTCGGCGACCATCCGGCCATGCACGTCGTGCTCGAACGCATCGACCAGGTCGCAGACTCGAGCGCCAGCGTGCTCATCCGCGGCGAGGAAGGCACGGGAAAAGAAGTCGTCGCGCGACTGATTCACGCGTGCGGCGCCCGCAGCGCAAACCCCTTCGTCACGCTTCGGCTCACCGCCGACGAACAGGACCATGGCCCGTCGGGTCGCCAGTTCGGACCGGCCCCCGCCAACGACGGCCCAAGCACCACGTCGAACCGACTGCACGAGGCCGAGCACGCAACCCTCTTCATCGATGAAATCGCAAATCTTCCGCGTGACTTTCAGGTTTCGCTTTTGCGTCTGGTGCGCGATCCAGACCTTCGCACTCAGGCCGACGTGCGCATCATCGCCGCGACGACGCGAAACCTGGAGACGGCGGTTCGCGAAGGTACCTTCATTGAGGATCTCTACTATCGCCTCAACATCATCCCCATCGAGATGCCGCCGCTGCGCGAGCGAGTCGAGGACATTCCGGTCTTGGTCGAGCATTTCCGTCGCACGATCAACGCCCTTCTCGGCACCACCACGCCACCCTTTCCACCCGACGTGCTGGTGCGCCTGAGCGAATGCCCGTGGCCCGGCAACGTGCGCCAGCTCAAGAGCGTGGTCGACCGCTTGGTCCTCTCCGCCAAGGACCGCGGGGTCGCCGTTTCGGATTTGCCGGCAAGCCTGCGCACCGACGTGAAATCCCTGGGCAAAGACATCGTCGATCTGCCGCCGCACGGAGTGGACTTGCGTCTGCTTCTAACTCAGCTCGAGAATCGACTCATCGGTCAGGCGCTCGAGCGCACACGCGGGAACAAGAATCGCGCCGCCGAGCTGCTCGGCATGAATAGGACCACCTTGGTTGAGAAGCTTCGCCGTCGCACGGTGGCCTGATCTTGACGTGCGCTTCCCCTCAACGAAGCAACCTGTCTCCAAAGCCAAACGGCACCGTTGTGTCTAAATCACTTGTCCGGGAGATCGTCAGCGCCATAACGTTTTGACAGATAGTCGTCACCCGGTTGACGGTTCTGCCGGCTACTAAATGTCATTTGGCTGACGATTGGGCCGCGACCGAAAAGCAAGTGCCAGGAAGATGGCCCACTTAGCGCCGTCCCAACCCTGGCACAAGAGGTGCACCCCGCTCCCGCATGCGAAAAGTGAAGCGGAAGATGCCGGCCGTGAAACAGCGTAAGCGCACAAACCACAAGGCGACGAAAAAGAGTACACACAAGCTGTCGCCGAAGGCGCTCGCGGCCAGACGAAAGGCATACGCGGCGAAATTCTTCCCCTACATCGAGAAGGTCGCCCGCCGACTCGCACGCCGACTTCCCGCGCACGTCGAAATCGACGACTTGGTCTCAGCCGGTGTCATCGGATTGATGGAGGCTGCCGAGCGTTTCGACCCCAAGCGCGTGGACCGCTTCGAAGCTTTCGCCGAGTTTCGCATTCGCGGTGCCATGCTGGACGACCTGCGCGCGCGCGACACACTTTCGCGCGACATGCGCCGCCTGTCGAACGAGCTGCGCGAAGCGACCCGCAAGCTGGAAAGCGAGCTGGGCCGCTCGCCGGATCAGTCCGAGCTCGCCGAGACCCTGGGCCTCAAAGTGGACGAGCTCTACCATCGCCAGCAGAAGCTTTCCGGCTCGTCCGTGGTGGGCATCGACGACGCCGGTCCCGATTTTCTCGAACGCACCACCGACTCGAACTCGCCCGATCCGTTCGAGCTTACCGCCCATCGCGAAGCGCTCGCCCGCTTGGTCTCCGGTATCGACGATCTGCCCGAGAAAATGCAGCAGGTTCTTTCCCTCTACTACTGCGAGAATATGAACCTCAAAGAAATAGGCCAAATCCTCGGAGTGACCGAGTCCCGCGTTTGCCAAATCCACGGAGAAGCCACGCGCCGCCTGCGCGAGTCTCTGTCGGATATCGAAGACGCCGTCGCCGCCTAGACAAGCCCCGATCTGATGTACCTCGGCGAAAAGGTTCGGCTTTTTTGAAAGTCAATTTTTTGCCTACCTGGCGCTAAAGATCTCGTGCACCGGTGCCGATGTGGTCGTGTATGGCACCATCGGAACAGACTCAGGTACGAAAGCAGCCCGCCAAAGCGCCTCTTGGCGCGAACGTGCGAGCCGTCGCCCGCCAGACCCGCGTCGAGGAGCTGCGACAAGCTGTCGCCAACGGCAGCTACAAAATCAGCCCGCAACGCCTGGCGCTGAAGATCCTGGTCAAAGCCCTGCAAGAGCGGCGCTAGACCAGCAGACACTCGCGGTCTGACGAACGCGGCCGTAGGGAGCGGCTGCGCCAGAAGGACCGTCCTTCGCCTCACAATCAAAACGGCAGTGATAGCTGCCGAGCTCGCGAGCGCACCTTCGGAGAGTCGTCCATACACGTTCGACCGCCGAGGGAGCGCGAGACAGTGCGCTCGCGCTCAACCAAGGTCGACCAGATCGCCGTCGCACTCGCCGGCAGCGGCCGACCTGACGCAGCGGCGTCGGAAATCCGACATTGCTCGTCCAGCCGCCGCAACGCCGACAGCTCGTCGCTGCGGTCGAGCTTCGCCTGCGCGACCGCGTGACGAAGCACGCGCAGAGTCTCGTCGTAGACCTTGAGCGGTACGGGAAACGGATGGCCGTCCTTTCCGCCGTGCGCGAACGCAAAGCGCGCCGGATCCGAGAAGCGGCTGGCGGCGCCGTGGACGACTTCTGCGACGAGCGCCAGCGCAAGCAGCGTCCGCTGGCCTATGTTCGGCGTGAGAAGAAGCTCGGGAAAGCTCGTCGGCCCGAGCCGAGCCGCGACCTGCAAAGCAGCGCCAAGGCGGCGGAGATCGAGATTCTCGGCGCGCACGTCGTGGTGGCTCGGCATGACCAGCACGCGCTCGACATCGGCCACGACCCGTGCGGGATCCGAGCCGACCAGTGCGACGGTTTGCTCCCGGGCGGCGACCGCTCCGTGATCGGTGAAGTTGACGATCGGCAGCGCCTGCGGTTCGCCTTCGATCGCAGCATGCGGCTGGTCGACGAAGGAGCCGGCGCGATCCCACAGCCAGTGATAGCGCCGCGCCTGCCGTCGCTCGGGATTCATTCCCTGCTGCACGACGACCCACTTGCCGTCGTCGGTGACGATGAACCCATGCAAGTACAAATCGAAGCCGTCCTGCACCGCCGCGCTGTCTACTTTGGCGACCAGGCGGCTCGTTCGCACGAGCCCGGGCGCGTCGATGGAGAGCCTTTCGCCTAGCTTGGTCAGCTCGTCCGGCGTGCGTCGCGAATGACGACCGCGGCCGCCGCAAACGTGGATGCCAAGCTCGTACTCGACGGGAGCGAGCCCCCGTTTGAGCGCACCAAGCACGCTGGTCGTGATCCCCGAGCTGTGCCAGTCCATGCCCATCACGCAGCCAAGCGCCTGGAACCAGAATGGATCGGCCAGGCGGCGCAACACTTCCTCGCGGCCGTACTCGATTACCAGCGCCTCGACGATCACACGCCCAAGCTTGGCCATACGCGAGGCCAGCCACATGGGAACGCGCCCGCCGTGCAACGGCAGATCAGCCGTGCCCGATCGCATGGATTGGGCTACTCGCCGGAGAAGCGCACGTACGTATGCTCTTCGCCGACGGTCGCGGTGACCACTTTGAGAATCGCCTCACAATGGGACTTCACCTCGAGCTTGGTGGACGCCCGCATCCGCTTTTCCAGCTCTTTGATGACTAGTGGAATTTGAATTTGGTTGAACAGGGTATCGCCAAACGGATCGACGAAACGCAGGCAGGGCGAGCTGCCATCCTCGCGGTCGGGAAGCAGCTTCTCCGTCAGGTTGCGATCGTCGAGAACTTCGTCCTGGACTTCGCCCGATTCGGTCTCCACGCGCACGTCGATTCCCATGGTTCCTCTCGGCCTCTTTCGATAAGTGCCCTCCACTATACGTACGTTCAGCCAAGCCCGCAAGAAAGGATTCGCCAAGCGAGGGTACAGGCGACTGTGAGAAAAACCGTGATTTCTGCGCCACAGAAAGGCGATCGATCTCGATCGCGACAAGCAGAAAAGCCGCGAAACTCGTGACTCCACGGCGGCTGCCGTTGCGGCACAAAAGCTGCTACCGTCAGGCGGCATGCGCTCGTCCGCCGCTTTTCATCCAAGCACCTTCGTCTCGAAGCGTAGGCCTGTGCCGGCGCTGGTCGCCTTCGCCGCATTCCTTTCCTACGCATGCGGCGGTTGCCTGTCGAACGAGTACGTCATTCCGCAAAAAGAGCTCGCACGACTTGCCCAACTTCCACCCGAGCAGCGCGGGCAGCGAGTGCAAGTTGTCGAGGAGATCGGCGACCGGCGCAGCGCCGCCATCGACACGACACAACCACCGCCGCCCGCCCCGCAAGATTATCCGCAAGGCGGCCCACCGCCGGAAGGATACGTCGAAAGTGAAGGCGGACCGCAGGTCGGAGTCGGCGTGGGAGTCATGATCGTACCCGGACCGGTGTTTCCTGCCGGCCGAGGCCCGGGCTTTGCCGGCGGCCCGGCTCCGGGTCCCCGTGGACTGTCGGGACCGCGGGCTCCGGTTACCGGCGGTCGAGCCGCGCCGAATGCTCGTCCCGCGAAGAGCACGGGGAGCGGCGGTGGCGGCAAGAACGACCTTGCCGCGTTTTTGCTCGTCGTCGCGCTGCTCGCCACCGTCGGAATGGTGGCGACCGAAGGCGCCCGCTACGACGGCACCGTGGCCCTTTATCCCTGGCAGCCGATTCACCTGAAAGATGCGAGCGGGCAGGAGCGCGAGCTACCGCTGGCGCAAATCACACCGGCCGACGCGGCGACCGCGTCGAAGGCGGTGGTCATGGACGATGAAGGCTGGGGCCTGATGCGCCTCGGGCGGCGCCCGCTCGACCGCAAGGGGTTCGCGTTCAAAATGGATCTCGGAATGATGCATTCGTCCTGCACGTCGTGCCTGTCTGCCGACGGCTTCGGCGCCGACGTGCAGCTCGGCTACTTCCCCCACTCCATGGTGGGCGTGCTGGGCTCGTGGGCCTTTTCGGGCGGCTCAGACTCTGCCAGCAAGTCATATTACCGCCACAATCTAGCGATCGAAGTCCAGGCCTTCCCCATCGCCTTGTATCGCCTGCACCTCGGCGGCTTCGCCCACGCCGGCGTGCAGTACGCCGACGACGCCCTCGCCCCCGCACGCAACGGAGCCGCGTTTGGCGGCGGTCTTCTACTCGAGATCGACCTGACCTCGCGCCTGGCGCTCAGCCTGCGCGGCGATTACACGTCCGCCCACGTCGCGCCGACCGGCGGCTGGGCCGGCACGGAAATGTTCACCGCCGGCGTTGCCATTTATTAGGCTCGCCCAACCAGGTAGAGACTTTCGCTTCAGGCTGGTAGATTCCGCTCGTGCCTTGGCGAACGTCGCCAGAGCTGGGTCGTGTCGAGATTTCCAACCCTTCCGACGGCGGCTTCTGGTTCTGGCTTTTCAAATTCTACGCATTTGCGGCCCTGTGCTTCGTCGGCCTGGCCTTCCTGGGCGGCATCGCCCTTTACGCCCACTTCGCAAGCACCTTGCCGCGCCTGCCCGACTTCGACCGTTATCGACTCGAAGCCGCGGAATCGACGCGCCTACGCGCCTGGGATGCCACCGAATTGGCCGAGCTGGCCAGCGAGCGTCGAGAGATCCTGCCGCTGGAGGCGTTCCCCAAGAAGCTGCTCCAGTCCTTCGTTGCGATTGAAGATCGCCGCTTCTACGAGCACGGCGGCCTCGACTACCGGGGCATGCTGCGCGCTTTCGTCGCCAACCTGCGGGCCGGGCACGTCGTGCAGGGCGGCTCGACCATCACGCAGCAGGTGGCGCGTTCGTTCTTGCGCACTTCCGAGCAGACCGTCCAGCGCAAGATCCGCGAAGCCATCCTCGCCCGACGGTTGGAGACGCGCTACCAGAAGGACCAGATTCTCGCGCTCTACCTCAACCAGATTTTCCTCGGACACCAAGCCTACGGCGTGGCGGCCGCAGCCCGCCGCTACTTCGACAAGCAAGTGAGCGAGCTGGACTTGGCCGAGATGGCGACCATCGCCGGCATCGCGCAGGCGCCCAGCCGCTATTCGCCCATCCTTGCGCCGGATCTCACGCGTGCCCGCCGCGACCAGGTTCTTTCCGCCATGGCCGTGGCCGGCGTCATCGACGAGGCAACCGCGAACAACTTGCGCGCGCGGCCCCTTACCGTGCGCCAGCCGCCGGATTTCTTCCGCGAACGCTCGCCCTACTTCGCCGAGCACGTGCGCCGGGACATCGCCAAGCGTTTTGGCGAAAAGACCCTCTGGGAAGGCGGCCTGGAAATCGACACGACGCTGGTGCCGTGGATCGACGAGTCGGCCCAGGAAAATGTGGACTTCTCGCTGCGCAAGCTCGACAAGCGACAAGGCTGGCGCGGCCCGGTCGCGCATTTGACGGGCGCGGCCGCGAGCGAATTCCGCCAGCGCGCGCAGGCCCGCTACGGGGCCACGCCGCCCGCCGAAGGGCGGCTTTACCTCGGTCTCGTCGAAAATGCGAACGGCGAAAAAGTCCAGGTGCGCGTCGGCGAAAGAATCTACCCCATGCCGTCGTCGGGAATGGAATGGGCCTCGCCGTACAGCACGGTCGACTCGACCAACGGGCGCACGTTGACCTCCACCAAGGGCGTGCTCCATCCCGGCGACGTCGTGTGGGTCACGCCGATGCACCGCTCGCGACTGCGGCGCTTTTCCGACTGGACCTACGACAACGCAGGCGAAGTGCAGTGGCTGCCAGCCTACGCCGATCGCAAGGCGCCAACCGGCCCGGTAGCGTTGCGCCTGGAGCAGACGCCGAAAGTTCAAGGCTCGCTGTTCTCGTACGACCACCAGACGGGCTACGTCACGGCGATGGTGGGCGGGCTCGACTTCGATCGCTCGGAGTTCAATCGCGTGGTGCAGGCGTGTCGGCAGCCGGGCTCGACGTACAAACCGATTTACTATTCGTTGGCGCTCGACCGCGGCTATGGCTACGCCTCGCTACTGAACGATACGCCGCGGGCGGAAGTGGATCCCATCACCGGCGAAGTTTGGGTGCCAAAGAACTTGAACAACACCGTCGAGTACCAGGTCAATCTCGAATACGCGCTGGTGTGGTCGAAGAACGTGCCGTCGGTGCAGCTGTTCAAGCTGGTGGGCGGCAAGGACGTCGAGGCGTGGGCGCGCCGGCTCGGCATTACAACGCCGATTATCCCTGACCAGGCGCTGGCGCTGGGCGCGTCGTGCACGCGCATCGACGAGCTGACCCGAGCGTTCTCGGCCTTCGCGCGCAACGGCTCGCTGTCGGAGCCAGTGTACGTGCGCCGGGTGCGCGACCGCGCCGGCAATCTCCTGGAGGACAACACCGCGGTGTCGGATCCCATGAGCTCGCCCAGCGAACGGCTCGACCGTATGGTGGCGCTAGCCGACAAACGCGTGAAAGATGTGATTCCGCCGCGCACGGCGTGGCTGACCTCGCAGCTTCTGCGCCACGTTGTCACCAAGGGCCATGCGCCGGCGCTACGCAGCTCGGGCCTCCTCGTGGGCGGCAAGACCGGCACTTCCAGCGCCACCATGGACACCTGGTTTGTCGGCTACACCTCGCGCTCTATGATCACCGCGTGGATCGGCGATGATCGCCGCGAGCGTCCGCTCGGCTTCAAAGATGCAGCGTTCATGCTGAGCGTTCCGATGACCGCGCGCTATCTTTATGAGGTGACCGCCGCTCAGCAGTTGAAGGATATCCCGTGGGAGCGCCCGCCAAGCGTCAAAGCCAACGACACGGGCGGCACCTTGCGAACCACGATGGAAGAAGTGAAGGCGGACACAGTCGAGCCCAAGAAAAAGAAGGGCTAGCGTAGATTTCCGTCCGTGCCTTGCTAAACACTACTGATTCAAATTCTCCCGTCGCCGTCGCTGCTGCGGCCCTCGCCCGCCGCCTCACTCCTCGGTTAAATACGTCAAGTATTCGCCCTCGTCGTTCGTTGCGGTCGAGGCCCTCGCGACGCGCCGGCTCGGTCCGAATTTGAATCAGTAGTGTTAAGCTCGGCTCCAGCCGAAAGGACCATCTCATGTCACAGAAGAGCAAAGTCGCCATCGTTCGCACCCGTCCCGAGACGGTGCTCGAGGACTACCACCGCCTGATGAACCTGGCGGGCTATCAGGACGTCATCGCCAAGGACGCGGATACCGGCCTCAAGGTGAACATCTCGTGGCACTTCTTCTTTCCGTCGTCATCCACGACGCCGTGGCAGCTGGAAGGCGTCGTGCGCGCCATGCTCCGCGACGGGTACACGAAAGACCTGATTCATGCTTGCCACAACCGAACGGTGGTCATCGACGCGCACCTCGGCGAGCGAGAGAACAAGCAGATCGACGTCGTGAACGCGCACGGCCTGCGCAACGTGCACCTTTACGAGGGCGAAGAGTGGATTAGCATCCACGACGCCGTCGGAGATTTGACCAAGAAGTTCCTCTGCCTCAACGAGGTCTTCCCCAAGGGCTTCGCCATTCCCAAGCGCTTCATCGGCGAAAACATCATTCACTTGCCCACCATCAAGACGCACATCTTCACCACCACCACCGGTGCGATGAAGAACGCCTTCGGTGGCTTGCTCAACGAGCACCGCCACTGGACGCATCCGGTGATCCACGAAACCCTCGTCGATTTGCTGATGATCCAAAAG
>Ga0265313_10001485_pt1 | contig 21876 bp, 16 predicted proteins | sample 4123metaG_FD_203122 | JGI IMG/M metagenome (GOLD analysis project Ga0265313, IMG submission 203122) | Rhizosphere microbial communities from Carex aquatilis grown in University of Washington, Seatle, WA, United States - 4-1-23 metaG | ecosystem: Host-associated > Plants > Roots > Rhizosphere >...
CAGGTGGCTCATATTGAGCCGCCGCGCTCCGATCGAGATCGTCGGCGACACGTCGATGCCTTGCGTGTCATGGCAGCTGAAGCACCCCGGCCGGTCGATCTGCACGAACGATTCCATCGCCACGCTCGACAACGCATCCTGCCCTGCCACGGGGCCGGTTTTCGTCGTCTGGTCGGGTGCATTGGCGAACACCGTGCCCGCCGCGAAGGTATCTTCCGGGCGATCGAGCCAGGTCGCACCGACGAGGCGATAGTGGATGCGCGGATCGTTGGCGAGACCGGCCGACAGCATTTCGGCGCGCACGCCAGCGTTCAGCGCGAGCACCTCGTCGTCCTCGGAAGGCTGGGTTATGTTCGAGCCGGGATAGGCGCGGTAGATCGGCGTGGTGAAGGGCGAGGCGCCGTTCGTGAAACTCGCGCCGACCGCGTCGAGATGGGCGGCGTAGTCCGCGAGCGCCGGCGGAGCCGGGTCGATGAGGCTCGGCGAGCCGCGGCGGAAGAGAATGTACTCGACGTTCGGGCTGATCAGCAGCGGCGCTTTCTCGCGCTGCGGGTTCACCAGCGACTGCGGCGTAAGATCGGCGCTGCCGTTACGGTCGACATGCTCGAACGTCGACCAGATCATCTCCGGATGGCCGTCGATGGCGAATACCACGTGCAGCCCGATCAGCCCGACGGTCGCGAGGTAAGTCGACGTCGGGTCGGCGATGAGGCGGCCGCCGGCGACGTGAAGTCGCGGCACCTGGGCCGTCGTTGTCAGGTAGTCGGGAAACTCGGCCGGATTGGTCAGCACCCGCCACGCCGACTTGTATTCGGCCACGCCGGCCGGAGACGTCAGTGCCCGCCTGGCCGGGTCGAGGATGCCCGCAGGGTTGTCGAGACCACTCTCCCGGATGAAGGCGGCGAAGGCGGGATTGACGTGAATGGCGTAGTAGACGGGGTATCCGTCGCGATCGATGAGGACAGCATCCGACGTCACCTGGTTGGCGCCGGCGTTGAGGACCAGCGGCCCGGCCACCGCCGCGGCATGCTGGCCGAATACCGCGTCGAGCGCAGGATAGGAAAGGAGCGCCGGAGTGCCGTTCGCATCTTTCTGCAGGTCGAACAGGAACTGGTGCCAGGCGGCCTGATAGAACGGACAGTCAGGCGCCGGATGGGGCGCTGGCTTGTCGAAGGCGGGTGCGCTCGTCACCGGAAACCACGGCTGCGTCGCCGACAGCGCGGGCGGATCGCAGGGCAATGCCTGCGCCCCGTCTGAGAAGACGACGTAGAGCAGGACAGCCCACAGAAGCTGCAACAAGACCGCGCGGAAGCGCATGAGCGATCAAGCCGACCAGTTGAAATTGCCGGCTAGCTTAGTCCAAGCACGTCGACGAACCGAATGGTGGGCGTGACAGGGAGCGAGTCTGCGCCTACCCCCGGCGTGAAGGGCGCGCAAAATGCATCGCTCTAGGTTCTCTGGCCGCGGTGTTCCAGGCGAGCCTCAGACGCGGCGAAGTGGTCTGGCTCTACCGTCGTCGTAGCCGCTCCGCTTTGGCCAGGACTGCTCGCCTTTTCCGCGGCGCGCGAATGCAGCCACGAACTCCAGCGCCGTCGTTGACGGTGCGAACAGCCATCCCTGTCCGAGGGTCACGCCGCAGGCAAGCAGCTTTGCCCGCTGTGCTTCGGTCTCCACCCCCTCTGCGATGATCTCGATGCCTCGCGAATGCGCCAGTCGCACCACGGTTTCGACGATGTCGAACGGTTGCGCCCCGTTTAGCGCGTTGACGATCAGTGACCGATCGATCTTCACGTAGTCGAGCGGCACGTCGTTCAGGTAGCCGAGGTTGGAAAAGCCAACGCCGAAATCGTCCGTGCCAACTTTAAAGCCCGCCCGTCGCAGGGCGGCAATCGTCTCGACATGGCAGCTCAGGCTCACGGACTTGCGCTCCGTGATCTCGACGTGGACGTTGTTCGGGGTCAGTGCGAAGCGGCGAACAGCATTTTCGAGCGACCGGACGATGCCGATATCGTCGAGATCGTGAGACGAGACATTGATGCTGAGGAAGAAGCGCGGCTGCGTCGTCAACAGCGGCGCCAGATGGCCGAGGCCCAGTGTGATGACAGTCGACGTAACCTCGCCGATAAGGCCGTATTCTTCCGCAATCGGAATGAACACGTCCGGCGATATGAAGTCGCCGTTGCCGAGCCGCCAGCGCGCCAGCGCCTCCGCGCCAACCCATCGTCCGGTTTTCATGTCGACGATCGGCTGGTACTCGACTCCGATTTCGTTCCTGCGGAGAGCCGACTTGAGAAGCGAGTCCAGCGAGGCCCGTTTCTCAAACATCCTGCCGACAAGGATGAACCCGGCGGCGCCGAGAAACAGTCCGATGATCAGGAAGACAGGAAGCTGGCCGAGATATTCCGCCGTCGCGGCGGCGAACGGAATTGCGACGTAGGTGAAGTAGTCCCATTTCGGCGATCTGTGGACAGCAAGGAAGTATTTGTCTCGGACGATGATGGACGCTGCGTCGGGCGCCAGCGTCAGCTTCGTCCAGTTGAAGTGCGCAGCGCCGGTCGACATGAGGAGCGTCCGGGACGTGTAGCCGACAGCGCCCAGAGAATAATTGTCTCCGGCCGGCGCCAGCGTAACCACGAGCGACGGGTGGAAAAATCCGGTGAACCCATCCGGCGCCGTCGACAGCAGCAGCCGCGTGCCCGGCGCGATGTCCAGTTCGCGCGCCGATCGTATGGCGAAGCCGGTGGCACTCACATAGTCGGCCGCGCCAACGTCGATGGGCGCGAGTTGCGATCCGAACGAAGAGCAGAGGAGCGCATTGCCGACGATGTATCCGAAGCCCGCGAGGTAGGGCGCGGCGAGCGCGATCTTCCGCATGCGAATGATGTTCGAATCGGAGCAGGCGTCGGATGGGTTGACGCCACGCACCGCCATGAACCCGGTCGCGAGCTGGTCGCTGGTCGCTTCCGAACGGCCGAGGATCTCGTCCGCCAGGGTCGCCGCGCGCGTCTTCTGGTCGTGGACGCAGCGTTCATAACCGAGCAGCGCCACGAGCAGCAGGGGCACAACGAAGGCCAGAACTCTAATGACGCTGCGAGGCGTCCGGGGATGCATGACGGCACCTGTCGGCGAGCCGGACAGCAGTCTCGCCCGCAGGGGCGCTGCCGCTCTCCAAGAAGTACAAGTTATTGGTTAACAGACTGACGAAAGCCAAAAGAGGGTTGTGCGAGAAGTGCTTTGCTCCGGCGCATCATCGCCAGGTGGCCTCTGACACTTCAAGAACGGCCTGAGCGCGACGCGTAGATGGTGGGCGCGACAGGGATTGAACCTGTGACCCCTCCCGTGTGAAGGGAGTGCTCTCCCGCTGAGCTACGCGCCCGTCCGGCAACGCCGGAGCGGCGCGATCTAAGGGAGGCGCACCGCCCAAGTCAATCGGGGCCTTCACTCGCCACCGGCGAACACTTGGGGCAGGTTGGTGGCAGCCAATCTGGACGATAGGGCCGGTGGAACGATCAATCCTGGAATATTGTGCCATTGCCAAAGCGCCCAGGCGGGAACTCGCACCCGGCACCGTGCTGCTCGTCGAAGGAGAAACCTCGGGCCGGCTTTACGTCCTGGTCCAGGGCACCATCGCCGTCTTGCGCGGCGACACCGTCGTTTCGGTCGTCGATGAGCCGGGTGCGATGTTCGGCGAGATTTCGGCGCTCATCGGCAAACCGCACACCGCGACCGTGCGGGCCGAAACGGCAGCGACGGTCTTCGAGTTCACGGATGCCGCGGCGTTCCTTCGGTCGCATACTGACGTCGCCTTTGCGGTGGCGCAGCTTCTGGCGCGCCGCCTCAATGCCGCAACCGGCTATCTCGTCGACGTCAAGCACCAGTTCCAGGATCGCGTCGACCACCTCGGCATGGTCGGCGACGTGCTCGACAGCATCGTCCATCACCACCATGTCGAGATCAGTCCGGGCTCGGACCGCCAGCCGGATCCGCCGCGCTGATCCAGAGCAATTACAGGAAAAGTGGATACCGCTTTTCCGTCCGGAATTGCGGCGAGCTGAGATCTAAACCAGCCAGTCGGGGAGGTCGGTCATTTTCGCGACCGGGCGCCGCAAGGGCGCGTCGAGATGCACGATTTCGTCGCGACCATCCGAGAGCCACAGTGCCACCTGCTTTTCTGTATCGACCACGATGTAGGTGGGCGGCGCGCCGATCTGGCGACCGGCATTGAACACCCAGGTCGAGCCGACGCGGTCGACCCAGGAGCCGTCCGCACTGAACGGCGCCTGGTGCACGTGGCCGCAGAAGACCATGTCCGGCGCGTGTTTCGCGATCCACTGTTGCAGCTCGAGGTCGCCGTAGTCGCGAGACCCGTCCCAGCTGATCGGCGCTCCCTTCGGCGGCGCGTGGTGAACCCAGAACCATTTCTTCCCGCGCCGCGCTGCGTCGGCATCGAGCTGGCGGTCGATGCCTGCCCTGGCCCGCGGGCCGTCCCACCACGGGCAGATGGTGATGAGCGTGTCGCCGATCGTCAACGAATCGCCGTCGGTCGGAACGCCGACCTTCCGCGGCGCCAAAATCCAGCGGGTCACCTTTTCCCCGGCCTCGTCGCGGGTATCGAGATCGTGGTTGCCGGAACAGATGATCAGCCGCTGCGCCACTTTGCGGAGGCGTTCAAGATATTTCTGAATGACGATGATCTGGGTCGGAAGATCGACCAGCGAGTTCGTGTCGAGGTGGTCGCCCGCGATGATGACGGCGTCGAACCGGGGCGCCACCTCCGTGACCCAGTCGTATTGCGCCAGCGCGTAGTGGATGTCGGCGACGACGAGCAGTCGCATCGGATCAAGGCCCCCCGGCTTATGGCGTGCGACCCTAGTGCAATTCCCGATGTGACTGAATCGGGAATTGTTCTTGATTCCTTTGCCTTGCGCAATTCCGGACGGAAAAGTGGGAATCCACTTTTCCTGGAATTGCTCTAGCGGGTGAGGTCCGTCGCCACAAATGACGGCAGGCGGCTGACCGCGTCGTAAAGCACGTCGAGGCTGCTGATCACTGCGGTCGCGCCGAGCGAGGCGACTGGCAGCGGGCTGTAGCCGTAGTCGACAGCCACGACCGGAACTGCTGCCGCGCGTGCCGTGTCGATGTCGGTGCGCGAATCGCCCACCATCACGGCCCGGTCGGTGCTCCCGCCGGCGAGGCGAATGGTTTCGGTCAGGTGCCGCGGATCGGGCTTCCGGAAGGCGAACGTGTCCTGCCCGGAAATCGCCGCGAAATACCGGTCGAGATCAAGCGCGGCGAGCAGCTTTCGCGCTGGCGCCTCGAACTTGTTGGTGCAAACCGCCATCAGCCAGCCGCCGGCGGCGAACCGCTCAAGCGCGGCGACCGCTCCTGGATACGGCCGGCTCGCGTCCGCAATATGTGCGTCGTAATAGTCGAGAAACGCCTTCAGCAACCGGTCGAGCGCGAACGGGGTGAGCGTGCGGCCCTGCGCCGAGAACGCGGCCTGGATCAGTGCGCGCGATCCGCTGCCGACCATCCCGATCATCGCCTCGATTGTCATCGGGTGTATGCCCTCGGTGGCGAGCACGGCGTTCAGCGTTGCGACAAGATCTGCCGCGGTGTCGACCAGCGTTCCGTCAAGGTCGAAGACAATGGTTGGGCGCATCGGTTCTACAGGCCGTAGCCGCGCGCCATCAGGGCCGCAAAGACAGGGATCGTGAAGAACACCATGCCCTCGTAGTGCATGAACCGCCGCACCGCTCTCACTTCCGCCTCGGGCGGGCGAAAGTCATCCCCGCCGGCTGCGGCCTGGCGCCAGCGGATGATCTGGAACGTCGGCGGCAGCGAAAGCAGCCCGACCAGCAGAAATGCCGCGATTTTTGCCCAGAAAACGGGGTTCGGCAGATAGAAGCCGGCGCCCTTTGCACCGAAAAAGACGCGGGAGAACCCGACGACGAGGATCAATCCCGCCACGATCCCGTAAGCGATATCGAGTTTCGCCACATAGCGCACCGCCCCAGCGCTCATGCCCGGCCGGATCGTCATCATTTCCGTGATCAAAAGCCCAAGCAGCGAAAAGATCAGCAGGTGATGGGCAATGGCCAGCAAAAGGTCGGTCAGCATGGGGATCTCTCGTAGCCCGCGATGAGGCCCTAGATAGCCGCAACAGGTCGCCTCTTGCCAGCGTGGCATGCCGCCGCCGCAAGTGATAACAAGCCCGCGGCAGAATTCGGGAATAGCGCAATGCAGCTCAAGGATCCCACGCTTCTTCGCCAGCAATGCCTGGTCGACGGCGCTTGGGTTGGCACGCCGGAAATGGACGTGACCAACCCCGCCACCGGCGAAGTGATCGCGCGGGTGCCGCTTTTCGGCGCTGACGAAGCCCGTGCCGCGATTGCCGCTGCCCATAAGGCCTTGCCGGGGTGGGCGGGGATGACCGGCAAGGAGCGCGCCGCGATCATGCGCCGCTGGTTCGAGCTGATCGTCGCCAATCGCGACGATATCGCGCTGATCATGACCACCGAGCAGGGCAAGCCGCTGGCCGAAGCCGCCGGCGAGGTCGATTACGCCGCTTCCTTCGTCGAGTTCAACGGCGAGGAAGCCAAGCGCATCTACGGCGAGACGAGCCTCAGCCATCGGGCGGACGCGCGCATCGTGGTGATCAAACAGCCGATTGGCGTCGTCGGCGCGATCACCCCGTGGAATTTTCCGGCGGCGATGATCACGCGTAAATGCGCGCCGGCGCTGGCCGCCGGCTGCACGGTGGTGTCCAAGCCGTCGGAGGAAACGCCGTTGACGGCGCTCGCCCTGGCGGTTCTTGCCGAACGGGCGGGCATCCCGCGCGGCGTGTTCAACATGATCACCGGCGATGCCCCTGCCATCGGCGGAGAATTGACGTCGAGCCCGCTCGTCGCCTGCATCGCGTTTACCGGTTCCACGGAGGTCGGCAAACTCCTCATGCGGCAGGCGGCGTCGACCGTAAAGAAGGTGGCGCTTGAGCTGGGCGGCAATGCCCCCTTCATCGTCTTCGACGATGCCGACCTCGAGTCGGCTGTCGAAGGCGCGGTGTTCTCCAAGTTCCGCAACATGGGCCAGACCTGCATTTGCGCCAACCGCATTCTGGTTCAGGACGGAATCTATGACGCCTTCGCCGAGAAGTTCGCCGCGAAGGTGAGGGAGCTGAAGGTCGGCAACGGCATCGAGGCCGGTGTCGTTCAGGGACCGCTGATCAACATGGCGGCCGTCGACAAGGTCGAAAAGCACATCGCCGATGCCGTCGCCAGGGGCGCGACGGTCGTCACCGGTGGCCATCGTCATCCGCTCGGTGGCACCTATTTCGAGCCCACCGTGATGAAAGGCGTCAACGCCGACATGCTCATCACGCGCGAGGAAACCTTCGGTCCGGTGGCACCGCTCTATCGCTTCAATACGGAGCGCGAGGCCATCGACATGGCCAATGCCACCGAGTTCGGCCTCGCGGCGTATTTCTATGCGCGCGACATTGGCCGCGTGTGGCGGGTGGGCGAGGGGCTCCAGTACGGCATGGTGGGCATCAACTCCGGTGCGATCTCGACCGAGCTTGCCCCCTTCGGCGGCATGAAGGAGTCCGGCCTCGGCCGCGAGGGGTCCCACTACGGCGTCGAGGAATTCGTCGAGGTCAAGTACATGCTGATGGGTGGGCTCGACCGTTGATGTCTCTCTCTCCCTCCGAGATGGACAGCGCGCGGCGCCAGGCCGCCGAGGCAGCGCTCGGCGAGGTGAAGCCGGGCATGAAGGTCGGTCTTGGCAGCGGCCGCACCGCCGATCATTTCGTGCGGGTGCTGGGGACGGCAGTGCGCGACGGTCTGCGCATCGTCGGCGTGCCGACGTCGGAGCAGACCGCGGCCCTCGCGCGCTCGGAAGGCATCCCGCTCGCCACTCTTGATGCCGAGCCGATCCTCGATGTCGTCGTTGACGGCGCCGACGAAATTGATCCGCAGCTTCGCCTCATCAAGGGCGGCGGTGGCGCGCTGCTGCGCGAAAAGATCGTGGCGAGTTCGGCCCGCCGCATGATCGTCATTGCCGATTCTGCCAAGCTGGTAGATCGGCTCGGCGCCTTTCCGCTGCCCATCGAGGTCATCCCGTTCGGGCTGGTTTCGACCCGCGGCCGGATCGAGGAGGCGGCAGGAAAGCTGGGGCTTTCCGGCACCCTCAAGCTCCGCGAACGCGGCGGCGCGCCGTTCGTGACCGACAGCGGCAACCATATTCTTGACGCATCGTTTGGCTTGATCGCGGACCCGGATAGATTGGCCGCGGTTCTGGACGCAATCACAGGCGTCGTCGAACACGGCCTCTTCATCCGCCTCGCGGCCGGTGCCATCATTGGTGATGGGCACGGCGTGCGGCGACTTTAATCCTGAACACGACGATCAACGGGAGCCTTTCCATGTCTCTGATGCAAACCTCTGTGCGTGCCGCCGCCGTGGTCGCGGTATTGTTCACCGGCGCATTTGCGTTGCCGGCCGCTGCTGACGAAGTGACCCCCAGTCAGCTGGCCGCTGCGCTTGACGCCATCAATGCGGGCGGCATTCCGCAGAATTTCGATGGCATTCTGCCAAATCTGGCGGTGCGGGTAGAGGACGGCTTGATCCGCGCCCGTCCTGATCTCCACACCAAGATCACGCAGACCGTCGAAGCGACGGCCCTCAAGCTTGCCGATCGCAAGGGCGACCTCAACAACGACGTGGCGCGCGTCTGGGCGAAGGTCTACACCGAGGACGAATTGAAGCAGATCGCCGCATTCTACAAGAGTTCCGCCGGGCAGAAGTACCTGAAGCAGGGCCCGCAGATCACCAAGGACACCTTGACTGCGGCGAGCCAGTGGGCCGACCGCGTCGGTGCGGAACTTCTCGACAAATCGCGTGAGGCGCTGAAGGCTCAGGGAATTACATTCTAGGGTGTCGATGCCGGTGAGCGAAACCGCGGACTATCAGTACGATCTTGTCGTCATCGGCGCCGGCTCGGGTGGCGTGCGCGCCGCTCGTCGCGCCGCCGAGCGCGGCCGTCGCGTTGCGGTCGTGGAGGCCGACCGCGTCGGCGGAACCTGCGTCCTGCGCGGTTGCGTTCCCAAGAAGCTGTTCGTCAACTCGTCCCGTTACGCCGATGCCTTCGAGGACTCGGTCGGCTTCGGCTGGCACGTCGACAATCTGACCTTCGACTGGCCGACCCTGACCGCCAACGTCGAAGCCGACGTCTCGTGGCTGTCCAGCGTCTACATCCGCAATCTTGAAAAGGCCGGCGTCGAGATCGTCCACGGTCGTGCGTCCCTGAAGGACGCCCACACCGTCGCGATCGAGGGTGATCCGCGCGAACTGACCAGTGCCTACATCTTGATCGCGACTGGCGGCCACCCGCGGCGTCACATCGGCGGCGCGGTGCCGGTCCCCGGCATTGAGCACGCCATCACCTCCGACGAGTTCTTCCATCTGCCGCGCTTGCCGAAGCGCGTTCTGCTCGTCGGCGGCAGCTACATCGCCGCGGAAATCGCCGCCATCTTTGCCGGGTTCGCCGTGGACGTGACGATACTTTATCGCGGCAAGGAAATCTTTCGCGGCCTCGATATGGAGATGCGGCATCTCCTCCACGCCGGCCTCGAGCAGCGTGGCGTCACCGTGATAACCGGCGATGAAGTCGCGCTCATCGCAAAGCGGGAAAAGAGTCTCGCTGTGACGACCAAGGCCGGCCGGGAACTGGACGTCGAGGAGGTCCTGCTGGCCGTCGGCCGCGACCCGAATACCCGCAACCTCGGGCTGGAGGCGGTGGGAGTAAAACTCGACGCCACCGGAGCGGTTGCCGTGGACGCCTACTCGCAGTCGAGCGTTGCCAACATCTACGCCGTCGGCGACGTCACCAACCGTCTCCAGTTCACGCCGGTCGCCATTCGCGAGGGCTCGGCGTTCGTCGAGACCGTGTTCGGCGGCAATCCGGTTGCCGTCGATTACGAGAACGTGGCGGCTGCCGTCTTCAGTACGCCTGAGGTTGGCTTTGTCGGCCTCACCGAGGAAGAGGCCCGCGCGCAATACGATGCGCTCGACATTTACCGCTCGACCTTCAAGCCGCTGCCCAACCGCGTTGCCGGCCGCGACGAGCGCATGACCATCAAGCTGATCGTCGATGGCGACACCGATCGCGTACTGGGGTGCCATATTCTGGGGACCCACGCCGCCGAACTCGTCCAGCTTGTTGCGATCGCGATACGTCTGCGCGCCACCAAGGCCGATTTCGATGCCACGATGGCCCTCCACCCGACGCTCGCCGAGGAAATCGTGACCATGGGGCAGCCCGCCGAACGCGTCCGGCGGGCGGCGGCGGATTAGGCACGGCCGGCTGGCACCAGGCCTCGCGATCAGTGTATAAGGCCGGAACTTTTCATTGACGGAACAAGGTGATGGCCTCTCGCTGGACCCCTGATAGCTGGCGGCAGAAGCCGGTAGAACAATCGCCCGCCTATCCCGACGCGGCCAGGCTCGCCGCGGTCGAGGCACAGCTTGCCGGCTTCCCGCCGCTGGTTTTCGCCGGCGAGGCCCGCAAGCTGAAGAAGGCGCTGGCCGGCGTCGCCGAAGGCAAGGCGTTTCTCCTCCAGGGGGGTGATTGCGCCGAGAGCTTTGCCGAGCATTCGGCCGACAACATCCGCGACTTCTTCCGCGTCTTCCTGCAGATGGCGGTGGTGCTCACCTTCGCCGGCGCCCTCCCGGTCGTGAAGATCGGCCGCATCGCCGGCCAGTTCGCCAAGCCCCGCTCGTCGGACGTGGAGACGCTGAATGGCGTCTCGCTGCCGAGCTATCGGGGCGACATCGTCAACGACATCGCCTTCACCGAAGCGTCGCGCGTCCCGGACCCCGAGCGCCAGCTCAACGCCTACCGTCAGTCGGCCGCGACGCTCAACCTGCTCCGCGCTTTTGCCACCGGCGGCTACGCCAATCTAGAGAACGCCCACCGCTGGATGCTGGGCTTCATCAAGGACAGTCCGCAGGCCGCGCGCTACGAGGAGCTCGCCGGCCGCATTACCGAAGCGCTCGATTTCATGCGTGCCTGCGGCATCGACCCGGAAAGCCATCCGGAGATGCGCTCGACCGATTTCTACACGAGCCACGAAGCGCTGCTGCTCGGCTTCGAGCAGGCGATGACCCGCAACGATTCCACGTCCGGCGACTGGTACGCCACCTCCGGCCACATGGTCTGGATCGGCGACCGCACGCGCCAGCCGGGCAATGCCCATGTCGAATACTGCCGCGGCATCGAGAACCCGATCGGGCTGAAGTGCGGGCCCTCGCTCGGCGCCGAGGAGCTTGTTCGTCTGATCGATCTGCTCAATCCCGACAACGAGGCCGGCCGGCTTACGCTGATCTGCCGGTTCGGAGCCGAGAAGGTTGCCGACCACCTGCCGAAGCTTATCCGCGCCGTCGAGCGCGAGGGGCGCACGGTCGTATGGTCGTGCGACCCGATGCACGGCAATACCATCAAGGCGGCCAACGGCTACAAGACGCGGCCGTTCGACCGCGTCATGAATGAAATTCGCGGGTTCTTCGCCGTTCATCAGGCGGAGGGCACGATCCCTGGCGGCGTCCATCTCGAAATGACCGGCAAGGACGTGACCGAGTGCACCGGCGGCGCCCGCGCGATCAGCGAAATGGACCTGCACGACCGCTACCACACGTACTGCGATCCGCGCCTGAACGCCGACCAGTCCATCGAGGCGGCATTTCTGATCGCCGGGCTGCTCAAGACGAGCCGCGCCGACCATTTTGCCCGCCGCGCGGTCGCCGCGCGCGCCTGATCGCCCCGATAGCCTCGCTGCGGCTCATCTTGCCGCAGTTCGCACCGCCGCGGCTGTCATTCTCTGGAGCGCGGCCTATTTTCGGTTGAGCGTCGGCAACGCCGCGGACAATGACCTGGATCGGGAGGAACGGACATGGGCGGGTGGATCGAGCTCAAGGCTTCGGACGGTTTCAACCTCGCCGCCTATGAGGCGAAGCCGGAAGGCAAGCCCCGCGGCGGCATCGTGCTGATCCAGGAAATCTTCGGCGTCAACGCGCACATCCGCGGCGTCGCCGACGACTACGCCGCCGAAGGCTACCGCGTCGTCGCCCCGGCGATCTTCGATCGCGCCGAGCGCGGCGCTGACCTGGCCTACGACAAGCCAAGCATGGACAAGGGCATCGCGATCCGGGCAGCGATCCCCGTCGACAAGACGCTGCTTGACGTTGCCGCGGCGGTCGAAGCGCTGAAGAGTGCCGGCAATGTCGCGATCGTCGGCTACTGCTACGGCGGTTCGCTCGCCTGGTTCGGCGCCACGCGCATTCCCGGCCTCGCCGCGGCGATCGGCTACTATGGCGGTATGATCGCCAAGCACCTCGACGAAAAGCCGGCCTGTCCAGTGATGCTGCACTTCGGCGAAAAGGATCAGGGCATCCCGCTCACCGACGTCGAGAAAATCCGCGCCGCGGTCGATCCGGCCAGGGTTGAGGTTTTCACCTATCCGGCCGGCCACGCCTTTAACCGCATGGGTGAGCCGCCCTACGAGCCGCACTCCGCCATGCTGGCCAGGATGCGCACGGTAAAGCTGCTCCACGCCGCGGTCGGCTGATAGCGCGATTGCCGTAACCGCCGCGGCACGCTACATCGCGCGCATGCCCGCCGTGATCTCAGATACCCTCGTTATCGCCGTCGCCCAGCTCGACTCCGTCGTCGGCGACATTGAGGGCAATCTTGCAAAGGCCCGCACCGCCCGCGCCGAGGCCGCGGCAATGGGCGCCGACCTTCTCGTCCTGACCGAGCTGTTCATCGCCGGCTACCCGCCGGAAGACCTTGTGCTGAAACCGGCCTTCCAGCAGGCGTGCGTGAAGGCGATCAAGGCGCTTGCCGCCGATACCGCCGATGGCGGCCCGGGCGTCGTCGTTGGCACGCCATGGCCGCACGCCAGCCGCTGCTACAATGCGGTGGCCCTGCTCGATGGCGGTCGCGTCGAAGGCTTGCGCTTCAAGGTCGAGTTGCCGAACTACGGCGTCTTCGATGAGCTGCGCGTCTTCGATCGTGGGCCGTTGCCCGCGCCGATCGCGTTCCGAGGTCTGCGTCTTGGTCTGCCCATCTGCGAGGATATCTGGTTCCGTCAGGTCTGCGAGTGCTACCTTGAGACCGGCGCCGAGCTGCTCATTGTACCGAACGGCTCGCCCTACAATGCCGGCAAGACCGGCGAGCGCATGCAGGTGGCCGCGGCCCGCGTCGCCGAGACCGGGCTGCCGCTGATTTATGCCAATCAGTGTGCGGGGCAGGATGAGCTCGTCTTTGACGGCGGTTCGTTCGGGCTGAACGGCGATGGATCGCTGGCCTTCCAGATGGCCCAGTTCGAGCCGGGCCTTTCGCTCACCACCTGGCAGCGGACAGACGGCGGCTGGCGCTGCGCAACGGGACCGGCGTCGGCGCTCCCCGGGCTGCAGGAGGCGAACTGGCGCGCCTGCGTCGCCGGCCTGCGGGACTACGTCAACAAGAACGGGTTTCCGGGCGTCGTGCTCGGACTGTCCGGCGGCATCGATTCCGCAGTCGTCGCCGCGATGGCGGTGGACGCCCTGGGGCCGGCCCGTGTCCACTGCGTGATGCTGCCCTATCGCTATACCTCGAACGAAAGCCTGAGCGATGCGGCTGAAATCGCGGACACGCTGGGCGTGCGCTACGACGTCGTTCCGATCGAGGCGCCGGTGGAGGGCTTCATCGCCACCCTGAAGCCGGTCTTCGGCAACCGCGCGCCGGACATCACCGAGGAGAACCTGCAGTCGCGCGCCCGCGGCACCATCCTCATGGCGATCTCCAACAAGCTCGGCGCAATGGTGCTGACGACCGGCAACAAGTCGGAGATGTCGGTCGGCTACGCGACGCTTTATGGCGACATGAACGGCGGCTTCAATCCGATCAAGGATCTCTACAAGACCGAAGTCTACGACCTCGCGCGCTGGCGCAACGCCAACCACCCGCGCGATGCGCTGGGACCGTCCGGTCACATCATCCCCGACAACGTCATTACCCGTCCGCCGTCGGCCGAACTCCGGCCGAACCAGACCGACCAGGATTCGCTGCCGCCGTACGACGTGCTGGACGATATCCTGTCCTGTCTTGTCGAGGGCGAAATGCGGGTCGCGGATGTCGTTGCCCGCGGCTACGACCTCGAGACCGTGCGCCGGGTCGAGCGGCTGCTTTACCTCGCGGAGTACAAGCGCCGGCAGGCCGCCCCGGGTGTGAAGATCACGCACCGCAACTTCGGGCGCGACCGGCGCTACCCGATAACCAACAGGTTCCGCGATCGCGGGTAAAGCCCGGCGCGAGGGCTCGTAGACCTTCGCTGTCGGCGCGAGCCTCGATCGCTACCCGGCCTTCGCGCCGAAGGTAGTTACCCCCGCCGTCAGTTCCGCGTAGTCGGCGATCGACCTCGGACGGCCTATGAGATAGCCCTGGATCTCGGCACAGCCTTCGCGCTTCAGAAACATGCGTTGCTCCTCGGTCTCCACGCCTTCCGCGATGACCGGCATTCGAAGTGTGTTGCCGAGGCCGATGACCGAACGCACGATCGCGCGCGATTGTTCGCTGGTGCCGAGCCCGGCGACAAAACTTCGGTCGATCTTGATCTTGTCGAAGGGAAACGACTGCAGCGCCGACAGCGACGAATAGCCCGTTCCGAAATCGTCCATCGCGATTTTGACCCCGAGCGCCTTGAGCCGACGCAGCAGCGAGAGGCTGCGCTGCGAATCCTTCATGAGGACGCCTTCGGTAATCTCAAGTTCCAGCCGTCCCGGCGCCAGCCCGGTCTCCAGCAGAATGGCGTGGACCGTATTGGGTAGTTCGTCGTGGCGGAATTGAACCGGTGACAGGTTGACGCTCACTTGCAGTTTGGATTGCCAACTCGCCGCCTCGCGCGCCGCCTCGCGCAGGACCAATTCGCCGATCTCGCTGATCACACCATTGCGTTCGGCGAGCGCGATGAAATCGGTCGGCGCGATCAGCCCGCGCGTCGGATGCCGCCAGCGCACCAGCGCCTCGAAGCCGAACACGATGCCGTTGATGGTTGCCTGCGGCTGATATTCGATCTCCAACTGGCCGCGCGCGATGGCCGAGCGGAGGTCGCTCTGCAGCGCGTGGGTCTCGCGGACGTGCCGGTCCATGTCCGCTTCGAAGAACCGGATGATCTGGCGGCCTTCCGCCTTGGCGCGATAGAGCGCCGCATCGGCATTGGCGAGCAGCGCGCTGGCGTCCGTTCCGTCCCGGGGGAAGACCGCGGCGCCGATGCTGAGCCCGATCCGCAGACCCTGGCCGTTGATCGTGAAGGGTTCCGAGGCGATCTTGAGCAGATGCTCGGCAAGCGCCGCCGCGGTCTCGGGCTGCTTGCCGACCGCGGAAATCACGGTGAATTCGTCGCCGCCGACCCGCGCCAGGAAGGCCTCGCCGATCGCGCCCTTCAGCCGCTGGGCGACCGCGGCGAGCAGCTGATCGCCGGCAGCGTGACCGAACACGTCGTTGGCCTCCTTGAATTCGTCGAGATCGATGCAGATGACCGCGAAATCCGAACGGGTGACTGACGCGTCGCGCAGGGCTTCGGCAAGACGCTGCGTAAACGCCGCGCGGTTTGGCAGCCCGGTGAGTGAATCGTGATGTGCCAGATGGACGATGTCGGCGGTCGTCTCGATGAGCCGCTTCTGCGCCGCGCGCATATTGTCGCGCGCGTTGTTGAGACTGACGGCCGCTTCCCGCACTTCGTCCTGCAGCACGTTGAAGCTCTCGCCCATTTCGCCGAGTTCGTCGCGCGAGTTGATCCGCACCGGCACGATATTCATTGATGCCTGGGCCGCATCGAGGTCGCCACGACCGAGCGCCGCCATCGCGTCGGAGAATTCACGGAGCGTGCCGGTTGCCAGTCTCCGCGCCGCGGCCGTCACCTCCGTCGCCGAGTGGGTGATCATCCCCGGTAGCACGATCCCGACGCTGACACTGAGGATCGCGACGGCCACGAAGATATCCTCCAGCGCGGCAATCAGCGCTGTCTGCTCGTTGGATACGTTCCCCACCGCCATCAGATATCCGGCGCCGTCCAGAACCAGAACGAGCAGCATCGCGCCGGTGAGCTTCAGATGCAGCGTGCGCGCAAACGGCGGCAAGCCCTGCCGCCTGCGGTCCTCAATGAGGCGCCAGGCGTAGAGGCCAGCGCCGGAATAGGCGAGGGCGAGGCCGAAAAGCACGGTCGGCAGGCCGAATTGCTGGAAGCCGAGGATCGCGCTGGTGAGCCATATGACCGCCGAGCCCAGGCCGAGTCCGATCAGTCCGCGCGGTGCCCGGTATGGGCGCGCCGCGTTGGGCTGGTCGCGCCGCAGCAGCCATGCCGCCACGATCGGCATGCACACGCTGATGAGGTAGGTGAAATTGGCCGCCGCGATGACCCACACCGGGTCGCCGATCAGGAGAAAGATGATCGCGAAGCCCGCGGTCATCAGGGTCGCGACCCATGGTGCGTCGGTCGCCGCCGAGCGGGCGCCGAGGAACCGCGGCAGCAACCCGTCCTCGCTCAGCTGCGCGATGGTTCGCGCCGCGCCGGCGAGCGGCTGCAGGGTGCCGTGGAACATGTTGAAGATGATGAACCACACCGCCGCCGCCTTGCCGAAGCCGCCGAGCAGCGGTGCAAACGTCGGCCCGAGAACCGTCGCCAGTTCGTGGCCGAGCGGCGCGGGGCCCAGCACGCCGAGCCACACCACCGGCAGCACCAGGAAGTAGACGCCGGCCATCGCGGCGCTGGCCACCATCGCGCGCGGGACGTTGCGATTAGGATCGATGGTTTCGCCGACGTGGCAGGTGGCGGCCTCGAACGCCGGCGCCGCAAAGCCGATGAGGTAGAGGCCGGCCATGATCGAGGTCACGTCGCCGAACCACCCGGGAAAGGGGCTCGTCAGCGAGTAGGTCGTTGCCGTGCGCCAGTCGACCGCGCCAGCGAAGATCGGCGCGAGGGACGAAATGAACGCGAGCGAGGCCGAAACCGTCGCCAGCGGGATCGCCAGACGCGCGACCCACTTGACGCCGGCCAGGTTGACGGCGCTGAAAACGACGATAATTGCGATGGCGACGGCCTCGACCGGCAGTCCCGGAAAATACCATTGCTTGATGGCGGCCGCAGAGAGCAGGGCGGTCAGCCCGCACGTCGGCACCCAGCCCCACCAGTAGCAGGTCCCTGTGAGGGCAGCGAGCACCGGGCTGTATGGGCGGAAGGCTTCGGCGCATGCCGCGGCGATGCCGCCCACCCGGTTGGGCCACATCAGAACAAGTTCAGTCCACGCCGGAGCGGCGGCCCAACTGAGCAGGACGCCGACGATCAACAGCGGCACCGCGACACTGCCTTGGCCCAGAATATTGCCCTGACCGACGAACAGCGCCGTGATCAGGAAGATCATCTGGTTGCTGCCGCCCATGGCGAGCGCTGTTGTTCCGATCCAGCCCAGCGTCCTGGGATGCGCAGGCGAGTGAATGGCCGCTTGCTTGCCGAGGAGTCTCATCTTGCAACCCTGCTTGGCGAGCGTGTCGCGAAATCAACCGCCGGCAGCATTCACCAAAAAACTTACAGATTTATCGCAAATACCGGCTGTGGAAGCGCGGCCCCGCGCAACCATTTGGAAACTTTTGTCGCGCCGGCCGCCGGTGGCTCCAGAGAATTTGGAAACCGCTCAAACCCTTCGCTGTCCGTCCTTTTAGAGCCCGGCAAGCACCCAATAATTCCCCGATTTTCCTCGCCGTCGCGTGCCGCCAAAGCCCGCGCCAACTGGGTTTCGGCGACAGGAACAATTTTAAGTAACGGCTTAAGGCAACCTCAGGTGATGCCTGCTAATCAGTGCACCAACACAAATGACGCGCCCTCCCGGGCGAAGTGGACGAGGGCGATGCGATGCTTTCCAGTGTTGACTTGAACAATGGCGAGAGAACGCCGCTTGAACTCGGGCGTGTCCTCGCCGTGCGCGGCTCGGAAGCGAGCATTGGTCTGGTCGAGTGGTCGTGGACCAACCCCGAGGAGACCCGCACCACCGTCGGCCAGTTTCTCGGCATCCGCGGCCACAACAAGGTCATCATCGGCGTCGTCACCGATTCCTCGATCCAGGGTTTGCCCGTCGCCCGCGAGCGTGGCTACGCCGTGAACGTGTCGGTCGACCTGATGGGCGAGCTTCGAACGGATGCGAAGGGGAAAGTCCACTTCGTCCGTGGCGTGACGGAATATCCGTCGATCGGCGACGCGGCCTACCTGATTTCGCAGGATGAGCTGAAGGCGATCTACGACATCTCCAGCAAAGCCACCATCGACATCGGCAGCCTGCAGCAGGATACCTCGCTGCGCGCCTACATCAACATTGACGAAATGCTGTCCAAGCATTTCGCGATTCTCGGAACGACGGGCGTCGGCAAGTCGAGCGGCGTCGCGGTCATTCTCAAGGAAATCCTCGACGGCCGTCCCGACCTCCGCGTCTTCCTTGTCGACCCGCACAACGAATACGGGCGCTGCTTCGGCGACCGTTCGCAGGTGTTGACGCCCGCCAACCTCCGTCTGCCGTTCTGGCTCTTCAATTTCGAAGAGATGATCGACGTGCTCTTCCGCGGCCGCCCGGGCGTGGACGAGGAAGTCGACGTCTTGGCAGAGATCATTCCGCTGGCGCGCAAGGCTTACGCCAGCGGCGAGCGCGCGACCGCCGGACGCCGGTCGGATTCGCGCGGTTACACGGTCGACACGCCGGTCCCGTACCGCATGAACGATCTCGTCGGCCTGATCGACGAGCGCATGGGTAAACTCGAGAACCGCACGTCGCGCACGACCTACAACAAGCTGCTCATGCGTATCGACAGCGTCACCAACGATCCGCGCTACGCCTTCATGTTTGCCAACGCCAACGTCGGTGGCGACACCATGTCGAGCATCCTCAGCCAGCTCTTCCGCATGCCGACGGAAGGCCGGCCGATGACGATCATGCAGCTCGCCGGCTTCCCGGTCGAGGTCGTGGATTCGGTCGTCTCGGTGCTGGGACGCATGGCCTTCGACTTTGGCCTGTGGAGCGACGGCAAGCTGCCGCTGCTGTTCGTTTGCGAAGAGGCGCACCGTTACGCCGCCGCCGACCGCTCCATCGGCTTCGGTCCGACGCGCCGCGCGATCTCGCGCATCGCCAAGGAGGGCCGCAAGTACGGTGTGTTTCTGGGCCTCATCACGCAGCGCCCGGCCGAACTCGACCCGACCATCATTTCGCAGTGCTCGTCGTTGTTCGTCATGCGCATGCTGAACGAGCGCGACCAGGCGCTGGTTCGCGCCGCCGTCTCCGACGCCGCCGCCAACCTGCTCGGATTCGTGCCTTCTCTCGGCACTCGCGAAGTGTTCGCCTTCGGCGAGGCGGTCGCGCTGCCCACCCGCCTGCGCTTCAAGGAGATCGCGGCGGAACGCGTGCCGCGCAGCGAAGCGGTGAGCGAAACTGAAACCGATTTCGGCAGCACGGTCGATCAGGCCTTCATCGACCAGGTTGTCGACCGCTGGCGGACCGCCACCCTGTCGAGCCGGGTGCGCAACGAGCCGGTCGTTGAGCCGGAGGCTCCCGCGGCCGCGCCGCCGCGCCCGGTTCGCGGTGCCCGCGATCTGCAGCTCACGCTCGACGCCGACCGCTACAAGCTGCTGAAGAAGTCCGCCGCGAAGGGCTAGAACAATTCCAGGGAGAAGTGGATTCCACTTTTCCGTCCGGAATTGCGCAGGGCAAGGCAATCAAGGCAAAGGAATCAAGAGCAATTCCCGATTCAGTCAAATCGGGAATTGCTCTGGTCGTCCTCGCCCGGTCCCGATTGCGGCAGGGCGCGGAGAGGCGTAGGCACGGGGGCGCCTCGCCATCGCCAACGCTACGCCCGCTTCCATGACCGAAGATCATCCCGACAACGCCGCGGCGCTCGCCTCGCCGTCTTACGTCCTTCCCGCGCTCGACAGCGAGTTTCTGCTTGGCGATTCGATGCGCGGGGCCCGCTTTCTGCTCGAATACGCCAAGGCAGAGCAGTTGCTGCGCGCCTGGGGCGTTCGCTCGACGGTCGTCGTGTTCGGCAGCGCCCGCGTCATGCCCGGCGGCTCCAGCGACCCCAACGCGGCGACCGCGCCGCTGCCGCGCGGCGCTGCGCCGCGCGCAGGAGCCGATTCGGCCCGCTGGTATGAGGAGGCGCGCAGGCTCGGCCGCATTGTGTCGGAGCAGGGAGGGGCACTGACCTCCGATCACGGCATTCGCGACAATGTGATCGCCACTGGCGGCGGCCCGGGAATCATGGAAGCGGCCAACCGCGGCGCCCGGGATGCGGGGGCGCCTTCGATCGGATTCAACATCCAGCTTCCGCATGAGCAGCAGCCGAACGCCTACACGACGCCGGAACTGACGTTCCAGTTTCACTACTTCGCCATGCGCAAGATGCACTTCGCCATGCGCGCCGCGGCGCTCGTCGTGTTTCCCGGTGGCTTTGGCACGTTTGACGAGTTCTTCGAGATCCTCACCCTGGTGCAGACCGGGAAAATGAGGCGTGTCCCGATCGTGGTCATGGACCGGCATTACTGGACGCGTCTGGTGAACTTCGATCTGCTTGTCGCGGAAGGCATGATTACGAAGAGGGAGCGCGACGTGCTCGTCTTTGCCGATACGGCCGAGGAGGCCTGGCAGGCGCTGCTCGACGGCGGCCTGGAGGTCCCGGGCAGAACGCGCACGACGCCGTAACGCAGTCGTTATGTCCGGCTGGATTGATCGCCGGCCGTCCGGCGGTCCATAATCCCTCCAATGAACGCCCCCGTTCCCCACGATCTGAAACCCGCCCTGATCGACCGTTTCGGCCGCACGATCACCTATCTGCGGGTCTCGGTGACCGATCGCTGCGACTTTCGCTGCGTCTACTGCATGGCGGAAGACCAGGCGTTTCTGCCGAAACGGGAGGTGCTCAGCCTCGAAGAGCTCGATCGCCTGTGCTCGGCCTTCGTCGCCCGCGGTGTCCGCCGCCTGCGGCTGACCGGGGGCGAGCCCCTGGTCCGCAGGAACGTCATGTCGCTGGTGCGCGGCCTGTCGCGCCATCTCGGCCGCGGCCTCGACGAATTGACCCTCACCACCAATGGCTCCCAGCTCGCCCGGCTCGCCGCCGAGCTGGTCGATGCCGGCGTGCGCCGCATCAACGTTTCCGTGGACAGCCTCGACCCGGAGAAGTTCCGCGCGATTACCCGCTGGGGCGACCTTGCGCAGGTGCTCGGCGGCATCGATGCGGCGCTGGCCGCCGGTCTGAAGCTCAAGATCAACACCGTCGCGCTGAAGGGCGTCAACGAGGACGAGTTCGATCGCCTCATCGCATGGTCGCACGCCCGCGGCATGGACCTGACCCTGATTGAAACGATGCCGATGGGGGAGGTCGGCGCCGACCGCACCGACCAGTACCTCCCGTTGTCATCCGTGCGGCGCGATCTCGCCACGCGTTGGACGCTGACCGATACGACCCATCGCACGGGCGGGCCCGCCCGCTATGTCACGGTGGAGGAGACCGGCGGGCGGCTTGGCTTCATCACGCCGCTCACCCACAATTTCTGCGAAAGCTGCAATCGTGTGCGCGTCACCTGCACCGGGCGTCTTTACCTCTGCCTCGGTCAGGAGGACGCTGCCGATCTCCGCGCGCCGCTGCGTGCCTCCGCTGACGACGAGGCCCTGCACGTGGCGATTGATGAAGCGATCTCGCGCAAGCCGAAGGGCCACGACTTCGTCATCGACCGCCAGCATCTGAAGCCGGCCGTCCCGCGCACGATGAGCGTGACCGGAGGGTAGGGGTGCTCCCCCGATTACGGGG
>Ga0265313_10001487_pt1 | contig 21848 bp, 17 predicted proteins | sample 4123metaG_FD_203122 | JGI IMG/M metagenome (GOLD analysis project Ga0265313, IMG submission 203122) | Rhizosphere microbial communities from Carex aquatilis grown in University of Washington, Seatle, WA, United States - 4-1-23 metaG | ecosystem: Host-associated > Plants > Roots > Rhizosphere >...
ATGTTGCGGAGGCGTTTGAGCTGCTTCTTGGCGACCTGCTCGGCCTCCTGCGGGAGGTTGGCCTTCGCGATTCGCTCCTCGATGCCGTCGAGGTCCCCCTGGTCGCCCTCGTCCTCGCCGAGCTCCTCCTTAATGGCCTTGAGCTGCTGGCGGAGGACGTATTCGCGCTGGTTTTTCCCCATCTCCTCTTTGATTTGGGAGTTGATGCGCTCGCGCATCTTGAGGATCTCGAGCTGCCGCGTCAGAAGCTTGAGCACCTTTCGAATGCGCTCTTTGACGTCGATCATCTCGAGGAGAGAAGCCTTCTCGTCCACGGGGGCATCGAGGTTGCCTGCCACCAGATCCGCGAGGGCCCCGGGAGCCTGAATCGAGTCGATGAGCGACCCGGCTTCGCGCGGAAGCTCGGGCATGAGCTGGATCACCTGCTTGGCGATGTCCCGCAGGCTCATGCTCAGCGCTTCGGCCTCGTCGTCCGCGGCATTCTGCTCGGGTAGCCGGCTGACCTTCGCTTTGAGGTAGGGGCCGGTCTGGGTCATCGTGTCGAGCCTTATCCGCGTGAGCCCCTGCAGGATCAGCGAATAGTTGCCCGAGCTGTGCTTGAGCGCCTTGAGCACGCGCGCTGCACATCCGACGTGATGCAGGTCGTCTTTGCCGGGATCGTCGGTCGACGGGTCCCGCTGCGCAAAGATGGCGATGACGGGCGCCGTCAGGTTGTCCACGTCTTCCACGAGCGCGACCGACTTCTCGCGGCCCACGTCGAAGGGCGCTACGGCGCCCGGAAAAAGGACTGCGTTGCGGATCGGCAAGACGGGTAATTCGTCGCCGAACTGGATTGCCTCGTCTTCCTCTCGTGCGGGGGTCTGCTTCTTCTCGGACATTTTCTCGCTACCTCTCGCGATAGGCGCTGACGCGGCGCGCCCTTGGGAAGAATGTCGGCTGCGTTTCAGCCATCCTAAGCACGCCATTTCTCGCGCGCCAGCGCAAGCACGAGCAAGGATCGCGCCGCCTCAACCGAGGCCGTCGCGTAGTGACGTTGCCTACACACCGGCTACCAGTCGGCCGGGATCGAGCGTGTGGATCGCCAGGCCGGTCGGCACTTTCGGGTAGAAGAAAGTGCTCTTCTGCGGCATCACCTCGCCCGCTTCCGCCACCTCGCGAACTTGGGCCACCGGCGTCGCGTTCATGAGGAAGAGCACGTTCCCGGTACCGCTACGCAGCGCTGCGAGGGCGGCCCGCGCGTCCTGCGGATAAAAGAGGTTCGTCTTGGCGGCTTGCGCTTGCGGCGTGATGCCGAGAAGGTGCTCGAGGATGCCCGCGTGGAGGAGCGTCACGTCCGTCTTTCGAAGGACGGCCGGCTTGGGGCCCAGGGTCGGATGGGTGTCGAGGTGCGCGTCCTCACGAAGCGTCAGCACCATGACACGACCGTCAGCCGCCGCAGCCCCCACGGTCGGGCCGTGATGTCCGGCGAGGCGAAGCGCAGTCACGATTTCTTCGGCCTCCGCTCCGCGCGCGAGTTCCGTGACGACGAACGTGTCGCGCGCTCCGCGCGCGAGGTCGTCGAAGGAGAAAGCGACGAGGGAGTGCACGTGGCGATGGGTCGGAAACACGACGAGGTTGGGATCGTCGCCGTTGACGAGGAACGTCAGGAAGAAACGATGCTCGGCGCGCGGAGGGGCGCCCGGATGCGCCGAGGAGACCTCGCCGGCGTAGCGAAGCGCCGTTTCGTATCGGTGGTGGCCGTCGGCGATGAGCAGCGTCGAGCGCGCGACGCCTTCGACAATCGCGCGGAGAGCGGCGCCCGCCCGCACCCGAGCGAGCGCGTGGTGGATACCGTCGGGCGTATCGAACTCCGCGATTGGTTCACCCTCCGCGAGGGGCCCGTCGAGTTCGCCGCGCGGATCGCGATAGAGCATGAACCCAGGACTGAGGTTCGTCTGGGTCGCCCGGAAGAGTTTGAGGCGGTCTTCTTTGGGACCAGAGAGGGTGCGCTCGTGCGGCAAGACGATGCGTTGCTCGAAAGGCACGACTCTCACGAGGGCAAGAAAGCCGCGCCGCGTGATCGCGCGCGCGCCGACGGCGCCGGGCGGCAGGAACGTCTGGTCGAAACGATAAAACGAGGGCTCCGAGTCGCGCACCAAGACGCCGTCGGCTCGCCACTGCCCGAGGAGCTCGGCGGCGCGGGCGTATTTGGTGTCTCCTTCGCCGTCGGGCAGAATCAGCCGCACGACGTTGTGCGGATCCCGCGCGGCCAGCGCCGCGCGTTCGGCTGGAGAGATGACGTCGTACGGAGGGGAGAGGACGCTGGCGAGTCCACCTGAGAGGCGGCCCAGGTCGTAGCGGAGCGGCGTGAGCGGAGCGATTTCGGCCATGACCTATTTTCCCTCGAGGGCGGCTGGAAAGACGCGCCCGATGTCGCGGCGATGATGCTCCCCTTCCCAGCGGATACTACCGACCACGTCGTACGCGATCCGTGCCGCCTCATCGAGTGAGGACGCATGCGCGCCGACCGCGAGTACCCGACCGCCGCTCGTGACGACGCGGCCGTCGGGGGATCGCGCCGTTCCGGCATGCCGCACGAATGCGCCGGGCGGCAACGGCGCGTCGAGGCCCTCGATGGCGTCGCCCGTCCGCAGCTTTCCCGGATAGCCGGCCGCCGCCATCACCACCGACAGCGCTGCCCCACGGGCGGTGCCCGCCGGCGCGCGAGAAAGATCGCCGAGCGCCGCCCCTTCGAGCAGTTCGAACCAATCGCCGTCGTACATGGGCACGAGCACGGTGGCCTCCGGGTCGCCGAAGCGCACGTTATACTCGAGCACGCGTGGGATGCCGCGCTCGATCATCAGTCCAACGAAAAGCACCCCACGAAATGGCGCGCCCTCGGAGGCCATACCCGAGAGCGTGGGCTCGACGACGTCCCGCATGACGGTGGCGTGCAGCTCCGGGGTCACGGCATTTGCGGGCGCGTACGCGCCCATGCCGCCAGTGTTCGGGCCGCGATCGCCGTCCCCAACGCGCTTGTGGTCTCGCGCCGGCGCCAAGGCCACCGCGCGCGTTCCGTCGCAAACGACGTGGAAGCTCGCCTCTTCCCCCGAGAGGCGCTCCTCCAGCACCAGAACGCGTCCCGCGTCGCCGAACTCGCGCCCGCGCATGATGCGGTCGACCGCGGCGCACGCTTCGTCGACGGTATCGGCCACGACGACCCCCTTGCCGGCGGCAAGCCCGTCGGCTTTGACGACCAGTGGAGCGGCGAAGGGGCCTCTAGCCCGCGCGTCTTCTCGGAGGTGTCGTTGCGCGGCGTCGGGGTCGTCGAAGACGGCGAACGGCGCGGTCGGGATTCCGTGGCGCTTACAGAATCCCTTCATGAAGGCCTTCGATGCCTCGAGTCGAGCGGCAGCTCGACTCGGACCGAACGCAGTCACTCCGCGTGTGCCGAGAGCATCGACCACGCCGAGTACGAGCGGGAGTTCCGGACCGACGACGACGAGATCCGCGCGCTCGGCGTCGGCCAGTCGGACGATTCCATCGACATCGTCGACACGAACTGCGACATTTCGACCGACGGCCGCTGTGCCCGCATTGCCGGGGGCGATGAGGACCTCGTGCTCGGCGTCGGCAAGTGCCGCGGCAAGCGCGTGCTCCCGCGCACCCGAGCCGACCACGATCACTTTCGCTCTTCTCGCCATTTTGTGCGCTGCCCGCAGGCACGGCGGCGCGTAGCACGCTCAGGGCGACTCGCCAAGCGAGCGTGCCCCGTCGTATCCTCACGTTCTGTGGCCGACTCGCTCCCGCCCGTCGCAATCCGCGTCGCACGCCCGTTCGAAACCGAGGACGAACTCCTCGAGAACGAGCTCGAGACGCTGACCCGCACGAGCATCACGCTCCTCGGCGCGCCTTCGCGCCCGCCCGGACTCGTTCTGCGGTTCGAGCTCGTCCTCGCGTCCGGGCAGGCGGTCTTGCGCGGCGAGGGTCGGGTCGTCGGCTACAAGCCGGACGCTCACTTCGGGACGGGAGGGCTGACGCTTCGCTTCACTCGGCTCGATTCGCGCTCGAAGGCTCTCGTCGACCGGGCCACGGCGATGCGCGATCGGCGACGTCCGTCGGCGCTCCCCGCGATGGCGGAGTCCCCGTCCCTGCCCGCTCCCCCCATCCCATTGGTCGAGGAGGAGCCTGCCCCCGTACGGTCTGAAGAGGGGCCGCCTCGATTGTCGCGCGACCGAGACGCATTGCTCGAGCGGTTGCGTGAGCGCTCCCGGGGCCTCGGCCGGCGCCGCTGATCTCATTGCGGCGTGGCGGGCCCCACCCCTTCTTCCTCGACGTGGTACTTCGCACGGACGCTTGCGTCGGCCGCTTTGGCTTCTTGAACGTCGAGCACGATGCGCTGGACGCTCTGGCCGGGGGCGAAGGTGACGACGTGATACCCGCCCGTCGGGTGCGCGAATGCCGCGCGCAGCTCGTCGAGCGACCACACCGGAACCCCGTTGACGCGGTCGACGACGAGGTTTGCGATGTGCTCGTAGCCGAGCGTCGCCGCGACGGGCAGGACGCCGGTGAGCACGATGATGCCTTGCCGCTCGGCCGACGAAGCCCATCGCTCGAGCTCGTAGGGCTCGAGGACCCGAGGGGGGGCCTTGGACTCCCAGTCCTTTCCAAAGGTCAGGAGGTACTCGTGCGAGAGCCGCTGGAAGACGAGGCCGCCGCGAACCGCATAGCCGTTCGATTCCGGGGCGTACCAAGGCACGAGCGTTTGGTCGCCCGGCCAGCGCTTCAACTGGACACTCAGGGCTTTCCGTTCGCCGTGCCTGAGCACTTGGACCGGGACCACGTCGCCTGGATGATGGCCCTGCGAGAAGAGGGCCGGGCACGCGATTCGCCCTGCGGACGGGTCTGCGTACGTGCCGTCGCTGTCGACTTTGGTGTCCCCGACCGAGAGAAGAACGTCGCCTCGCTCGAGTGCGCCGCTCGCGCTGCCCAACGGCCAAACTTCGCTGACCAGCCACCCCCCATCGCCGGGGCCGAGGCCGAGAGAGCCGCGCAGGACTGGATTCGACAGCTTCTGGCCCACGAAATCGGCCGTGGCGCAGCCCCGGTAGGGCGCGTGCGCGGCCTCGTTCGCAAAGTCGATCAGCGTGCGCGACCCGACGGCGTACGCTTCGCCGTTCGCCGCGTTCGTTACGAGTCCGGCGACCTCCCCGTCCACGACGACGACGTCCGAGACGCTGACGTGCTGCGTGTCGACCTGCGAGATCTTCATGTGAACGAACTCGCAACGACCGCTCGGTTCGAAGCGGGTGACCACGCCGCCGGACACGTCGACGCGCATCCCCTCCGCCACGGCGTGGAGCAGTTTCACCGCTCGCTGGCCCGGGAGCACCGCGGACAACACGGCCGGCGACACGCCTTGCCAGAACGCCGGGTCCTCGACGGTGAGCTCGGCGAGACCCGCGTCAGCGTCGAAGAGCGCGACCTTGGCCGTCGCCCGCGCGATGCTCCCGGCCTTCTGTATCTCGACGTGCCGATGATTTCGCAACCCCCACCCGCTGACGAGGATTTTGCCGCCATCGACCGCGATCCCGGTCAACGTGCGCGTCCAAGGCTTTCCCGAGCCCCAAGGAGCGCTCCAATCGACGTCGACCCCGTCGACCTGCACGATGACGACGGACCGGGAGGGGTCCGGCTCACTCGGAGCGCGAACGGGCGCCGTCCATACGGGTTGGGTCGCGACGGGCCGCTGGGCCTCGCGGTGTACGCAACCTTGGGCGATGACGGCCGCGACGAGAATCCGGGCGCTAGAGGCTCTTGTCATCGCTGATGCCGTAGGTCGTGAGGATGGACGTTCGCGCGGCGCGCGCTTGTTCGTGATCGATGGCTTCGACGTGGTGGAACGGCGCGAACTCGAAGACGTCTTGCGTTTGCTGGCTTGCATCGAGCAAGCGCGCGAGGTCGGCGAGATTGCGGATGGTCTGACCATTCACGCGCTCGACCACGAACGGTACCGAAAGATCGACGCCGGCGTTCACGGGATGGCTGAAGACCCGCGCGAGCAACACCACTTCGCGGTCGAGGTCCGCGGGGGGCTCCCACGACCGGAACGCGAGTTCGTGGAGGATGGCCGCCCTTCGTGCCCCCGATGGGTGCGCGGCGGCAAAATACTCGAGCGTCGACGGAACGAAGAGCAAGCCCGCGTAAACCAGATACCTCGGCTTCGATCGCGCCTGTCGAAGACGCGCCCACGGCAGAAACTGACTCGCTTTCCACTCCACGCTGACGGTCCTTCCGTCCCGCCAAACTTCGAAGCGGACGCGTTGCCCGAGCGACTTCATGTCGACCAAATGAAAGAAGGGAACGCGAGCGGCTCCCAGTAGGCACGTGCCGTCGTCGGCCACACGCTGTCCGTCGACCGACATGAGCACGTCGCCGGGCGCGAGCGCTCCGCCCAGATCGCTGCCGGAAGCCACTTCTTGAACGACCACCCCGCTCCGGGCGTCGGGGAGTTTGCGCTCGCGTCGATAGGCAGGCGAGTTCAGCGGGAGGACGCGAACGGGGAGATCCGAAAAGCCCGCGTAATGGCCGTCCAAGAAGTCGTCGAGGAAATGGCGCACGACCGGAGCGGGAATGAAGAGGCCGACGCTCTGCGCGCTCGTGACGTATTGGAACGCGACCCCGACCACCGTGCCGCGCTGCACGACCGGACCTCCGCTGTTGCCCGGATTGATGGCGGCATCGGTCTGGACGACCAAGTGCCTCGACAGACCTTCGAGGTACGCGCCGTGCTCGACTCGCGAGACGACCCCCGCCGTCGTCGAAAGCTCCAGCCCCCCCAGCGGGTAGCCGTAGGTGACGACACCCGACCCAATCTGCGGGAGGTCGCCTATCCGAAGCGGGCGCAATCCCCGCAGAAACACCTTGCTGGCAACACGCAAAAGCGCCAGATCGCAGTCGTCGTCCACGGCTTCCACCGTCGCGAGGGCCGGAGCGGAGCCGTCGTTTCTCTTGACGGTCACTTGCTGGGCGTCGCGAACGACGTGCGCGTTGGTGAGCAGGCGGTCGCCTTCGATCAAGAAGCCCGTGCCGGAGACCGATTCCGGTGGCAGGAGCTTCCACGGTGCCGTCCAGTCGTGCCCAGCGCGCGACACTTCGATGCGCACGACTGCGTTGCGCGTGTCTTCGTCCGAAGGCTCCCTCGCAGAGGCCGCGCCCGCTGCAAAGAGAAGCACGAGCGAGACGATGGGTACGGCGAGGAGAGCCCACCGCGTGAACTCCGGTCCGGGGCGATCGCGCAAGCGAGGACGAGGCATCGGCCCACAGGAAAGTCTCGGGTGCCGTACACTGTCAAGCGAACGGCCGCCCCGGTCAGGGCGTGGCAAAGGGTGCGGCCCCTCCGCCGCCCACGGCCGGTATGATGTCCAACCGGTTCAGAGGGCCGCGCATGGTCCAAGCGTAGAATCCGTCGGCTCGCTTCGATTGCTTGATGCGGGGATCCGCGAGCTCGAAGAGCGGGGGTGCGTTCGAGCCGGGAGCGCCGAAAAGAGTCTTCGTCATATCGCTCTGGCCACGGTACGCGTCGTTGATCCGGAACCGTACTTGCGTGTCGCAGAGCGACTCGGAGGAGACGTCGCGAATCGTGATTCGGCCTTCACCCTGCAAGTCCAGGTCTTTGCCACCCGCGGCCAACTTCGTAATCTTGAGGACCCCGTCTTTGGCTTCTCCCCCGACCGTCATCGTCCCCACGTGAATCGTGGGGAGCGCGAGCGCGCCCTTTATCTTCGCCTTGCCGTCGCCCACCGCGACGTCGCTCGCCACCAGCGACACCGACCCGGTGGCCTTGGACGCGCGCCCATCGGGCATCTTCAGCTCGACGGACCCGCTCATCTTTCCTTGCAGCGGAACGCCGAGGATCCGCGCGAGCGGTTCGACTCGACCGATGTCGATCGCGCCGATCGACAGCGCCAGGGACTGGTCTTTCCCGCCGGTTTCGTACGAACCGCTGATTTCGCCTCCGAACGCGTGCGCGTCGAAGGACACGGTGCTGCCGCCCGCGAAGATCGCGGAAAGGATGCCGTAGCGAAAGGTGGCCTCCTCGATTTCGATCTTCTGGGGAGGCTGGCCGGGCTCGGTGGAGGCCGTGAAGAGGCGCACGCCCTTCAAACGAGCGCCGCTCAGCCAGTAGCCGCTCATCCCGTCTATCTGGAGTTCCTGGTTGCCGCCGGTCGCATGCTGTTGGGCGTTGAAGGCGCCGATGAGATGCTCCTTCAACTTGCCGTACGGAAAGGTCAGCGCCGCAAAGACCAGCAAGCAGGCGAGATAGAAGAGCGGGTACCCGACCCACTTCGCGTGCTTCGCGTATTTCAGGAGTCGTTCTTTCACGGTTTCGAGCTCCCCGCAGGCGCGACTTCGGTGCGATCGTAGGAGGAAACCCCGATCTCGATGTCGTACGAATCGTTCTCGCCGCTTCGCTTGCGGATGTTCAGGCGATTGACGGCCACCGGATAGCCGCCTTCCTCGATGGACTCGAGGAACTTCGCGAACGCCAGCATCCCCGTCTTCTTGAGGTGAATGTTCGTCGCGTGCTCCACGTAGCGCTTGCCATGGGGCACGTCAGGGAGCGGCGTCGAGTCGGTGACCTCGAGCTTCTGTTGGCGAGCGCCGGGCTCCAAGTATCCCGCGAGGGACGGCGCCTTCTTGGCGTAGCGAAGGACAATCGCGTCCTTCTTGGCCTGCCGCTCACGCACCCGCCCGCGCGCGTCTTGCACGTCGGAGAGGGCCTGGCGCAGCTCTTCGTTGTCCGACGCGCTCGATCGCACGATCGCGTCGAGGCCGAACGGCACCGCAAGGAGCAAGACGAGCGCCCCCGCTGCTCCGAGCGTCCCCAGGAGTCTGCGCTCGCGCGCGCTCATTTCGAGAATGGGTCCGGCCATCTCACTTGCTCCCGGAGCCGCTCGCGGCGGCGGTGGTCGTGGACGAGTCACCCTTCTTCTTGGGAACGTTCTTGACGTCCTCTGGACACTTCAGGTCGAACTCGAGGACGTATTTCTGCCTGTCGCCGCCGATGGCCTGCGTCGTGCTCTTGATCTTCACGTCGGCGAGACACTTGTCGTCCGACAGGGTCGAAGCGATCGCATTCGCGTCGGCGATCGCCCCGACCACGCCGTGAACGACGACGTGACCCTTCTGCACGTCGAGCTCGTCGATGTCGTGCTTCATCGACGAAGGGATGGCGTCCGACAGCCGGACCATTACGTCGAAGGCGTCGGCGTGCGGCATCGGGTCTTCGTCGGTGAGCGCCACCTCCTTGGCGAGCAAGTCCTGGGCGTCCTGCGCGGTCGTGGCCTCGGTGCCGAGAACCTCCTTGGTGACCGCGCCGAGCGCGCTCTCGAGCGCGTCGTGCTCCACGTGGATCGCGTGCAGACGCGCCCACGCGCTGAATCCGAAGCTGACGAGGATGGTCGAGGCCAGTCCGGCGAGGATGGGAGTTCGCTCGCGCACCCAGGCAAAGCTGCGCTCGAACGCCAGCGGACCGCGCCGCAGGTTCATCCCGGCTCCTCGCCCGGCGACCGACAGAGCGAGAGCGACCGCTTTGGCGTAGCGCGGCAACTCCTGCGCGCGATCGGCACCGATCGAATTCAGGTCGATCGCCGGCTCCGGGAGGATCCGCACCGGCATCTCGAGCGCGCTCGACAAGAAACCTTCGGCGCCCGCGATGAACGCCCCTCCTCCGCAGAGGTACACGGCGCTCGGCGCCGTTCCCCCACGCGAGCGGTGCGCGGCGAACGTCATGCCGATGTCCCGCGCGAGCTGTGGAGCCGTTCCCGGCAGGCCCTCGGTCCCGGCCGAAAGCGTTCGGGCCGACACCGGCTCACCACGCTCGAGCACGAGCACCTCGCTGGTTTTGGCGCCGAGGTCGACGATGGCAACCGCCTCTTCGTCTCCGAGCGCCGTCACGTACGGGACGAGCCCGGCGAGCGCGAAGGCGCCGACCGCGACCCGCTCCGGCTCCTGCCCGGTCGCCTCTCGCACGAGGTCGATGCGGGTTCGCACGTCCTCGATGCGCGCGACCGCGGCAACGATGGGAAGCTCTCCCCGCTCGGTTCCGTGTTCCAGCAGCCTCCAGTCGAACACCGCACCCTCGAGGTCGAACGGCACCTGCGCTTCGAGCTCGTACGTGAGTACGTCTGCGAGCTGCTTCTGCGCGGTTGCCGGAAGGACGAGGCGATGGATCGCCGCTCGCGACCCTTCGATCGCAACGGCTATGGCGTCGGCGGCATGCGCCTCGCCCTCCATCACCTGCTTCACGGCCGCCCGGATTGCCTCCACTTGCCCGCCACTCGCTGCGACCTCGGTGGTGGCGAGGCGCGCGAGCGCGATCTTGCGGTACGCCGAGCGGATCAACGCCGCCTTCACACTCGTGCTCCCGATGTCGATGCCCAGCCATGTCGGCATGTCCGCCGTTCTCCCTCGCCTACTCGATCTCGTAAAAGAGCACTTGACCGCCCACGCTCGGCTGGAGCGCCAGGGCGATCGAGTTCGCTTCCTGCGAAGACGTCGAACCCGGCTGCGTGCCCGTCGCACCGGCGGCGGCCTGAGCGCCTCCCGCTTGGCCCCCGAGCAGCGACGGCGCCGAGCGGAAGTCGACGACCGTGTGGATCTTCACGCGCGTTTCGCGCCGATAGCCTTTGACGACCCCTACCGCATACATCGAGAAGACCTTGCTCTCGGTGGAGATGCTCTTCGCAAAGTCGCTCTCGGAGAGGAACTTCACCGGCTTCAGTCCGAGGAGCGCGAGCAGCGGGCCAAGCATCCCTTGTCCCTTCATGGTCGAGATGAAGTCGGTTGGAGAATTGAAGAGCGGAGCCCCCATGGTGATGCCCTGACCCATGGTCACACCCATGACGAAGAGCTGCATCTGCGCGGGGTCCGAGCAAAAGTCCGAGGTCGGAGCCGTGCCCGAGCAAACGATCGCGTAGAGCGTGAGCGCGTTCGCCGTATTGACGTTCACGGTCCCTTGCCCCCAAACCGTCATTTCCCGCTTTCGGGGATCGGTCGGGCTCGGGTCGACGAACGTCGCCCAGAAATCGTCGGTGACGCCACGCACCATGTGCAGCTCTTCGAGCGAGTCGTAAGGGGCATTCTTGCGGCGGTAAGGCTTCGGAAGGAGTTGATACCAGGCGTCTTCGGCCGCGTTCGACGACGGCGCGCTCGTCACGTCGCAAGAATAAAGCTGCTCGTCCGGATCGGCCCAATCGATGAGGGCGGAGCACGTCGTGAGCCGATCGCTGTAGTTGCCTGTCGAGTCGCGCTGCGTAAAGAGCGGGTCGTATTGAATGGGCGCCATGCGGCCCATGATTTCTTTGGCCAGCCGAATGTGCGCGATTTCGTTCGCCGCACCCATGTTCACGTTGATCTTCGAGTCTTCGTCGACGATGACGACCTCGAAGTGGCCTCCCTTGAGGCCGAGGTTCTTTCCGAGAGCGGTGTCGGCCCCCGAGAGAGCGAAGAAGTCTTGCGAAGCCTCTTTGTCGTTGAACGCGCCGAGAATGCGGTCGGCGTATTGCCAAACGGGCAGCTGCGGCGGCGTCTGCTTCATGAGCATGAAGAGGGGCGCGATGGCCTTGCGCATGGTCGGCTCGGCGGCAACGAGGAGACGCGAGAGGTTGATCGCGCTCCGGGCAAAATACTCCGCCTGGACTTCGTCGCGCACCGCCGTGGACGACGCGAACTCCGACCCGGCGTCGTCTTGAAGCTCGGCGAGCATCACGATCATGATGACGATCGCCCCGAGCACCATGATGAGGGCCACGCCGCGCTCGCGCTTTCTGCGGAGCGCGCGAAGAACCGCTCGCTGGGACGGGGTGCTCGTCATTGCCTGGGGATTCCGAAGGAGAGCGGTTGCTGGATCGGAATGAAGACCTTCGTCGTGTAGGCGTAGGGTGGGCCGCCGCCGACACCGTTGAGCACCAGCGTGATCTTGACTTCGAGCGGAAGGCGGTTTGGCTGTCCGGTGACCTGCATGGAGTCCCAGGTCTCCACCCATTGGCCCGTCTGCGGATCGAGGAAGCGCATGTCGAACTGGTCCACGTCTTCTGCGACGACGTTGACGATACCCCCCTTGAGCGGATCGATGTCGATGGGCGTCTGTTCGCGGCGGACGAGGTCCATCTTGTCCGGAGAGTCGGGGTTTCTCACGACGAAGTAACCCACCTCCGCCTGGTCGGATTCGTGTGAATCGCGATCGGTGCGCATGTGGGCGAAGGCCGTGAAGTCGATTCGGTCGAAGGGTAGCGAACTGCGGCCCACGAACGCGGTCTTCTGCGTCACGAGCGCCTGCACGGCGGGCACATGCAACGAAAGATACGCCGCCGAAAGGTCGCGCACGATTCGCTGGAGCGCCTCGCGCCCTTCGTGCGCACGCTCCGCGCGCTGCTCCTCGCCCTTCTTTCCACGGGAAAGCGATTGGATTACGCCGTGGATGAGCACGGAGATCCCCGCCAGCACCGCGATGGCGACCATGACCTCGACCATGGTCATGCCCCGAGTCGGAGCGTGCCCGCGGCGCTTCATCGAGGCACCTGCGGTGTGCCACCGCCGACGTTCACCGGGTTGCCGCCCTCCGGCAGGGTACCCGCGTCGAGCATCCCGGCGAGCAGTCCCGCGCGCGACGGATTCGTCACGTATTGCGTCAGAGAGAAGTCGCGGACGTTGAGGCCCTCCCTCCAGTGCACGACGACCGTGATTCGTCGTATCGCGCTCTCGAGGAGCGGTTTGAGCGAGGGATAGACCAGCCCGAACACCATCGACAGAAGGCCGGACGCGCCCGCCCCCCCGAACGATTGTTGCAACGACTGGCCGATGTTCTGCAGGCCCGCGTCGAAGTCGAGCTGCGCACCCCCTGCCGGGTTGAGCATCGAGCCGACGGCGCCACCGAACGAACTCGGCAGACCGCTCCCGATCGCGCCGGCCTCGAGCCCGAGGCCTCCGCCGAGAACCGAGCCGGCACCGCCGTCGCCGCCGAGCGCGTTGATTTGGGGCAGCGTCACACGCTCGACTTGCCAGTCGCACGAAAAGCCAGGAACTTCCTTGTCGTCACAGCAGACCTGACTGCTGTCCTTCTCTTCGATCTCCGGAAACCCGAGCTTGAGCTGCTTTTCCTCGACCTCGCTCATGCGACAGCGGCCGATCGCAACGGCCTGACTCATGTTGGCCGCGGTCAGGTTGCCGGCCACGAGCCCCGCTTGAGCGGAGAGGATCGTCGTGACGACGGCTCCGAAGAGGGCGACCGCCACCATGACCTCGAGAAGGGAAAATCCCCTTCTACGGCTCAGGCGTCGTCGCCGGTTCATCGGTCAAAACCCCGTGTCCTGCCGGTCGGAAGCGTGGTCGTCGTCCGTCGGCACCTCGAGTTCGGCCGGGCCCGATTTGACCGTCACTTTGCCGGTCAACGGCGACACGAGCACGGTGAGGATGCCGGAGCGGTCGTCCTCGCTGCCCATCCGGAGCTGGATGGACGCCCGCTCGGTTCGGCCGCCCGGCCAGAAATACAGGTACGCGCGCCCACGTCGCCGAGGCGCATCGTCATGGGTCGTCTGCACGGATCGAAACTTGATTCCTCCCTGTAACGTCTTGCCGCCCTTCCCCGTTTCGACGTCACCGAAGCCATATGCCTCGATTGCTGTGAATCGCGGCTTGGGGACGGGCGGCCCCTTGATGATTCGATCGCCGGCCTCGACCGCCGCCTTCTCCGCTTGCGTGATCGCTTCGGCCCCACCGGTGGCCGCGGAGTCCGCCGACTTGACGAGCATGGGAATGTCGCTCTGCTCGAGCCAGATCTTCTGCTGATCGAGGTCCATCACTAGCCTGAGGTCACGCGACGTGGCGGTCGCGCGCGTATAGGCGACTTTGACGGCGCTCGCGATCATCGTGGCAGAACGGCGCAACCGAGCGGCCGGAAGTTGCATCGACCCGGCGATTGCCACCCCCGAGACGAGGGCGACGATCGTCATCACGATCATGATTTCGATGAGCGTCAGGCCTCTCTGCGGAACGCGGTTCGCGGCCCCCTCAGGTCCCCCCGCGCCGCTCTGCGCACTGGTCTGTTCTCTCGCAGGGTGTGCGCCGCCCCCCTCAGGTCCCCCCGCAGAGCGGGGGGACATTGCACGTCGAGAAGCGACGAAGCGGGGCCGATCGCATGATGGCCAGGGCAAATCCCTCGTTCGCGGTCGGCTATCCGGTTCGCTGCGACCGGGGACAGGGAAACCCTGTTCACCGAGCTCCTGGTGAAACGTCCCCCCGCGTCGCGGGGGGACCTGAGGGGGGCTCTCAGAACGCGGGACGCACATGCTGCGAGAGACAAGCGCCTGCGCGCCCGGGAGGACGAGGGGTTCGTTCACTTCGTTTCGGCCTGCGGAACGTGGAGGTCGTCTTCGGTGCCTTCTTTGCGATCGGGACCCGCGCTGGTGCAGGTGATCTCTTCGGTGTCGCACGCGAGCTTGAAGGGGACACCCCACGGGTCCTTCACGCTGAAGCCCGTATCGAGGATCTTTTCCTTCTTGAGCTGATCGATCGTCGGGCAGTCTTCTCCCGAGTGCACGGCCTTCCACTGAATCGTGGCGTCGCGGATTGTGTTGCAGGCGGTCTTCGCCAGTTTGAGGTCGGCGCTCTTTTTCGCCGACATCACTCCGACCGAGATCGCCGCAGTAAGCACGCCGATGATCGTGATGACGACGATCAACTCGACGAGCGTCAAACCGCGCGCGGCGCCGCGCTGCACCGCGCGACTGGCTGTCTTCATGGGTACCATTTGTTTCTCCTTGGGATTTGCGAGTCTTTCATTCCACGCGGTCCAGCCCGCCCGGCTGGCCGTCGGGTCCGTCGCTCGATACCTCGAAGCCGCGGGCATCCCGGCGGCCTGGGCAGCTCACCCGAAGCGGGCGCCCCCACGCGTCGCGGGGCACTTGATGGAGGTAGCCTCCCGAGACGAGATCTGCCAGCCCACCCGGGCAACCGCGCTCGTGGTCGGCGCGCCACGCCCCGATGGCACTGTCCGTCATCGTAATCGTCGCGCGCGTCGCACGAATGTCGCGAAGGGAATGCTCGTGCTGGCGCAGGAGCAGAAAAGCGCCACCGGCACCCAACCAGACGAGCGCCTGGCGCGCGCGGGTCCGACCGAGAATCGAACGCACGCCGCGGCGCTTCTCCCAGGGGAAAAAGACTTTCGGCTCGTCACGCTTGCTCGACATCTCCTCGACCTTGTCCTCGCTGCGCCAAGTTCAATCTATTGAGCGAATTCGTTCATCTGGATGAGCGGCATCAGGATCGCGAACGCGATGAAACCCACACCGCCTCCCATGACGACGATCATCAGCGGCTCGAGTAGGCTGGTCAGCGCCTGGACTCGAGTCTCGACCTGGGTGTCATAGGCGCGCGACACGTTCTCGAGCATCTGCTCGAGCTGGCCGCTCCGCTCTCCGACGGCGATCATGTGGGTCACGATCGGGGGAAAATTGCCGCTCCGCTTGAGCGGTCCGGCGATCGACTCGCCCTCCCGGATACTCGACGCGGCCGTCTCGATGACTTTCTCGAGTTGGGCGTTGTCGAGGACGTTCTTGACGATTTCCATCGCCTTGAGGAGCGGCACGCCGCTCCGAAGCAGCGTCGCGAGGGTCCGAGCGAACCGCGAGACCGCCAGCATCTGCACGAGGGGCCCGAAGATGGGCATCCGGAGCATGAAGCTGTCTTTGGCGATGCGCCCCTCGGTGGTGGCGAGCCACGCGGTGAGCCACGCCACCCCCAGGCCGGCGGCGACTCCGAGGACGATGCCAATCGTGTAGGCGAGCAGCGACTCGACCGCGAATGCGCACGTCACCAGCAGTCCACCCGCCAGGAGCGCGAAAACCACGAAGAGCATGTGCTTTGCGCGCTCGCTCTCTTTGTAGTCGCGCAGCGCGGAGCGAGCGACGGTGAACGTCACGAGCGCAAGGACGAAGCCGAGCATCTGGTTGGAAGACACCAAGTGGGACGTGCCGATGAGGGCCTGGGTGTACCAGGGGAGTGCCCGATCCAGACTCTCGAAGATCGCGGTCACTTTGGGCACGACGACCACCATCATCACGGTGATCAGCGCCGAGCCGATGACCATCATGAGCGCGGGGTAGGCGAGCGCCGCGCCGACCTTCCCGCGAAGCTTGGATTGCGATTCCATGAAATCCGCCAGGCGCTCGAGCACGGCCTCCAGCGTTCCGGACGCTTCGCCCGCCGCGACCATGCTGACATACAAGTTCGAAAAGACGTGGGAGTGCGCCTCGAGGGCCTTGGCCAGCGACCCTCCCTCGTTGACCCGGTCGACCACCTGGGTGAGCACCCGCTTGAGCTCGAGCTTCTCGGTCTGCTCGATGAGCGCCGAAACCGACTCCACGAGCGGGATACCGGCATTGACCAGCGTCGCGAGCTGCCGGGTCATCATGGCGATGTCGCTGACGCTCACTTTGCGGAAAAGGGAACCGGTGTCGAGCGACTTCCTCCCGCCCGATTTGGCCTTGAGCTCCTCCTGCGCGCCGGTCAAAAGCACGCCCTCGCGCTTGAGCACTGCGCGCAGAACCTTCGCGTTGTCCGCGTCTCGAACGCCGTGGACCTGCTTGCCGCTGGCGGCGACAATCCCACGATAGCCGAAGACCGCCATCTCTCACTCCGCTCCGGCGCGAATGCCTGCTTGTTCCCCGCCTGGGGCCAGACCGGCCACCGGCGTGGCGGGCTCGACTTCGATGTCCTCCTGCGTGGCGGCGAGGACTTCTTCCACGGACGTGAGGCCGGCGAGCACCTTTCTCGCTCCGTCGTCCCTCAAGGTGTCCATGCCCATGTCCTGAGCGACGCGCTTGATCGCCTGCGAGTCGGCCTTTCGTAGAATGAGGGGCCCCACCGCGTCGTCGACCAGCAAGAGCTCGTAGATACCGCGGCGTCCGGTGAAGCCCGTGTTGGTGCATTGCGCGCAGCCGCGCGCTTTGTGGAAATTGGGTGTTTTGGTCGTGTCGAATGTTTCCAGCAAATCGCCTTCGCGAACGTTCCGGGGAAAGTACCGGGACGCGGGGTTGTCCCGCCGGGCGGCCCGGAAGCGCATTCGTTCCGGCGTCAACCCGAGCTCCTCGAGCTCGAACTTCTCGGCCGGATACGGATACTTGCAGTGCGGGCACAGCACCCGCACCAGACGCTGCGCGAGAATGCCGATGACGCTCGAGCGCAGGAGGAACGGCTCGGCGCCCATGTCGATAGTCCGCGTGATCGCGCCGGCAGCGTCGTTCGTGTGGATGGTCGAGAGCACGAGGTGTCCGGTGAGCGACGCGTTGATGGCGATTTCCAGCGTCTCCGGGTCGCGAATCTCGCCGACCATGACGATGTCCGGATCTTGCCGGAGAAACGCGCGCAGGGCGCTCGCGAACGTGAGCCCGATCTTGGGCTGGACGTGCACCTGATGAATGCCCTGAATCTCGTACTCGACGGGATCCTCGGCAGTCAGAATATTCAGGTTCGGTTGGTTGATCCGGTTGATGCAGGCATAGAGCGTCGTCGTCTTGCCGCTGCCCGTGGGCCCCGTGACGAGGACGATCCCGTCGGGCCGGCGGATGAGCGCGTCCATCAACGCGTACTCTCGCGGGCTGAAGCCGAGATCCGGCAGGTCCAGAAGAACGCTCGACTTGTTCAGGAGCCGCATGACGATCCGCTCGTAGCCTCGGCTCGTGGGAATCGTGCTCACGCGAATGTCGAAGCTCTTGCCCGCTATCTTCTTGGTGATGCGCCCGTCTTGCGGCAGGCGCTTTTCGGCGATGTTGAGAGAGCTCTCGATCTTGATGCGGCTGATGATGCTGTTGAGAAATGGGCGCGGCGCGCGCCTCGCGACGTAGAGCTCTCCGTCGATCCGGTATCGAACGATGACTTCCTTCTCCTCCGGCTCGATGTGAATGTCGCTCGCGCGCTCCTTCATCGCCTGCAAGAAAAGGGAGTTTACCCACCGGATGACCGGCGCCTCCTCGTCGGAGTCGAGGATGTCGCTCGAGGCCTCGTCCTCGTCGCTCGCGTCGTCCCCTTCGAGTTTCTCTTCACCGGCCTGACGCTCGTACACGCGGTTGATCGCGTTTTCGATGGTGTCGCGGCCGCCCACGGTGGCGTCGACAGGTTTGCCGAAGAGAACCCGGAGATCGTCGAGCGCCTGCGTATCGAACGGATCGCCGCACACGACGTGCACCGCGGCGTCGTCCTCGCGAACGACCAAGATTCTGTGCGACTTGGCGAACGCGATCGGGACACGGGTCGCCATCGAGGTCGCGATCGCGCCGAGGTCGATCTGCCCCGTGAAGGGCAGCTGCGCCTCGTCGGCGAGCACCCGCGCCAGGACCATTTCGTCGGCGATGTTCGCGTTGATCACCAAGTCGAGCAGATCGACGCCGCGCTCGCGCTGGATGGCGTAGAGGGCGTCGAGCTTATCGGCGGGCACCACTCCGCGCCGCAGCAGGATTTCGCCGAGGAAGCGCTGCTCCGATGCCATGGGGCACTACCTCTCGATCCTCTCTACGTTCCGCGGCGGAGGCGCGACGTTGAGCGTCGGCGGGGCGGGCGGCGCCGGGTTCGGGGCCTGCCCCGAGACGGGCGGGGCCGCGGTCGGCAGTCCGACGGGCTGCGTCGGCGCGCCCCCCGGCTCGGATCCCACCGTGGTCGGCAGCTCGAGCGGGAGCCCGGGCTCGTGGCGCATGAGTCCGCGCGGCCGCGTCAGATCCTCGAGCCGCCGCTGCTCGCTCACTTGATCGTACGACTCACGGATGTTCTCGAGCAGCCCGTTCATCCGCGAATAGTCTTTGGGCGGCTCGTATTCCGTTTGGTCGCTGAAGACGAAGTAGTGGTCGAGAAACTCCTGCCTCTCCTGCATCTTGCGCTCGAACACGGTGCGAAGGTCCGACTGCTCGCGAATGATGTAGGGCGTCAGAACGAGGATGAGGTTCGACTTCTGCATCGCGCTGCTGCTCGAACGGAACAGCACGCCGAGGACCGGAATGTCGCCCAGAAGCGGGATCTTCGTTTGCGTCTTGGCGACGCGATTGCGAACGAGCCCGCCGATCACGACCGTTTGCTGATCTTTGACCACGAGCTGGGTCTGCGCGGTGCGCTTCGAGAACGGAACGACGCCGAGGGTGCCGATCGGCGCCTGCCCGGTCACGTCGCTGATCTCCTCGGTCACCTCGAGGCGCACTTCGTCGGAGTCGTTGAGATGCGGCACGATCTTGACTTTGGTGCCGATGTCCTGCCTCGGTGCCGTCGCGCCGAAGCCGCCGAAACCTCCGAGGGCGCCGAGCGCGCCGCCGGCGGCGCCGCCCGCGGCGCCGGGGAGCCCGCCGAATCCACCGAAGTTCGTCTGCAGCGGGATGTTCTGTCCGACGTTGATCTCGGCGGGCACGTTGTCGGTCGCGAGGATGTGCGGCGTCGACAGGATGTCCGCGTCGTTCGTACTGGCCAGGGCGTTGATCAGCACTCCGAACGCGGGGATCGAGATGCCCGTCCCTAGGAGGTTTTCCGTCCCGGCGATGCCCGGGCCGCGAATACCCAACGCGAACGCGTTGAGCGACGTATCGGTGGGGCTGGGAAGCAGAATCGTCTTGAATGGATTCAACCCGCCGAAAAGAGTCGTCGGTCCGGTACTCACTGCGTTGTTCAGGATGTCGCCGGCGTGAAACGCCACGCCAGCCTGGTTTTCACGGTCGATCGTCAAGTCCATGATGACCGCTTCGATGAACACCTGACGCCGCGGCTGATCCAACTTGTCGATCACAGTCCGAAGGTTCGCGAAGTCGCGAAGGCTCGACGTCACGACGATCGAGTTGGTCGACTTGTCGGCGCTCACCTTGACCCCCGACTCGAAGATCGCGAGCGGTGTGCTGCCCGGTTTCCCCGGGGCGCCGCCGCCCGTGCCGGCGGCCACCGCCCCGGTCACGATCTCGGTGAGCGTCTTCGCGAGCTCCACGGCGTCGGCGTGCTGCAGCGCGAGCACGTGGATCTCACCCTCGCCGGTGCGCAGGGGCACGTCGAGACGCCGGATGAACTCGAGGATCCGAAGGTAGGCCCGCTCGGTCGAAATGATGACCAGCGAATTGCTCCGATCGTCGGAGAGGATCTTGGCGATGTGAAGGTCGCTCCCTCCCGCCATCGCCGCCTGCTTGGGGTCCTTCGGCGCCCCCGCCTTGAGATCGAACACGTCGTCCAAGCGCGCCTGGATGTCCGAAGCCATGCCGTAGTGGATCGGCTCGATCCAGATCTGATCACCGACGCCGCCGACATCGACATCCTCGAGGATGTGCATCATGCGCTGGATGTTGGTGCCGGTGTCCGTGATGATGAGCAGGTTGCCGGGACCGTATACGGTGATGTCGCCGTCCTTGGATTTGAAGTGCCCGAGGACGTTCGCCACCTCTTCGGCGCTCACGTGACGAAGCCTGTGGATGCGCGTGATGTACCGATCCTCGGTCGTTCCAACCTGGCCGGCGACGTATACCGGCGCGCCCATCTTGGCGTCCGGCGACTCGACGATCTTGTAGAACCGTCCGTGGGGCACGACGGTCAGCCCGTTGGCTTCCAGAATCGAAAGAAACGCCTGATAGGCCTCGGCCACAGTCACCTTCTGCGGCGAAAAGACCGTGGCCTTGATGTTGCGCACTTTGCCGCCGAAGATGAATCGCTTGCCCGTGAGCTCGCCGATGACCCGCACGAGTTCGGCCAGGTCGGCGTCCTCGAGCGAAAACGAGACGCGCTCTTCCCCGGCGCGCGGCGCGTACTCGATCCCGCTCTCGAATTGCGAGAGCCCTTGCGTGTCGGCAATCTGCTTGCCGTTCGGACCGACGACGGGCTTCGAGCCATCCGCCCCCGTCTGCCCCGGCGCTGCCTGCGTCACCGTCGGCTGCACCACCGGCATCGTCGGACGCACGCGCGGCCCCTGGGGCTGCGCGTGCGCGTCGGAGCCCGCCGCGACCATCGCGACGCCGGAAAACAAAAGAGTCGTTAGGACATTGAGTCTCATCTTCGTGCCCGCGTCGCTCCGTTTCGTCTATCTCGCGTGACTCGCCGCGTTGGTCGCGGCCGGCTTTGCCCCGGCGGGTGCGTGTTGCGCGGTTCCGGCCGCCGAGGCGGCGCCTCCCGCGTCCGATTCTTCTTTGGGGTTGACGGCGTGATTGACGATCGCGGACGCAACCAGGGTCAGAATGCCCACGATGATCGTGCACCCGCCGACCATGGCGCCGACCGTGAAGAGCGTCCGCCGGATGAGCGTACGGTTGTCCATGGCGATCGATTCGGGCATCGCGTAGTTCACTTGATGTTGTAGTCGAGGTTGGTCGGCTGCCCGCGCCGGTTGACCGACACGGTCAAGTGATCGGACGTTCGAAGGCGCGCGTACGCCTCGAGGGCTTTTTCGGGGCTGGTCATGTCGAACCCGTTGATCTTCTCGAGACGGTCCCCGTTCTCCATGCCGAGCGCGCCAAGCAGCGTGTCCTGACGGACGCCGAACAGGCGGATGCCGACCACCTTGCCGTTCTCCTGTTCCGGCACGATGCGCGCCTGGCGCATGAGCTCTGCCTGATTCTCCAGGATCTTGTCCACGACGCCCCGGTCGACGTTGAACTCGGTACCACCGACTTTCTGGATTCCTTTCTTGATGTCGTCGGGCACCGACGCTCCGCCTCCGGGCGCGGCTGCCACCGGCTGCGGCGGCGGCGCCGCGGCCCCGGCATCGGGCCCGGGCGGAGGCTTGAACATCCGCGCCTGACAGAGCTGGCTGCCGCTGGCGAGCCACACGCGGTCCCATCCAACGAACTTCACGGTCTTGT
>Ga0265313_10001488_pt1 | contig 21832 bp, 20 predicted proteins | sample 4123metaG_FD_203122 | JGI IMG/M metagenome (GOLD analysis project Ga0265313, IMG submission 203122) | Rhizosphere microbial communities from Carex aquatilis grown in University of Washington, Seatle, WA, United States - 4-1-23 metaG | ecosystem: Host-associated > Plants > Roots > Rhizosphere >...
TGGGAAAACGCGCCGCACCTCGTCGTGGCGGGCATGAATGACGGTTGCGTGCCCGAGAGTGTGGCGGGCGATCCGTATCTGCCTGAATCGCTGCGGGCGCGGCTGGGCTTGAAAACCAACGCGGCGCGGCTGGCCCGCGATTGTTACCTGCTGCAGGCCCTCGCTTCTTCACGGGCAGCGGTGGGCCGCCTCGATCTGTTGTTAGGAAAAAATTCCGCGACAGGCGAACCGCTGCGGCCCTCCCGGCTGCTGCTGCGCTGCGTGGACGTCGAGTTGCCGGCGCGGGTGAAGTTTCTTTTTCGCGAGCCGGAATTGGAAGGAAATAACCCGGCGTGGCGGCGGGCGTGGAAACTGACGCCCCGTCGTATTCCGGCGCCGCCGACGGTATCGGTCACGGCGTTGCGCGGCTGGTTGAAGTGTCCGTTGCGTTTTTATTTCCGCCATGTGCTGGGCATGGAGGCGGTCGATCCGGCAAAAAACGAACTCGATGCGATGGATTTCGGCACGCTTTGTCACAGCGCACTCGAGGTGATGGGCGGTGATCCGGCGATGCGCGTCTGCACGGATGCGGCGGTGTTGCGGGATTTTATCCGGGCGGAGTTTGACCGGCATGTGCGGCGACGCTTCGGCCCGGAACTGACGCTGCCGTTGCTGGTGCAGGTGGAGTCGGCGCACCAGCGGCTGGCGAAGGCGGCGGAGGTCCAGGCGCGCGAATGTGCTGCCGGCTGGGTGATCGAGGCGGTGGAGAAAAAATTCTCGATCGACGTGGGCGGTCTGACGGTGAACGGGAAGATCGACCGGATCGAACGCAACGCGCTGACCGGAGCGGTGCGCGTGCTCGATTACAAAACCTCGGACACGGCGGTTTCACCGGCGGAGATTCATCTGCGGGCGTTGCGCGCGGGCGAGACAGTGCCGGAGTGGGCGCAGTTTGCCGGCATGGGAAAAACGCGCGGATGGACGGATCTGCAATTGCCGCTCTACCTGCACGCGTTGTCGTCTGAGTACGGCCGGAATATTTCCTGCGGTTATTTTAATCTGCCGAAGGCATCGGGCGAGACCGGTCTGGCGGTGTGGGACGGCTATACACCGGAGTTGCAGGAATCGGCCTGGCGTTGCGCCGCGGGCGTGTGTGCGGCGATCCACGCGGGAGAATTCTGGCCGCCACGCGAGCTGGCGGGCCGGGAGCGCGAACTGGATGATTTTGCGGCGCTGTTTCACCAGGGCGCGGCGGAGAGCGTGGCATGGGAGGACATCCATCCATGAGCGCATCGCGGCATGTGATGATCCTGGCCTCGGCAGGTTCGGGGAAAACCTACGCGCTCACCGGGCGCTTTATCCGTCTGCTCGCGCAAGGGTCGAAGCCGGAGCGCATCGTGGCGCTGACGTTTACGCGAAAGGCAGCCGGCGAGTTTTTTGATGAAATCCTGAAAAAACTGGCCGAGGCCGCGGCGAATGAAGAACGCGCGAAAATACTCGCGGCCGAGACGGGCCGGCCGGAACTGGGCCGGGCGGATTTCTTGCGGATGTTGCGGGAGGTGACGGAGGCGATGCCACGGCTGCGGCTCGGCACGCTCGACAGCTTTTTTGCGCGGATCGCGCGGGCCTTTGCGCTCGAGCTGGGCCTGACCGGAGATTTCGAGATTTTGCAGGAATACGCGGCGCGGCTGGAGCGGCGGCGGGTGCTGCAACGGATGTTTGCGCGGGCAGGCGAGCTGGATGTGGCGCAGAAGGAATTTATCGAGGCCTTCAAGCGCGCGACGTTCGGGCGGGAGACGAAGCGGCTGGGGACGCAACTGGATGAGTTTATCGATGAGCATCAGGAAATTTTCCTGGCGGCGCGCGAGGGCGCGCTTTGGGGCAACCCGGAACTGATCTGGCCGCAGGGTTGTCAATGGCTGAAGGGGAAAGCCGATGTGCCGCTGGCGGTGCGGGCGTTGCGCGTGTGGCTGGGCGAGGCAGGGCTGGGCGAAAAGCAACGGGGTCGCTGGGAGACGTTTTTAGCCGAGCTCGCGGACTGGGCTCCGGGAGTGACATTGCCACGCGGGCTGGCCTATGTCTTGGAGAAGGCGTTGGATTTGTGGGACGATATCAATGCGGGGCGTGCTGTGCTGGAGTTTGACCGGAAGAAGCAGGAATTGAGCGCGTCGGCCTGCGCGGCGTTGCGGGAATGTGCACGGCATGTGATCGGCGGCGAGTTAGCACGACGGCTGGAGACGACACGCGGGATTCACGCGGTGTTGCGCGGTTACGAGAACTTTTATCACGAAGCGGTGCGGCGCGCGGGCAAGATGACCTTTGGCGATGTGCAGCGGTTGCTGGCGCCCGGGGCCGGGGCGCCGAGCTTGACGCGGGGTGCAGCGCACGATGGGCGGCTCTTCATCGACTACCGTTTGGATGCGGAGATCGATCATTGGCTGTTGGATGAGTTTCAAGACACGAGCTACGGACAATGGAGCGTGCTCAAAAACCTCATCGACGAGGCGGTGCAGGATGAGGCGGAGGTGCGGACATTTTTTTGCGTCGGGGATGTGAAGCAGGCGATCTACACGTGGCGCGAGGGCGATCCCCGGCTGTTCCGGGAGATCCTGAACCACTACAACGCGGCGAAGCCGGACAACATTGCGGAAGAGCATCTGGTCGAGTCGCGGCGTTCCGGCCCGGCGTTGATTGAGATGGTGAACACGGTGTTCGGTGACGCGGCCGTGTTGCAGGATCTTTTCCCGGGAGACATCGCCACGAACTGGAATCGCGAATGGCGCGCGCACACCACGGCGGTGCCGGAGCGCACGGGCCAGGCGGCGTGGCTGCATGCGGAGGAGGAACACGCGCGTTGGGCCATGGTGCTGGAGTTGTTGCGCGAGATCCGGCCGCTGGAACGCGGGCTTACCTGCGCGGTGTTGGTGCAGTCGAACGGCACGGCGGCCGAGCTGGCGGAATTCCTGCGCCGCGAAGGGCTGGCTGCGGTTGCGGAGGCGGATCTGCATGTATGCACGGACAATCCTTTTGGCCAGGCATTGCTTGCGCTGGTGCAGGCGGCGGCCCATCCCGGCGACACTCTGGCGCAGGAACATTTGCGGATGACGCCGCTCGGATCGGTGTTGCGGGATGAGGGACTGGTTGTTCCGGAGACGCTGGCTGAACGGGTGCTGGGGCAGATCCACGCGGACGGTTTTGAGCATACGATGGAATGGTGGTCGGCGAAACTGGTTGCGCTGCTGGCGCCGGATGACGAGTTCAACCGGACCCGGGCACGGCAGTTTGTGGCCGCAGCGCGATTGTTCGACGAGACGGGGCGGCGTGATGTGGCGGAGTTTGTGGCGTTCATGGAGCGGCATACCGTGCGTGAAAATGAAGGGGCGGCGATCATCCGTGTGATGACCATTCACAAGTCCAAGGGGCTCGGCTTTGATGTGGTGATGTTGCCGGACCTGGAGGGCAAGAAGCTGGATCAGGCGCGAGAGGGTTTGGCGGTGCACAAGCTGCCTGACCGCTCGGTCGAGTGGGTGTTGGATTTGCCGCCAAAATTATTTTGTGCGGCCGACGAGGTGCTCGCGGCTCATGTACGCGCGGCGGAGGCGGAGGCCGGTTATGAGGCGCTCTCCCTGCTGTATGTGGCGATGACGAGGGCGAAACGGGCGATGTATGTGATCACAACGCCGGCGTCGGATTCGGCATCGCGGAATTACCGGCGGCTGCTGACCGGGACGCTCGGCGAAGATGCGGGCGAAGTGAGAGTGGGGAAGTTGAAGCTAACCGGCGGTTGGGCCACAGGTGAGGCTGACTGGCACACGAATCTGACTGCTGCGGAAAGGCCGGCAGTGATGAAGCCGGAAATTGCATCCATTAAAGGCATTGAACCACTCCCAGCCCGACTGATGGCAAGGCGACCGTCTGGTGATAACAAAGAGCGATGGAACGCCGCAGGATTGTTCTCCCTTGAAGCGAATGCGGGGGCCGAATTCGGATCGGCTGTGCACAAATTATTTTCGGAAGTGGAGTGGAACGGTGCGGCCAAGCTGGCTGAATGGGAGCGGCGTGGGCTGCCGGTTGAGGTATTAAACGAAGCTGCGGGGTGTTTGCGCGAGCCCGGGCTGGCATCCATCTGGACCAAACAAGGGAACGCAGGACGCAAGGAATTGTGGCGGGAGCGCACATTTGAAGTGGTTTTGGATAATATTTGGGTGACGGGCGTATTTGACCGGGTGGTGGTGGAGCACGATGTTGCCGGTCGAGCGAGACGGGCAATCGTCTATGATTTTAAAACCGACCGATTTGCCGAAGAACAGATGGTGGAGGCGGTTTCCCGCCATATGGGGCAGCTAAACATGTATCGCCGAGTCGTGGCGGTGCTGACTGGATTGAATCTTGGTTCAGTTGCGGGGGAATTGATTTTCACCCAGCATCGCCGCCGAGTCCCGGTACCGATGCGGCTACTATAATAAATTCGGGCTTTACACCGTCGTACTGCGCACGCAAGTTGGCCGGCTAAACACTAACTTTATCCATGGGAAATCTGAAGAAGAAACGACGTCTGAAGATGTCGAAGCATAAACGCCGGAAGCGCCTTAAAGCGAACCGTCACAAGAAACGCACTTGGCAAAAATAAACATATTCCAGTTTCTGGATGCCATGTTTACCGCAAACCCGCCCGTCATTTGGCGGGTTTTTTGCTATAGATTTGCAATGTAAAATATCTCGAAATGCTTGTGGCCAAAGGGCGTCGGTGATTATTTAACTTGTCAGTTGGAAGGAGGCAACGTATCGAAATCAGCACGATTAATTCGCCCTTGGTGTTTGTCCACAATGCCATCGGATTAAATTTTCACCCTAATTTGCCGATAGTTGCCCCACACAAGCTTAACCCGACCAATATCTAGCATGGCTTTATTCTCGAGCAAAACCAAGGGCTACTGCATCGAATTTGGTGATCAATCCATCATGCTGGCTAGGATGTCACAGGCTCATGTGCCATTGGTGATTGAGGAAGTTAAGGAGTTTGCGGCCAACGATACCAACTCTCTGAAAGAATATCTCAAAACCGCTCCCGGCAAGGGGCCGACAGGTTTGGCCCATACCAGGTGTGGCCTTTTCCCTTCCAAGCGCGTGGTACGCCGGCACACCTTGGATCTTAAGCGGATCAAGGAACCCGCTTACTTTAACGAGATCTACACCCAGCAGTTTCGCGTCGATCCTGAAAAATATACCATGATGGTGGTGAATTCCACCGATGGCAGTGAGTACGACGATTCCAAGGCCAATCAGAAAGAGGTGATTTTTTGCGGATTACCGAGTGAAGAAATCGATGCCATGCAGGACTCGCTCCTGACCATGATGGTTTATCCTGAACGGTTGGAGCTGTCTTCGGTTGCCACCTTGGGTGCCTTGGTCAATTATCTGAAGTTCAAGCAGAGCAAAACGCCTTTATTGCTTTTGGAGTTTGGTTCGGACACGACCCAAAGCTATATTCTGTCAGCCGAGGGGGTGGAAATTTCCCGTCCGATCCAAAGCGGCATCGCAGCCATGATACCGGTGGTGCAAAAAGAACTGGGGCTGAAGGACGAGGAGTCGGCAAAGAAGTTGTTTTATTCCAATACATTCGATTTTACCAGCATGGGTCTTTCCTTGACGAAGAAGCTTTTGAAGGAACTTCAGTCATCCATCGGCTTTTACGAGGTTCAGACCGGGCAGTCAATTGGCGGGGTGCTTTGCACCCAACTGCCTCAATCATTGAATTGGTTGAGTGCTACAATGACCACCGCTTTGGGAGTGGCCCAATTCACCTTGGATATGCAACCGTGGTTGGAGTCATCCGGCATTCGTTTTGCCGAAGGCGCCAGTCCAGTCCCACTTAACGAGCGCTGGTTGGGCCTCTTGGCCTTAATAGCTTCATACGACAATGTCATTGATCAAAAAAAGTGACGCCAACCCAGCGTCTGTGACGCTGTGGCATCCTAATTTTCGCAACTTTGAGCGGTTGCCGGATACCAAGGTCGTGCGCACCACCTTCTTCGTCAATGTCACATCCATTGCCATCGCCGCCAGTCTGCTCATTTTGGTGGGAATGCGGGAATATCGCATCCTGGACTTGAAGGGCCAGATTGATACGGCCAAGTCGGAAATAGCGAAAGCAACCAAAGATAATGCGGAAGCGCTTCGGCTTTCCAAAATATTCGAGACGGAGGGCAAGAAGATCATCGAAGCTAACAACTTCACCAAAAGAGCAATGGCACCATCCGCCTTTGTGCTTTTGCTTGGGAAAACGCTGCTCAAGGAGGTGCAGATCGAGTCCGTTGATTTGCGTTTTTCCGGGGCAAGTGGCGATCAGTGTGTTTTGCGCGGCATTGTGGCAGGCAGCAAGGACACGGCGAGTGGCGCGGCCGACAAATATGTCGGTATCCTGCGTAACTCCCCGTTGATCGGGTCCAAGTTCGAATCCGTCAACATGCCCTCGATCAATCCCGATCCTGCCGGAGGATTCATGCGTTTCGAGATCGTTCTTAAATTCAAACCCGCTGGCAAGGAGACGAAATCATGACCGGTGCCGACCTCATCATTCTGTTGAAAAAGCACCCGATCGGGGTGGCCTGCGGGATCGTTTCTTTGATTGGCGGTGTGACGATTTATCTGACTAGCGATACGATTGACACCACCAAACAGCAATTGGACGAAGTCACTCAGCAAAGCGAAGCAATGGCCAGCAATGTGAGAAACTCCACGGGGCTTGTCCAACAAACCGAAGCCATTCAACAAGCAGCCAAACAATTGGAGTCCAGGCTGGTGAAGGCAAATCAACTGGCGACCAATCTCCAATATTTCTACCGGCTGGAGAGCGACACCGGGGTCAAGCTCACTGATGTTCGTCAAAACCAAGCCGGCCGCCCCGGTGGCAGCCTCTTCATTGGCATTCCTTATGTGGTGACAATGCAAGGCAACTTTAAACAGGTGCTGGAATTTCTCCAGAGAATCGAAAACGGAAAATATTTCGCGAAATACACTTCAATTTCATTCAACAAAGCCGCCGGCGACACCACCGCAGGTGGCCTGTTGAGTGTCAGTATGAGCATTGAATTGCTTGGCACGCCATGAAATCACGGAACAGACATTTGATATTCGCACTGGGCAGCGTGTCGGCAGTCCTGACCATTCAGGGCCAAGTCGTTTCCAAGCCTGATGCACGCCAGAGTTTGCTGTCGGCGGCAGAAAGCATTTTGGCGATCAAACCGCCCATGATTCCGGCAGACGCGATCGATCCTTTTAATTCGACTGCTTTTAGTGAGGCGATGGGACTCACCAGACCGGCCGCCAGCGAGGCACCGAAGGCCGGTCCCCGCAGTGATCACGAGATTCTTGAGGCCATCGGTGCCCAGCTAAAACCCACTGGAAACTTCAATCTCAACGGCCAGCAAACGCTTATCTTCGGTCAAAAGCGCGTGAAAGCTGGCATGCCGATGACGATTAACTTTGAAGGCACTGAATACACCATTGAGATCACCGCCATCGACCGAACCAGTTTTACCCTCCGACTAAATCGTGAGGAACTAACCAGACCAATCAAATGAGGAACCCCATTATGAGCACCCGCCTATTAATGTCCGCGCTTGCCGCCCTGACCCTGACCTCCCTTGGTCAGGCTCAAACGGCAGCTCCCGTTGCGGCCGCAACCCCGGCGGCAGCGCCTGCCGCGGCGGCTCCAACCCCGGCAGCCCCGACCCCGGCGGCCGTTAATCGTGAAAAGGATACTTTATCCGTGGATTTTCCGGATGAAGACATCAAAACCATTTTGCGCAATGTCGCCGATCTCTTCGAGCTGAACCTCGTGGTGCCCGACACTTTGGTGGGCAAGACCTCCATCAAATTGAGGGATGTTTCCTGGCGGCAAATCTTTTCGGTGGTCCTGTCCCCGGTCAATTTCACCTACATCGAAGATGGCAACATCATCAAGATTGTCAGCAACGACTCGTTGCAGGTGGAGCCAACGTCGACCGAGGTTTTTATCCTGAATTATGCCAAGGCATCGGATATCAAGCCCACCGTCGATGGACTGGTTGACGCCGCTGCCGGCGGAAAAATACTCGTTGATGCCCGCAGCAATGCTCTCGTGGTCACAGAGCGGCCTTCGCGTATGGGTCGCGTACGCACCATAATCGAGAAACTCGACAAGGCTACTGACCAAGTGATGATCGAATCCAAGTTCGTCGAGGTAACGGATCGCGATGTGCGCAACATCGGCGTGAACTGGGCCGGCCTGCAAGGCCTACAGTTAGGTGTGGGTAACATCAGCCAAGCTTTCTCGAAAAGCAGTGGCCAGACCTCTAGCAATGGGATCAACGGACAAAATGGCACCACAGTTGGCAATTCAGTAACCTATATCACCAATCCTGCCACTGGAGCGACTTATGCAACTTCAACGATAGCTCTTCCTTCTGGAACGGTTAGCGGATTACCTGCAACGGTCCCTGCGGTTACTAGTGCGACAAATTACACCCCTGCAGTCCCGGGCACACCGGCAGTTTACGATGTTACAGGTAATGTCATCTCGCCCGCTACACCTGGAACGCCCGCTTCTTGGACTCCATTGGACACTTTTACGTCGAATGCCTCGAATGCCTTAAATGCACTATCCAGTCTTACAGGAACTGGCAGTACCTCCCGGGTAGCCTCCGCTTTGTTCTCCGCTTCTGATTTCAATGTGGTTATTTCGGCATTGAAATCACTCAACACGGTAAAGGTTGTCTCCAATCCAACGGTAGTGACCCTCAATAATACAGAGGCCACCTTAAATGTGGGCGAAGAATTCCCCATTCCGAGCTACACCTATAATTCCGAGCGTGGTGCCTTTGAAGTATCGGGCTTTACCTATAAGCCGATCGGGGTGATTTTGAAAGTCACCCCGCAGGTCAATTCACAGGGCACAATCAAAATGGCGATTGAGCCCGAAGTCAGTATCCGGAACGGATCAACCACTTTCGGTGGCGCTGGTGGAGCCACAATTCCGATTATTGCCTCGCGCAAGGTGAAGACACAGATTTCACTGCAGAGCGGCTATACTGCTGGCATTGGCGGCTTGATCACCGCGAATAAGAACAACGGGACCACCAAAGTTCCCGTGTTAGGCGATATTCCCGGATTGGGTCGCCTCTTCTCCTCGAAGAGCAAAGACGAAACCACCACCAACCTGCTGATCTTTATCACTGCCCGTACCGTTGGTGCCGATGGTGCCGCACCGGAGGAAATGTTTGATCCACGTGCTGTCCAAGCTGCGGGTGTCACCCGTGATGAGCTGCCCGGTCAGCGTATCCAAAAAGGCGGGGAGCTGTATCTCAAACCAGCGCCCGCTGAGAAAAATTGATCATTGTTTGTTGATTTAAATTTACCAGGCGTACCGAATTTTCGGTACGCCTTTTTTATGAATCAAAACATTGAATGGTCCCGGGCTGGCCGGTAGAATATTTGTTAGCAATTTAAGGAGCATTGCTTCATTTCCTGTTAGATGTCTGCCGCGACTGTCAACACTAACACCTTTTCAGCTTTTACAGGCGATCTGAACGCCGTATTTCGTCAGATTGCGCCGCAAATGGCGGCGCTGGACATTTTCATGGCTGGCCAAGTGGCACACTTTGAACCGGAAATTCAGTCCATGGCGCAATATTGCTTGGAAAGCACAGGCAAAAGGCTCAGGCCTTCTTTGGTATTCATCAGCGGGTGGCAAGGAGCCGGAATCATCAGCGATGATTTGGTGCGAGCCGCCGGGGTCATCGAAATGGTGCACCTGGCCACTCTCGTGCATGATGATATCATGGATCAGGCTGATATCCGTCGAAACCGGCGTACGGCCTCACGGGAGTTTGGTCCCGATGCGGCGGTTTTGCTCGGTGACACGCTGTTTTGTCAGGCATTGCATGTAGCCTCGCTGTTTCCCACCAATGAGATTTGCCGTTTGGTTTCAGAATCCACCCGAAGAGTGTGTTCCGGGGAAATCATGCAAACGATGAGACGACGCGATACCAGCCTGACAGTGGCCGACTATTACCGGGTGATTGATCTGAAAACCGCCGAACTTTTCCGGGTATCCTGCCGGCTCGGTGCGCTTTTGTCGGGCCATGGGACGGGATTTGTCAAAGCTGCGAATGATTTTGGCCGTCACCTTGGCATCGCCTATCAGATTTACGATGACTTGGTGGACTTTATCGGTGAGGAAAAAAAAATTGGCAAAACACTCGGGACCGATCTGGCCACCGGTAAATTAACTCTCCCTCTTATGTTCTTGTTGGAGAAACTGCCTCCCCTTGAACGGGAGGCTGTTTTGAAAGCTCTGCATGAAGGCCTGCCGATGCCTCTGGCATCGAGTGTCGGGCGTATGCGCGAACTGGGGATTGCAGCCGATGTGGTCCAAGCCATTGATTCGGAGCTTTCTTTGGCCAGAAGTGCTTTCACCTCGCATAGCGATCTTTTGCCGGTGCCGTTGATGTTGCGGCTTTGCGACGTTCTTGCTGCGCAAGTGCAAACACTCTATCAAGCTTCACTCGGTCGTTAATATTCATTTGCACCACATCACTCGGTCGCTATCTATTGGGATTCGCAGATGAACCTTTCCAAGGTTTTCAATCGGTCAATCGTCACCTCTCCCGAACGCCAGCAGGAGGCTGATGCGGACTATATCATAGTGCAAAAGGTACAGGCGGGGGACACGGCAGCATTCGATCAATTGATCCGCAAATATCGCGAGCGGGTCTTCGGTGTGGTTTACAATTTAACTTCGAATCGCGAAGATGCGGCTGATCTTACACAGGACGCCTTCATAAAGGCCTTTCAATCCATCAATCGGTTTAACGGCCAAGCTTCTTTTTTCACCTGGCTCTATAAGATCGCTGTATACACCACTATAACTCATTTGAGACGCAATCGTTTGCGCCATTTTTTCAGCCTTGAAAAACTGAACGAAGAGGAAGCTGGCGCCAAGATCCTTGCCCAATTGGCCGATAAAAATACTGCGGATAGGGATACCTACCTGCATGAACTTCAGGAAAAATTGAACGAAGCGATGCAAAAATTGTCTATCAAGCATCGCACCGTGATCAGCTTATTCGAAATCGATGGACTCAGCCACACCGAGATTGCCCAAGTTATGGACTGCTCTGAGGGGACCGTGCGCTCCCGTCTGCACTACGCAAAACAATTCCTCCAAGCTGAGTTAAGCAACTATCTCCGATAAAATCATGCCAGACTCTGATCATCGCTCTCCCTTATCCCTCGAGGATCTTCTTCAGCTCAAGCGGGCCGAACGTCCGCCTCCGGAATTTTGGTCCAGATTTGAATCTGAGCTCCGTCAAAAACAACTTGCCGCCTTGATTGATCGTCGTCCGTGGTGGCAAACCGCGCCACGGATGCTGGCTGGGCGTCGGGTCATTCTCCCTCTTGGGGCTGCGGCTGTTCTCGCTTTCTCCTTGATCTCGGTCAAATTACATTCGCCAAAGTCCATCGAACAGATTGCGCCAACCAATTCGGAATCCAGCACCGCTCCCGCCCAAATCGCTGCGGCTGCCGTTGCCAGTCCTATTGTTTCCAAACAACTTCAGGCTGTTGCTGCGGACAACTCTTCCTCCAAATCAGGTTTGCCTGTGGGTCCAGTCCAGGTGGCCGATGCGCCTCTTTCCGCCAATCTCCCTGATCATGCTTCCGAATTGACTCCGTGGAGTGCTTCTCAGCCGGTTCAATCGCCCGCTGCAAAACTATTCGCAACCAATATCGAAACTCCTGCTCGGACTGAAATCCACTTGGTGAAGACGCTGGTCGATAATTCATTTTCTGCCACAGCCAACCGTCTCCAGCGGTCGGCGGAGGCGGAACTCGCATCGGTATCAGCCCTGGCTTCCAAGCGCTCGCGGTTGCTCGCCCAGTTCAATGAGCGCCAGTTTACGCCAGAACCACAGGCCTCCGCAATTGTCCGTGAGCGCCTGACCCGGCAATTATTGGCTGATGCCACCAGCGTCAGTGATCACTTCACCCGAGTGGGGTTGAAGGGCGATCAGGTTTCATTGAAGTTCTAGCACGAAAATAAAAAGGTTCTCTGATCAGGCCCGCTGCAACGGCGGGCCTTGTCATTTTCAGGCTGATGTTGCTTCTTTTTTTTTCTCCCATGCCGGTGCGTCAAACCACACTCTCTCTGCAGACCCGCCATGCCGGCTTGTTTGAAATTACGGCCGATGTTATCCGGGAATTGAAAGCAAGCGGGTTGCGTCATGGGATGGCCACGGTTTTTTGCCAGCACACCAGCGCCAGCCTTGTCATCATGGAGAATGCCGATCCCGGCGCCCGGGCCGATCTCGAGGCTTGGCTGGATCGATTGGTACCGGAAAACGATCCGCACTTCACTCACACGCTCGAAGGTGCCGATGACATGCCCAGTCATGTCAAGATGGCGCTGACCCGCACCAGCGAAAGCGTTCCGTTTGCCGATGGATGCCTGCTGCTGGGGACGTGGCAGGGGATATTTTTCTGGGAGCACCGTCACGCCCCTCACCATCGGCAGGTGCAGGTGACCTTCATTGGTGAATAGGATTATTTCTCGGCGGTGCAGATGCCGCAGACGTCGTAGAAGAAGTCATGCCCCTTGTCATCGACCAGGATGAAGGCCGGGAAATTCTGCACCTCAATTTTCCAGATGGCTTCCATGCCCAGTTCAGGATATTCGAGCACTTCAACCTTCTTGATATTGTCCTGGGCGAGAATGGCCGCCGGGCCGCCAATGCTGCCGAGATAAAAACCGCCATGCCGTTTGCACGCATCGGTCACGCCTTTGCTTCGGTTGCCTTTTGCCAGCATGACCATCGAGCCGCCGTGCGATTGGAACAAGTCGACATAGCTGTCCATGCGGCCTGCGGTGGTCGGTCCAAAAGAGCCGGAAGCATAGCCGGCAGGCGTTTTGGCCGGCCCGGCATAATAAATTGGATGATTCTTGGCGTAGTCGGGCAGTCCTTGTCCGGCGTCGATCCGCTCCTTGAGTTTGGCATGGGCACTGTCACGGGCAACAATCATGGGCCCGCTGAGCAATACGCGCGTTGTCACGGGATACTTGGTCAGTTCAGCGAGGATGTCTTTCATCGGCCGATTGAGATCGATGCGGACAATGTTGGTGTCTTTGAACGTCCGGGCTTCCTCCGAAATGAACCGTCCGGGATTGTCCTCCATTTTTTCCAGAAAGATGCCGTCCCGCGTGATCTTGGCCTTGATGTTGCGATCCGCACTGCACGAGACGCCCATGCCGACGGGGCAACTGGCGCCGTGCCGGGGCAGGCGGACGACGCGCACATCGAGGGCGAAATATTTGCCGCCAAACTGCGCGCCGACTTTTGCCTGTTGCGCGAGTTTCAGCACCTTTGCCTCCAGCTCAATATCCCGGAAAGCCTGTCCATGCTCGTTGCCGGTGGTGGGCAGCGCGTCGAGATACTTGGTGGTCGCGAGCTTCAAGGTCTTTGTGCACGCCTCGGCGCTAGTACCGCCAATCACGAACACGAGGTGATACGGCGGGCAGGCTGAGGTGCCGAGCAGTTGCATCTTTTCCACGAAGAACTTCTCCAGGCTCTTCGGATTGAGCAGAGCCTTGGTTTCTTGGAAAAGAAACAGTTTGTTGGCCGAACCCCCGCCTTTGGCCACAAAGAGAAATTCATACTTCGCGCCCTCGGTCGCATACAAATCGATCTGGGCCGGCAGATTCGTCCCGGTGTTGACCTCCTTGAACATGTCCAACGGCGCCACTTGTGAATAGCGGAGATTCTCCTTCGTGTAGCACTCATAGACTCCCTTCGAAAGATGCTCGGCGTCGTTGGCTCCCGTCCAGACCTGCTGGCCTTTTTTGGCGAAAATCGCGCAGGTACCGGTGTCCTGGCACATCGGCAAAATGCCCCGGGCGGCAATCTCGGCATTCTTCAGCAGCGTGAGCGCCACATAGCGATCGTTCGCCGATGCTTCCGGGTCCTGCAAGATCGCCGCCACCTGTTCGAGATGTTTCGGCCGCAGAAAAAAGTTGGTGTCATGAAACGCTTCGCGCGCGAGAAAAGTGAGCGCTTCAGGCGTGACCTTGAGTATTTCCTTGTTCTCAAATGTCGCCGTCGACACGCCTTCGCGGGTGAGCAGGCGATATTCCGTTTCATCCGCACCCAGCGGCATTGGATCCTGATAGACAAAAGGTGGCGTTGCCATGCTTCCATGGATTAGCCCAAACCCCGGCAATGACAAGCAGCCGTGCAAACCAAGCCGCTGATTATTAAGCCATCCTCTGCCACCCATTACGGTGGGGCCTCAAAGCATCTTTAGCTTCGGCAGATCTTGCACGTCGATGTAGCCGACCGGACGCCCCTTGGCATCAAGGGCGAAGAGATCACTGATCTTGAATTGTTGAAACAGCTTCAGCGCTTCCACCGCGAGTGCTTCCGCCGCCACGGTCTTGCCCCCCCGGGTCATGGCGTTGCTCACGGAATTCTGGAGGAAGCCGGTACCGCCATCCAAGGCGCTGCGCCGAAAATCTCCATCGGTGAAAATGCCGGTCAGCCGTCCTTTCGCGTCGATCAGCGCCACCGCTCCGGCCTTTGCCTTGGTCATGGCAAAAATCGCCTCCTGTACCGTGGTCCTGGCTTCCTTCAGCACCGGACAACTTTCACCGGTGCGCATGATGTCCTTCACCCGGAGCAACAGAGTCAGGCCCAGCGTGCCGGCTGGATGGTATTTGGCAAAACCTTCACGGGTCAGGCCGCGGGTTTCGAGGAGGACCATGGCGAGCGCGTCGCCGAGGCCGAGGGCTGCGGTGGTGCTCGCGGTGGGGGCGAGCGAGAGCGGGCAGGCTTCGCGGGGTGCGCAGAATGTCAGGCGAAAATCGGCGCCTTTGGCCAGTTCGCTGCCGACGGCACCGGTCAGGGCCACCGTCTTCAGGCCGAATTTTTCAAACAAGGGCAGCAGGCGCAGCATTTCCGCCGTGGCCCCGCTGTTGCTCAATAAAATGGCCACATCCCCCGGTGCGCACAGGCCCAGGTCGCCATGCAAAGCCTGGGTCGGATCGAGGAAGCAGGAGGGAACGCCGATGCTGTTGAACGTGCCCGTGAGCTTCTCGGCGATATGGGCGTTTTTTCCCACCCCGCTGAAGATCAGTTTTTTCCCCTCCCCGAGAGCCTTCTCGATAAGGCGCACCACCTGGATGAATTCGGCATTGAGCGCCTTGGCGGTGGCGTCGAGCGCTTCGCTTTCAATGGCGAGGCAGCGGCGGGCTTGGGCAAGGATGGTTTTGTCGTTCAGCGGCATCAAATACTTGAGTCGGGGGGAACCTCACGCAAACGTACCGGTCGCGCTTATCCATTCAACTTCTTTCCTGCATTGCCCCTCATATCCTTTAACCTCCGCCGCTGGCTGCCTGGGATCCTTTGTGCGGTCGTGGCCTTGTGGCTGTCGGGTTGCGGTGACCGCGACCGGCTGGCCTACGCCACCGAGACCGATGAACCTTATTACAAGGAAGGCCAGTCACTCCTGAAGACCGGCCGGCACCAGGAAGCGCTCACGGCTTTTCTCAAGGTCATCGACAAGCGGGGGGAAGACGCTCCCGAATCTCAACTCGAGATCGGGCTGCTCTACCAGCAGCACATCAATGATCCGCTCTCGGCCATCTACCATTTCAAGAAGTACCTCGCGCTGCGGCCTAACAGCCCGCTCGCCCCGCAAGTGCGCCAACGCATCGACGGATGCATCCGTGAATTCGCCCGGAGCCTGCCGGCGCAGCCGATTGAAAATGCGGCCAAACGCGTCGATCTGATCGCCGCCATGGACAAGCTGAAGCTGGAAAACGACCAGCTTAAACAACAGCTCGCCGATCTTCAGGCCAACCATGCCACGGCTGTCTCGCTCGCTGACAATGCGCCATCCAACGGCGCCACTCCGGGTCCACCCGCCGCCGAAAATAATTTCAGCCTTGGTTTCGACACCATTCCCACGGTGCGGACCCGCCCCGCCGCGCCCACGGCCAAGCTCCCGTTGAAACCGGCTGTCACTGCACCCTTGGTCGTTGCGCCGCCCCCTGCTTCCTCTCGTGAAATCGTGCGCCTCAAACCTGCGCCCGCGCCGGCCGCAACAGCGGCTCCCGCCAAGACGGCCCCACGGAAGCACGTTGTGCAAAAGGGTGACACGCTTTCCAATATCGCCCAGCGTTACTACAAGAACAAAGCCAGGTGGAAGGATATTTACGCGGCCAACCGCAAGGTGATGAAAAACGAGAGCGATATCCATGTCGGCATGGAACTGGTGATTCCTTGATTCTCAAGAAATCAGACGAATGATCGGAGAGCGTCGTGCGGGAAATTTGCCTTTCGGGTTCGGCTTGAGAGGGTTGGTCGCTGAACAAGGGATGCGCAGGAATCACATTAGGAGATTTCTGCCATTGGGTGTAAATTTACGCAGCTTAACCACGAAAACTTATGCGGCTGATTTTCTCCAACCGTGCCGTCGCCGGTCGATTACTGGCGGAGAAGCTGACTCCTTATGCAAGCCGGCCGGGTTTGTTGGTGCTGGCGCTGCCACGGGGTGGGGTGCCGGTGGCGGCGGAGGTGGCGCATGCTTTGCAGGCTGCACTTGATGTGCTCGTTGTGCGCAAACTGGGTGCTCCCTTCAACCCGGAGTTCGCGCTGGGTGCGGTTGCTTCCGGTGGATTCCGGGTGCTGAACAACCGTGCGCTCGATGCATTCGGCGTGAAACCGGAAGCGGTCGAATCAGTGGCCGTACGGGAAACGCGCGAGCTGCACCGCCGGGAACAGTCTTACCGTCATGGCCGGCCGGCGCTGCAATTGCATTCCCGGCCGGTTATTCTGATTGATGATGGCCTGGCTACCGGATCGACCATGCGGGTGGCGGTGGCGGCGGTGCGTGATGCCCGGGCCGGACCCATCATCGTGGCGACTCCCGTGGCCGCCCGGGAGGGCTATCTGGAATTACGCGCCAGCGTCCATGGCTTTGTCACCCTTTGCCTGCCGCGGGATTTCGGCAGTGTCGGGGAGTACTACGAGAATTTCGAACCGGTGACTGATGCCGAGGTGCGTCACCATCTCGATCACGCCTGGCAGGAAAATATTGCGATGGCTTCCGGTCCCGCATGATGTGGCGGGATGAATCGAACCGACCGACTGGTGGCGATGGTGCTCTTCCTGCAGGGCCGGCGGGTCGTGCGCGCGGAGGACCTGGCGACGCGTTTTGAGATCAACATCCGCACGGTCTACCGCGATATCGCCGCCTTGGGTGAGGCAGGAGTGCCGATTTCCGGCGAAGCAGGGGTGGGGTACTGCCTGATGAAGGGTTATCAGTTGCCGCCTGTGATGTTCACCGCGGAGGAGGCTGCGGCATTTTTTGTGGGTGGAGAGCTCGTGAAGCAATTTACCGACGCCTCGCTGCAAGGCCCGATGGCGTCGGCGCTCGATAAACTCCGCGCCGTGCTGCCGCGCGAAAGGCAGGATCATGTGGAGAAACTGGTCAGTCGCACGATTGTGCGCGGAAAAATGGGGCAGGGGACGCCCGCCATCGCGGCTCAGCGGTGGATGGCGACCGTGCAGCAGGGCGTCGTGCTTCGGCGGGTGTTGCGAATGAGCTACCGCGGGCTCGAACGCGATGAGGACACGCAGCGCGAAGCGGAGCCGCTGGGGGTGGTTTTCTACGGTGGCTCGTGGTATCTGGTGGCTTGGTGCCGGCTGAGAAAAGCGATCCGGCATTTCCGGGTCGATCGCATCAAGCGGCTGGAACTGCTCCCGGTGACCTTTCCGCCACGCGAGGATTTCTCGCTCACGGAGCACATGAACCACACCAAGGCGGACGGTGCAACCTTGCCGGTGCGGGTGTGGTTTCACCGCCATGCGCAGGAACGCGCGCAACGGGAAAGCTACGCCACGCTCATCGAAGAGCAGCGACGCGATGGCGGTGCGGAGTTCACCGTGTATTCCTATTCACTCGAATGGACGGCGCAGTGGCTCCTGTCCTTCGGGGAACGGGCTGAGGCAATCGCGCCGGCCAAGCTCCGCCAATTCGTACGCGTGGCTGCGGAAAAAATCGCGGCGCAGCACCGCTAGGCAAAGCTCCTGACATAGGGTTGTCAGGGCCAGGTGGTAGAATGTCAGCATGTCCTCTTCTTCCGCCCTTAATGTTGCTGGTGTTGTTTTCGTAATCTATCACGTCACCGACGTCGCCCGCGCCCGTAAGTTCTACGGAGAAATGCTGGGTCTGCATTCTTGCATGGAGATGGAGTTTGCTCCCGGCAAATGGTGGGTGGAGTACGACATCGGCGGCCCGAGTGCCCTCGCGCTCACGAATTTCGAATCACCGGCCATGAATGCAACCAAGAGCCCGGGCGTCGCGCTGGAAGTGACCGACTTGGAAGATGCTCTCCGGCACGTCCGTGCCGCCGGGATTGAGGTCACGTGGGGACCAAACGAATTCCCCGTCTGCCACAGTTTCGCGATCAAGGACCCGGACGGCAACGACCTCTACTTCCACCGGCGCAAACCGCACGCTTGAACCTGATTTTTTCCCATGCAAATCCGCACCGTTTCCGTCGCCGTGTTCGCTCCGCGCGACACCGTTTTTAATTTTCTCGCCGACATTGAAAACCTTCCGAAATGGGCCGCGGGGTTTTGTGAACGGCTCGAACTGCGGCACAACGGCTGGTGGGCCTACACCACCCGGGGTGAAATGATCGTGGAATCGGATGCGGATGATCGCACCGGCGTCATTGATCTGCGGGTCGGACCGTCGGTGGATGAACTCGGGTTGTTTCCTGTGCGGGTGTTTTCGCTCTCCTTGGACCGGACATTGGTGAGCTTCAATTTCATCCAGACAGCAGAACTTTCGGATGAACGTTACGAGATCCGGTACCATTCGCTGGTTGTCGGGATGTGGACGCTCATCCGGCGTTTCGGCGGTGGAGAACTGTATGCGCCGGGAGCTACGTCGCAGGTGAGTGCGTTGGGTTTGAATTAATACTTTCAATCTCCGTCTGACCTTCCGGCGACCAGACCGGTGTGTCGTTTAACGAAAAATTAGATTCGCCGCTGTGGCGGAAAATCCCTTTGATCGGGATTCATTACTTTGAAGACCACTCCCCATGCTTCCGCCATCATTGATGGCACGCTTTGCCAAATTGACCGGCTCGGGATGCGTTCGGTTGTGTGTGCGCCACTCGGTTCCGCTATCGTGGAGTTCCGGCAGGGGCCGTTGCAGTTCTATGTGCGCGAGCATCCCTTCGGTCTTCTCCCGGGCATGGCCAATTTGTACTGTCTCGACGCCGACCTTCGGCTCCGCTGGATGGCCGCCTGGCCTTATACCGATGATCCTTGCGCCGCGATTCTCGGCGAAGAGGGTGGCGTTCTGCTTGTACAGTCGGCGGCAGGGCGAGTGGTGCGACTGGATGCTTACGATGGTCGTTTGTTAGGCTGCGAACAGCAGGTTACCGCCGCGAGTTAAGTTTAAGTCTGGCTACAAAAGCGTCGGGCGGCTTCTCGCAGGTTTTCCTCGCTTAACACGCCATAACTCAGGCGGACAAAGTTCCGTGCGGGTTGATCGCCGAAACAGAGATCGCCCGGCACGTAGAGCACGCCGGCATCCACGCACGCCCGGCAAAAGGGGGAATCAAGACCCGTATCGAGCGAAGCCGGCGCTTCGAGCCAGAGATACAGACCGCCGGTTGGTTTTTCCCAGCGCCAGCCTTTAACCCTCAGGCCACCTGCTTCCAAGGCGTCGTGCAGGATCTGCATCTTGCGCTCGTAGGTCGGACGCAGGTGTTGCGCGAGGTGCGATTGAAATGCGCCGGTGACCAGAGCGTGTTCACAGATCGCTTGGTTCAAATGAGCCGAACCGAAGTCGTGATGGCCTTTGACGTGAAGCATCTTTGCCAGCCACTTCGGATCGGTGCAGGTGCCGTAGCCAATCTTGAGTCCGGTGGCGAACGGCTTGGTTAGAGTCGACGTATAAAACTTGGGAAAGTCGATCCACGCCGGCAGGCTGAGAATGCTCGGCGCCGGGTGGGGCGTGGAAAAATAGAGTTCGCGGTAGGCGGCGTCTTCGATTGCCGGGATGAAAAGGCCGGCGGCGGCGAGTTCCTCGGCGATGAGATTTTTCCCTTCGGTGCTCAGGCTGCGGCCGGAAGGATTGGAGAAATAGCTGACAAAATAAACCGCCTTGAGCCGCGAGGCCGAACCGTCGGTTTTCATTTTCGTAAGCAGGGCACGCAGGCCATCCCGGTCGGGCTGGCCTTCCGCCGTTGTCGGCAGCGAGCGGGCCTCAATGCCGAGGCCGGTGAGCATCTCGAGAAAAACGAAATAGCTCGGTCGGTCCACGAGGACAATGTCGCCGGACGAGCAAAGCACCTGCATCGCGAGGTAGAGGGCCTGTTGCGATCCATTCGTAATGATGAAGCGATGGTCGGTCGCGACCGGATTGCCGTCAAGGGCGGGTTCGTGGGCGAGAAGCTGTTGCGCGAGTTGGCGGCGGAGACCGATCCGGCCCTGGTTCATGCCGTACTGCAGATGTTCCAGGTCGGCTGCCCGCGCTTTCGCGAGCGTGGCGACGGCCGTGCTGACCAGTCCGACCGGCAATGTGTGATTATCCGTGAAACCCGCCGCGAGCGAAAGCAGCCGCGGATTCTCCAACGCCAGCGTCATGAGCCGGGCGATGGTCGGAGGCTGCGCCCGCTGGCCGAGCTCAGAATAGGCGATCACGGGCGTGAGCTTGGCTCGGAGGGGCGGCGCACGCAAAGCACAAATTCAGGAGACAGGCGGCTTCGCTTGCGCACCGTTTGCCGCTGGTGATTGGAGAGCGTTGCGAGCGCGGCTGCGAGGACAGCTTGCCAAGATTCAGAGAGGCGTGACGTCATTTGCTTAGTCCCGAACGCCGCTTCGACACAAATTATAACATTTGCAGCCTTTTTTCTGCCCGAACATGAGACCCGCCCCTTACCAAAAGATCGTTCCTTTCCCTAGCGTGATAATGAAGAGCTCGACAGCAGAATTTACTCTCGCAGCAACTTTGTCATTATCATGGTTGGCAAAAAAGGCGTATGGGTCTCGAAGGCGGAAATGCACGGACGATTTATCAATCTCTAAATCGATGAACATCCCAAAACCGTCGACGGTGATCCACTGAGCGTCGCTATTTTTTCAGATTTCACTCTCAGATCATCGAAATATTTTTGGTAATCAAGATTTGTAAGATTTAGTTTTCGTAAGCGTTTTAGCAGATAGGCGCTTTCAAAAGTCGATAGTCGAACTTCCGTAATCTTATCGCCTACTATTCGACTGCCAAAAATCTCGTTTCCCCGTGTATAGAGGACGATCACAAGTTTTCTTTGTGCGGCCACATCATCAGTTAACCCGCGCAGAACCTCGAACCTAGCCAGCAATTTTGGCTCTTCGGCAATTGATAAAGTTAGACTCCAAAGAAATAGAAATGAGATGAAAAACAATTTCATTATTATTAATCCGGCAATGTGATAGCGCCTCGAAAAGGAACGTTTTGCCCAAGGGATGACAGGAGCTGTCACATTGCCAGATTAAACCGGTTAGACGATTTCCGAAATCCTGAAAGAGGGAAGTAAAGACGTCACGTCTTGACTTTTGACAAAAGGCAGAATTCGGCATCGGCTTGTCAAGAGTCAAGACATGACGTCTTCAGATTGGCCCCCTTTTTTCTGCCCAGGCACTGGAGGAAAGCGGCTTTGGCTTTTTCCGTCCGAAAAATATCCGTCCGGTGGTTTCCCCGGTTCAGGACGTGATACACTCCGGCTTCGGATTCCATGCGCAACGGTCGGGCCATCGGC
>Ga0265313_10001489_pt1 | contig 21821 bp, 15 predicted proteins | sample 4123metaG_FD_203122 | JGI IMG/M metagenome (GOLD analysis project Ga0265313, IMG submission 203122) | Rhizosphere microbial communities from Carex aquatilis grown in University of Washington, Seatle, WA, United States - 4-1-23 metaG | ecosystem: Host-associated > Plants > Roots > Rhizosphere >...
TTCCTGCCGTTCTTCTTCGCTCAGTTCGATCCGAAGGTCGGTCTTCCACATGCCGACCATTCACAACAACTCGCCACAAATGGAAAAGTTTTCGGCTGATCACCTTCTTGCGGGGCGGTGTACTAAGAAAGGAGCGCCACTCTCGCCTGCACCATCGCGCGCGCGGTCGTTAGGGAGCTTCCGGAGGAGCCGACGCCGGGGCCACGGGCGCCGCGACGGGCGGGTGAGCAGCGGCCTTTGACGCCCTCTTCGGGGGCGCGCTTTTCTTTGCGCCCTGGCTCGCGGCAGCTTTGCGCTCCTGGGCATGGCGCTTGAGCCGCGCCTTTTTCTTCACTTGGGCCTTGCGGCGCCTCATGTTCATCGAACTTCGTCGGTCGTGCTTTCCCACGGGCAGGAGAATGCCTACGGCGGGAGGCGCGCGTCAAGCTGTCACGGAGCCAATCGGCGACGAAGGGTCCCGGGACCGACTCAGCCGGTGCCTTCCGCGGCAGCTGCCTCGCGGCTGCGAACCTCGAGGCGATATCGGCTGTTGATCGTCTCGATGTAAAAAACTTCTCGTCCCGCGATCCGAAGGACGCGTTTCACCGGCGTGGTGACGTATTCGTGCATCCCGTCGGGGAACTCGATCACGACCACAGAGCCCTTGCGTGGCGCTCGGACGAGGCGACCGGCCACGGCCCTGGCGCCCTTCCCGAGCTTGCGCAACACCACGTCCACAAAGAGAATCTAGCATCGTTGTCGCGGGCGTCTACTGGGGCTCTGCAGGAGCGCTTCGGTTGTTCTTTTCGCGTGCGACGGCAGCAGCCATCACCCTACCCACGGGGCCCCGTCCCTGGATATAGGGACACAATCGAAAGCGAACCCGACCGGCAACCGGGCACTTAGAGGGTGCCCCCTTTGGCAAGGCATGCGACCGCCCAAACCTCGGCCTCTTTGACATGGCCGAGGGCCTTCAGTCTGCGGGCGTTGGCGCACTCCGCCCCCTCGTACTTCCCGGGCTTGGTCAGCGTCGGGCTGGGGGGGGAGGGGGGAAGAAAAGGAGCGCTCGGGACCGGTGCCGGTCCCGTACTGGGCGCGGCGGTTGCGGGTGCGGGCAGAGGATGAACTGGAGCGGCCGGGTGAGGACTGACGTGGCTCCCGACAGTCGCGAGAGGCGGGACGTCCGGGGCAGCGGGTGAAGGTCCGGACGGGTCCGGCGCAACCGCGCTCGGTACCAAGGACAAGGCCGGTGCGGGGGCAGAGTTCCCTGCTTGATCGAACACGACCGCTTTCGGTGGTCCGCCCAGGCCACCGCGGAACGAGAAAACGATGGCGCCGGCGCTGGCGATCAAGAGGACACCGGCCAGCGCTAACAGGGTCCCCCGCCCCTTCCCATGTCGATGGTCACGCGTCGGGGGCTGCGGAATGGCAGCAGGGGTGGGGAAGGACACGTTGCCCGCGACCGGCGTCGCGGAACGCATCGCGGCGGCCTGCCCCAGAGACGAGGGGGCCGGCAGCGCACCGAATGCGATGGCGGGGTCGAGCGGCGTCGCCATCTCCGTCTTCTGCCCACGGAGAGCAAGCTCGGGTTGGATTGGCACGATGTCCTTTCCGGAGAGCGCGCCGGTGAACGCATCGACGAATTCACCCACAGATTGAAAGCGCTCGTCTGGGGACTTGGCGAGCGCACGGCCGATGGCTCGCCGCATGGCCTCGGGCGCCGCCCGCCCCTCAGCATGAGACTCGATCGGAATCGGGGCCTGGTTCAGGTGCTGGGTAGCCCATTCCCAAGCTGTATTGGCTTCGAATGGGAGTTTGCCCGTGAGCATTTCGTAGGCCATGACACCGAGCGAGTAGATGTCGCTGCGCCCGTCGACGGTACGTCCCGCAAACTGCTCGGGGCTCATATAGGGCGGCGTCCCCAACACCATCCCTTGCTGGGTCAGTTTTTGCTCGCCGACGTCGATCTCCTGGGATCGCTTGGCGATGCCAAAGTCGAGGACCTTCACGAAGTCTTTCTTCCCTGCTCGGTCGACGAGGACCACGTTGTCTGGTTTGAGGTCGCGATGAACGATGCCCCGCCCATGGGCCTCCTCGAGGGACCCGCCGATCTGCCGGATGATTCCCCCGACCCGAGCCGGGGACATCGCTCCGTCTTTCTCCAAAATCGCCGCTAGGCTCTTGCCCTGCAAGAACTCCATCACGATGTAGAGGATTCCGTCGTTGCTTGACCCGAAGTCGTAGACTTGAATGGTGTTCGGGTGCTCGAGCTCCGCTACGGTCCCGACTTCTCGCTCGAAGCGCGCCTTCAACTTGGGATCGCGAGAAAGATGGGGGTGCAGGGTCTTGATCGCGACCTTCCGTTTGGTCGTGCCCAGCTGCTGTTCCCCTTCGTAGACCGCGCCCATTCCCCCCTCCCCCAACAGGCGCCACACCTTGTATTTACCCCCGAGCGTTTGCCCGAGGATTGCGTCGCGTTGGGCGGCCTCCCCGGCGTCCGCGAGCACCGTGCCGCAGGCGGGGCAAAAGCGCTGCGAAGCATCGACCGGGGTCTGACAGGACGGGCATTGCATGCCGGTCGATCGTCGCACAATTGCCGGCCCTCTTCGAGAGCGAGTGTCCCACCGCCTGTCGTTCTCGCGCCGCCGCCCGTGCGCCTCTCGGGCATGGAGGGAGCCGCCGTTCGGGTGGCTCGTTCGCCCTCGGAAAGGCGCTCTCCGTCAAACTGGCCGACCCGCCGCCCACAGGGCGTAAATCGTCCCCCAAGACATGGTTAGAAGCACCAGGAACAGCACGATGGCGACCCACTCGAGACGACGGAGTGCCCGTTGGCTCGATACGATGCCCCAGCTCATGCACGCGGTTTGGGTGCCGTTCGCGAGGTGGTAGGCCACTCCGAGCGTGCCCAGCAGGTAAACGACGAGCGTCGGGGTATGCCCGTGCATGAATTGCGCGATGTGGACGAATGGCTCGGCATGACCTTCGATCAAGCGCGGTCTCAACATCGCTTGCCAGATATGCGCTCCTAGAAAAAGGAGCACGCCCACGGCGGCAAGCCTTTGGAGCAAGTACTTGAAGTTGCTGTAGAAGCGGTAGCGAAGGTTGTTCGGGCGGCTCGCCGCGAGACGGCCGATCCCCCAAACCGTATGAATTGCGAGGGGCACCAGCACAATCAAGCCGCTGATTGCCTCGGCGAACGGGTGCGCATACTCGGTCACGGCGGACTGCCACGCGTCGGCCCCTTCAAACGCGGCCAGGTTGTGCCACAAGTGCGCGAACGTCCAAAGACCGAGCGGCGCGATCGCCAGAGCTGATGCGATTCGAGCTTGGAAGAAGCTGGACCGCGCCAGCCCGGGCGCAATCGCGGGCGTCACTTCACGTGCCCCGTGGCCATAGCTCGTCGCCACCGCGCCCGACCCAGGTGGTCGCGACCGAGATTTTGGGTGAGGATCGCTCGACTTCACGCTCGACCCAGCGGAGCTCTAGGCGTGTCGGCGCAGTTTTACAAGGGCTACGGGACCCATCGCGCACGCGCCCGTCGCGGGGTAGAGAGGAGCGCGATGGCGCGTGCTTCGACCGTAGGCGTCAGTGTGGCGGCGCTGTTCGTTGCCGTGCCGACCCATGCCGGTGCGGCCACTCTGGAGCCACATACCTCGGTGCGCGGCGTGGAGATCGACGTGGCGAGCGTGCGCGCCGTCGGGGGGGCGTGGAGACTTACCCCGTGGGACGACCTGGATCGCACGCGTCTCGAACCGGGACATTACCAGGCGCGCTTCGAAGTGAAGGGCGACGGCGACGGCGGTGCGCTCGAGTTGCCGAATTGCGCCGGTCGCGAGGGCATATCGGTGGACGGGCGGCGAGCGGGGGCGGAGCTCGGTCCGCTCGTCGTGGCCCTTTCTCCAGGACCGCACGATGTGGTCCTGGACTTCGCGGTGAGCAGCTACGAGCGCCGAATCGTGTGCGGCGAGCGGCCGCGGTTCGGCACAGCCGTTTCTGCTCCGGATGGGTTGAGGGTCATCCACTTTCCGAGCCCGTCGTCGGCAAGAGGAGGCGGCCGAGCCCTCGTCTACGTACCCCTTCACCACAACGCCCTCGTGCCTGGCCCGCTCCTCGTAGGGCTCCATCCGTGGAATGGGTCGATTTGGACGTACGCGGCGTACGCCCAGCTCCAACGTGAGGCGCGGGCGCGCGACGTGCTCTTGCTCATGCCGTCGGGGCTCGGCAATTCGCTTTATACCGCCGAGGCAGAAGATGAAGTGATGCGTGCGATCGATGCCGTGTCGGAACTGATTGCGGTCGACCCGCGAGCCGTGTCGCTCTGGGGGGCTTCGATGGGCGGAGCCGGCGCCACGACCATCGGCTTTCATCGTCCTGACCGATTCGCGAGCGTCACGAGTTTCTTCGGCGACTCGAAATACGACCTCTCGACGTATGCGCGGGCCATCTTGCCCAGCGAAGCGGCCGCGCACTTGGTCAACGCGCTCGATGTGGTCGACAACGCGCGGAGTTTGCCGGTTTGGCTGATTCACGGAGTTGAGGACCGCACGTCCCCGATTCGCCAGAGCGAGCTCCTGGCGGCGCGGATGCAAGACCGAGGGTTTCGCGTCCGCTTCGATCGGGTGCCGGGCGTGGGACACGCGGGGGAGTTGGTTGTGAGGTTCTTGCCCGAACTCGTGGCGCTCGCGGCCTCCGCTCGAACCCCCGAAAACGTAACGCACGTGACGTACCGAAGCGTTCGGGCCTCCGACACCGAAGCATTTGGCCTTCGGTGGACCAGGACGACATCGAGCGGCGACGCGTTCGTGGACGTCGAGCGACGGAACGATGCGGTTCACGTGCGCCAAGCCGAGGGATTGCGCTCGCTCGCGCTGTCGCGAGGGGCCCTAGGGACATCGACCGACGGTCCACGCCTGCCGGTCGTCGTCGACGACGCGGACGCAACTGCCCGCGGTTTCGAAGTTCGCTGGGAGCCGTGACGGCGCGCGTCGAACGCGCGCTCCTGGTAGCCGCTCCGGCGGTCGCCATGGCAGCCGTCGCGCTCGGCCTGCGAATGGGCGCGGGCGGGCGCCTCCGCGCGGCGGTGGTCGTCGGAGCACCCGTGTCCCGCGCGGGCACGGGACTCGCTTGGCAGGTGATCGTCTTCGACGAGGACCGAGCCGGCCGGCAGCCCGTGGCTCTGACCAAGCTGGAGGTCACGGCACGTGCCGGCGGTCGTCGCGCGCGCTGGAGCGGTCCGACCAACGACGACGGGGTAGCCGAGATCCTCCTCGATCTTCCAAGTGTGCGCGAGATGACGGTTGAGGTGCGGGCGGACGGCGAGCTCCTCGCCGGAGGCGATGTGACCGTCCCCGATCTGCCGCGGATGCCGCCGGAGCCGAGTTGGGCCCGCTTCGCGCGGCGCGAGGGCACAGTCGCGCTCGACGTGGCGGTTCTCGGACAACGCGTTGCTTCGGGATTCCCGGCGAGCATCTGGGTGCGGGCGTCGGATGCGAAGAGCCACTCCCCCCTTTCCGGCGTGACCGTCGAAGCCGAAACGGATGCGAGCCTGACGGCGGTGCCGTCTCAAGCCTCGACCGACTCCGGGGGCTGGGCCCACATCGCGGCGACCCCCATCGGGTACGGCGTCGCACTCGTGCTCGACGCGCACGGGGCAGACGGACGCGGAGGACATTGGGCGGGGGCGCTCTTCGCGTCGCCTGGAGCGGCGCAGATTGTGGCGCGCGACCGGTATGCGCCCGACGAGCCGCCGACGCTCGAGGTCGTTGTGCCTAGCCCGCGCACGGTCGCGTACGTCGAGATCGACGACGCGAGTGGGCGGGCGTGGGCGACCGCGGTTCCGCTGTCTGCGTCCGGAGGAATGCCGCGCGCGAGCGTCCGCATACCCAAACTCGCGCCCGGGCTGTATTGGGCAGTGGCAGCCAGCGACCCGGCGGCCGGGGCGAAGCTCGACGCGGGGACGATCGCGCGGCCCTTCTTCGTGGCGGCCTCCGATGACCGCGCTCTCGGGTTCGGTCTGGACGCCGAGTGCCGCCCCGCCGGCGATTCCCGCCCAATCTCCAGGGTCGTGGAAGTTTGCCTCGCGCTCGCCGGCGCCGCGGCCGTCCCACGTTGGACAGCGCTCGACGGGTTCGTCGCGCGACACGCGCGGGAGGGGAATAGGCGCGACCTGGGACTCGGAGTGGCCCTAGCCGCAATCGTCGTCGCGATGTTGCTCGAAACGGCGCTTCTGCTCAATGCGGCGCGGAGGGCCCACGCGCACCTGCGCGAAGCGGCGGCGGGCGAAGAGTACGCGCCGAGAGCGAGCGCCCGACGCGTCTGCGGAGTCGCAATCGCGCTGCTGGTTGCGCTCCTCGGCTTCGCGCTGATCGCGGCGTTCCTCGTCCGGGCGGCGTGAGACGCCCTGCATTGCTGGCCACTTGCTCCCGCCTGCTAAGCTCCGTCCGTGCGCCGTCGTCCCTTCGTCTTGGCGATAGTGCCGCTCGCGCTGGCCGTAACGTCGGCTGCTCGTGCGCAGGACTTCGACCCTCACGGACGCCACCATGCCGCACCGGGGTCCCATCCCGCGCCGGGCGCCGGACACCCAACGGGGCCGGTCGCCGCGCCGGGCGGCCCGTCGCAAGCGCTCCTACTCGAGCGGTATGCGCGCGTCGTGCTGTCCCAACCGGGCGCGCCTTTCCCGCTCCAACGCCTCGCACAGCTCTACCGGGAGCGCGACGGCAACATCGGGAAGCTAGTCAGCGACTTCGAGTTGCGAGCCGCGTTGCCGGGTCGTGACCAATACGCGGCTACGGTGTCGCTCGCGGGGATTTACAAGCTGGAGGGCAGGACCCAAGACGCCGTGTCCGCTTACGAAAGGGCGACGACCATCCAGGGAGGCGACCCTGTGGCCATCCTCGGGCTGGCGCACCTGCACCAAGACCGCGGCGAGCTCGGGGACGCGCGAGCTCGCTACGAGCAGGCGCTTCCGCTTCAGACGGTTCGGGCCGACAAGGAGCAATCACTGCGGACGCTCATTGCGATCGCGCTGGACCAAAAGGACTGGGACGCGGCCGGCAAGTTTCACCAGACCCTCGTTGCTCTGGAGCCCACGAGCCTTTTCGTGAAGGGCGAGCTTGGGCAGGCGCTCTACGATCGCGGCGAGTACGAGCGGGCCGAGGTAGCCCTCGGTGAGGTCGTCAGCGCGGCCGCGGGAGACAACCGGGCGCTCGCACCGGCGCTCCGCGACCTGGGCCGCGCGCAGGCCAAGGCCCACAAGAACGCCGAGGCGTTGGCAACGCTCAAGAAGGCGTTGATCGCCGCCGGCGCACAAAGCGCCCTCCGCGCACAGATCTACGAGATCGTTGCCGAGATCTACCGCGCGGACCAAGATTTGCCGGCCCTCATTCACCAGCTGGAAGCCGAGCACGCGATCGATTTTGCGCGGCTCGCACTCCTCGGCGCTCTATACGAAGAGACTGGGGATTCGGCGAGGGCGATCGAGACGTATCGGCGCGCGCTTTCGACCGATCCGATGCAGCTCGACGTGCGCTTGCGGATGATTCGCCTCTTGCAGGCGAACGGCGACCTCGACAAGGCCATCGCGGAGTACGACGGGCTGATTCGCGCCGCCCCGACGAACCCGCAGTTCGTCTTCGAGCAGTCCGAGGCGCTGCTGCAGCGAGGCGATCGAACGCGCGCGCTTCGTTTGGTTACGGACTTGGAGGCGCGGGCGGCGAACGACGAGGAAGCGCTGACGCGAATCGCCGACTTCTACGGGAGAATCGGCGAAAAGGAGAAGTCGCTGAGAGTGCTTCAACGTCTGGCACAAACCGCCAGCGGCGATGCCGGTCATTTGGTCGATCTCGGTGACCGTTACTTCCAGGATGGCGACGTGCCACTCGCGGTCCAGACTTGGAAGCGCATCCTTGCCTCGGTTCAGCCTCGCGCCAAGGCGCTCTGCGCGCTCGGAGACGTGTACCTCGAGCACGACATGACATCCGACGCACTCGCGGCGTTCAGGGAGGCCGTTCAGCTCGAACCGGCAAACCTCGCCTACAAGAAGGCACTTGCGGCGGCCTACGAGCGGGGACACGCCTACCGCGAAGCTCGCGTTCTCTACGAAGAGATCGTCGGCAGGGCGAAAGAGAAGGGCGACAGGGCGCTTGCGCGCGAATGTCGCGCGCGAATCGTGACGCTCTGGGGGCTGGAGCGGGTCTTGGACCAGCAGCTGCCGGGACTGAAGCGGCAGTTCGCGACCTCGCCGCCGGACCTCGAGGCGGGGCGGATGCTCGCCGAGGCGGAGCTGCACTTGCGCCGGCTGTCGGATGCCGAGGGCTCGCTCCGAAGGGTGATCGATTTCGCGCCGGGGGACGTCGAAAGCTATCTTGCGCTCGAGCGCGTCCTGGTCCAGGAGAGCAAGATCGCCGACGCGCTGATCGTGCTCGAGAGGCTCGCGCAGCTCGAGCCGAAGCGCGCTCGCGAGCTCTACGAGCGAATGGCTCAGTACGCGCTCCAGATCTACCGCGACGACGACGCGATCCGGTATGCGGCGCGCGCGGTCGAGCTGAACCCCGACGACGCGGAGGGACACCGGCGCCTCGGGGAGATGTACCGCTCGAAACAGGACGGCGACCACGCCATCGTCGAGTTTCGAGCGGCCATCCAGAAGAATGATCGGCTCTTTCCCGTGTACTTCGAGCTCGCCGATCTGCTCCTGTCGAAGGCCGAGGCCGAGGAGGCGGACCGACTATTTCGGCGGGTGATCCGCGGCGCCCCGGACGAAGACCTCGTTGCTCGGGCGGCCCGGTTGTCGATGCAAATAAACTTGAGCAAAGGCACGCTCGAATCGCTGGAGCAGGATTTGCTGCCGCTCGCCATCGGCAATCCGCAGCGATCGGTCTACAGGCGACTGCTGGTCGAGATCTACGGCAGCTTGACCTTCGGACTCGTGCAGCGCGTGAGGCACGGAACCACGCAGGAAGCCGACGCCGGCCGCACGGCCCTTGCCCGAATCGGAGCCCGGGCCATTAAGCCACTGCTCGACGCCCTGGCCGACGCGGACGTCAGTCAGCAACGCATCGCGATCGACGTGCTGGCTTACGTGCAAAACCGGAATGCTGCTCTGCCGCTCTTCGCGTACGCAACGGGCCAGGCCGAACTTCCTCTCCGCACGCGGGCGATGGTCGCCTGCGGCGCCCTTGCCGATTCGTCGCTGGTTGCGAAGTACGAGACGCTCCTTTATCCGAAGGAGGCTGGAGCCGACCAGTCGGGGCTCACCGACTCCGTCGCAGTGGCCGCGGTGTGGGGTCTGGCGAGGATGCACGAACGAGGGGCGCTGGCCCTCTTGCGGCGCGTCGCGCGCAACGGCTCGCCACCGATGCGCGCCCTTGCCGCGCTCGGTCTGGGAATGGCGCACGACATGGCGTCACTCGCCGAAGTTACGGCCCTCGCGACGTCGATCGACAATGGCAGCCTGGTACGTGCCGCAGCCGTATACGCCCTCGGCGACCTCGATGCACGGGCGCAGATTCCGACGTTGCTGGAGACCGCTGAAGTGGGGGACCCCTTGCCGCGGAGGATGGCGCTCATGGCGCTTGCACGCCTGGCTTCCGCGGCCGGCGCGCCGCCGCCCGTCCGCGCGGAAAAGGCGCCGTCTTGGCGAGCGCAGGCGGTGCAAGCGATGGCGGATGCCACGTTTCCCGGAGAAGGGGACGGGCCGCGAGGAAGTGCAGAAGCGGAAGCCGTAACGCGCACCGCCGTCGCTGCGCTGGCGATCGTCGCTGGGGGGGAGAACGCGCGTGCTCAAGCGCTGGCGCGCGATGCGATCCCGGTGCCGGAGGGAAACCTGGACGTGGAAGGCGTCCTCGACGAGCTGGTTCCGCGCCAGGTGTCGGATGCCGAGCGGTCCTTGGCGCTCGTGCGCTTTGCCGACCCCGTCCTTCGCGCCGCCCTCGCCGCGCTTCGCACTTCCGGCGATCGCGCTCGGGCGGTGCTGGTCGCGCTTGGGACCGGGCAGGGCGAGCTGGCTCCCTTCGTGGGCCGAGGCGCGAGCGGCGACGCCGCCGAGAAGGCGCGCACCATCGTTTCGGCCTTGGAAGCGAGCATCGTCCCGCTCGTTCAGCACACGGATTCGACCATTCGCACCAAAGCCATCGTTCTCGTCGCACGGTCCCCGAGTGAAAGCGCCGTCGAAGCCATCGCGGGCGCTCTCGAAGACCCCAACGAAGTCGTGCAGCGCATTGCGCTGTCTGCCGTGGCCGCGCCGCGTACGGACGGAGGGCGGGTCGAAGCCAGTCCTCGCGCGGTGGAGGCAGTCGCAAGAATCCTCGCGGCCCACCCGAGCTGGGCGATTCGCGTTTTGGCCGCGCGGGCGCTAGGCCGCCTGGGTGGGGCAGGAGCGAGCTCGGACGCGGGCCGGAGCCTCCAGGAAGCGGCGAAGCGCGACGCCTATGCGCTCGTTCGACAAGCAGCTCTCGAGTCGTTGGCCTCGTTCGACCAAGCCGGGGCGCGCGACCTGGCGCTGCGAATCGCCGCGAGCGACCCGGAGCCGAGGGTGCAAGAGGCGGCGAGGGCGCTCCTTGAGGGCTCGCCGCCTCACGGCGATTAGCGTGTCGGCCATGCTGGTTCTGGGGCTCGAGTCGTCCTGCGACGAGACGGGGGCCGCGGTCGTGGACGCGGATGGGCATGTCCTGGCGGACGTCGTGCACACGCAAGTCAGCCTGCACGCCCCCTACGGCGGGGTCGTACCGGAGCTCGCGTCACGTGATCATCTGCGAAATGTCGAACCGGTGGTGCGCGCCGCACTGGAGAAGGCCGGCGTGGAACTCGGCGACGTCGACGGGATCGCCGTCACCAACCGCCCGGGGCTCGTAGGCTCGCTGCTCGTAGGCGTGCAAGCGGCGAAGGGAATGGCCTGGGCATCCGGAAAGCGGCTCGTCGGCGTCGATCACCTCATGGGGCATCTGCTGTCGGTCTTTCTTCGCAGAGAGGGCTTCGAACCGCTGCAGCCGGAGTATCCATTCATCTGCCTCCTCGCTTCTGGAGGTCACACGGCGATCTACCGGGTGGACGCACCGCGCGACGACGCGATCGCGGAGCTTGGTGCGACCCGCGACGACGCAGCCGGCGAGGCTTTCGACAAGGTCGCCAAACTGTTGGGCCTTGGCTATCCCGGCGGCCCGGCGATCGATCGGCTCGCGGAAAAGGGGGATGCGTCGCGCGTGACGCTTTCCGTCCCGATGGCTTCGCAGGGTTCGCTGGAGATGAGCTTCTCCGGAATCAAAGCCCAGGTGGCTCGAATCGTGGCGGTCGAGGGGCAGACAGCCGACAAGGCGTGGGTCGCGGACATGTGCGCGGCATTCCAAGCCACCGTGACCGGCGTGCTATCGCGGAAATTGATCGCGGCGGCGGAGCGCGAGGGGGTTCGGGAGGTCGTGCTCGGTGGGGGAGTGGCCGCCAATCGAGAGCTGCGACGGCGGGTATCCGAACTCGGAGCGGCCCGAGGCATTCGCGTATTCCTTCCCGCAACGAGCAGCTGCACGGACAACGCGGCGATGATCGCGTATGCGGGCGCGGTTCGGCTCAGTCGCGGAGAATGTGACGGATGGGATTTACTGGCGACAAATCGAACAGTCCTGGAGAGGCGGACGCGAAAGGGCCGGGGCAGGCGAGCTATCTAGAAGGCCGTCGTCCAATCGTCGCGCACGATCAAGGAAGAGGCTAAACGCGAAATGCGCGTATGTCGCGGATGCGCCGTTCGAAGTCGCGTTTGACGACTTCTGTCAATTCCCGCCCGCCGAACCGGGTTTCGAGATACACGTTCGTGAGTGCCAGAACTTCGCCGGCGAGCGGGTGACGGCGTTCGTGGAGCTCTTCGGCGTATCCGAGCGGGGGGCGCGCCAGCGGGCGGGTCAGACCTTGGATTCGAAGGGCCGTCTCGAGTGCACGGTAGAGCGCCACCGCAGCTTCGTAACTCTGGGCGCGCCTGGTCGATTCCTCGCGTTTGCGGTTGCCGTTCTTGCGTCGAATTCGCTTCCAGACCGCATATCCGACGATGACCGCGGCCGAGAGCGCGCCAGCGATGATCGGCGCACGCGTCGATCCGCCGAAACGAAGGCGTTCGTAGCGCTGGCTCATCTCGTCGAAAATTCGCACTTGCTTACGCAAATCGTAGCCAACGACATACGTATTCCAGCGCTGGGACAGCGCTTCTACGAAGTCGCGAACGTAATAGTATGCGCCCGTCGGGGGCTCGAACGGCTGCGCACCGCTCGAGGGGGTGGGATCGAATGTCTTCCAGCCGGACCGACTCGGACTGTCGATATAAGCCTCGACCCAGGAATGTGCGTCCCCTTCACGAACCGCGTAGTAGTGCCCGAAACGATTCCAGGTGCCGCCGACGAAGCCCGTCACGTTGCGCGACGGAATCCCGACAGCGCGAAGCATCAGGGCCATCGCCGTCGAGAAAAATTCGCAGTGTCCACGCCTCGACTCGAAGAGGAAATGATCGACGGGCTGCGGTCTTCCTTGCGACGGAGAGCGGAGATCGTAGATGAAGTCCCGGCGAAGTCGCTCTTCGATGCGACGCGCCTTGGCGTCCGGTGTGGCGAGTTCGTCGGTCCACCGATGTGCGAGGTCGACGACGCGTTGTGGAAGATTGCCGGGCAGAAGAAGATACCGCGGGCGCTCCAAGGCAGTGAGCGGCTCGATGAGAACTTCGTCGTCGCCTGCGATGTAAACTTCGTAGCGCAAGCCGCGCGCATCGGATCCCGCGTAACGAAGCTCGTCTTCGGATCCGCGTTGAATCACGAGCGGCTCGCCGAGGAGGATTTGATTCTGTGGCTTCACGCGAAGCGCGACGGCGCGCGGAGGGAGGAAGAGCACCGGGGGATCGATTGGCTCGAGGTCGAAGGCGATCGATCGATCGCGAGCGGGATCCGCCGGACGGAAGAGCGGGTACACTTCACCGCCGTCGGCGCCGTGATCGGCGGGATGCAGTTCGCGCTGGGTGCGGGCCCACGCACGACCATCGTAGGCGTCGAAGGCGGTGCCACGAAGCCGCAATACCAAGCGAGTCGGTAGGGGGTCGGGCGTGTTTTTCGGCTCGAAGCGCAGGGCGATCGTCGGGTCGTCGCGCAGAACGCCGACGTCGCCGAGGTCCACGTGCTCCGAGAAGCCGATCATGCGGCCGGCGCGCGGATGGTTCAGCAATAGAAGCGAAAGTCCGACTCGCGGGAAGAGGACGAAGAGCGCCGTCGTGAAAAGCAGGATTGGAACGGAGAGGAGACAGGTCGACGCGAGAAACCCACGACCGACGACCCGCCGACTCCGCAAGATGCGGGGGACGTCGACGGGGAGCCCCGTGCGATCGCGAGCGCCCTGCCGATAGTTGCCTTCGACCTCCCGCCTCAAGTGGCTGAGCACCAGCGCGCCCGGCGCGACCACCAAGAAACCGAGAAAGCAGAGACCGTAGGCCAGCCCTCCACCGAGAACGGTGCCCGCGACGAAGTGGAGCATGGCGAGGACGATGATTTGTTGGTCGTGTGCAGCCCCGCGGCGCGTCGCGAGACGAACGATTTGCAGAAAGGCTGCAAACTCGACGGCGACGTCCAGCGCCGGGCGCCCCGCGAGCAGTCGACCTCCCTGGATGACCAGAAGCAGCAAAGGCGCGAGGGTCGCAAACTGCCGCAGCGGGGGGCGTGCCTGCCAGGCCTCAGGTATCGCCATTGCGGCGGCCAGACCCCCGAGGAGCACCACGTTCATCCATCCGCTGAGCGAAGCGGTGCTCACCACGGCGAGCACGCCGAGCACGGCAAGAACGTCAGTCATGATGCGGTGGACGAGGCCGAACCTCATTGCGCCGCTCCCGGTTCCAGCAAGGCCTCGGGAACGGCAACGGGTTCGGCAGCAGAACCCACTTCCGGCGAGCGAACCGGTTCGACGAGCGCCAAATAGCGGAGTAGCGGATCGGCACCGGTGGTTCGGTCGGCTCGTGCGACACCGCCGCCGGTCGCAACGACCGCTACCCGGTCTCCGCGCTTGAGGTGCGCGACGGCCCTCGACGCGATTTCGCGAATCTTGCGTTCGAAGGCGGCGTTCCAATCGTCGCCTGCCTGGTCCGGTCGGATGGTGTCGAGCGTGAGCGTGACGTCAGGGCGAGTTTCGCGGGCTCGCTCTCGCATCACCATTTGGCCCACCGATGCGCTCTTTCGCCAGTGCACGTCGCGAGGGTCCTCGCCGGGGCGCATCAGCTTTAGCCCGAGAAACTCCTCGCCATGTCCGCGCGCGACCACGAGGTCCGCGCCGGGGAACCGGCCGTTCGCCGGGGCCGGAGGAAGCTCGAGGGCGTCGACCGCGGGATAGATGACGAGTTCGCCGACGGCGGGCATTTCGCGCGACTTCTCGAAGAGCCCGAACGGGAAACGGGTCGCGATGCGGAACCCGACGTGCATGTCCCGACCCCGTCGCGGAGGCGTGCGGCGATATGCGGCGACTTGGGCCGACTTTGGGCTTATCTTGAGAAAGAAGCATCGCTTGTCGGCGGGTTGCCCGGCGCGAAGGTCTTCGACTTCGATCGCATAGGACGGGACGCGCGTCTTGTGGTTGAAAACCTCGATTTCCACGAGGTGGGCTCGCCCGACCTGAGCCCGCAGCGGCAAGCGGCGTACGACGGTGAGGTCGCGGAGCGAAAGTTCGCTCATGACTCCGCTCACGACGATGAGCGCAAGCAACATCCCAAGGAGCAAGTACAGAAGGTTGTTTGCCGTATTAATCGCCGCGAAGCCGACGCCGAGAGTAATGCCGACGAAGAATTTTCCTTCGCGAGTAAACTTCAGCCGCCGCGGAGGCTGGAAGCTTCTGCGCCACAGGTCCAGTCGACGCGCGAAAGGACTCTGAGGCACGTCGGGCAGACCGTTCACGGCGAGCCGGTGCCGCTCAAAGTGGAACGGGAATCCGAGTCACGATTTCGCGCACCGCGGATTCCGCTTCGTCGCGGGTCGGGACGAAGCCGTCGGCGTGAGTAGCCAGGCGGACGCGGTGAGCCAACACCGGCACGGCGAGATCATGGATATCGTCTGCGATGCAGTAATGCCGCCCACGAAGCAGGGCCCGCGCCCGGGCCGCATGTCCCAGTGCCATCGCGGCGCGCGTGGATGCACCGAGCGCGAGGAGGGGCGACGTGCGCGTCGCGGCGATGAGCGCGTGCAGATAATTGGCCAGCGAGCCGTCGATCGTGACCCGCTCGACTTGGCGCTGCAGCTCCACCAAGTGCGCCGGATCGAGCACACATCGGACGTCGCGCGCGGTATCGACGTGCCCGTCGAGCACGAGGCGCATTTCCACGTTGGCCGGTGGATAGCCGATGCGCACCCGCAGTAGAAACCGATCGAGCTGGGACTCGGGCAGGGGGAAGGTCCCCGCGAAGTCCTGGGGGTTCTGCGTCGCGATGACGAAGAAGGGCTCGGGCAGCGGGAGCGTCTGCCCGTCGAGCGACACCTGCCCTTCGTTCATCGCCTCAAGAAGCGCCGATTGGGTTCGCGGACTCGCGCGGTTTATCTCGTCTGCAAGGAGGATATTTGCAAAGATCGGCCCGTGTCGCAGGACGAATTCCGCGCGGCGCTGGTCGTAGACGCTGACACCCAGAACATCGCTCGGCAAGAGATCACTCGTAAACTGCACGCGGCGAAGCTCACCTCCCACTGCCTTTGCCAGGGCTCGCGCAAGCGTCGTCTTGCCGACGCCGGGAACGTCCTCGATGAGCAGATGCCCGCGGGCGAGAAGTGCGACCAAGGAAAGCTCGACGGCCTCGTGCTTCCCCTCGAGGGCGCCCTCCACCGCCTGTCGTAACGTTTGGAGCGCGGGCAGCCCTTCAGCGATGCGCGCGGCTGCAGCCGTCATGTTTCTCAGAGTAGCACGGCCTTGCCACGGATCGCGGGGACTGGCGAGGGTCCGGGCGGGGAGACGGCGGCAGGGAATCGGTGAGGGGTCGATTGCCGCGGTTTGCGCGAAAGAGGAAGATGCCCCCAATGGCCATCGCGCTCCATAGTGTGACCAAGGCGTATGGCCCAGTTCGCGCTTTGGTTGGAGTCTCGTGCGAGTTCGACCAGGGGTTGGTCACCGTCATTCAGGGTCCGAACGGCTCGGGTAAGTCGACGCTCCTCTCGATCGTCGGCACGCTGACGCGCCCTACATCGGGAGTCGTGGATCACGGCGACTTAGGCAAGCGACGCGCCGAGGTCAGGCGCGCGCTGGGCTGGGTCGGGCATGAGTCCTTTTGTTACCTCGACCTCTCCGGGCGGCAGAATATCGAACTCGCGGCGCGTCTGTACGGATGCGATCCGTCGTTGGCATGGCGGCGGGCCGCGGAGCGCCTGGAACTGGGGGCCTTCGTTGAGCGACCCGTACGGACCTATTCTCGAGGACAAAGACAGCGAATCGCGCTGGCCAGGGCGCTCGTGCACCGGCCGGCGCTGCTGCTCTTGGACGAGCCGACCGCGGGCCTAGACATGGCTTCTGCGCAGAGGCTGACCCAGGTGGTGCACGAGGAGGCCGCTCGTGGTGCGGTCGTCGTGGTGGTGACCCACGACGCGGCATTTGCCGGCGAGGTGGGCGGCCGGAGCGTCACTATGGAGCGGGGCAGAGTCCTCAGCTCGTGAGCGTCGGGGCCGAGTCCGGCCTAACGAGTCGCGGCGCTTGGGTGGGTGGCGGCGCTCCCAAGGTCTTGCTGGGACTCGGCCTGGACATCGAGAAAGTCCCAGATGTCCGGCATGTCGGCCAGCTCCGAGGGCGTACCTCGGGGCAGAAGTGCGAGTACCGGCACCGGGATCAGCCGGCCGAGTTCGGCGGCGTTTCGTCCTGTCGAGGGGTCTGGGCTTTCGGGCGCAACAAGTACGATGCCGGCGATGGAAAGGGCGACCGTAGCGGCGGCGCGGGTTGCGGCGGTAACGTCGTGGAGAACGCCCAGACGATCCGGCGCGACGAGGAGCACGGCATCGGGGGCGAGCATCCGGGCGAGGTCCGCGTTGAAAGTCCAGTCGTCGAGGGGAGTGAACAGGCCCCCCGGTAGCTCGACCACCAGGCCCTCCGCCAGCTCCCGGGCTTGGGCGATGGAAGTTGCGACGACTTCTAGCCGAATGGCGATGCCTTCGTCGCGTGCCGCCAAGTGCGGGGATAGTGGCGCGGAGAAGGCATGGCCGGATTGTTTCACGTGAAACGTTGAGGCCGCGGCGAGTCTCTGGGCATCGCTGAGCGAGCGACCATCGACCCCGCTTTCGATTGGCTTCACTCCTGCGACGCGGGCCGACCGCCCCCACCGAAGGAGGAGGGCCTCGGCGAAATGCGTCTTGCCGATCCCCGTACCGGTTCCGGTCACGAGGACGAGCCGGCCGCGCTGTCGGACGTCTTCCTTCGGCTCGGGTGACGCCACCGCTGGCGACTTTCGGCGCACCGCCCTCACTGCCTCTGCGACCCGCTCGACATCCGACTCTCGGTGCGCCGCCGTAACCGTCAGCCGGAGCCGCGCCGTGCCAGGAGGCACCGAGGGCGGACGGATTGCCCGAACCTCCGCCCCGCGTCCCCCAAGCTCGTGCGCGAGACGTATTGCGTCCGCGGCGTCTCCGACGATCCACGGTAAAATGTGCCCGAATCCCCGGATGTCCGCTTCGAGCATCGCGAGCTCCTCGCGTAGCTTCCGGGCCATCCCGATGACTCGTTCTCGGCGCCAGGGCTCCTGCCGAGCACGGGTGATCCCGTCGAGCGCGGCCGCCGCGACCACAGGGCTCAGGCCCGTCGAGAACACGAAAGAGCGCGCCCGGTTCCACAACCAGGCAATGAGGGCCGGGCAACCGGCCACGAAGGCACCCCCAGCACCAAATGCCTTCCCGAACGTCCCCACGACGGCATCCGCGCAAACCCCGGCTTCGACACACAGGCCTCGACCCTCTCTTCCGAGAACACCGAGCGCGTGGGCCTCGTCGACCACCAAGGCTGCTCCGTACTCGTCGCACACTTGCCGAAGGGCCGGGAGGTTCGGCGAGTCGGCGTCCATGCTGAAATACGATTCGGTAACGACGAAGGCGCGCCGGTCGACTCGGTCCCGGAGGGCCGCTGCGACGGCGTCGAGTTCCAGATGGGGCACAACGGCGATCCTCGCTCGCGAGAGCCTGGCGCCGTCGATTATCGACGCGTGGTTCAACGAGTCGCTGACAATGAGGTCCCCTGGCCCGGCCAGGGCGGAGAGCAGCCCCACATTCGCCGCGTAACCGCTCGTGAAGACGAGGGAGGCCGCTTGGCCGACGAGCTCCGCAGCCGCCGCCTCAAGAAGCGCATGGATCGGATGGTCGCCCGAGACGAGGCGAGAGGCTGCTGCGCCCGACGCTTGGGCCGGGGCACGCCGGCCAGCGAGCGCAAGGTAATCGTTCGAGCAGAAGGAGGCCGCTGGATCATGGAGGCGGGGGGGAGGTCGCTCGCGAAGGAGACTTCGCTGCTTCGCGTCGGACAGGGCATCGTCCAAGAAAGCGAGCGCTCCTGGCGTGGTCTGTTTCACGTGAAACGTTTCCCTGCGGATCACGATTCGCTGTCCTCTAAGGCTTCGCCCGCTACCAAAGACTCCGGCTCATGCAGCTCAGCCGGCTCCAAGGCCTCATCAATGCGGGCAAGCATTCGCCGCAGCACGTCCCGCGTGCGGCCCTCGACGGATTCTCGCCGGCATCGCTCCACCTCGGCTTCGTGGGCAAGCGCCATCGCTGCAAGCAACATGGCTTGGGGCGGCTGCTTCCCGCCCCCCGGGCTTACCTCCCGGAGCTTGGCGTCGACCATGACTGCGAGCCGCTGAAGTTCCGCCTCGCCCGCGGAGCTCACCACTCGATACTTCTGCCCGGCGATGTGGAGCTCAATCGTGCGGCGTTCCATCGCGACCGGGCCAACCGTATCACGCCACCGCCGGTCTCAGTCGCCGCCGGCGTCAACCACCGAAGTCGTGGCGCAACTGCTGCCCGCCGCACCTTGAAAAGCCCCACGGCAATTCTCAATCCCCAGATTCGAGCATGTGTTGCAGTCGATAGGGAGGTCTTGACCGATCGTTCCGCCGCACGGGATGAGAGGCTGACTCGATGAATTCGTCGACGATGGATTCCCGACGCAGTTCGGCAGCGGGCAGAGGGGGTTGTTCGTGAATGTGATCAAGCAACCACTGCAGATGTCGACCGGGAATTCGAACTCGTTCGACTCGACGGACTGGCCGCCCAGGCTCTTCCCCGAAAACTTTACGTGCGCCACCAAACGAACGGTTCCGCCCGGCACGAGCTGGGTCTGAACGGCCGGACTGGTGAGCGTCGGCTCATCGAGGATCGTGACGGGACCGATGGGGGTGTACCCGGGATTGTTTCCGCTCGCGGGGGGAATGGTCGCGGTCGCGAGTCGCGTGTACTTTGCAAGCGTCACAACGCCGTTCAGGGTATTCGAAGTCGTAATCCGCACGACCGCCGCAGTGATCTCGACGTAGGACGTTTCGGTCTGCAGCTGGCTCGAGTTCGCCTGTGCGGCCATCTGGTTGCCGACCAGGAACTCGGCGTCGTATTCGGGCCTCAATTGCAGATCCAAAACTCCCGACGAAATGAACGGTTGGGTCGGATCGGAGTTCCACGTGCACAGCGCGCCGGCCTGCGACGATGTCTGCGGAGCGAGCACGCTCTGGACGAAAATTGTGCTGTCATCGTGCACGCAGGCCGAAAAGGCGACTGCGACGCACGCGACCAGCGAGACCGCCGCCAAGACGTGTCTCCAGACCCGCTTCATGAGCATCCTCCCGAACAGCCAGCGTTGCGCGCGCACGCATCGCGGCGCGAACTGACTCCCGAAAAGCGTACCCTCCCGCTCGTCAAAGCGCCAAAAACTGGCGAAGGGACCTCTACTCGCAGCCTCGCAATACCGCGTCGCGGAGTTCGGCGAGCGAAACCCGCTCGATGTGGGACACCCCCGGGCCTGTTACGACCACCACGCGCACGTCATCCCCTGCGCGCTTCTTGTCGGCGCTCACGTAGGGCCAAGCCGCAGCGATCTCCGAAGCGGCCGCGCGGGTCGGAAGTCCAAGCGCGGTCAGAAGCCGCGTGATCCGCTCCACGAGCTCTGGCGGCGTCCAACCAAGAATCGCCATCGCCCTCAACTCCGCGACCAACCCCAAGGCCACGGCCTCGCCGTGCAGCCATCGAGCGTAGCCACCATGCGCTTCCAGTGCATGGCCGACGGTGTGACCCAGGTTCAAGAGGGCCCGCGCTCCGGCCTCGCGCTCATCGTCCCGTACGACCGCGATCTTCGCTCGAATCGCCTCACGCACCACAGGCTGGAGGGCTGTTCGGTCGCCCGCCGCGACGTCCCCCGCCTCGCGCTCGACCGCATCCAGTAACGAGGCGTCGGTCGCAAGGGCCACCTTGACCACCTCGGCGAGTCCGCACCTGAACTCCCGCACGGGCAACGTCTCCAGGTGGGAGAGATCGGCGACGACGGCCGTCGGCTGATGAAAGGCGCCGATCAAATTCTTGCCCACCGGATGGTCAAACCCGGTCTTCCCACCGACCGACGCGTCGACCACCGCCAGGAGGGTCGTCGGTACCTGCACGAAGCGCACGCCCCGAAGCAGACAGGCCGCCGCGAAGCCCGCCAGATCCCCGACCACACCGCCCCCGGCAGCGACGACCACCGCGTCGCGATCGACGCCCCCACCGAGCGCCGCATCCCAGATCGCACCCGCGCTCGAGAGTGTCTTGTGCTGCTCTCCCGGAGGCATCGTCACGCGTAGGGTCGGAAGACCAAGCGGGCGAAGGGCCAGCTCGATTGCGGGGCCGCGCGTTCGCTCGACATTCGAGTCCGTCACAATCACCAGCTTGGAAGGTGCGCACCGGGCGAGCGCTTGCGTCAGTCGGCCCGGCTCGCCGTCGCAGACGTCGATGCAATAACTTCGGGTGCCGAGCGGAACGAGCAGCGGATCGCGCGCCTCGAGCGCGACGATTGCCGCAACAACGGCGCCGACGTCCAGCGCCTCCGTCGACACCGCCAAGTGACACTCGGCATAGGCGGCCTCCCGATCGGCCAATAGGTCTCGTGCACGCGCGACGGGGTCTCCTCCGACCGCGAGGTTCGGCCGCCCCGCCACATCGGTCACCCGCGCGACGCAGGTCGTCGCCGAGGCGGTCAGAGTGACGACTAGAGCCCGATCCAGCGCGGCACGCCGGATCCCCTTGTGCGTCACCGTTCCTCCACCGAACGCGATCACCCGGCGACGGTCGCTGGCCAGCAGCCTCTCGACGAGCGCGGCCTCGCGCGCGCGAAAGGCCGCCTCTCCTTCGTCGCGCCAAAGATCGGGGATCGTCTTGCCCGCCACGCGCTCGATCTCGGTGTCGGTGTCGACGAACTCGACTCCCAGTTGCGCCGCGAGCCGAGGGCCTACCGTGCTCTTGCCCGTCCCCATGAAGCCGCTGAGTGCGAGGTGCTTCATGGCTCAGTACTCTGCGAGTTGCGCGCGGTAACCGTCGATGTTGCGCGCGAGCTCCCGCACCGAGTCGCCCCCGAACTTCTCGACCAACGCATCCGCAAGGACGATACAGACCATCGCCTCGCCGACGACACTCGCCGCAGCGACTGCGCACACGTCGCTTCGCTCGAAGGCGGCCGCGTAGGCTTCCTTCGTCCGCACGTCCACGCTTCCGAGCGCCTTCTTCAACGTCGCAATCGGCTTCATGGCCGCGCGGCACACCACGGGCATCCCGTTGGTGATTCCGCCTTCGAGACCTCCGGCGCGATTGGTCGGCCTCGTAAAGCGATGGGACTCTCGATCGTACTCGATTGGATCGTGCACGGCGGAGCCGGAC
>Ga0265313_10001493_pt1 | contig 21787 bp, 15 predicted proteins | sample 4123metaG_FD_203122 | JGI IMG/M metagenome (GOLD analysis project Ga0265313, IMG submission 203122) | Rhizosphere microbial communities from Carex aquatilis grown in University of Washington, Seatle, WA, United States - 4-1-23 metaG | ecosystem: Host-associated > Plants > Roots > Rhizosphere >...
TGGAGTCGACATCTGGCAGCAGACGCCGGGGCGGAAGGCGCGGTATCGGGAATCCGCCGAGGCATCCGGAATAAGCAGGGGCTTCCCGTGCCAGGCGACCCATCCGGGAACCCCCTGTCCGGGAGCCAGGGAAAAATTGCCTTCTGCTGGAAGATTGAAGCGCGCCTCAACCTCGAGCTTGCCCGAGTCGGGGCTCAGCAGACTTATGAATCCGCTGTCGGCGCGCAGGGTCGCGGCCACCGCGGTCAGGATCTCGCGCAGGGCTGTGTTCGTATCGCCGGAGCCGGCGGCCAGCGAGGCGATCGCGAGCCGCGCGTCCTGTGCCGAAAGCGCGGGATTGCCCGCACCTGCGGGGCGCCGGGATGACTCCTTTTTTTCCACAGACGCTGATCTAAGACGTAACCCCGCGGTTCGCGAGCCGAGATTGCCCGGTGGGCCGGCCGCTGGGGGGCGCGCCCGGGCTAGGCTCCTTCGGCGAGGACCGCGGGCGGGGTGATCACGTCCGCCAAGGCGTCGCGAAGCGCGTGGAGCCGCTCCGTATTGTCCACCGGTTCGTGGGAATCGTTCTCTATGTAAAAGGTGTCGATTGCGACGCCGCGCTCGGTGCCGATCCGGGCGAAGGTGATGTCGAATCCGCGCTCCGAAATCGTCTTGGCGAGGCGATAGAGGAGCCCGAGCTGATCCCGGGCCTGGACCTCCACGATCGTGCGCTGCATGGACAGCTCGTGGTACACGTCGACAGTCGGGGGAAACGAGCTCTGCAGGGGGTCCTGGCTCGCCGTGGAAAGGTACCGGGTGGCGGCTATCCTCTTCGACTGGGCGACGATCTCCGGGTAGAGGTCCTTGTTCGACACGAGGCTCGCCTCCACATTTCGCGCAAAGGCATCCTGGGTCGCCTTGCTCTGCACGACGCCGCGGCCCGGCTCGATCACATGGAAGGTGTCGATCGCGATGTGGTCCGTGCGTGAGATCACCTTCGCGCCGAGAATATTCAGCCCGGCGACGCTGAACGCGCCGGCGAGCTTGTAGAAGAGGCCCGCCCGGTCCCAGGTAACGATGTTCACGACGGTGACCGACCGGTTGAGATCGTCGCGCCAGTCGATGACGGGCCGGAGGGATCCCACCGAGTCGGCGGCGGAGATCGATTTCAGGAGGCGGTTCACCATCTGGATGTGCAGGGCGACCTCGTCGGCATCCGTTTGGATGAAGTAGCGGTCCGGCAGCAGGCTGAAGTGCGCGGAGATCTCGTCTTCGCTTATGCCCGGCATGTTCTTTGCGATGAGTTCCTGTTGGGTCATTTTCTTTTTCGCTTCGTGGGTTGCATCGATCTCGCTTCCCAGCTTCAGGCGTTCCAGAGTCGAGAGATATAATTTATTGTGCAGCATATCCTTATAGCTGTTCCAGAGCTCGGCCGATGTGGCCTTGGAATCACAATAAGTGTGGATGTAAAGGTGGCGGAGCCGCTCTGCGTTCCCGACGAAATCGGCAAATGCGGTGATTGAGGTAGGGTCATCGACATCCCGCTTCTGCCAGAATCGTGCCATCGCGAGATGATTCTTGATGACAAACAGCACTAATTCTCGGCCGGTTGGCGACACCCCGAGGCGGTCGAGGATCGGCCCGGAAAGCCGGACACCGCTTTCGGAGTGTCCCCTGATTCCCTCGGCCTTGCCGATGTCATGGAGGAGCAGGGTCAGGTAGACCAGGGCGGGATCGGAGACTTCATGCAGGGCCTCGCGGTACCTCAGTTTGGACTCATCGGAGTCGGTGAAGATCAGGTCGAGCTCGCGGATTGCGTTCAACGTGTGCACATCCGCCGTATATCTATGATAGAGCTCATGTTGCACAAAGCACGTAAGGCCGTCAAACTCCGGGATGAAACGCCCCAAGACGCCCATTTCGTGCATCCGGGCAAGCGTCGGGTAAACCGCCCCAACTTCGGAAAGGATGGCCCTGAAGCTGACCGCGGCGTCCGTGGACTGGGCGATATTCGCCATGAGGGGCAGCGACTCGCGGATCAGCTCGGTCAGGTGAAAACCGAGCGAGCAGCCGAGCTGCTGGCAGTGCCTGAACACGCGGACCATCCGGACGGGGTCATCGGTGAAGACCCCTGGGCTTTCGGCCGCCAGTTCCCCGCCGCGGAGGACAAACCCGTCGATCCGCTGGCTGCGCCGGAAGCGGCTTGCCTTGAGGGTGGCGAGGATGGATGTCTTCGCGCCGGGCGCGCCGTCGCCAATCGACAGGGAAAGCCGGCTCTCCACCAATTGGGAGATCCTGTGGATCGCCTGCGCCGAGCGGTAATAATCCTGCATGAACCTCTCGACCCGCTGGATCGAATCCCCCTGGCGGTAGCCCAGGTTCCAGGCCAGGCGCGGCTGCACGTCGAGGGAGAGGATGTCGGTCGATCGCAGGCTTTGGAAATGCAGGTCGTTTCGGACCCGCAGGAGAAAATCGTAGGAGCGCGCGAAGGCGGCCGCCTCCTGGGCCTTCAGGTGGCCCTGCGCCTGGAGCTCCTCGATCGTGCGGGTGCCGAGCTTCACGCGGGCCATCCACAGGGCGTTCTGGTAGTCGCGCAGGCCGCCCACGCCGTTCTTCACGTCGGGCTCCTGGTTGAAGACTGTGTCCCCGAACTTCGCCCTGCGCCGCGCCTGGTCCTCGAGCCGCTGCGAAATGTAGGCCTTGGGCGACTCGCTTGTATAAAAGTTTCGATACGCCTGGTCGAACGCGTCGTACAGGACGGACGATCCCGCCACGAGCCTCGCCTCGAGAAGAGACGTCTTCGTCAGCATGTCCTTCCTCGCCTCGACGAAGACCTGGTCGACCGTGCGCGTGGAATGCCCGACCTTCAGGCCGCAGTCCCAAAGGACGTAGAGGATCTCCTGCGTCAGGTGCTGGGTCAGGGGGGTCATCTCCGCGGGCCGCGTCTTGGAGGGGAAAAGAAACATGACGTCGATGTCGCTCCAGGGCGACAGTTCGCCGCGCCCGTACCCGCCCAGAGCGACCAGCGCGACCTGGGCCGGCGGCTCGCCGTGCGCCTTGGCGTACGCGGCCGTAGCGTGGTCGAAAAGCCGCTTCAGCAGGAGGTCCATCATCTCCGTGCGGGAGCGGACGATCTCGAGGCCGGGCGCGCGGGCCTCGTGGCGCGCGCGCAGGCGATCTGTCTCCTCCTTCAGGAACAGCTTGCAGGCGGCAAGCCGCTCGGCGGCGGAACTGCCGGCGTCGAAACAAAGGCTGCTTCGGGCGCGCTCTTCGAGGGTCTCGGGCATGGGAATGGGTAGGGTGGACAGGCGCCTTTCCAAGCGCAAACCTTCGCGTCTGGCTTGCCATGCGCCGGGAGGGGAGGTTTTCTCGGCGGTTCAACCCCCGACAATGGCCGATATCAACAAGAGCTACGAACCCGCGGAAGTGGAGAGGAAGTGGTATGCCGCATGGCAGAGCGCGGGCGCCTTCGCTGGGAAGGCCGACCCCGCCCGCGAGCAGTACACGATCGTCATACCCCCCCCAAACGTCACCGGGGTGCTCACGATGGGGCACGTGCTGAACAACACCCTCCAGGACATTCTCATCCGCCGGGCGAGGCTAGAGGGGAAGTCCGCGCTTTGGATTCCCGGCACCGACCACGCCGGGATCGCGACGCAAAGCGTCGTGGAAAGGGAGTTGCGCAAGCAGAAGAAGACCCGGCACGACTTCGGCCGGGACGGCTTTGTCGGCAAGGTCTGGGAGTGGCGGGGCGAGAAGGGCAACATCATCCTGGAGCAGCTCAGGCGCCTGGGCGCGTCGTGCGACTGGGACCGCACCCACTTCACGATGGACGAGGCCTATTCGCGCTCGGTGCTCACGGCCTTCGTCGAACTTTTCCGCCGCGGCCGCATCTACCGCGGCAAGCGAATGGTGAACTGGTGCCCCGCCTCGCAGACGGCCCTCTCGGACGAGGAGGTCATCATGAAGCCGGTCAACGGCTTCCTCTACCAGGTGCGCTACGAGCTTGCGGACCGGCCGGGCGAATTCATCACGGTCAAGACGACAAGGCCCGAGACGATCCCCGGCGACGTCGCGATCGCCGTGCATCCGGAGGATCCCCGGTATGCCGCCCTCATCGGCCGCGCCGTCTGGCGTCCGCTCAACCGGGCCCGCATTCCGGTTGTGGGCGACGCGGCTGTCGACCGCGAATTCGGCTCAGGCGCCCTGAAGATCACGCCGGCCCATGACCGCACGGACTACGAGATCGGCCTTCGTCATTCGCTCGAGCCCATCGATGTCCTCAATGCCGACGGCACGCTGAACGCGCTGGCCGGGCCGGAGCTGGCCGGCCTCGAGCGGTTCGCCGGCCGAAAGAAGGCAGTGGAATTGCTCCGTGCCGCGGGGGCCCTGGTCGCCGAGGAGGCCTATGCAAACAATGTCGGCTACTCCGAGAGGGCGGACGTGCCGATCGAGCCGCGCCTGACCTGGCAGTGGTGGCTGCGCTACCCGAAGGTGGAGGAGGCGAAGGCCGCGGTGCGGGACGGCCACATCAAGTTCTATCCGGAGCGGTGGTCCAAGGTGTACCTCCACTGGCTCGAGAACATCCAGGACTGGTGCATCAGCCGCCAGCTCTGGTGGGGCCACCGCATCCCCGTATGGTACCGCAAGGGCCTGGACAAGGAGCAGGAGCTCAGCGCAGCCGACCTGAAGGACTCGACGAAGATTCATGTCTCGCTCGGAGGACCCGCCGACCCCGAGAACTGGGTGCAGGAGGAGGATGTCCTCGACACGTGGGCATCCTCCTGGATCTGGCCGTTTGCAACTCTCGGCTGGCCCGACGGCGAGGCGATGGACCGGTCCGGATTCGGTTCGTTTTACCCGACGGCGACCCTCGTGACGGCGCCGGACATCATCTTCTTCTGGGTCGCCCGCATGATCATGGCGGGGCTCGAATTCACCCGGCCCGGGGAGCCGCTTGAGCGGCGGATCCCGTTCCGGAACGTGTACTTCACCGGGATCATCCGCGACGCCCAGGGACGCAAGATGTCAAAGTCGCTCGGGAATTCCCCGGACCCCCTCGACCTGATCGGCCGGTACGGGGCGGACGGGCTGCGCTTCGGAATCGTCTCGATCGCCCCGCAGGGACAGGACATCCGGTTCCAGGACGACCGGATCGATGCGGGGAGGAATTTCTGCAACAAGCTGTGGAATGCCTGCAGGTTCAGGCAGATGAGCGGGCCGCCCGGCGCCAACGCCTCCCTCGGGGCGATCCTTGCGCGGTTGGAATCGGCGAAGTTTGACGCGGACGACCATGCCATTGTCGAGCGGCTCGTCGCCACGACGGGCGATGTCGAGCGCTGCTTCCGGGATTTCGAGTTCAGCGCGGCGGCCCAGGCCCTGTACGGGTTTTTCTGGAACGATTTTTGCGACTGGTACGTGGAGGTGTCGAAATCGAAGCTCCAGGATCCGGCCACGAAGGACAATTGCCTGGCGATCCAGGACCTTGTCCTCCGCCAGACGCTGCTGCTTTTGCATCCCTTCGTCCCGTTCATCACCGAGGAACTCTGGGGTCTTCTCGGCTATGGTCCGTCCGGCTCGCTTCTCATGAGGGATGCGAGGCTGGAAAGTTCCCGGGCGCTGGCGGACAGCCTCGCTTCGGCAGGGGCGCGCCCCGACGCGGCTGCTGCGGCATCCGTCGAGGCGGTGAAGACGTTTGTCACGCAGGCTCGCGCCCTCAAGTCCGAGCGCGGCCTCGCAAGCCGGCGCGACGTCCAGTTCCTCGTGACAACCGGCGAAGCCGGCTGGGGGACGATCCTGGCCAATATGGCGAAACTCCTGCGAATGGCTGGCGCTTTGGAGATTGCGCGCCGCGAATCGGTCGAGGGGGCGCCGGCGGCCGTCACTCCCCTGGGGACGCTTTATCTCGACCTGGCAAGCGCCGTCGATCCGGCGGCCGAAAAGCAACGCCTGTCGAAGGAGCTCGAGAAGATCGACGCGCACGTGCGCGGCACGGAGGCTCGGCTGGCCAATCCCGCATTCGCGGGAAAGGCTCCGCCCGCCGTCATCGAGGGGGCCAGGAAGCAGCTCGCGGAGCTTCAGGCCAAGCGAGCCGAGATCGACCGCCTGCTCAAGGCGCTTCGCTGACCGGCTCCGGCGCCATCAAGCCCGCGATTCCGGCGAAGAAGGAAGGGCCGAGGTCGGGCCGAAGGCGCAGTTCGAGGACGTCGTGGAGCTTCTCGAGCTGGCACCCGACCTGCTCCAGGCGCGGCTCGTCCGGGACGAGCAGAAGGATGCGGCTTGTCGCGCCGCCGTCCACAGGGACGCATACGATGGCCTCCAGGTTGAAGGCCCGGCGCGAGAAAAGGCCGGTGATGTGCGACATCGTCCCGGGGTGGTTGCGCACGAGAAGCTCGATCACTGAGGCGGGGGTCCGTGTGCTGGAGATAGGGTCAGGCATGGGAGGAGGCGGGTTCGGTTTCGAGGATCATGTTCCGGTTTGCGGAGCCTGGAGGCACCATGGGCAGGACGTTGGCGCCCTCGCGAATCGGAATGTCGACGACGCAGGGGCCGGGCGAGGCGAGAATTTCGGCAAGCTCGGCGAGCGGGTCGCCGTCCGCGTCCAGACGCTCGCCGCGGATTCCGAAGGCGCGGGCGAGCGCCGCAAAGTCGGGCGCAGACCCGAATTGGGACGCCTCGTAGCGGCGGCTGTAGAACAATTCCTGCTGCTGGCGCACGAGCCCCAGCTGGGCGTTGTTGAAGACGAGGACGGCGACCGGCAGGTCGAGTTCGGCCAGGGTCGCCAGCTCCTGGATGTTCATGAGGATCGAGCCGTCGCCGGTCACGCAGGCGATCCGCCGCCCGGGCATCGCCAGGGAGGCGCCGATCGCCGCGGGAAGGCCGAAGCCCATCGTGCCGAGCCCCCCGGAGGTGAGGAGGCCCCGCGGCCGGCGGACGGGGTACGCCTGGGCGACCCACATCTGGTGCTGGCCGACATCTGTCGTCATGATGGCGTCGGAGGGCAGGGTTTCCCCGAGAAAACGGCAGATATTCAGGGGATGCAGGGGTTCCTCCGGGCGCGGCGGATGGCGCAGGGGATGGGCGCTTCGCAGCTCCGCCGCGCGGGCGCGCCAGCCCGGACGGTCCTGGGCTGGGAGCCGGGACAGCAGGCGCCTCAGTATCGGGGCTGCATCGCCGACCAGGCCCAGGAAGGGGCGCCGGATCTTGCCGATTTCCGCCCGGTCGATGTCGATGTGCGCGACCGTCGCCCTCGGGCAGAAGTCGGCAACCCGCCCGGTGGCCCGGTCGTCGAAGCGGGACCCGATTGCGAACAGGAGATCGGCCTCCTCGAGGAGGAGATTCGTCCCGAGTGCCGCGTGCATGCCGAGCATGCCCATGAAGAGCGGGTCGGACGGCGGCATGGCTCCCAGCGCCATGAGCGTGCAAACGGTTGGGGCGGAGAGCCGATGGGCGAGGGAGCAGGCGAGGCCGGCCGCTCCGGAGGAGATCACCCCGCCGCCGATGTAGAGGACGGGGCGCTGCGCGGATGCAAGCATGCGGGCGAGCGCCTCGATTTCACCGTCAGGGCACGCATCCGCCGTCATGGCGCGGCCGGGTTCCGGCAGGGGACCGACGTCGATCTCCTCGTTCTGGATATCCTTTGGGACGTCGATCACGACGGGACCCGGCCTTCCGGATTCCGCCATTTGAAACGCGAGCGGCACCGTCTCGAGCAGCTCGGAGGCGGAGCGGACGAGGAAGTTGTGCTTTGTGATCGGCAGCGTGAGGCCGTAGGTGTCGACTTCCTGAAAGGCGTCGGTACCGATCAGGGCCTGCGAAACCTGGCCGGTAATGGCGACGAGGGGCACCGAATCCAGCCTCGCGTCGGCGATCGCCGTCAGGAGGTTGGTGGCACCGGGCCCGGAGGTCGCCAGGCAGACGGCGGCGCGGCCCGTCGCCCGCGCCATGCCCTGGGCGATGAACCCCGCCCCCTGTTCATGGCGGGCGAGGACGTGGCGGATGGCGCTGCCGTGCAGCGCGTCGTAGAACGGCAGGATGGCCCCGCCGGGAATTCCCGGGATCGTGCGGATTCCCTGCCTTTCAAGCAGGGTGCGGAGTAGTATGGCTCCAGTTGTTTTCATGGTGGGTTTCGGTTGAAGCCCGCTCCATTGCCGATCCGGCGGAGGCAAAAAAAAGCCCCCTCCGGCGGCGCCGGAGGGGGCAAATTGCGAGAATTTACAACCCTCTGGGCACGTCGGTGAGTGCAACGACGACGACGACGAGGCCGACGGAGGAAAGGGTCGTTGCAACGGAGGGCGTCATGAGGGAGCGCGAAAGAAATGAAATGGGAGAAGATCTGTCAAGAGGTCGTTTTCGACACGGATTAGGTGAATCAGAAATCGGCTTTTGTCATCTGCCGGAGCTTCCCCGCCAGCGGCGGAGATCGTGACAAGGTAGTTAATAACCGTTATTAACCGATGTGTAACAACGTCTTGGAAAAGTGAGAAGATTCGCGCACACTGCCCGCCATGCCTGGAAAAGGACGCATTTTCGTTTCTCAAAGCATCTCGTTTCCACCCCGGCTTTTGGCCTCGGTCAAAGAGCGGGCTGCGAATCTGGGCCTTCCCCTGAGCTCCTACGTGCAGAAATGCCTGGAGAAGGATCTGGAGACCAGGGAGGCGATAGTGTTTGAGGAGAAGACCGGGGTGTATGACGAGGTGGCGGAAAAGACGGGCCGGAAGAGGGCGCTGCGCGGCGTCGATCCAAAGGGATGATGGGATTGTCCTGACAAAGGTTTGACCTGCGGAGGCCTGGATCGGCAGAATGCGCGGAAATCATGAGTGTGCCGAAGCCCGCGCTGGATGAGCTGCGAATAGAGCGCGGCGCGCGGCCGGAACGGTCGAGACGACTGCTCCCGGCCTCCATAGGTCTGCTCGTGCTGATGCTGGCCGGGCTTGCCGCCTGGGTCGCGACCCGGCCAAAGCCATTGCAGGTGAGGACGGCGATCGCGCGGGAATCGAGCGGAGGGAAGGGGGAGCGAACCGTCCTCAACGCCTCCGGTTACGTGACGGCGAGGCGCGAAGCCACTGTCTCGTCGAAGGTCACCGGCAAGGTCACGGAGGTCATGATCGAGGAGGGAATGAAGGTGCAGGCGGACCAGGTGCTGGCCCGGCTTGACGAAACGAATGTCCGCATGAGCCTGCAGCTTGCCGAGGCCCAGCTCGAGTCGGCCCGGGCGGCAATCGGGGAGACGAAAGCGCGGCTCCGGGAGGCCGAGCAGGAGCTCGCGCGCCAGAGCGATCTTCTCAAGGCCAAGGTGTCCGCGCAGGCGGACTATGACCACGCCGAGGCCGCCGTTCTGGCCTACCGGGCGCGGGCGGCCCAGCAGCAGGCCGACGTGATTTCGGGGGAGCGCGGGGTGGCGGTCTGGCGCCAGCAGCTGGACGACATGGTCATACGGGCTCCCTTTGCCGGGGTGGTCACTTCCAAGAACGCCCAGCCGGGTGAAATGATTTCGCCGATCTCGGCCGGGGGCGGCTTCACGAGGACGGGCATCTGCACGATCGTCGACATGGAGTCGCTTGAAATCGAAATCGACGTGAACGAAAGCTACATCAACCGGGTCCAGCCGGACCAGCCGGTCGAGGGGACGCTCGATGCCTATCCCGATTGGAAGATTCCCTGCCGCGTGATCGCAATCATCCCGACCGCCGATCGAGACAAGTCGACCGTCAAGGTGCGGGTCCGCTTCGAAAAGCTGGATCCGCGCATCCTGCCCGAGATGAGCGTCAAGGTGGCCTTTCAGGAAACGGGCGGAACGGGGGCCGCGGCACCCAAGCTTGTCCTTGTCCCCAATGCGGCGATCCAGAAGCAGGAAGGAAGGGATGTCGTCATGGTGGTGCAGGCGGGGCGCGCGGAGCGCCGCGCCGTCTCGGTCAGTGCGGCCGGTCATGACGAGACCGCGATCGGGGCGGGGCTCTCGGCCGGCGACAAAGTGATTTTGGAGTGGCCTGCGGACTTGAAAAGCGGGGCCGAAGTGAGGGAGATTCAGCCATGAGCGAAACGCAGAGCGATGGGAAGGCGGGGCCCCTGGTCGTTGTCGACGGAGTCGAGAAGGTCTTCCACCGCGGCTCCGAGGACATCCATGTCCTCAGGGACCTGCACCTGCGCGTGAACGCCGGGGAGTTCCTGGCCCTCATGGGCCCGTCCGGCTCGGGGAAGAGCACGCTCCTCAATCTCATCGGAGGCCTCGATCGGCCGAGCAAGGGCCTGGTCAGCATCGGGGGCGAGAATGTGGACGGATTGTCCGACCGGCGGCTCGCGGAATGGCGGGCCCGGCACATCGGGTTCGTTTTCCAGCTGTACAATCTGCTGCCCGTCCTCACCGCGGAGCGGAATGTGGAGCTTCCCCTCCTCCTGACCCACCTGTCGAAGGAGGAGCGTCACCGACACGTGCAGACGGCCCTCGCCATGGTGGGCCTTTCGGATCGCGCCCGCCACTTCCCGCGCCAGCTTTCCGGAGGCGAGCAGCAGCGGGTGGGCATCGCGCGGGGGATCGTGACCGACCCGACCCTGCTGCTTTGCGACGAGCCGACGGGCGACCTTGACCGGAAGGCGGGCGACGAGGTCCTCGACCTTCTCCAGGCGCTCAACCAGTCGCACGGGAAGACGATAATCATGGTGACCCACGATCCCCACGCCTCCAGGAGGGCGTCGAGGACCGTGTACCTGAACAAGGGGCAGCTCAGCGACCAGCCGGTTGGCTAAGCCGGGACTATGCAGTTCATCGAATCGATCTTGCCCAATCTGCTGGACGCCTCGGGCTTGCGTCACCCGCTCGACATGCCTTCGGGCATGCCTCGGGGTTCCTCAGCCCAATTCGTCTCAGCATCTTGGGCAATCTCGACTCGCGAACTGCATAGTCCCGGCTAGAGTCCGCGGCCCGCCCTTCGACGATGAAATTCCTGCCCCTGGTCTGGAGCAATCTGCGGCGCAAGAAGCTGAGGACCGCGCTCACGCTTCTGTCGATAATCGTCGCGTTCATCCTTTTCGGTTTCCTGTCGGCCATCAAGGAGGCCCTCGTCGGCGGGATCGACATCGCCGGCGCCAACCGGCTGATCGTCCGCCACAAGGTGTCGATCATCCAGTTTCTCCCCGAGAGCTACAAGATGCGGATGTCGCGGATACCGGGGGTGTCGCTGGCCACGCACCAGACCTGGTTCGGGGGAGTCTACCAGGATCCGAAGAATTTCTTCATGCAAAACCCGGTCGTGCCGGAGGAGTTCCTGGACATTCATCCCGAACTGATCCTGCCCGCCGAGCAGAAGCAGGCGTGGCTGCAGCTCAGGACGGGGGCGATCGTCGGCCGGAAGACGGCGGACCGCTTTCATTGGAAGATCGGCGACAAGGTGCCGATCCGGTCCACGATCTGGGCCGGGCCGAACGAGAATCGCGTCTGGACCTTCGACATCGTGGGAATCTACGACGGACGCGACAAGAACACGGACACGACGTCCCTCTTCTTCCGCTACGACTACTTCGACGAGGCGCGGATCGGCAGGAAGGGATGGGTGGGCTGGTATACGATCCGCATCTCCGATCCGTCGCAGGCGGCGGACGTGGCGAGGCGGGTGGACGCCGAATTCGAGAATTCCTCGGCTGAGACGAAGACCGAGCCGGAGGGAGCGTTCGTGCAGGCCTGGGCGGGCCAGGTCGGCGACATCGCCCTGATAACGGCATCGATCCTGGGGGCGGTGTTCTTCACGATCCTGCTCGTGACGGGGAACACGATGTCGCAATCCGTCCGCGAGCGGACGGGCGAGTGGGGTGTCCTGAAGGCGCTGGGATTCACCTCCACGCAGGTCCTGGGGTTTGTGCTCACCGAGTCGTTTTTCCTCTCGATCACGGGGGGGATTGCCGGCCTTGCGCTGGCGCGGATCCTCATCTCGGGCGGCGACCCGACGGGAGGGATGCTCCCCAACTTCTTCTTTCCGACGGCAGACATGGTCGTGGGACTCGGGATCAGCGTGCTGCTCGGGTTTGCGACCGGCGTTTTCCCCGCGGTACAGGCCATGCGCCTGCGCGTGGCCGACGCCCTCAGGAGGATGTGACATGGCCGGACCCCTCAATTGGTTTTCGCAGGTCGGCTCGATCACGAAGTTCGGGCTGATGGGGATCCCCCAAAGGCTCGGCTCCGTGGCGGCCGCCGTCTGCGGAATCGCCGGTGTGGTGACCGTCCTTGTGGGCGTTCTTTCGATCGCCGCGGGGTTCCGCCGGGTGATGGAGGCCTCCGGTTCGCCGGACTCGGTCATCGTCCTGCGGAGCGGCGCGGACACCGAGATGGTCAGCGGAATAGGGGGCCCCCAGACGCGCCTGATCGCGGACGCCCCGGGGGTGGCGCGGGGAACCGACGGGCCGCTTTCCTCGGCCGAGCTTTTCGTGATCATCAACCTGCCCAAACGCTCGACCGGCAGCGACGTGAACGTGCCTTTCCGCGGCGTGCAGCAGGCGGCCTTCCGGGTGCGCGACAGCTTCAAGATCGTCGAAGGGCGCAATTTCGAATGGGGAAAGAACGAGGTGATCGCCGGCGTCGGCGCTGCGCGGGAATTTGCGGGGCTCGGTGTCGGGGGGGCGATGAAGGTAGGCAGCCGCGAGTGGCCGGTCGTCGGAATCTTTTCCGCCGGCGGCGGGGCCGCCGAGTCGGAAGTGTGGACCGACGCCCGGGTGCTCCAGGGGGCCTACAACCGGGGCGACAGTTTCCAGTCCGTCTATGCGAGGCTCAATTCAGCCGCCGATTTTGACGCCTTCAAGGATTCCCTCACCACGAACCCGCAGCTGAACGTCGGAGTCAGCCGGCAGGCGGACTTCTACGCCGATCAATCGACCTCCCTGACGACCCTCATAACGACCCTCGGCTATTCGGTCGCGTTTCTGATGGCTGTAGGCGCCGTCTTCGGCGCATTCAACACGATGTACAGTTCGGTTTCGACCCGAACCCGGGAGATAGCGACCCTGCGCGCGCTCGGATTCGGCAGCGGGGCGGTCGTCGCCGCCGTCATGCTCGAGTCGGTCGTCCTGTCCGTCCTGGGCGGGGCCGCCGGCGCGATCATCGCGTACGCCGGTTTCAACGGGTTTCACGCGGCCACCATCAACTGGCAGAGCTTCAGCCAGATCACTTTTGCCTTCCTTGTGACCCCGCAATTGCTTCTTCAGGGGATCGTATTGGCGACCCTGATCGGCCTTTTTGGGGGATTGTGGCCCGCCTTGCGCGCCGCGTGGATGCCGATCGCGGCGGGGCTGCGCGATCTTTAGCCGGCCAGATTGTCCATAATTGGCTCGGCAAACGCCCTTCCATGTGGGATGGCTAGTTCGCTTGAGTGGGGAGGACCGCACCCGCAGGCACGTTTGATCCACCCGCAGCGGTCGTGTCATCAGCCTAATTTTTATGTCAGTTTGGGAATATAAAGTCATCACCAGCGGGAAGGGCGGCTTCGCCACGCCGGTGCTTCTCGAGTCGTTTCTCAACCAGCTCGGCAAGGACGAGTGGGAGATCATCGCCTTCCGCGCCCAGCCGGACAATCCGCTGGCGTTCACCGGCCTTGCGCGGCGATCGACGCAGCGCGATTGGACGCTTGAGGACGCGGCGGCCTCGGCCGCCCGGGCCGAGACCGAAAAACTGCGCGCGGAATTCGAGGCAAAATTCAAGGGCCTGGCCTCGTCAGGCCCCGCGGGAGAGGAGAAGGCGGAGGACGTCGCCGCCGAGAAGGCCGATTCGGACGACGGCCTTCGCAGGCTCCGGGACACCGAGAGCGACCAGGATCCGGACGCTCCTGAGGAGGGCGAAGCGGACGAATGGGACAAGCTCGCGAAGGAGGACGAGCTTCCAACCTTCTTTGAGGCGATTCAGCCTTTCATGAGGCGCAACCAGCGCGGCTCGGGGCTTTCGGTCGGGGTCGATTATGCGGCGAAGAAATGGGGGATCGCCGAGGACGATGTCCTTGGGGCCCTGAAGGAATGCGGTTTTACGATACCGGATGACGAGGACGCCAAGCCATCCTACGTGGAATACGACGGGGATCTTTTCTGGGTTAACGTCAATCGCCGCGGCGAATACTGGATCAACACCAAGGAGAAGCCGCGCCGGGTGTTTCGGGTTGCCCAGGGAGCAAAGGTGGAGGGTGCGCCCGCAACGCAGGCTGCGGGAGAGGAAAATCCGCCCCAGGCCGAGTCCGAAAGCGCGGGCGGCGCAGGCGCAGCCCGGGAGGACGCGCAGCCCGCGGAAAACGGAGGGCGGGCCCCGCGGGAAGCGCAGGAGTCCGCCGCCGACGAGAGGCAGGGTTCCCGCTCCAAGGCAGCCGCCGCTTCGGCGCCGCTGCCGGAAGGATCCGCTCTCCTCGCAAGGATCCGCCCCCTGATGCGCCGCAATCGCGGCGCGCCGGGCTGGTCGGGAAGCGTGGGATTCCTTTCCCGCGCCTTGAAGTGCCGCGAGGCGGACCTCGTTGCGGCATTCGGGGCCATGGGACTTGGATTGCCTGCAACGCCTGGAGAGCCGCCCGTCCAGATCGAGATCGAAAGCCAGGACTGGTGGCTCAACAAGGATCAGCGCGGCGGAATCTGGATCAACGGGCAGACTCGGAAGAAGGGAGCGGAGGCACAGCCGGGTTCGGCGTCCGCCGGACCAGAGGCTGGTTCAGGCGCCGATCCGTCGGCGCAGCCCGCCGAGGTTTCGTCCTCGGCGCCCGCTGCGGATCCTGACGCGCCAAAGGGCCCGTCCCCTGACAACCCTGTCCTTGCCGCGGCGCGCCCCCTCCTGAAGGAGACGAAGACCGGCGCTTTCGCCGAGGAGACCGGACAGCTCGCGGGCGCCCTTGGCAGGACGAGGGAGGAGCTGCTTGCCGCCCTGACCTCGGCCGGACTCAGCATTCCGGAGAAGCCGCGGGCCAGGCCCGTATTTGTCGGGCAGGCGGGCGAGCTGTTTTGGCTCAACAAGAACGCGAAAGACGAATTGTGGCTGAATGCGAAGGCTCCCAAATACGCCGCCGGGGAGGATCATAAGCGCCGGCGCGGAAAACGGCCTGCGGCTTCAGACGAACCGTCAGCCCCAGCTCAGCCCTGATGAAGACGGCGGCGCCGTCCGGAGCCGCCGTCAGGAAGAGCCGTTCGATTGTCAGGCCCGGCTCATCGCAGATGACGCGGATTGAGGCGACGATTTCCGGCCAGTCGCCCAGCCGCGGATTCCTGTATCGGAGCAGGTAGTGGCGCAGCTCGTAGCCGTTGCGCCGGTCGGTGGCGAGCCCCGCAGCCGTCCAGCCCCGGCGTTCGAGCGCGCTCAACCGCTCCCCGAAGGAGCCGGTCGGCGACAGCCGCGCGCACGCCTCCGCAAACCCGGCTTCGCCGCGCTCCAGCGCATCGGGCGTGTCCCCGGGGGCGGCGCGCGGTTGCTCCGGGGCTGCGGGGCGGCGGACGAACGAGCCCCTGAGGACAAAGCCGGAGCCGCCGGGCGGCGGGGGATCGGACTGCAGAGCCCATGGGGCGCCGGGAGGGGCCAGGTCCGCGCAAAGCCTGGCGGCCGCCTCTCCGGGGAGAACACCGCGGTCGCTGACGCGGCCGGAGAGCGTGATCTGCCCGTCGTTTATCGCGACTTCGCCCAGGACGGCGTTTCTGGGAAACGAGCCGGCCAGGGCGATCAGGAAATCGCCATGGACGGGCCGCGCTGCCTTCAGTTCGGCCGCGGATGTAACAAGAAAGCGCATACGACCGATCCGCGTTTGCAGCTCGCCGGCCTCCGCCCGCACCCGGAGGCGGGCGGCTTCCTCCCTTCTCATCAGCGCCAGCCGGGCGTTCTTTCGGGCGGCAGCGGTTTGGACGCAGAGAGCGGATGAGAGGAGAAGGAGGACAACCGCTCCTGCGGCGAGCCTCCGCTGTGCGCCTGAACGGCGCCACCACGGACGCTCCGGCAAGAGGTCCGCCAAGCCTCCGGGGGCGAGAAGGCGGACCCGGTGCAGGATGCCCGCAACGGATGATTCCGCCAGGCCGAGACCGGTTGCAGCCGGGCGAAGGGCGGCGGACGCAGGACCTTCGTCGACGGCGAGCCAGCCCGGCGGCCGGTCGGCCTCGTCGAAGCGCGCCAGGGCGCTTCTGAGCGAAGCGGCCGCGGCCCCAGGGATGTCGCCCCGGAAGTGGAAATCCACGCTCCGGTCCCCCGCCGCGTTCACGCAGCCCACGATCGCGCGATTTGCGGACGCTATCAGGCTCAGGCTTCCGCGGCCGGCGCCGGGGGAGGGGGGCCATTCCGCAACGATCGGAAGCGGCCACGCGCCCTCGGTGCGCAGCCCGTTGCGCCCAAGGCCCTCGACAATCCTCGGCAGGGGCGAGTTGCGCTCCAGATAGAGGAGGGCGCCGCCCGCGCCGGAGTCGTTGGGAGCCAGGCACCAGACTGCGCCGGGCTCGGAGAGGGCGGCGACCTCGCGGGCCAGCAGCGGGCGAAGGCTCTTTCGTCCGGCGCTCCCGGCGCGTTTTTGATCCAGGGAAAGGCCGGCGAGGCCGACCTCGTGGACTTCGAGAGCGTCCGGCTGATAGACGATTCGCACCCGTCCGGCGCCTTTGCATCCCGCGGCCGCCTTGAGTATCCCAGGCACGGGGTCGAGCTGTTTGCCAAGGACGTGCACCGAGCATTCGTCGCGCGAATCGATGATCCGCACTTCATCGCCCCACCAGCAGAGGATGGGAGACTCCATGGGATCAGATGCTCGTCAGATAATAGTAGACGTCGACAAACCCGCCGCCCGCCGCGTCCTTCGCGTAGGCGACGGACCCCTGCGACTGGTCGTTCGCAGCAGGGGCGGCAGCCGTATTCTGGACGAGGTTCGGGCCATCCACGTCCAATGCCAGCTGGTAGGCGTCCGCATCGGGGACGTTCTTGACGATCAGGTAGGCCACGTGGCTGCCGCCTGGGATGAGGGTTCCGCCGCCCGACAGGTTGAAGGCGCAGGCGGCGCTGGAGGCCGTCTGGCCGGTGACGCCGGGATTGTTGGTTCCGTCGCTGACCGCGCACTCCGCGCGGCTAACGACGGCGTAGGTGAGGGTCGGTGCGGCGGTGCCCGTGAAAGACTGCGTCGAGGGCACCCAGGCGAACCCGTTTGCGCTGCCCGTGATCGCCGCATTCTGGGTCCCGACGCGCAGGCTCACCGGGCGATCGAGGACGCCCTCGGCGAGGAGCACGTTGTCGAGCGTTGCCGCGGCCGACACGGCTGCGGCGGTCGGCGAACCCACGCCCGTGTACTCGGAGGTGATGGCCGATCCGGTTCCCTCGGTCACGGGAAGGGTGCCCGGCGATCCCGGTTTGCTCAGGTATTCGGTGACGGCGGATTTGACGACGCTGGCCGTTCCCTCGGCATTGCGGATGCGCCCGCTTTGAAGGACGCGCGCGATGGCCGGGACGCCGATGGCGATGATCGCCGCGATCACGGCCAGGACGGCCAGGATCTCTATCAGGGTGAACGCCCCGCCGGCGCGGCGGGCGGCTGGGTTTCGAGGCGGGCGGGAATGGCGGGGATTGTTCATGGTTTTTCGCACGCGCCTATTATGGCAAGGGCTGCGGCCTGGGTTTATGGAATCTCCTCCTCGACCGCGGCGTGGACCTCCTCGATCGTTGTCAACCCGGCTGCGGCCTTGCGGACGCCGTCCTCAAATAGGGTGCGCACACCCGCGGGCTGGAGCACGGCCCGGAACGCCGAGGCGGGGGCCCTTTGCGCGATCAACCGCTCGAGACCGGCAAGCGGGCAGACCTCGATGATGGCCGTGCGCCCGTGGAACCCCCTGCCGCGGCAGACCGGGCAGTCCTGGCCCGTCACAACGGCCAGGAAACGCTGCCCGGCGTCCGCGATTCCCTCCTCTTCGAGGAGCCGGCGGTGGCGGGCGCGCAGGAGGTCGTCCTGGGGGTGCGTCCGCCGGCAGCGGGCGCAGGGGCTGCGGACAAGGCGCTGGGCGATGACCCCCTTCAGGGCCGAGGCGAGCATCAGGGGATCGAGCCCGATGTCCGCCAGGCGGTTGATGGCCCCGAGTGCGTCGATCGTGTGAAGCGTGCTGAGGCAGAGCCGTCCCGTGAGCGCAGCCCTCAGGGTGATTTCGGCGGTCGGTCGGTCCCGGGTCTCACCGACAAGGACCACGTCGGGATCGTGGCGAAGGACGTGCCGGAGCAGTTCTCCAAACGTCCGGCCGATCTTCTCGTCGACATCGATCTGGAGAAAGAAGCGCGGGTGGCGCACTTCGACGGGCTCCTCGAGCGTGACTATCTTCAGCTCATTTATCCGGCGGGCCGGGAGATTGTGGAGCATGGAGTAGAGCAGCGTTGTCTTGCCCGAACCGGTCGGGCCCGTGACATACACAAGGCCGCTCGGCTGCCTGAGCAGGGCCTCCATCCGCTCGCGGTCTCCCGGCCAGACGCCCATCTCCTCAAACGAGCGCAGGCCCGCGTGATCGTCGATGATCCGAACGACGATCGATTCCCCGTTGACGGCGGGAATGCAGGAAAAGCGCAGGTGGTAGTCGCGGGCGCCTATTGCGATGCAGCCCTGGCCGTCCTGGGGCAGCCGCCGTTCCGCGATGTCGATTCGCCCGGCGATCTTCGCGGCCTGAATGAGAGGCTCCCTCATCTCCTTTTCGAAGAAGCGCCGGTGAATCAGGCGCCCGTCGATTCGCAGGCGCACATCCAGGCTGTTTTCCCGGGGCTCGAGGTGCAGGTCGCTCGCGCGCTCGGCGATTGCGCTCCGGATCAGGTCGGCAAAGGCTTCATTGGCCCCGGCCGACGGCGCCGTGCGCCAGGATTCCTCGAGCAGGCTGACAATCTCGCGGCGCGACGCCACGCGCAGGCGCACGTCGTGATGGGGAAAATCCGCACGGGCCTCGCGCAGGCCGTACGCTTCGGGGTCCTCGACGGCCAGGTGGAGCGTCCCGCCGGACTGGAAATACGGCAGGACGCACTTGCGGCGCGCCGCCTCAAGAGGAAGCAGCCGCACGGCCGCGCGATCGATTGCCCGCGCATCCAGGCTTGCCACCTCGAGCCGGTGGCGGCCGGCGATAAGACCGGCGATTTCGGTCGCGCCGGCGAGGCCGAGCGCCTCCAGGACCGCGGCAAAGCTCTCGCGGGGGTTCCTGCGCCAGAGCTGTTTGGCGCTCGCGAATTGCTCCGTCGTGATCGAGCCCGCGTCGGCGAGCGCGCGGCCGAGCCAGAGCGGATCGCGCCCCGGACCGGTGTTTCCTGCGATATCGATTGTCGGGGTCAAGATGTGCTGAAAAATTGTTAGGGAACGACTTCCGCTGAAAGGAAGATCACGAGCTCATTGTGCGCCGATGTGCGCGCCTGCGTTCCGAAGATGCGCCCGATCAGGGGCAGATCGCCGAGTCCGGGCACCTTTTGCGTCTGGCGGGTCGACTCGTCCTGAATCAGGCCCCCGATCATGACCGATTCGGCGGGGTGGAGGCGGGCGATCGTTGAGAGGGCCTTTATGTCCATCCGCGGCGCCGTCTGCTGGCCGTCCGGGGAAGTGTCCACGCCGGTCAGCTGGGTGATGGCCGGCAGGACGTCGACGGTCACAGTGCCGTCGCTGTTGACCGCCGGCGTCACGTAAAGGACCGTGCCGATCGTGATCGCATTCTGAATGTAGTTGTTCTGGCTCGCGGCGTAGGGGCCGGAGCCCGGCGTCGCGTTCAGGGCGTTGATCGTTGTTGCATTGGCGAGCGAGAAGAAGGTTTGCTCCGTTCCCACCTTCACGAATGCCGTCTGGTTGCTCAGACTCACGACGGAGGGGTTGGAAACCGCGCGCACCTCCCCCTGCTCGAGCAGGGCGCGGATGACGGCCGAGACCTTTCCAAGAGCCACGGTGCCTGTGACCGTGCTCGGGACCAGCGACCGGCCCTCGATCGATGTGAACCGCGTTTCGGAGCCGAAGCCGTCCAGGGCCAGACCGCCGGCCTTTGTCGCGGCAAGCGACCAATCGACGCCGAGCTGGTGCTGCGAATCGAGGCTCACCTCGAGCACCCGGGCCGAGATTCTCACCTGCCGGGAAATGCGCCGGTTGAGAATCGCGATGAAGCTGCGGAAGTCCTCCTGGCGCGACGGCGGAGCCGTGACCATGGCGAGCCCGGCGAGCCGGTTCACCGACACCGCCTCGCCGGGCTGCACCATCGCCGCCAGCTCGGATTGGACATCCGTCCAGAATGTCGACTGGTTCTGCTGCTGGATCGACAGGTTGGTCTGGTCGTTCTGCACCGCATTGCCTGCGCTGGAGGGAGACTGGGCTCCGGTTCCGGCCGGCAGCAGGCCGCCGGCGTTGGCCGCCGGCCCGGTTTGCGCGGAGAGAACGACGCTGCTGCTGCCCTGGGCGGAACGGCTCATCTGCGGGTAGTCAATTTCATAGAATCGCTGGGTGTTTCGGCGGATTGCGATCAGGCGCCCATCCCGCACCCAAAAGCAGCCCTGCGACTTGGCGATGGCGTCGATCAGGTCCCCGACCGTTCCTCCCCGAACTTCAAGCGTCACGTCCCCCTTCACGGCTGGATCCAGGACGAGCGTGATTCCGCAGGACCGGCTGACGGAGAGAAAGGCGGCCGCAATCGGCACATGAGCGGCGTGGAACGACTCCGCCGGGGCGTCCAGAGGGTCCCGGCCGGCGGCGCTTGCACCCCCGCCCGGCGCCATGCGGTACGCGGGCAGCAGCGTATCCGCCCGGCAGCAGACGGCCGGCAGCAGAAACGCTGCCGCGAGAACGAGCGCACGGTTCATTGCCCCATATTAGCAAGGGTGCCATTCCGGGGCTTGTTTCGGCGCGCCGATATGCGAGCATGCGGCGATGAACCACCGTCTTCCGTTTCTGGCGGCGGCGCTATTTGGCGCATCCGGCGTCGCCGCAGGCGCATTCGGCGCGCATGCTCTCCGTCCGTTCCTTGTCGAGCGGGGCATGCTGGACGCCTGGGAGACGGGCGTGCACTACCACCTCCTTCACGCGGTCGCCCTTCTGGGTGTCGCCGGGTGGCTGCGCGGCGAACGGGGGACAGCCTCCCTCTCGCGGGCACCCTGGGCGGTCTGGTGCTGGTGCGCAGGCATCGTCCTTTTTTCGGGTTCGCTCTATCTTCTGGCGGTCGGGGGCCCCGCATGGCTCGGGCCCGTGACGCCGGTCGGGGGCGTGGCCCTCATCGCCGGCTGGCTGTGGATCGGCGCAGCCGCCTGGGTTTCCTGAGCCCGTCCGTGAACCACCCGCTTCCAATTCCGGACGACCTTCGGGCCATGCTCGAGGCTGTGCGCCGAGTGGGTCGTCCGCGTCTGGTCGGAGGGGGCGTTCGAGACTGGCTGCTCGGCCTGGAGCCGAAGGATTTCGACGTGGAAGTGGCGGGTGTCGATTTTGACGCCCTGCAGCGCGCGCTGGCTTCCTTTGGAGCAACCGATGTGGTCGGACGCAGTTTCGGGGTCGTCAAGGTGAGAAGCGGGGCGTCGGGAGCCGATTACGACTTCAGCCTGCCGAGGAGGGAGTCGAAGACCGGAGCGGGGCACCGGGGATTCGCCGTCGCCCCCGATCCATCGCTCGGTGATGACGAGGCGGCGGCCCGGCGGGACTTCACGGTCAATGCGATCGCCTACGATCCGTTTTCGGGTGCGACCATCGATCCCCGGGGTGGCCGGGCCGACCTGAAGGCCCGCGTATTGCGCCACACGAGCGCCGCGTTCGTCGAAGACCCGTTGCGCGTCCTGCGCGCGTTCCAGCTCGCGGCCCGATTCGATTTTTCGCTCGCCCCGGAGACGGCGGCGCTGTGCCGCTCGATCGCCGGGTCCTAT
>Ga0265313_10001496_pt1 | contig 21782 bp, 20 predicted proteins | sample 4123metaG_FD_203122 | JGI IMG/M metagenome (GOLD analysis project Ga0265313, IMG submission 203122) | Rhizosphere microbial communities from Carex aquatilis grown in University of Washington, Seatle, WA, United States - 4-1-23 metaG | ecosystem: Host-associated > Plants > Roots > Rhizosphere >...
GCCGGTCTTGGCGGCGGCCATCAGCAGATCGGTCTGCCGGCAGAGGAAGGCCGGGATCTGCAGCACGTCCACCGCCTCGGCCGTGGGCGCGCATTGCTCGGCCGTGTGCACGTCGGTCAGCACCGGCACGCCGAACCGCTCGCGCAGCTCCGCCAGGATGGGCAGGCCCTTCTCCATGCCCATGCCGCGCACGCCATTGATCGACGTCCGGTTGGCCTTGTCGAAGGAGGTCTTGTAGATGAGGCCAATCCCCAGCTTCGCCGTCATCTCGGTCAGCGCCTGGCACATCTCCATGGCATGGGCGCGGGACTCCAGCGCGCAAGGCCCGGCGATCAGGGCGAGCGGCAGATCATTGGCCAGCGTGATGTTGCCGATACTGACGCGATGCGGAGCGGCGCTCATGCCGGCCTTATATAGCAGAGGCCGAGGGCTAGACCAGTCGCGACTGCCTGACCGCGGCTTCGATGAAGGACTTGAACAGCGGATGGGGCTCGAACGGCTTCGATTTCAGCTCCGGATGGAACTGGACGCCGATGAACCAGGGATGCTGGGGCAGCTCGACGATCTCGGGCAGGATTCCGTCGGGGGACATTCCCGAGAAACGGAAGCCGGTCGATTCCAGGCGTTCCTTGTAGTTGATGTTGACCTCGTATCGATGCCGATGACGCTCGCTGATCCAGTCGCGGCCGTAGATGGCACGGACCTGGCTGTCGGGCTCCAGGTGGCAATCGTAGGCGCCGAGCCGCATGCTGCCGCCGAGATCGCTGCCTTCGTTGCGCCGCTCGACCACGTTGCCCCGCGTCCATTCGGTCATCAGACCGACGACCGGCTCGTCGGTGGGACCGAACTCGGTCGAGTCCGCTTGGCCGATGCCGGCGAGGTTGCGCGCCCCTTCGATCACCGCCATCTGCATGCCGAAGCAGATGCCGAAATAGGGAACCTTGCGTTCACGCGCGAAGCGGGCCGCTTGGATCTTGCCTTCGGAGCCGCGCTCTCCAAACCCGCCTGGCACCAGGATGCCGTGAACGCCTTCCAGATACTGCACCGTGTCTTCGCGTTCGAAGATCTCGGAATCGATCCAGTTCAGCCGCACTTTCACATTGTTGGCGATGCCGCCGTGAACGAGGGCCTCGCCCAGGGACTTATAGGAATCGAGGAGGCTCGTGTACTTGCCCACCACGGCGATATCCACGGCGCTTTCCGGCAGGCGGATGCGCTCCACCACCCGGGACCAGCCAGCAAGGTCGGGCTCCGGCGCCGACAGGCCGAAATGGCGGCAAACCTCGGTGTCGAAGCCTTCGGCGTGATAGGCCGCCGGCACCTGATAGATCGTGTCCACATCGAGAGCCTGGATCACCGCATCGGGCCGAAGGTTGCAGAAGAGCGCGATCTTGCGCCGGGCTTCGCGCGGGATCTGGCGATCGCAACGGCAGAGCAGGATGCCGGGCTGGATTCCGACCGATTGCAGCTCCTTGACAGAATGCTGGGTCGGTTTGGTCTTGAGCTCCGCCGCCGACGGGATCCAGGGCACCAGGGTCAGATGCACGAACAACGTCCGGGCGGGTCCGTACTCATTGCCGAGTTGTCGGATCGCCTCCAGGAACGGCAGGCTCTCGATATCGCCCACGGTGCCGCCGATTTCGCAAACCAGGAAATCCACGTCGTCGAGTTCGGCGCAGATGAAATCCTTGATCGCGTCGGTCACATGGGGGATCACCTGAACCGTGGCGCCCAGATAGTCCCCGCGCCGCTCCTTCGCGATCACCGTCGAATAGATGCGGCCCGTGGTCACGTTGTCGGAGCGCCGGCTGGGTACGCCGGTGAAGCGCTCGTAATGCCCGAGATCGAGGTCGGTCTCGGCCCCGTCGTCGGTCACGTAGACCTCGCCGTGCTGGGTCGGGCTCATGGTCCCCGGATCCACGTTGAGATAGGGATCCAGCTTGCGCAGGCGTACGCGAAAGCCGCGGGCCTGCAACAGGGCCCCAAGAGCCGCCGCGGAGATGCCTTTGCCGAGGGAGGAGACCACGCCGCCGGTTATGAAGATGAACCGCGTCATGGACCCACAGTATCGTCGAGGCCGCCCGGGCTGAGCAAGCCTGCCGCGCCGGAAGACGGCGAAATAATTCTATTGACCCAAGGGGACGGTAGGCGTGGTCGGAGTCGCGGGCTTCGCCGGCGCGGGGGCCGGAGCCGCAGGCAGCTGCTCCATCGGCGCGCTTTCCGGCAGGATCGAAGGTGCCTTGCCGCCGAGCTGGGGAATGATGACCAGGGCCAGGCTGGTCACCATGAAGCAGGCGGCGAGAATCGCGGTCGTGCGGGTCAGCACATTGGCCGTGCCCCGCCCGCTCATGAAATTCGCCATGCCGCCGCCACCGCCGATGCCAAGCGCCCCGCCTTCGCTCTTCTGCATCAGAATGACGCCGATCAGCGCCACGGTGATCATCAGATGGATGACCAGTACGATCCGTTCCATGCTGCCCTATCCGCTATGCGGCGGCCTTGTACTGCCTTTGGGCCAGGAACGCCAGCCCGGAGATTGCCCGGCGAAGGCTCGATTCGGTGGCCCCATCCTTCGACAGGCTCAAGGCGAGGCCGGATTGTTTGACCCTCATGCTGAGCTTGTTGTCTAGCATGGGGGTCAAACTGATCCACTGCCGATGGACCGCTATGGGCAGGCCCGGGCGATGGCGAGAAAATCCTCGGCCTTCAGGCTGGCGCCACCCACGAGCGCCCCGTCGACGTCGGCCGTGACCAGGATTTCGTTGCAGTTGCCGGGTTTGACCGAGCCGCCATAGAGCAGCCGGAAGCCGGCGGCGTCGGCAAAGCGCTCGGCAAGCTCGGCCCGGAGATGCCCGTGTAGCCCCGCGATGTCGCCCGCCGTCGGAGTCCGGCCGCTGCCGATGGCCCAAATCGGCTCATAGGCGACAACGGTGTTGGCCGCATTCGCTTGTTCCGGCAGCGAACCGGCAAGCTGTCGGCCCACCACGGCGAATGCCTCGCCCCGATCGCGCTCGGCCTCGGTCTCGCCCAGGCAGACGATCGCAATGAGCCCCGCCGCCAGCGCCGCTTCGGCCTTGGCGCGAACGACGGCGTCGCTCTCCCCGTGGCCGGCGCGCCGTTCTGAGTGGCCCACGATGACGTAACGGCAACCCAGATCGGCCAGCATGGGTGCCGAGATGTCGCCGGTGTAGGCCCCGGAGGGCGCAGGGTGACAATCCTGGGCCCCGAGTGCCACCGCGGTGCCGGCGAGCGCCTCGCCGATGGGGGCCAGCAGGGTCGCCGGCGGGCAGACGAGCAATTCAGCTCCGATATTGCCCGCTCCGGCAACGACGGCCACGGCGAGCGCGAGCCCGTCGGCGCGCCGGCCGTTCATCTTCCAGTTGCCGGCGACCAGCGGCCGCCGCCCTTCCTTGCCCATTCGCCTCTCCATGCCAAGCCTCGGCGGAGGCTCCTATCACGAAAGCCGGCGCTTCAGAAACAGGCTGCAAACGGGACGGCGGCTCTGCTTGCCGCCGCCAGGGGCCGCCCCTATGATGCCCGCCCTCGCCGGCCCGCCGGATGGCGCCATGCATGTGCCGGCCGCGGCGACAGGGATATAGCATCGCATGCTTCAGTTCATCCGCTCCAAGGCTTCGTCCTGGTTTTTCAAGATCCTGTTCATGGTGCTCGTCGCCTCCTTCGCGATCTGGGGCATCGGCGACGTGATCCGCGGCAAGGTGACGGAGGTCAAGGTGGCCACCGTCGGCGGCGACAGCATCACCGGCCCGGAATACCAGCGGGAATACCAAAAGCAGCTGAAGCGGATGGGCGCCGCCTTGGGCGACCAGTTCAACGGCGAGATTGCCAAGCAGATGGGCCTGCCCCAGCAGGTGCTGGAGCAGATGGTGGCCCAGAGCCTGTTCAGCCATTTGGCCGAAGATCTGGGCCTTCGTGCGCCCAATGACGTCATTACCGGCACGCTCGCCTCGGCGCCGACATTCCGCAATCAGCAGGGCCAGTTCGACCCGAGGCTTCTTGCCGAGTTCATCCAGCAGCAGGGAATGACGCAGGACGCCTTCATCGTCAATTTGCGCGACGACATGATCCGAAACCAGATCTACGACGCCGTCGCCGCCGGCGCCGTGGCGCCCAAGCCCATGGTAAATGCCATCTACGGCTATCAGGCCGAGAAGCGCGTCGCCGACACCCTGCTGATCGCCGACGCCAGTATCCGGAATCTCGCCACCCCCGACCAGGCGACGCTCGAGAAGTTCCTTACCGATCATCCCGACCAGTTCCAGGCGCCGGAATACCGCAAGCTCACGATTCTTCGTCTTCAGCCGGCGGCGATCGCGGCCAACATCAAGGTGAGCGACCAGGATATCGCCAAGGAATTCGAGGCCCATCCGACCCTCTACGCGGTGCCGGAGAAGCGCCAGCTGCTGACCTTCACCGCGCCCGATCAGGCAAAGGCCAAGGCGGCGGTCGATGCGATCGCCGGCGGCGCCGATTTCGCGACCGAGGCGAAGACCGCGAGCGGTGCCGATCCAATCGACACGGGGCTCGTGGCCAAGCAGGGCCTGCTGCCCGAAATCGGCAGCGCCGCATTCTCGGCCGGCATTGGTTCGGTCGTCGGGCCGGTCAAAACCGTGCTGGGCTGGCAGGTCGCCAAGGTCGTCAATGAAGAGGCGGGCCGCGCGGCCGATCTCGCCTCGGTCAAGGACAAGATCGCCAAGAAGCTCGCCGACGCGGCGGCGGCCGACTCCCTCGTCACCACGGCCAACCAGCTGGACGATGCGCTTGCCGGCGGTGCGTCGCTGGAAGAGGCAGCCAAGAACCTCGGCCTTGCCGTCCAGACCGTCCCTGCCGTCACCCGGGACGGGCTCGACGCCGCGGGCAAGGCGCTTGCCGATTTGATCGCCGCGCCGCAGCTCCTTCCCACCGCCTTCGCGACCGACGCGGGCCAGACCAGCCCGCAGATCGAGGACGGAGCCGGCGGTTATTTCGTCCTCCGGGTCGATCAGGTCACGCCCCCGGCGCTGCGTCCCTACGACCAGGTCAAGGACAAGGTGCTGGCCGCATGGACGGCCGATGCGGAGAGCAAGGCCTCGGCGGACCAGGCGGCCAAGATCGTCGATCGCTTGAAGGCGGGCGAGGACTTCAACACCATCGCCCAGTCCCTCGGCGTCGCCGTCAAGCGCAGCTCGCCCTTCACCCGCGACGCCGGCGACGTGGCCAACGACGTGCCCGCTTCGCTGGCGGCTCTGTTGTTCTCGCTGAAGCCCGGCGAGGCGGCAACGGCGCCCAATGATTCGGCGACCAATCCCGGTCATATCGTCGCCAAGCTCGTGGAGGTTCAGCCCGCCGACCCGGCCGCCAACGCCGACGCGGTGAAGCAGGCCGGCGTCCAGCTCGGCAAGACGCTCGAGACCGATCTGCTCTCCGAATTCCGCCGGGCGCTCGAGAACGAGATCCCGGTGAAGACCGACCCCGCCGCGGCCCAATCGCTCATCTAGGGCTTCGATGAAAGTCGAGCCGACCTACGAGAGCTTCGCGGCCGGCTATGGGGCCGGGCGCCCGTCCGTGGTTTACACGCGCCTGGTCGCCGACCTCGAGACTCCCGTCTCCGCCATGCTGAAGCTTGCCGACGGAAAGGCCTACAGCTTCCTGCTGGAATCCGTCGAGGGCGGCGCCGTGCGCGGACGCTATTCGCTGATCGGCCTCAAGCCCGACCTCCTCTGGCGCTGCAGCGGCGACCGTCCCGAAATCAACCGGCGCTTTCGCATAGACGAGAAGGCGTTCCAGGCCTGCCAGGGCGGCGGCCTGGCTTCGCTGCGCGCGCTGGTCGAGGAATGCCGGATCGAGCTGCCTCCTGGCCTGCCGCCCATGACGGCCGGGCTGTTCGGCTACATGGGCTATGACATGGTCCGGCTGATGGAGGACTTGCCGACGGACAAGCCGCCGGGCCTGGGCCTGCCGGATTCGGTCTTCCTCAGGCCCACGGTCATGGCGATCTTCGACAATGTCGAAGACCTGGTCACCATCGTCACCCCTGTCTGGCCGAGCGCGGAGATCGGCCCGCAGGCGGCCTACAACCAGGCCTGCGAGCGGCTCGCCGACACGGTGGCCGACTTCGGCCGCAACCTGCCGGAGCGCCGCGAAGTCCTGGAATCCCTAGCAGAGCTGCCCGAGCCGTCGTCCAACATGCCCCCGGACCGGTTCCACGCCATGGTCGGGCGGGCGAAGGAGTACATCCTCGCCGGCGACATCTTCCAGGTGGTGCTGTCCCAGCGCTTCCAGCTTCCCTTCACCCTGCCGCCGTTTTCCTTGTATCGGGCGCTCCGACGCCTCAACCCCTCCCCGTTCCTCTTCTTCCTCGATCTCGGCGGCTTCGCCATCGTCGGCTCGAGCCCGGAGATCCTGGTGCGCCTGCGAGACGACAAGGTGACCATCCGGCCGATCGCCGGCACCAGGCGCCGGGGCGCCACGCCGGCCGAAGACCGCGAGCTGGCTGCGGAATTGCTGGCCGACCCGAAGGAGCGGGCGGAGCACCTGATGCTCCTCGATCTCGGCCGCAACGACGTCGGACGGGTGGCGGCCATCGGCAGCGTCGAGGTGACCGAGCAGTTCACCATCGAGCATTACTCCCACGTCATGCATATCGTCTCCAACGTCGAGGGCACGATCCGGCCCGGCCTCGACGCCATCGACGCGCTCGTCGCCGGCTTCCCCGCCGGCACGGTCTCGGGCGCACCCAAGGTGCGGGCGATGCAGATCATCGATGAGCTGGAGCCCGATCGGCGCGGGGTCTACGCCGGCGCCGTCGGTTATTTCGCCGCCAGCGGAGCCATGGACACCTGCATCGCGCTGCGCACCGCGGTGGTCAAGGACGGCACCATGTATGTCCAAGCCGGCGGCGGCATCGTCGCCGATAGCCAGCCCGAAGCGGAGTTCGAGGAAAGCCGCCAAAAAGCCCGTGCCCTGGTGCGCGCCGCCCAGGAGGCGGTACGGTTTGCGGCCGATCGGGGACGAGGGAATAGGTAGCCGGGGCCTGTACCGATAGATTTAAGGGCCTGACCAATCCCTGAGAGCGGACATCGAGCTGGCCAACCGGCAACCGTCTGATGGAGAGGCGACGCCTCCCAAGGGTCATGAGCGGAAGCTCTCAGCTTTTCAACGCTTCCCGAAGGCCTGGACGCTGCGCCGCGCCATGACGGCAAAGCGCGAGCCCAGAAGCAGCGAGGCGACAATAAGACCTGCGATCAGGCCCCAGATCAGCCCTTCGGCTCCCATGGCCCGGCGAAACCCGAAGTAATAACAGAGCGGCAGCGCGCATCCCCAGAAGGCGATGCCCGCGCTTACCATCGGCCAACGCACGTCGGCAAGGCCGCGGAGCGCCCCGGTAAGCACGCCCTGGATGCCGTCGAAGACGACGAGAAGGGAGATCGCCGCCAGGGCCGGCAAAGCGGCGACCGCTACGGCGTTGTTGGTCGTGTAGAGGCCGGCGATCGACCCGCGGGTAAACCCGATCGCGCCGCCGATGATGACCATGAGCAGCACGACGAGGCCGACCGCGACCCATCCCGCGCGCGCCACGTCCTTCTGGCTGCCGCGCCCGACAGCGTTGGCCACGCGCACCGCGGTCGCTGTCGCGAGGCCGAGGGTCAGCATGTAGAAGAAGGAGGTGACGTTGATGGACAGCTGATAGGCGGCAAGCGGTGTCTCGCCCAGCCAGCCGGCAACAAAGGTGGCGCCGGAGAAGGCCGTGCTCTCGAAGGCGACCGAAAGCGCTACGGGCAGGCCGAGGAACAGCAGATGTCCTGCAAGGTGATAGTAGCCGCCGATCGGCTCGCGCACGCCGAAGCGGGCGCCGTCGCGCATTGTAAGCGCGTATACCGCCAGTGCCAGGAACATGAGCCATCGGGTGATGGTAGTGGCGAGCGCCGCGCCGGCTGCGCCCATGCTTGGCAGGCCGGCATGGCCGAATACCAGCGCCCAGGCGAGAGCGAAATTGACCAGATTGGCCGAGAGTGAAACCACCATCGCCGCCCGCGGTCTGGTAATGCCTTCCAGGAACGAGGTCGTTGCCATGTAGAGCATCAGGCCCGGCATGCCGAAGGCCCAAACGGCGAGCACCCGGCCGCCGCCGACGGCGATTGCCTCGCTCTCTCCAATCAGCCGCAGCAGCCACGCCCCTTGCCATTGAAGCAGCGCGAACAGAATCCCGAGCGCGCCGGCGATGACCAAGGCCAGGCGCCAGATCCGGCCACATTCCGTCAGGCGCCCCGCGCCGTCCGCTTGGGCAGTCAGCACGACCGTGCCCAGCAGGAGGCCCGTTCCAATCGTCACCATGATCAGCTGCGGAGCGATGCTGATGGCGAAGAAGGCAAGCTCATGTCCCCCGGCCCGCCCGACAAGGATGGTGTCCGCAGCCAGCATGAAGACCAAGCCGGCGCGCGCCAGCATCACCGGCGCAGCGAGCAGCAGGGTACGGCGGGCGTGATGGGCGAGGGACTGGGCCGGTTGCACAGCCGGGGGACAGTACAGGGGCCCGGGAAGATTTCCAGCATGCCCGTTTTGCGTGGACCGAGGAAAAGCTGGGCCAGGCATTGTGCGGTCAAGGACGGCACTATGTATGTCCAGGCCAGCGGCGGCATCGTCGCCGATAGCCGACTCCAGGCGGAGTTCGAGGAAAGCCGCCAAAAAGGCCGCGCCCTGCTGCGCGCAGCTCAGGAAGCGGTCAGGTTCGCGGCGGATCGGGGACGAGGGAACAGGTAGCTAGCCCGCCCCCTGCACTTCCATCTTCAGAAGCGCGCTCGCCGGCACCAGCACGAAGCCCCGCGCGCGCAACGTCGGCAGCCATTCAGACAATGCCTCGATGGTGGTCGGATGCGGATGGCCGATTGCCAAGGCATAGCCATGTTGCCTGGCGAACCGCTCGGTCTCGACGAGCTTGGCCATCACGGCATCCACCGTCTCGTCGTTGTCGATGAAGACGTTGCGGTCGATATGGGGCACGCCGAATTCGCCGGCGACCCTGGCCGCGACCGTGTCCTTTGTGGTGCGCGAATCGAGGAAGGCGAGGCCGCGCGACTTCAGCTCTTCCATCACCAGGGTCATGCCCGGCTCCGACTGGGTGAAGCGGCTGCCTTCGTGGTTGTTGATCCCCACATAGCCCGAAAGCCGCGACAACGCCCAGTCCAGGCGCTGGCGGTTCTCCCCGGGCGAAAGCTCCGTCTTCAACACATGGGGGCCGGCGTCGAGCGCGCCGTTTAGGGGCTCCATCGGCACATGCAGCCACAGCTCGTCGCCGGCGGCCCGCGCGGCACGGGCCTGCGCGTCGAGATCGCTGGCATAGGACATGAAGGCGATGGTGAGCGGCCCCGGCAGCGCGATCACCCGGGCCGCGTTCGCCTTGTCGAGCCCCATGTCGTCAATGACGATGGCAATGACCGGGCGCCCGTCGGTCTCCGGTACCGCGAGGGCGTATTGCTGCCAGGCCGGCGTCGCCGCGGGCGTTTCGGTGACGGGAGGCGCCGGGCTGGTCTTCGGCACGGGAGCGGTTGCCGGCTTCACAACAGGCAACGAGGCGACTGTTGGGCTCGTGGCAATCACGGCGTGAGACTTGGGCGCATGGGAAGGAGCGAGGATGAAGCCGAGCCCTGCCCCTATCGCCAGCCCGCCGACGGCAAGCGGCAATGCGATACGCGGCAGCTTGCCGAGGCGGGCCCAAAGCGCAGCGAGAGCCGGCCGCCCGCGGCGCCTGGCCGACTTCTTGTTCCTTCCGCCGAATCGCTTGGCCATTTCCTAAAGATACTACGGCGCCGCTGGAGTAGTGGCTATGCGTCCTTCGCACCGGAGGCCACGGCGGCGCTCCAAAGAGCGCGGGCCTTTCGGGCGAAATTGTCGAAGGCTGCATCGTCGGGAAATGCATGCCGTGGCACGATGAACGCCTGAACGGATGTAAGATGCATATAGATTGCATTAGACGTGACTGCAATCTCGAGGATCGCCGCCCACTTTGTCCGCGACTCTCCTTGCGCGCCACTGCAATAGATACCCTGCGTCGAGATTTCCAGCCGCCGGGGCATTGCAAGTCGAACGAAAGTTCCGTCGTTGAATCTTCGGCGCGCCGCCTTCCCAATCGTGACGGGGGTGACTATCCAAAGAAGTGCCAAGAAGCAAGCAGCCACGAGAGCAAGCGCAATTGCATGTCGAATCGAGGGCCAGGCCGACCCATTACTGGTTACAGCAAGAACGAAGACAGCCAAAGGAACCAGAAGTAGTGAACCAATCCGAGCCGAAAGGTACTTGCGTCGGCGGAAACGGGACTTGGTAGCGTTGAAAATGCAGAAATCCGCAAAGTCGTTCTCGGAAATTGTGAACTGAATCACGCCAATCTCGTCCGCCGCAGTCATGTGCAGCCTTGCCCCTCTTCATGAGCTCATTTAGCGGCAACTCTCTTTCTAGTAGGGATATCAGCAATGCAGTTTTGACGAAAGCGCGTAAACCAGGAAGGCGTGCGCCGATGGTCTAAGCGAATAACGACAGCTAGCGCCCGCGGACCAAGAAGGCAGCAGCGGCTTGCTTCCGTCCTCGGAAACGACCTGATATAAACCCGCCCGAGGCTCCCAAGCCTCCCGAGAATGCTGCGACGAGGCCCAGAAAATGTTCGTCCTGATCGATAACTACGACAGCTTCACCTACAACCTCTATCATTTCCTGGGTGAGCTCGGCGCGCGCATCGAGGTGCGCCGGAACGACAAGGTGAGCGTGGCCGAGGTGATGGCCATGGCGCCTCAGGGCATCATCCTCTCGCCCGGCCCGGGCTATCCGGATTCGGCCGGCATCTGCCTTGACCTCATCCGCGCCGCGGCGGGCAAGCTGCCCGTGCTTGGCGTCTGCCTCGGCCATCAGGCCATCGGCCAGGTGTTCGGCGGCCGGGTGGTACGCGGTCCCTTGCCCATGCATGGCAAGGTCTCCTCCATCCGGCACAAGTCCGAAGACCTGTTCGAAGCCATCCCCAGCCCCTTCGCCGCCACGCGCTATCACTCCCTGGTGGTCGAGCGGGCGAGCCTGCCGGAATGTCTCGCCGTCACGGCCGAGACCGAAGAGGGGCTGATCATGGGCATCGCTCATCGCCAGTTCCCCCTCTATGGCGTTCAGTTCCACCCGGAAAGCATCGCGTCGGAGCACGGCCATCGGCTGCTCGGCAATTTCCTGCGCCGCGCCGGGCACAACCTGGCGCCCGGGCACAAGGCGGCTGCGTGAACGATCTGAAGCCGCTCATCGCCGCCGTTGCCGCCGGCCGAGCCCTCGACGAGACGCAAGCCGAACAGGCCTTCGACATACTGATGTCCGGCGACGCGACGCCGTCCCAGATCGGCGGGTTGCTGATGGCGCTGCGGGTACGCGGCGAGACGGTGCCGGAGATCGTCGGCGCTGTCCGGGCCATGCGGGCGAAGATGCTCCGTGTCGAAGCGCCGGAAGACAGCATCGATACCTGCGGCACCGGCGGCGACGGCTCCGGCACGCTCAACATCTCGACCGGCGCGGCCATCGTCACCGCGGCTGCCGGCGTGCCGGTCGCCAAGCATGGCAACCGCGCCGCCTCCTCCAAGACCGGCGCCGCCGACGTGCTGGCAGCACTCGGGGTCAACATCGAAGCCGACATGGCCCTGGTGCGCGAGGCCCTGTGGCAGGCCAAGATCTGCTTCCTACTGGCGCCGCGCCACCACAACGCCATGCGCCATGTCGGGCCTTCGCGGGTCGAGCTCGGTACGCGCACGATCTTCAACCTGATGGGGCCGCTTTCCAATCCGGCCGGAGCAAGGCGCCAGCTCGTCGGCGTCTTCGCCAGGCAATGGGTGCGTCCGCTCGCCGAAGTGCTTGGCCGGCTCGGCACCGAGCGGGCCTGGGTCGTCCACGGCTCCGACGGGATCGACGAGATCACCACCACGGGCGCCACCCATGTGGCCGAGCTTCGCGACGGCAAGGTCAATGAATTCGAGGTGACGCCCGAGGCAGCGGGCCTCTCGCGCGCCGAGCCCGCGGCCCTGAAGGGCGCGGACGCAGCGACCAATGCCGCCGCCATCACCGAGCTGCTCGCCGGCCGTCCCGGCCCCTATCGCGACATCGTGCTGCTGAACAGCGCGGCTGCACTCCTGGTGGCCGGCACGGCCGATTCTCTCAAGTCCGGCGTCGCAATCGCGGCCCGGGCCATTGACAGCGGCAAGGCCAAGGCCACCCTCGCCGAGCTGGTGGCGATCACCAACCGGGCCGCCCCAGTATGAGCGACACCCTCGCCCGGATCTGCGCCGACAAGCGGCGGCATGTGGAAAGACGCAAGGCCGAACGTCCGCTGGCGGAAGTCGAACGGGCCGCGCGCGGGGCAAGCGCGCCGCGCGGCTTCGCCGACCGCCTTGCCGCCGAGGTAGCCGCCGGACGCTACGGCCTCATCGCCGAGATCAAGAAGGCCTCGCCCTCGAAGGGGCTGATCCGCGCCGACTTCGATCCGGCGGCGCTTGCCCGCGCCTATCGCGACGGGGGTGCGACCTGCATCTCGGTCCTGACCGACGAGCCCTATTTCCAGGGCCGCGACGAGCACCTGGCCGAAGCCCGGGCCGCCGTCGACCTGCCGGTTCTGCGCAAGGACTTCATGCTCGATCCCTACCAGATCACCGAATCTCGCGCTCTCGGCGCCGACTGCGTGCTGCTGATCATGGCCGCCCTCGATGATGCCGATGCCGCCCGGCTACAGCGCGCGGCAACCGACTGGGGCATGGACGTGCTGGTCGAGGTCCACGACGCAAGCGAACTCGAGCGTGCGCTGCGCCTGCCGGCCCGGCTGATTGGCATAAACAACCGCAATCTCAAGACTCTCGCGGTCGATCTGGCGACCGCCGAAGCCCTGGCACCAGTGGTGCCTTCAGGCCGGCTGGCGGTAGCCGAGAGCGGGCTTTTCACGCCGGCCGATCTGGCCCGGATGGAGCGCGCCGGTGCCTCGGTTTTTCTGGTCGGCGAGTCTCTCATGCGCCATCCCGACGTGGCGGCCGCGACCAGGGCCTTGCTCGCTGGCTCGCCGACCGCTCACGCTCCGATCACCCGACAGACAGCCTGATGGCCCGCCTCACCCATCTCGATGCGAAGGGCCGGGCATCCATGGTCGATGTCTCGGACAAGGCCGAGACCGAACGAGCCGCTACCGCCAAGGGTTCGGTGCTCATGCGGCCCGAGACTCTCGCCCTGGTGGCCGATGGGGCGGTGAAGAAGGGTGACGTGCTCGCCGTCGCGCGCCTCGCCGGCATCATGGCGGCCAAGCGCACAGCCGAACTTATCCCGCTCTGCCATCCCCTCGCCCTGTCCCACATCGCCGTATCGCTCAGCCTCGACCGCAAGCGCAGCGCCGTGGATATCGAGGCGACATGCAAGCTCCGCGGCCGGACCGGCGTGGAGATGGAAGCCTTGGCCGCGGTCAGCGTCGCCGCCCTCACCGTCTACGACATGTGCAAGGCGGTCGACCGGGGGATGCGGATCACCGACATACGCCTCACCCGCAAGACCGGCGGCAAGTCCGGCAGCTTCAAGGCGGCCTGATGCTCTCCGTCGCCGAGGCAAGGTCGCGCATCCTCTCGGCCTTCGCACCCCTGTCCGCCGAGCAAGTCGCGTTGCCAGCGGCGCTGGGCCGGGTGCTGGCCGAGGACATCCGGGCCCGCCTCACCCAGCCGCCGTTCGACGTCTCCGCCATGGACGGCTATGCCGTGCGGGCAGCGGACGTGGCCAAGGTGCCGGTGCGCCTGAAGGTCGCCGGCTATGCCCAGGCCGGGGGTGAATTGGCGGCGCGGATCGGCGCCGGCCAGGCGGCACGCATCTTCACCGGCGCCCCCCTGCCCGCGGGGGCGGACGCCATCGTCATCCAGGAGGACACGGAAGCGGCCGGCGAGGAGGTGCTGGTCAAGGAAAGCGCCAGGCCCGGCAACTACGTGCGAAAGGCCGGCCTCGATTTCCGTGAGGGCGATCTCGGGATTCCCGCCGGCAAGCGCCTCAACCCTCGGGATGTCGGCCTGGCGGCGGCCATGAACCACGCCTGGCTCAGGGTCCGGCGCCGGCCGCGCGTCGCGGTCATGCCCACGGGCGACGAAATCGTCATGCCGGGCGATCCGCGCCGGCCGCAGCAGATCGTCAGTTCCAACGGACTCGCCCTTGCCGCCTTCATCGCCAGCGCCGGGGCCGAGCCCATCGACCTCGGCATCGCGCCCGACAATCGCGAGACGCTGCAGCGTCTCGCCGCTGGCGCCGCCGGCGCCGATCTCCTGGTCACAACCGGCGGCGCCTCGGTCGGCGACCACGATCTGGTCCGCGCGGCCCTGGGCGAAAAAGGCATGGCGGTGGATTTCTGGAAGATCGCCATGCGGCCAGGAAAGCCGGTGATGTTCGGGCGCATCGGAACGGTGCCGGTTCTGGGCTTGCCGGGCAATCCCGTGTCGTCCCTGGTCTGCGCGGCGATTTTCCTCAGGCCTGTTTTGCGCCTGATGCTGGGCAGGCCTCTGCCCGAGGACGAGACGGTCATGGCACTTGCCGGGCGCGATCTGGCGGAGAACGACAGCCGGCAGGACTATCTTCGCTCGCGACTTTCCCGGGATCCGGCCGGCCGGCTCGTGGCCACGCCCTTCGACAAGCAGGACAGCTCGATGCTGTTCCTGCTGCAGCAGGCCGATTGCCTGGTCGTGCGCCCGCCACGCGCGCCGGCGCTGCCCTCCGGCTCGCCGGTGCCAATCCTTGTGCTCGACGACGCGGTCTGACGCCGCGCGCTCAGCGCCCCGCCATCACGTAGTCCCGCAGCAGTCCCACCTCGGCCGAGGCTTCGTCGAGCTTGCACTTGACCACGTCGCCGATGCTGACGATGCCCACCAGCCGCCCTTGCTCCACCACCGGCAGATGGCGCACGCGGCTGTTGGTCATGATCGTCATAAGCTCGTCGACGCTGTTCCCCGGCTCGCAGGTCAGCAGGTTGCGGGTCATGGCCTCGCCGGCCGGCCTGTCCAGCCCCTGGGCGCCGAGAGCCGCGACGGCATTCACGATGTCGCGCTCGGACAGGATGCCGAGCGGCGGCCCCGCCGGCTCGCAGATAATGACCGCGCCGATCCGGTGTTTGACCAGGAGTTTCGAGATGGCCTGAAGGCTTTCGCTGGGCGGGGCGGTGACGACCGCGTTGCCCTTGCCCTTCAGAATGGCACTTACGATCACGCAGCACCTCCTCTCCGCCGCAATTGGCAGGGACGGAGTCGCATACGTCCCCCTCGGGCTGCGGCGACTGCCTGAACTATTGATGTAAGGCGCTAGCGGCTGGATTCAACGCGCCCGCCCCGATAAACTCCCGCCGCTGGTGGCATTAAATGGGAATTCAGCCATGGAACAGGCAGTCGCATTCACCCGGATGGAAGACGGAACCTACGAGGAATACCAGTTCCTCGCCGGCAAATTCGTGCTGCTGGTCGAACGGGTGGCGGACGAGGCTATTGCTGCACTGCAGCGTCTCGCCGGAGACAAGATGGGCTATCAGGTGGACCGGTACGAGCATTCGCTGCAGACCGCCAGCCGCGCCTTCCGCGACGGGGCCGACGAGGAAACCGTAGTCTGCGCGCTCCTCCACGACATCGGTGACACGCTCGCGCCCGAGAACCATTCCCAGCTCGCCGCCGCGGTGCTCCGGCCATACGTCTCGGCCGACAATCACTGGCTGATCACCCAGCACGGGGTGTTTCAAGGCTACTACTACTTCCACCATGTCGGGCTCGACCGCGACGAGCGGGAAAAATTCCGCGGCCATCCCATGTTCGAACGCACCGCCGCCTTCTGCGAGAAATGGGACCAGCCGTCCTTCGATCCGAACTACGACACCATGCCCCTTTCGGCCTTCGAGCCCATGGTCCGCCGCCTCTTCGCCCGCAAGGCGTTCAAATACGGCAGCGAGGGCTAAGCGAGATCACGGGTCAGACGATCCGGCGCATCAGTTGCGATCGGCGAGCGAAAATTACGAACGCAAAGGTCACCGGCACCGCGATAAGACCCACCAGCAGATATTTGCCCACCGCCGGGATATCGAGACCGGCGAACGCATATTGAAGCGCCACGACCAGGGGCAAGTGGAACAGGTAGACGCCATAGCTGGCGCCGGAAAGCCGTTCGAGCAAGGGCGTGCGAAAATCGAGATGCTCGCGGAAAAGCACCGGCAGGCCGAAGCAGAAGCCGAAGCAGGTCAGCGTCTCCCAGCAGGGAAATAGGATCGCGAGGCTCCTGGTGCCCCCGGCGCTGAAGAAGGAATGGCCTGACAGAACCGCGACGACGAAGACCAAGGCACAGGCGAGGCCGAGGGCAAGCCACCGGTAGCCCTGGGCCGCGGGGAGATTGGCGAGCCAGCCGTTCCTGAAGGCGAGCACGCCCAGGATGAAACACGTGAAGTCCCGCGGCAGGTCGCCGGGCGAAAGCTGCAGCACACCCAGAAAAGCGCCCCACCGGTAGATCGGATAGTCGAGCCTGATCCACCAGGAAGCGACGGCGACGAGGATCATCACCGGCACCAGCAGTATCAAGCTCGGCCGATGCAGCCGGCCGAGCCGCGGCAGCCCCAGCTGGAGCTTGATCCAGCGCCAGCCCGCATAGAGCAGGGCATAGACCAGCAGCATCTCGGTGAACCACAGATGACCGATCTGCCGGTCAGGCCAGGCCGGCCCGCTCCAATCGGGTGGGCGATGACCCTTGATGCCCCAGTAGACATGATAGGTGTAGTCAAGGAAACCGATCGGCGGATAGCCGCGGAAGTTGAGGTAGTAGGCGTACATCAGCGGCGGGAACACGAACACCAGGAAGCCCAGGATCGGCAGGCCCAGGCGGATGAACCGGTCCTTCAAGTAGCCGCCCGCGCCCTTCCGATCGAAGACATAGGGCATGAAGTAGCCCGCGATGAGGAAGAACAGGCTCATCCGGAAGCTGCGGTTGACGATGAAGAATGCGTCCAGCAAAGGCTGCTGGCGGGCATCGGTGACGTACCACCAGTTGCCCGGTGCGTAGGCGAAGCCCGCGTGCTGCAGCACGATCAGCACGGTCAGCGCGACGCGCAGGTTGTCCATGAAATGCAACCGCCGGCCCGGCGCCGTCGGCACGTGGGGAGTGGCGACCTTCATGATCGCCTCGGCCCGGGCGCCGGCCGGAGCCCTAGCCAATGCCGTGTCAGACGCCCCGGTGCTGTCTGCCATCGTCCAGGCCGAAGGGCAGCTGCGGCAGACCTCGCTCCCGGCGCGGCGTCTTGCCGAAGAAGTCGCGATAGCATTTGGAGAAATGGGAGGCCGAGACGAAACCGCAGGCGAGCGCCACGTCGATCACCGACATGTTGGTCTGCAGCAGCAGCAGCCGCGCCCGGTTGAGGCGCAGCTCGACGTAGTAGCGGGCCGGCGACCGGTTGAGATATTTGCGGAACACGCGTTCGAGCTGGCGCGTCGAAAGCCCGGCGGCGGCGGCAAGCTGGCCGCGTTCCAGAGGCTCCTCCAGATTGGCCTCCATCTGGCGGATGACCCGGATGAGCTTCGGATGACGCACGCCAAGACGCGCCGGCAGGGCCATGCGCTGATGATCGTGCCGGTCGCGGATGCGCTCATGCATGAACTGCTCGGAAACGGCGGTGGCCAGTTCATGGCCGTGCTGGAGAGCGATCATGTTCAGCATCATGTCGAGGGCCGCGGTGCCGCCCGAGCAGGTGAAGCGGTTGCGGTCGACCTCGAACAGCTCCGAGGTCACCTGGATGTCGGGAAAATCCTCGGCGAAGCCGGCGATGTTCTCCCAATGGATGGTGCAGCGATAGCCGTCGAGCAGCCCGGCGCGGGCAAGAATGTGGCTGCCCGTGCAAAGCGCACCAATATCCGCCCCTTGCCGATCGAGCCGGCGCAAGCCCGCGAAAAGCGCGCGATCCTGGAACAGATGGCCCTCGATGCCGCTGCAAAGGATGACGGTGCCGAAGCCGACGCTCTGGTCGATGTCGCCATTGGGCGTGAGCGTGATGCCGTTGCTGGCGGCTACGGGCTTGCCGTCGGTGGAGAACAGGCGCCAGGCATAAAGGTCGCGGCCGGCCGCCCGATTGGCCAGGCGCAACGGCTCGACCGCCGAGGTGAAAGCGATCATGGAAAAATTTGGCACCAGGATAAAGCCGATGCGCTGAGGCAGTTCCGATGAGGCGGCGCCGAACATTCCTATCGCCGCTCGGGGGTCGCCTGGCCGCCCCGCGGCCGGCCTTTGCCCGCTGCGCCACCGCCGTCCGTGGTCACGCAGGCCACGGCCAGAACCGGCGCCATGCCCAGCGGCGTGCGACCTATCATCGCATCCTTCTCCCGGGAGTCCCGGCGGCCGCCCCCGCGGGCGACCGCATCCAACCGGAAATTAGCAGGAACATGTCGCAAAATCGATAGTGGGCGGCGTGCCGCGCCGCGCCCGTTGGTGCATGCCGTGTTGCCTGGCCCGGGCAGAGCCGTAGGCAGCAGGTCTGGCGCTTGATCGACGGCCAGCGCGCTGCCATTCTCGCGCGCTGTTGAGGAGAGCTGGATGAAGCCGCGCTATTCCATTTTCAGCCTGGCGCGCAACGCCAAGAGCTACCACGAGAATTGGACCGAAGCCTGGCGCAGCCCGGAGCCGAAGCCAGCCTACGACGTGGTCATCGTGGGCGGCGGCGGCCATGGGCTTGCCACCGCCTATTACCTCGCCAAGGAACACGGCATCACCAACGTCGCCGTGATCGAGAAGGGCTGGATCGGCGGCGGCAACACGGGTCGCAATACCACGGTGGTACGCTCCAACTATCTGTGGGACGAAAGTGCCCATCTCTACGAGCATTCCCTCAAGCTGTGGGAAGGCCTGTCCCAGGACCTGAATTTCAACGTCATGTTCAGCCAGCGCGGGCTCCTGAGCCTCGCCCACAATCAGCACGAATTGCGCGAACTCCACCGGCGCGTCAACGCCATCCGGCTCAACGGCATCGATTCCGAGATTCTGACCGTGGAGCAGATCAAGGCTTTCTGCCCGATCCTCGACTGCCGGCCCGATGCGCGCCATCCGGTTCTGGGCGCATCCCTCCAGCGCCGGGGCGGCGTCGCCCGCCATGACGCCGTGGCCTGGGGCTTCGCGCGGGCGGCCGACGAGCGCGGCGTGGACATCATCCAGAACTGCGAAGTCACCGGATTGCGCATCGAGCAAGGCCGGATGCTGGGCGTCGAGACGACCAAAGGCTTCATCGCCGCCCGCAAGGTCGGATGCGTCGTCGCCGGGCATGCGAGCGTGCTGGCCAAGATGGCCGGCCTGCGCCTGCCCATCGAGAGCCACCCGCTCCAGGCCCTGGTCAGCGAGCCGATCAAGCCGGTGCTCCACACGGTGGTGATGTCGAGCGCGGTCCATGTCTATGTCAGCCAGTCCGACAAGGGCGAGCTGGTGATGGGGGCCGGCATCGACAGCTACAATTCCTACGCCCAGCGCGGCAGCCCGCCGATCGTCGAAAATCTCCTGAATGCCCTGATCGAGCTGTTCCCGGTGTTCAGCCGCCTGCGCGTGCTTCGCACCTGGGGCGGCATCGTCGATGTCTGCCCCGACGCGAGCCCGATCGTCAGCCGCACGCCGGTGGAAGGCCTCTACTTCAACTGCGGCTGGGGCACTGGCGGCTTCAAGGCGACGCCGGGCTCCGGCTGGGTCTTTGCCCACACCATTGCGCAAGACAGGCCCCACAAGCTCAATGAACCCTTCGCCCTCGAGCGCTTCGTCTCCGGCTATCTGATCGACGAACACGGCGCCGCCGGCGTCGCTCACTGAAGGACGGGATCCGATGTTCCTGATCGCCCCATGTTTCTGATCGAGTGCCCCTTCTGCGGACCCCGTGCCGAGATCGAGTTCGCCTGCGGCGGCGAGGGCCATATCGCCCGGCCCCAGAACCAGGAAGGCTTGAGCGATGCCGCCTGGGCCGACTACCTGTTCATGCGCAAGAATCCAAAGGGCACCCAGTACGAGCGCTGGAACCACGTCCGGGGCTGCCGGCGCTGGTTCAACGTGGCGCGCGACACGGTGACCCACCGCATCCTGAAGATCTACAAAATGGGCGAGCCCCAGCCGTGAGCAAGCAATCCTTCCGCCTGCTCGAGGGCGGGCGCATCGACCGCGCCAAGACCGTCGGCTTCACCTTCGACGGCAAGCGCTACGAAGGGCATCCGGGCGACACCCTGGCCTCTGCCCTGCTCGCCAACGGGGTGCATCTGGTCGGGCGCAGCTTCAAGTATCACCGGCCCCGCGGCATCGTAACCGCCGGCTCGGAGGAGCCCAACGCGCTGGTCCAGCTCGGCGAGGGACCTCGCAGCGAGCCCAATATCCGGGCGACCCAGGCCGAGCTCTTCGAAGGCCTGGTGGCCGAAAGCCAGAACCGCTGGCCCTCCCTCGGTTTCGACATCGGCGGGGTCAACAACCTGCTGTCGCGCTATTTTCCCGCCGGCTTCTACTACAAGACCTTCATGTGGCCGCCGAGTTTCTGGATGAAGTACGAGTACTTCATCCGGCGCGCCGCCGGGCTGGGCAAGGCGCCGACGGGTCCCGACCCCGATCGGTATTCCAAGACCTTTGCCCATTGCGACGTGCTGGTGATCGGTGCCGGACCGGCGGGCCTCTCCGCCGCGCTTGCCGCGGGCCGGCGCGGAGCGCGGGTGATCCTGGCCGACGAGCAGGCCGAGCTGGGCGGGAGCCTGCTCGCCAGCGCCGATCAGATCGAGGGACGCCCGGCAGCCGCGTGGCTCGCCGACGCCCTGGCCGAGCTTGGCCGCATGAGCGAAGTCCGGCTACTGCCTCGCACGACCGCCTTCGGCTATTACGATCACAACTATCTGACCCTGGTCGAGCGGGTGAGCGACCATCTGGCCTCCCCGCCCGCCCAGCTTCCGCGCCAGCGCCTCTGGCGGGTGCGTGCCAGGCAGGTGGTGCTGGCGACCGGCGCCATCGAGCGGCCGCTCGTCTTCGCCGATAACGACCGTCCGGGCATCATGATGGCCTCCGCGGTCGCCACATATCTCCGGCGCTACGCCGTGTTGCCGGGCAATCGCGCCGTGCTGCTCACCAACAATGACGGCGGCTATGAAGCCGCCCTCGATCTCGCCCAGGCCGGCGGGACGGTCGCCGCCATCGTCGACCTCAGGGCCGAGCCAGGCGCGCTGCCCGTCGAGGCGGCCAAGCGCCGCGGCATCGAGGTTCTGGCGGGCCACGCCATCACCGGCACCACGGGCAAGTTCCGCGTCGACGGCGTGTCGGTCATGCCGCTTTCGGGCGATGGCGTCACCGGTTCGGCGCGCACCCTTTCCTGCGATCTCGTGCTCCATTCCGGCGGTTGGACGCCCAGCGTCCATCTGTTCAGCCAGTCGCGAGGCAAGCTTCGCTGGGAAGAGTCCATCGGTGCCTTCGTGCCGGACGTATCCCATGAGGCCGAGCGCTCGGCCGGCGCCTGCCGCGGCAGCTTCGGGCTCGCCGATTGCCTCGCCGAGGGCCACGCCGCCGGCGCCGCCGCGGCGGGTGATGCCGGCGCCACGGGCGAAGCGGGTCAGGCCGCCACGGCCATTGCCGGTGCCGTCGAGCCGGGCCGGCTGGCGCCCATCGTGCCCACGACGGTCCCTGTGGGCCATGACGGCAAGCATTTCGTCGATTTCCAGAACGACGTCACCGCGGCCGACGTAAAGCTCGCCAACCGGGAAGGCTACCGCTCGGTCGAGCATCTGAAGCGCTACACGACCATGGGC
>Ga0265313_10001501_pt1 | contig 21753 bp, 11 predicted proteins | sample 4123metaG_FD_203122 | JGI IMG/M metagenome (GOLD analysis project Ga0265313, IMG submission 203122) | Rhizosphere microbial communities from Carex aquatilis grown in University of Washington, Seatle, WA, United States - 4-1-23 metaG | ecosystem: Host-associated > Plants > Roots > Rhizosphere >...
TTTTGGAATATCGTCCGGCTCAATGCCTGCACCGGGATTGTTGATGCTGAATAAAACACTTCCAGGCAGATTGCGTGCACCAATTTTGATGGTGCTGCCCTCTGGTGAATATTTGATTGCGTTTTCGAGCAGGTTCGTGAAAACACGACGAATAGCAGTATGATCCGCCCAGACCTTCTTGAGATTGGAGGGAATTTCCAATTGTACAGTCAGATCATGATCTTTAACGATTGTCGACATATGATCGAGGCATGACTCGATGGTCAGGCCAAGGTTGATGGTGTCGAAAAAGTGAGGCTGCGCGTTTGCCTCATATCGATAAACATCTAGTAGTTGCTGGATCATTTTGAGAAGATTGCCATTGTTCTGCCGAAGCTTTGTTACCAGCATGACCAAAGAATCATCCAGCTTGCCGGCAGCTGAATTCAACAAAAGTTCAATTGCTCTGTCGGTAGCGATTACCGGTGTCTGCAGATCGTGCGTGAGAGTGGCCACAAAATCTTCCCGATAGCGAGCATGCTCGACCCGCTCTGATACGTCGACTGCAATGAGAACCGCACCGATAATGCGCTGATCATCGCTTTCGACCGGCCATATAGCGAGGTCAAAGTACCCTTGACCTTCGTTTTCGTCGGAAGTTCCATTCTTGCCGACTGAATTTCCATTAGTGTTTTCTTCAGAACCATTTGAGTCGTTCGAATTCTTTGCTGTGAAGGCGAACTCCCGGGCAAAAAACTGTTTTCCACCCTCCAGAGCATCTTTAAATGGTTGAGAGGGCAGCCATGGAAATACTTCAAAGATATTTTTGTTGAGAAGGCTGACCGAGTCCGAATTTGCCAGTGCCGCTATCGTGGTGTTTACTTCATGAATAAGGAAGTCGTTGCCTATATGAACGATGCCGACAGGGGCATGCTCCAAAATCATCTGGGTAATTCGGTGTTCTTCTTTGACCTTAAAGGTCTCTGCTTCATGCTGTCTCCTCGTCTCGAGCAGCATCGCTTCGTGTTCACGTTTTTCGTGAGCCAGAATGATCTCCGCCTGGCGCTTTACTTCCTCGCGCATCAAATAGAGGTTGACGAAGACCGATACCTTCGACTTCAAAACATCTTTTGAGTACGGCTTGATGATGTAGTCGACCGCGCCCAGAGAATATCCTTTAAACGCTTCCGCTTCTTCACGATACATGGCGGTAATGAAGATGATGGGAATATGCTTGGTCTTTTCTCTTAATCGAATCAGTCTTGCGGTTTCAAATCCGTCTATGTCCGGCATCTGCACATCGAGAAGCACCAGTGCATAATCGTCGGCGAGAAGACACTTGAGAGCCTCTGCACCGGATTTTGCCGCCACCAATTCCAGGCGCGTGTCGCCGAGTGCCGCTGTCAAAGCGGACAAGTTCAATTGATTGTCATCGACAAGCAATATTTTAACTCGGTCCGTTTTCACCTTCCTGGCTCCTTCTGCTTCGATAATCGCGTTCGTTCGAACGCATTCTTGTTCTAATTACCCAACTGTCGACCAGGCTCTTGAGCCGCTCTAGTGTAGCCGGTTTGCTCAAATAGTCATCCATGCCTGCTTGCAAGCACCGCTCTCGATCGCCTTCCATCGCTTGTGCGGTAAGACCGATGATGGGCGTGTGCCTGCCGATGTCTGTTTCATTTCGCCTGATCAAGTTGGTTGCTTCAAAGCCGTCCATTTCCGGCATCTGGCAATCCATCAATATTAGCGAATACGGCGTTTTCAACGCCGCTTCGACGGCTTCTCGACCGTTGCTGACCACGTGCCCTACATAGCCGAGTTGTTTTAATTGTAAGACGGTGACGAGTTGACTGGTTTTGTTGTCGTCGGCGACCAAAATCAGTTTTACCGTGTCCGGTGCTTTGGCTTGATCATCGGTGGTCAGCCCTGGTAATGATTTGAGATTTTGTTGGGAGCTTGACGCCTGGTTTTTACCATTGTCGGTTTTGATGATCACATCGGATTGATCGCCGGTGGAAAGGGGAGAGCGATCCAGGGTGACGGTAAAAGTGAATGTTGAGCCTTTGCCCATAGTGCTGTCGACATCGATCGTGCCGTGCATCATATCGACAAGACGTTTCGAGATCGACAGCCCCAGCCCTGTGCCGCCATATCGGCGTGTGGTGGCGCCATCAACCTGAGTGAAGGGGCGGAAGAGCAGCCGTTTGTCTCTTTCCGATAATCCTATTCCTGTATCGATCACGAAAATGCCGATCGTAACTGTGTCTGCGTCGTGCCGCAATTGACTTACTTTTACTGAGATTCCACCTCTGGAAGTGAATTTGATGGCATTGGAAAGAAGATTAATCAAGACCTGGCGAATACGTATTGAATCACCGCGCAAAATATTGGGGATTTTGCTGTCGATTTCAGTCTTTAAGTAGATGCCTTTGTCCGACGCCGCATTGTGGAGCAATTCAATTGTTCCTTCGACAATTGTATTCAACTCAAAGTCATGAATGTCGAGATTGAGCTTACCGGCTTCGATTTTGGAAAAATCCAAAATGTCGTTGATAATAGTAAGAAGCGCCAGACCGGAGTCTCTTATCAAAGTAGCAAGATCTTGCTGCTCGGCGTCGAGTTTTGTTCTGAGGAGCAATTCTGCCAGACCAATCACTCCACTCATCGGGGTGCGGATCTCGTGGCTCATATTGGCGAGAAATTCACCCTTCAAGCGGTTGGCTTGCATCAATTCCTGACTCTGCCGCTCCAAGATTCGTGACTTGCGGTAAAGCTCGACGAAGACAGATACTTTCGAACGCAATATCTCTGGTGATATTGGCTTGAGCATATAATCCACGGCGCCGTATGAATAGCCGATTTGAGCTTGGGTCGGTGCAGATTCAGTGCCGGTGAGAAAAATAATTGGAGTGTTGCGAGAGCGGTCGCGCTGTTGAATCAGCTTAGCGGTTTCGAATCCGTCCACATCGGGCATTTGCACATCCAGCAAGATCAGGGAAAATTCCTGCATAAGGATACAGCGCAACGCTTCTCTGCCTGAATGTGCTTTAGTAAAACGAATGCCCGGCCCCTGCAGCATGGCTTCAAGGGCGATCAAATTTTCTTCCTTGTCGTCAACTAAGAGTATGTGAGTTGAAGCATCTATTTCCATAGTGCGAACCTTATTTGTCGGTCAAACAGGGGCGTGACGATCACACCCCTGTTTGAAGATTCCCTATCTGTACAGCCAGACTCTGAGCAATGACAGCAATCTGTCCGTATCGACCGGCTTCGCTATGTAGTCGGATGCACCGGCATCCAGGCATTTTTCACGGTCTCCTTTCATCGCCTTTGCTGTCAATGCGATGATCGGCAATGTCTTGAACTTGGGCATTTCGCGAATTGCCTCTGTCGTCTCGTAACCATCCATACCTGGGAGCATGATGTCCATGAGTACTACTGAAATGTCAGGCGTATTCTCGAGAATGTCCAGTGCTTCTCTGCCGCTTTCAGCATAGAGCACGTTCATTTCTTGCCGTTCAAGAATGCTTGTCAGTGCAAATATGTTCCGCACATCGTCGTCGACGATGAGTACTTTACGCCCACGCAGAACAGGATCCGTTTGATGCACCTCCTCCAGCATTTTGCGCTTGTACTCCGGCAAATTGGCTTCAACACGGTGCAGGAAAAGTGAGGTTTCATCCAGCAGTCTCTCGGGCGACTGCACTTCTTTGACTACAACCGTGTTGCTGATCTTTCTGATTTCCATCTCCTGTTTCGCGCTGAGATCTTGCTCTGTATAAATCACCATTGGCAGGTCAGGCAATTGAATTTCTTTTTGCACCCTGCGAATGAATTCAATTCCTGGCATGTCCGGCAACTCGAGACCAAGTACGGCACAGCTGAAGGCGTTGTCTTGCAGCTTGTTGATTGCCTCTTCGCCAGTGTCGGCCGTGACAATCTCAACATCGTCACCCTGGATCAACTCAACCAGCGCATCTCTGTGCTCTCGATTGCCGTCCACGATCAGCAGTTTTTTGCGCTCGCGGTCGATGAAACCTTTTATGTTTTGGAGAGCATCAACAAGGCTGTCTTTGCTGACCGGTTTTTCCAGATACCCGATCGCGCCTTGTCTCAGTCCGCGCCAGCGCTGTGAATCAACGGAGATCACGTGCACTGGAATATGTCTGGTGTTGGGATCGTGTTTGATGCGATCCAATACGGTCCAGCCGTCCATGTCCGGCAGGTTTAGATCGAGTGTTATCGCTTCAGGTTTGTATTTCCTCGCTAGAGCCAGAGCACTTTCGCCGTCACAGGCGACAATTCCCTTAAACTCCTTCTCGTGAACGAGATCGACCATGAGGCTGGCGAAATTGGGATCGTCTTCAACGATGAGAACAGTCCTGTCCCCTTCTTCTATACGATCACGGTCATCATTTACTGTCAGCTCATGGCGAGGCATCGCTTGCGTCAGGGCTTCAAAAAGCACTTCCGGATCGCGATCTTTGGTGGCGCTTCCACCTTGTGTTTTCGCCGAATAGACTTTTGCTGCTTGCGGCAGGTAAGTCTTTGGAATGTAGAGCGTAAAGGTGCTGCCTTCATCCGGCGTACTGGCAACGCGAATTTCGCCGCCCAGCAATGTGGCGATCTCGCGGCTGATGGCAAGCCCCAGTCCGGTACCGCCGAACCTCCGGCTGGTGGTGCCATCGGCCTGGTGGAAGGCTTCGAAGATAATGCCTTGCTTGTCAGTCGGGATACCGATGCCGGTGTCGGAGACTGTGAAGGCGATTACCGAGTCGGCCATATTCAGTACATCTATGTCCGACGACCATCCTGATTCGGCTGTGCCAATCTTGAGAGACACAGTACCTTTTTCCGTAAACTTGATGGCGTTGGATAGCAGGTTCTTCAATACCTGGTGCAGGCGCTTCCAGTCGGTATAAACCAATTTTGGCGCATTTTCGTCGATAAGTACGGTGAATTCCAGTTTTTTGTCGTCTGCGATCTGGCGGAATCCTCTGTCCATGTCGTTGCGAATGTCGGAAACAAAGATGTCGGACAGCTCGACCGTCATCGTGCCGGATTCAATCTTGGACAGATCGAGAATGTCGCTGATTAAGCCTAACAAGTCTGTTCCTGATGAATAAATTGTGTTGGCGAAATCAATCTGTTTGTCCGTCAAGTTGCCTTCTACGTTTTCAGAAAGCAGCTTAGAGAGAATCAAAAGTGAATTGAGCGGTGTGCGCAATTCGTGCGACATGTTGGCGAGGAACTCAGACTTGTACTTGGAGGTGAGAGCAAGCTGTTTTGCTTTCTCTTCCAGCGACAGTCGAGCTTGCTCGATTTCTCTGTTCTTGCGTTCCACCTCTTTGTTTTGCATTTGCAGCAGTCGAGCTTTTTCTTGCAGCTCTTCGTTTGTTTGTTGCAACTCTTCTTGTTGCTCGGTGAGCAAGTTTTCGGATTCCTTGAGGTTCTTCGCTTGTTGCTCAAGGCGTTGGTTGGTCTCTGTCAGTTCTTGTTGTTGGGCTTGCAGTTCTTGTGCAAGTGACTGAGACTGAGCCAGGAGGTTTTCTGTTCTGGAGTTGGCTTCGATTGTGTTGAGCACGATACCGATGGATTCTGTGAGCTGATCCAAGAACGCCAAGTGGATGTCACTGAAGCGTTGGAAAGAGGCCAGCTCGATTACGGCTCTAACTTCTCCTTCAAACAGTACCGGCAGAACAACGATATTGAGCGGCGTTCCTTCACCCAGTCCTGAGTTGATTCGTACGTAGTCGTTGGGCGCATCGTGCACCAGAATTCTCTGCTTTTCGATGGCGCACTGACCGACCAGTCCCTCGCGCATTCTAAATCGATCGGAGAGCATCTTTCTTTCTCTGTATGCATAACTGCCGATCAATTTCAGTACTTGCTCGTCATCTTCCTCATCTAGTTCGTTGAGGTAGAAAACGCCATGTTGGGCGGAAACTAGTGGTGCCAGTTCGGACAAGATCAAGTTGGAAACAGTGAGCAAGTCTCTTTGACCTTGCAGCATTCGAGTGAATTTTGCCAGGTTAGTTTTGAGCCAGTCTTGCTCGGTGTTTTTCTGGGTCGTGTCCTTGAGGTTCCAGATCATTTCGTTGATATTGTCTTTGAGCGCCGCTACTTCGCCTTGCGCTTCTACAGTAATAGATCGCGTCAAGTCGCCCTTGGTCACGGCGGTTGCTACTTCTGCGATTGCCCGTACCTGACCGGTCAAGTTGGCAGCCAGCTGGTTAACGTTGTCTGTCAGATCCCTCCAGGTTCCGGCGGCACCAGGCACCCTTGCCTGACCACCGAGTTTTCCTTCTACTCCTACTTCCCGGGCAACTGTGGTTACCTGGTCGGCGAATGTAGCCAGTGTGTCGATCATCTCGTTGATTGTGTCTGACAGTGCGGCGATTTCGCCTTTGGCTTGCAATGCCAGTTTGCGTTTCAAGTTGCCGACGGCGACCGCGGTTACAACACCGGCGATACCCCGTACCTGCTCTGTAAGGTTGCCTGCCATGAAGTTTACGTTGTCGGTGAGGTCCTTCCAGATGCCGCCGACCCCTTGCACGTCGGCTTGTCCTCCCAACTTTCCTTCCGTACCTACTTCCCGGGCTACCCGTGTTACTTCTGCCGCGAAGGATGAGAGCTGGTCAACCATTGTGTTGATTGTGTTTTTCAGCTCTAAGATTTCGCCTTTAACGTCTACCGTAATCTTCTTGGACAAGTCGCCTTTTGCCACAGAGGTTGTAACGTCGGCGATGTTTCTTACCTGACCTGTGAGGTTGGACGCCATGAAGTTGACGTTGTCGGTCAAGTCTTTCCAGGTTCCGGACACGCCTTTTACATCGGCTTGTCCACCGAGTTTTCCTTCCGTACCTACTTCTCTTGCCACCCGTGTTACTTCAGATGCGAATGATGAGAGCTGGTCAACCATTGTGTTGATTGTGTTTTTCAGCTCTAAGATTTCGCCTTTAACGTCTACGGTGATCTTCTTGGACAAGTCGCCGTTTGCAACCGCGGTTGTAACGTCGGCGATGTTTCTTACCTGTGATGTAAGGTTGGACGCCATGTAGTTTACCGAGTCGGTCAAATCTTTCCAGGTTCCGGATACACCTTTAACGTCCGCCTGACCACCCAGTTTTCCTTCCGTACCTACTTCTCTTGCCACCCGTGTAACTTCAGCCCCGAATGACGAGAGCTGGTCCACCATGGTGTTGATTGTGTCTTTCAGTTCAAGGATTTCTCCTTTAACGTCTACAGTAATCTTCTTGGACAAGTCGCCGTTTGCAACGGCGGTTGTAACGTCGGCGATGTTTCTTACCTGAGATGTGAGGTTTGACGCCATGTAATTTACAGAGTCGGTCAAATCCTTCCAGGTACCGGACACGCCTCGTACAGCCGCCTGACCGCCGAGTTTTCCTTCCGTACCTACTTCTCTTGCCACCCGTGTTACTTCTGCCGCGAAGGATGAGAGCTGGTCCACCATTGTGTTGATTGTGTCTTTCAACTCTAAGATTTCGCCTCGCACTGGCACCGTAATCTTCTTAGATAGATCGCCGTTGGCAACGGCGGTCGTCACTTCTGCGATGTTACGCACCTGGGCTGTCAGGTTGCCTGCCATCGAATTTACGTTATCGGTAAGACCCTTCCATGTTCCCGATACACCTTTTACTTCCGCCTGACCGCCGAGCTTTCCTTCCGTTCCTACTTCTCTTGCCACCCGTGTTACTTCGGATGCGAATGAGGAGAGTTGGTCAACCATTGTATTGATTGTGTTTTTCAGTTCTAAGATTTCGCCTTTAACGTCTACAGTGATCTTCTTAGAGAGGTCGCCGTTTGCAACGGCGGTCGTAACGTCGGCGATGTTTCTTACCTGAGATGTGAGGTTGGACGCCATGTAGTTTACGGAGTCGGTCAAATCTTTCCAGGTTCCGGACACGCCTTTTACGTCCGCCTGACCACCGAGTTTTCCTTCCGTACCTACTTCCCTTGCCACCCGCGTAACTTCAGCCCCGAATGATGAAAGCTGGTCCACCATGGTGTTGATTGTGTCTTTCAGTTCTAAGATTTCGCCTTTAACGTCTACAGTGATCTTTCTAGAAAGGTCACCGTTTGCCACCGCGGTTGTAACGTCGGCGATGTTTCTTACCTGAGATGTGAGGTTGGACGCCATGTAGTTTACGGAGTCGGTCAAATCCTTCCAGGTTCCGGACACACCTTTTACATCCGCCTGACCACCGAGTTTTCCTTCCGTTCCCACTTCACGGGCTACCCGTGTTACTTCTGCCGCGAAGGATGAGAGCTGGTCCACCATGGTGTTGATGGTGTCTTTCAGCTCCAAGATTTCGCCTTTAACGTCTACAGTAATCTTCTTGGACAGGTCGCCGTTTGCAACGGCGGTCGTCACGTTGGCGATGTTTCTTACCTGCGCTGTCAGGTTGCCTGCCATGTAATTTACGGAGTCGGTCAAATCCTTCCATGTGCCGGCGACGCCTTTTACTTTCGCCTGACCGCCCAGTTTTCCTTCCGTACCTACTTCTCTTGCAACCCGTGTTACTTCCGATGCGAATGATGACAGCTGGTCCACCATGGTGTTGATTGTGACCTTCAACTCCAAGATTTCGCCTTTAACGTCTACTGTGATCTTTTTAGAGAGGTCGCCGTTTGCAACGGCGGTCGTTACGTTGGCGATGTTCCGCACCTGAGCTGTCAGGTTGCCTGCCATCGAATTTACGTTATCCGTCAAATCTTTCCATGTACCAGAGACGCCTTTTACTATCGCCTGACCGCCGAGCTTACCTTCCGTTCCTACTTCCCGGGCGACCCGTGTTACTTCCGATGCGAAGGAGGAGAGCTGGTCCACCATGGTGTTGATTGTGTTTTTCAGTTCTAAGATTTCGCCTTTAACGTCTACAGTAATCTTCTTAGAGAGGTCGCCGTTGGCAACGGCAGTTGTTACTTCCGCGATGTTCCGCACCTGGGCTGTCAGGTTGCTTGCCATCGAGTTTACGGAGTCGGTCAAGTCTTTCCAGGTGCCGCTTACGCCTTTGACCTGCGCCTGACCGCCCAGTTTACCTTCGGTTCCTACTTCCCTTGCCACCCGTGTAACTTCTGATGCGAATGAGGAGAGCTGATCGACCATTGTGTTGATCGTTTTTGCTGTTCGTAAGAACTCACCTTTCAGTGGAGCCCCGTCTATTTCGAGTGCCATGGTTTGGCTGAGGTCGCCTTTTGCAACCGCGCCGATAACCCGGGCAACTTCTGTCGTCGGGCGGACCATGTCGGAGACCAGCAGGTTGACTGAGTCCATGCAATCAGCCCAGCCGCCTGAGACATCACCGAGCGAGGCACGGTGTCCGATTTTTCCTTCTTTACCTACAACGGTTGATACGCGCTGTAACTCGCGCACCATGCGCTCGTTCAACTCAGCGGCGTCATTGAATGCCACTGCCAGCTCACCGGAAATGCCGGTCTGGTCGAGAGGCAGGCGGACGGAAAAATCGCCGCGAGCCAGCATGCGCATTGCTTTCAGCAATTGCTTAGCGTCGATACTCTCGTCGGCCAGGGTCGCGGTATTGGTCTTTTTGCCACCGTTGGTTTCTGTGGAAGCACGAGATTTAGTTATTGGCATGGGTGATATTCCAATGTGTATTTGTGGGCGAAACTGATCGAAAACAGAGCACAGAGAGAAATTTGACAAGCAGAAACAGCGCGGGATTTCTCCCGCGAGATACAAGGACTAGTTTTTACTTTCCACTTTTTGCATCGTATCGCGCTAACTCCTTAAGGGCATCGCGCAGGGTCGGTATAACGATGGTGATGAGACGGGTCACGCGGTACAAAGTTCCCACGAATTTATTGGGTTTCCAGAGTTTAATGTAGGAATTTTGCAAATTGAGGCACTGATTAAATTGCATATTTAATCTTGCCAGCGAGCTGCTGGAAACCCGTGCCTGCAGACGTTCGGTTTGATACCAAACAGATTTTATCTGGGGAACGCCACCCAGGCGCTCATTCCAGTTGGCAGGCTGGCACGCTTTCGGACAGAATTTGTTTCAATACAGACTGGGTGAGCTTTTCCCGGCGGTCTGTCTTTCTGTCTCTGGCGAAACATTGATAGACAACGCCTCACGCACTTTCCTGTTCATAGAAATCGACTTGGCCAGCAGATCCATAAACTTGGCTCCCCCAGCGGCGTTCATGTGGGCAGTGTCTTGAAAGTCCGAGTCCTGGAAAACCCACTGTGTGTTTAAGTCGACCAGAGAAAGGTCGCCTCTTTGCGCTCGTATGTTCACTTCATTTAAATACTTCTCGTACATGCCTTTAGGCATCAGAGACATGTTCTTATCCGTGAGCGGCATGTTGGCCACGACAACTTTTATGTGATTTGCCTTTGCATCGGCAAGCAACTTATCGAAAAAAGCCATTTGATTGGAGAACAGTTTTTCATTGGCCGAGGCAAAGCGTTTTTTATATTCGCGCGTATTGTCCTTCCAGGGCAGCACCCTATGTGGTGGCATGATGAAATTGCCTTCGGTGACCGTTGCATTGCCTAAAATGTCTCCGTCGCCTTTTTCTTGCGACTTAGTGGCATCGAATTTCGAGTTGACCGGAATATTTACAAGTGCCGTTGCGCCAGCCTCTTTTATAGGCCTGGCGAAATAAGCTTGCAGTTCCAACCTTTTGTCCGAAAGGTAATTGATCTTGTTGTAAAACTCTTCTGCAGTTGCTTGAGGTGAGACTGTCAAAAGGTCTTTCACATCGTTTGTTTTGTCAAAGTGACGGAAAAATTGATATGTCGGAGTGGAGGTAGCCGAATCGACTCCGCTGTCAATGAAATCTCTCAGACTCAGCCCAAGCACTATCACTTTCGGTGCCCGATTTCCAGTGAAAAGGGAATGAGCCGTCAGATATTGATCCGAGATAATGGCTCCAGGAAGCGCAAAATTGAAGCAGGAAATTTTTCGAGTGGCGCCTGCCTCTTTCAATCGCTGCTCTAAAAACTCTGAATGCGGATGTTTGACCGCATCGATATTTCGATTGAGAAAATCAGCGTCGACCATTGACGCAGGTATCATCAAGAGTGAAGAACCCATCAATACCACATCTGGTGCGGTTGGTTCGGCGAGATAGGATTTGGTGCGCCACCATTCCCAGGATAAACGAACGGGCAATTCAGTTGGTTTTACCTGCAGGTTCGGTTTTATCGCCGCAAGCGCTAAGTTGATAAATGCAAAAAGTACCAGCGCGCAGACAATCGGGCGTCCGGGAATTGAGGACAGCCTGGATTTCTTTGCTGGGCTTGGCTCAGGCATTTTCTCGCTTTTGCAAACTGGGAGCGGTTTTACGCCTCCCGGCTCATAATTGTAAAGGTGAATCGGCGTCCGGCAGCTGACATTAACCATTAGTTAGGTGGAAAGGCTGGAAAGCCCGTTATTTAGGGCTTTGCGAGGTTGAGTCCCGGTAATAATTAGCTGCCCTTAACATAGCCAACCAAAAGTTGCGGCTAGCTGGCGCCTGTCGCAGTCTCCATATTTTCTCCATATTCTCCATCCTATATACATGTTCTTTAAATAGGATGTGCACATGGCGAAGCAGCCCCCGCACTTTGTGCCTTACGCCTTTCCTTCCTTTGAGGATCGAGTTGATGCATAAGAAATTTGAATTTGGTTGGAATGCCCGAAGAAGCTCCGGGTTAGGGCGCCGCGTTTCGGCGCTTTTGGCAATTACAGCGCTTTTACTGGGACAAAAATGCTTTTCGGCGACCGAATCGGATACTTTTCGCACCTGGCAGAATACGGCTAAGACAACACAGTTGGGTCAACAGCTTCTTTCCATGCTGAATGCCGTCACAAGAGCAATACATACAAATCCCAGCGACAAATGGTCACTTTTCCGCCGGGCGTACCTATACGGAACGATTGGATGCACCGAGTCGGCAATTCAGGATTTGACCAGAGTGATTGCAATCGATCCAAATTTCGCCGCCGCCTACACCGAGCGTGCGAATTGTTATATGGATCAAAAGGACTATGAGCGCGCTCTTTTCGATCTTAATCGCTCAATCGTTTTGGACCCGCGTTCGGGTGACGCGTTGTACACGCGTGGCCGTTTGATGCTTTTGATGAATAAACCAAGTCTGGCCCTCAACGATTTGCGTCGCAGTCAAAGCGGCGACTCTCGGTTTGCGCCGACTTTGCCGGGTGAGTTGCCCGCCAATCACTATGATGCCAGCGACTATTATCTCGGTGTTGCATACGAAGCGATGGATAAGAAGGACGAAGCGATAAGACATTATCAAGCGTCGTTGCGGACTCCGCGATTGGGGACTGTGGGATTCATCCACCGATACGCCGACCAGCCGCTGGACGCAAAGTATCGGCTCGGTGTGCTGGAAAACGGGTATTGAACTGAGCCTCTTTTGCTTAGGCTTTTAAGTCATAATAGGCAAGTTGAGCCGAAGCAAAAGGGAGTGGAAGCCGAGCCAATCTATGCCCCATAGGAAACTCACATTTCTGGCACTATATATGATGCTGATCTCTAGCGTGCCTGCATATGGGCACTATGAGACTGACAGTGAGAAAACTGATCACAAGCTGCACCACCATCGTGCATCAAAGATAAGACCAACAAAGACGACAAGCAATTCAGATCCGTGGAAGTTGTTGGAATTGGCATTGACTCCCGCATGTGCTGCATCGACGAATGTCAATCTTTCGCGGGATGGCTATTTCCGAGTGCTCACATCAAACGGAATTCCCAATCATGCCACCGGTGCATTTCCTAATCCAGGAAATCCAAACACGATTTCAGAGCAACGCTACACTTTTCGCATGCTTCTCGATCCCAAAGAAAATGAGAAAGTGACGCCGCTCTTTATGTATCCGTTTGGCGTGGCCATCAACGGTATACCTTTTGATCCGGGCGCCAATGAATGGTATCGCGGTGATCGAAATTCCGGCTGGCAGTATGAAGCAATGGCGTTGGATGGTCGCCTCGGCATCGATCAAAACAATGCGCACGTGCAACCTGATGGTGCTTATCACTATCATGGATTGCCGACCGGGTTGATCAACAGATTATCCTCCTATGGAAGACCTGTTTTATTGGGTTATGCAGCCGACGGATTTCCAATTTATGCTCCGACCGGGTTTCCCAACAAACGTGGCGGCCGACTAAGAGCGAGCTATCGCATAAAGTCTGGACAACGGGCCGCCAATAGCAATGGTATTAGTCCTGGTGGCTCCTATGACGGCTCATTCGTGCAGGACTATGAGTATGTGAAGGGGCTTGGCGATCTTGACGAAGCCAATGGAAAACATGCCATCACTGCCGAGTATCCGCGCGGCACCTATTTGTATGTGATTACTGACTCTTATCCTTATATACCGAGAGCCTTTCGGGGAAGTCCCGATGAGAGCTTTAAACGCAGAGGTCGCACCGGAGCGCCTCCCGGGGGCGGATACGGTCATCCTGGCGGACAAGTCCGCGGATTTGGCCCGCCTCCCGGGGGTGGCTATGGTCAGGGTGGCGGCCCGCAAGGTGGGATGCCGCCGCATGGAAGAATGGGCCCACCGCCAGGAGGATTTGGCCCGCCCGGTGGAATGGGTCCACCGCCAGGAGGATTTGGCCCACCCGGTGGAATGGGTCCTCCACCCGGTGGGATGGGACCACCTCCAGGAGGAATGGGACCTCCCGGAAGTTTCAGCCCTGACGGACAGGGACCGAATGGAACGTTGCCATCAGACCCGATGCCGTATGGCAGATACTAGAGCGCATGTTTGCGGCAGCCAGTTTATGGATTAGTTCGATCACGCAGTTCTAACTCAAGGAAAAGTACATTCGTGCAACAAGCGAGCGACACAAGCTCAACCAGTTGCTAATCACTCTTTGAGGATCGCTAAGACATGCCCACAGCAAAATCCAGGTCGCTAGATTATGCAGGCGACGTTCACTGATCACGTATTTATCACTTTAGGCCCTTAAATTTGGGCTAACTGCTGATCGGCGTGGGCTCATTTAAGTCCGCATCTCTTTGAGGTTTCTACAAATGCATTTTGACATTCCTGCAACAGCACGGGCTTTGGCCAATGAGCTTAAGGACGGCAAGCCTGACGTGTTTAAAGATTCGACGAACTATGTTCGTTGCGCTACGGACGAACGTGAATTTCTGCAGATTATGCGCAAGGCTCAGGAAGATAATGCATCGGATCTAAAAGCCAACTCTTCCTTGCCTGGGTTGGAAGTTTATACGGAAATTGATGGTGTAAAAGTGGATGTCACCACACCAGGAGCAATCACCGGGAATCTCTGGAGAAACAGTCAGAGAGTAGCAAATTCCTCTTATCATGACTGTCCATCACGTTGATCCAATTTTTGTACACGTGGTTATTCCGTCGCCGGTTTTGCTTCGTATCTGTAACCGACTCCATATACTGCATGTATTAGCTCTTGCCCAGGCAGCGCCTTCGATAATTTTTTCCTGACATTCTTCACGTGGCTGTCGATGACTCTATCGAATACAAGCTGTTCTTGCTGATAGCAAAGCTCCAAAAGTTGATTGCGCGAAAAGACGCGACCGGGTTTCGATACGAAAAGTTTCAGCAATCGAAACTCAGTTGGTGTCAGATCTAAAACGATACCATTGACAGTGATTCTTCCTTGATCGTCGTCGACATGAAAAAGTTTGGTTTCGGATTCGGAAGTTGTGGTGGCTCGAGATCGGCGAAAAACCGCTTTAACGCGAGCTACGACTTCACGTGGGCTAAATGGCTTGCAGATGTAATCGTCGGCGCCAAGCTCCAGACCAAGCAATCGATCCAGTTCGTCTATTCTGGCGCTGACAATAATAATTGGCACTGCGGAAAACTTGCGAATTTCGCGGCAAATTTCCAAACCATCGCCACCGGGCAGCATTACATCCAGTAGAATCAGAGACGGTGGTTGTTTGCGCACCAATTCGACAATTTTGTCACCACGATCTTGATGTTCTACATCGAATCCGTTTTGGCGCAGATAGTCTGTGAGGATTTCAGCAATTCGCCTTTCGTCCTCGACTATCAGTATGCGCTCTTTCTTTTCTTGTGACTCAGCCACCACGTAAACCTCGCGCTGTCGGCAGAACGATTTGCATTCTTAAGCCGCCAAGTTCCGATTTGATTGCGCTGATATTGCCGGAATGCGCTTCGATGATCGTCTTGCAAATTGCCAAACCGAGACCGGAGCCACCCAACTCTCTGCTGCGAGAAGACTCTACGCGAAAGAAGCGGTCGAAAATCTTAGGCATCAATTCATCAGTTACGCCGGGAGCAGAATCGTCGAATTTGAGCACAATCGCGGTCGGAGACTTTTCCATGGAAAGTTTCAGTTTTCCGCCCTGGCTGGTATATCTGAGCGAATTTTCCAACAGGTTAATGAACACCTGGCGCATGCGGTTATTATCTGCATAGACGGTGCAAGACTCGTTTGTGATACCACTTCTGTCAATCGTAAGTCCTTTCTCTGCGTACCTCTCTTCAAATAGGTCTGCCACGTCTTGAAGTGTTGATACCACATCAATTGGAATGAAAGAATGTTTCAAGTTGCCGACATCGAATCGAGCCAGCCAGTGAAGATCGTCGACTAACTTGCTCAGTCCCATAATTTCACCATGCAACACTTGCAAGGTTTTTTGATTGACCTCTTGAACGCCATCCTGGAAGGCTTCCACTTGAGCGCGAAGAATTGCAATCGGAGTGCGCAGTTCATGCGAGGTGTCCGCCATCCATTGTTTGTGATTTTGATCTTGAGAAGTTAGTGAAACGGCCAGGCTGTTCAATTCATTACCCATCTGACCGAATTCATCCGACCGAAGATGTTCGATTCTAGTGTTTACGTCCCCGTCCGCAAGTTTCTTTGCGCCTTCAGATATGGTGCGCATACCCTGTTTTAGATCTTTAGACAGGAAATAGGCACAGGCACCAGTGACTGCGGTTATGCCGAGCGCGACGAGAATCAAACTAATGGTTTGCTTGTTGTCGAAGTCTTGGCGAAGTTGCACAAGTCTTACGAGATCACCGGCCGATTGCAATGATTTCTCGCTGTAAGCACTCATGTCCGGTGAAAGTATCAGTTTTGCATAGGCTAAAACGATGAGCGAAGCTGCCAGCGAGATGAATATCGCGGTCAATAGAAGCTTTTTTTCTATCGTCAGAGGCATGTTGTCAAACGTTGGCTATCCAAAGAGCGTTCTTCTCCGGTATGCCATTATCTTCCCGCAATCCATAACCGGCAAGGGCTGCCTTGAGAATCGGTTTGCCATTCACCCTCAGTTGTAGGCTCACAACCCCCAGGGATTCACAGATTCTCGCCTCTGATTCAATTGTCCAATAGACCAATCCGAAGAGCAATTTTGTCCTGTTTCGACCCTTTTGAATCCAAGTATGAGTACCGGGATCCCAATGGCGCTGATAATGAAATCTGAGACCAGGCTCAAAGGGCTTGAAAATCGACCAGACGATGGTTGATAAGCCATTTACAGGCAAGAGTCTGGTGGGCAACAGGTCTTGCCAGGAAACAGCGCCCTCAAGAAGCGGCGTCAAGCCGAGCGACATAATAAATGTGTCGAGCAGGAGATCTCTTGCACCCTGCCGATCGAAGCAGGCAATCAGATCTTCAGAACTCAAGAAAGACACGCGCGCCGATTCGCGGCCTCGAAGATAAAACTGTCCGTTCAAATCAAGGCCGACCTCCACTCTGTGCAGCTGATTGTCGATTTCGAATTCATGGCGACAGCCGACCGCCAGACGTAGTGCTCTTTTCAAGGCTGCATTGCAAGCTGGTTGGCTGACCGTGTCCAACTCGTCGGGCCGGCAGAAGAGAGAGTAAGTTCTTTTATCAGCCGAAAGATCCTTAGCATCTGAAGATTTTGAAACGACGACACCGGACAGATGGAAAGGAACCGTGCGACTGCCAAGCACATAACTTTCCTGGACATGCATGTGAAGATGAGGTTGAGGCGAGCGTCCTGAATTTCCAACTAGAGCGAGAATCTGGCCCGGAGCTACAAACGTGTTCAAAGCGACTTTTATGCTGTCCTTTTGCAGATGAGCCAGCAAAACATAAGCACCGGCATGTATTTGAATGAGGATATAGTTGCCCCAGTTATTTATGGTATCGACTTCGCCAGCTATGTTATCGGGGAGCGATGACAATAATGCCACCACTCGTCCGGAACATGGCGATAAAACCGGTTTGCCGTAGGCGTAATAATCCGAGAGTGATTTCCCTTCATTCTGATAGCTCTTGTCTTCGACTGTCTTGAAAAAGTCTAGAGCGTGCTTCCAGGCAGCCTGGTGTGTATATGCTCCGTCAAATCCTTGATAAACGCTCCATGATCCTGCAAACGGGGCCTTTAGTGAAATACTGGTGTCACTGAATCCGCGCGCCAATGCCAGGCTTTTGCTTTCAATAGTCTTTTCAGGCAAAGCCGGTTGCGCCAGCCAAAAGTTGGTCCAAGCGCCGCCGCGATATGGTGCCAATGCTACGAGTGCACCGTAAGTGGTGAGAACAAATGGAGTAGCTAGTGCCGGCAATGCTGCGATGGAAAAAAGACGCTCCAGACTCATGGAAAGAATTGCACACAATCCGGAGGCAAAAAGGGCAACAGAAATACTTCGTCTGCCGGGTGTCGTATAAAGTCCGCCAATTACAGCGCCAGTCAAAATGGCGTTCATCTGCGCAATCAGAAATGAAATGGTGCCGGGATAAAATCCCAGCCCACTCAGCACCAGGTAGGAAACAGTACAGGCTCCCAGAGCCAGCAGTGCAAGGCAGGGCGAGCCGATAAAAAACGCCAGGAAGACGAGTAAACCACCTGATGGAGTGCCATGGAAGTAAATGGATCCAAGTGGAGAAAGGGCCTGCAAGGGAGTTTGCGAAAGTGGCAGGAAGTCGAAAACAATAATGGGAATTTGCGCAGGCACGCTGACAGTGGCCATCATCGGCAAAAGCAAGAAAGCGCAAATGACATAGGGCAATCCCAAAAGCGGCAGTCTAAAGTAATAGCAAATCGTGTCTCTCAAAATCGCGCTCACTGCAACGACCAGCACGCAACCGACAGCCAGGAAAAGCATTACCTTTGCCGTGACGACATATGTCGACCCGAGCAACATTCCCAAAAGTATGCCGTTGACAATTTCGACAGATTCGTCTTTCTTGGACAGCTGCAAAATCTGCCTGGTCAGAATTACAAAGGTACCACCCAGGGCCCCCATCAGCCCGACAATTGGATTGAGCATTGTGGTGGCAAACAGAAGCAAATTGGTAATTGGTTCTGTAAGTGCGAAAAATGCACCATAACCGGAGAGTAATCTCTGGAGAGTTTCAGTCACCGCTCGCATCTTTATTAGCTCCTGCGCGCGCCTGTGCCACCATTCAACAGCTTGTTCATGGCTGCAGTATCCGGAAATGGCATGGACAGATGCTCCGGTAGCCTGTCTTGTTGCATCATTACGGACAGATCTTCTTGCTTGCGGATGACGGAACATTCGCCGCTTTCGTGTACAAGCACAACATTGGGCCTGTATTCGATGAATTGCATCCATTGAGTATTGTTGTAAGCTCCTACCGGGCTAAAGACAAGATTGTCGCCCTGAGCAAGTGGTGGCAATTGCACACTGTGGCGCATAACATCTATATTCATGCACAGCGGTCCATACAAAACCGTGTCGGCGACGGTTCCTTCACATGGTTTTGTGGTGTGCACCTGGTGGTTGTACCAGTAGGCGGTGAAAAGAAGATTAGTTCCGGCATCGATGATTGCTGCCCGCCTGCCATCGGGCAAGCGTTTGGTCCCGACTACGGTGCATAACAGGGACTGAGCATCATCTATGATGGCACGCCCACTTTCGAAGATCAGTCTGGGCAGCTCTCTTCCGGTCTGTCGCCTGTACTGTGTTCCCTCCAATAGAGCCGTGCAGATTGCATCGGCATATTCGTTGATGGAAGGCACTACTTGCTCCGGTGGCAGATAAACGCTCTGCAATGCATTTTGCGAGGCGAATCCACCGCCGATATCGATCGTATCTATGCAAAAATCATCGTTTGTCTCCAACTCACGCATGAATTTGCACATAATTCTCACTTGTTCTGCATAGGCTCTCGGTTCCAAAATGAATGTACCGATGTGGCTGTGCAAGCCCGTCAGGTTCAAATTATTGCTCAAGGCAATCAAGCGTGCGGCCTGGTGTGCCTGACCGCTTTCAATGTTGAAGCCAAATCTGCTCCACGGTTCCGTGTATCCGGTGTCAAAGTTCAAACGAATAACAAGTGGCACAACCTTGTTTTGCTCCCTGGCCACTTTTTCGATCAGCTGCAGCTCGTCCAAATGATCGACGTGAATCTGCGCGCCTTCGGCAACCGCCCTTTCAATGATGAACCTCGGCTTGTTCGGTCCATTGAAAATAATCTTGTTTGCCGGTACACCCAGTGCTCTGGCCTTTTCGTATTCAAAGGCGGAAACCACTTCCGCCCATGATCCTTCCTGGTGCATGATGTTGCATACAGCGCTAATGTAGTTCGTCTTGTACGACCAGCCGTGCACTACTGAGCCATAACGCCGATCGAAGGCTTTCTTTATGTTTCGCAAATTGCTGCGGATCTGTTTTTCAGAAGTGACAAAGCAAGGAGAGCCAAATCTTCTCATCAGTTCGACAACTGATATGCCGTATATCGAAGATTTGCTGTTATCGTGCATGCGCGCACGTCCAAATTTGTTGATTTCGCCCATCCGATGCGGTTGGATGAAGGGCGGTTCCCAGACAAGCTTTTTGGTATCACTTTCCATTTGTATCTAAGAACTCCGTAGAAGGATTTTTTCGTAAGCGGGCGATGCATGGCATCGCCCCTACAAAGCCAGCACACCAATATTGCCACCACTACGCAGATCGGATAATTTGATCTTGCACCATTTGCGGAACCAGCCGACCTTCCGTCAATACTGCTTCAAACTCCGGCAATGTGACAATTAGTTCTTGTGCATGACGAATGAAGAAGGTTCCGGAGCTTGGCTCTGACAGCTCGAGATCAGACAGTCCAGCCAGCAGTTTTAACACCGCCACCGGCAAGTTTCTGCCGACTGCATGACTTAAATAAATCCAAGAGGGAAATCGCGGGTTGATCTCAATCAAATAAATCTTTCCGTCGTAGCCTTTAATCACTTCAACCTCCAGCGGTCCTCTCCAACCGAGAGCGCGAATGAGTTTTTCTGCCATTTCTGCCAGACCATAATCAATGACACTGACGCCCGCCCAGGCCTTTCCTTTCTCAGTCAATGCCTTTTTTCGCATCATTACGGCGCCGAGCATGTTTCCTTTTCCATCGCCAACAGCCGCCAGATCCAGCTCATCCCCGATTACGCGTTTTTGCACGAGGACTGGATAACCCCATGTGGAAACGAGCTTGGAGAACACTGCCTTCGCTTCGAGCGCCGTATGGACAATGTATGCGTCGTAGAAGATTCCTTTTACAACAAGTGGATAATTCCACCCTTCCGATTCACAAACATCGAAGAATGCAGGATTGCTCAATGCTTTGCTTTCCGGCGCCAGAACACCAATCGATTCACAGAAAGTGCCGAGGTGATTTTTGGCGCGCAAGTTGAACTGATCACGGCTGGGTGTTAGCATGGAAATGCCCATCATCTGCAGCTCACTTTTCAGGCGGCTGAAATTCTGAAGCTCCGAATCGAGGCACGGAATGATCGCATCAAGCCCCTCCTCTTGATGGATCTGCGCCAGCCGATAAAGCAGCGCCTCCTCCCCCTCGGACGGATATGGAATCAAATAACTGTTGTTACATAGATGCCGGGCATAAAGCCCGGCATCCAGCGCGTCGTATCCCAACCCAACAATTGATCCTTTAAATTGAGGATGTTCTTGAATGCACCGAGCGACCGCACAACCTGGTCCTGGATTTTCTGCTCTTGCATTTATCCCTGTAACCGCCACCTTGAAGTTCTGCCAACTCTTGCCCTTCGGGCGCGCTGCCTTCATAGATATCTCCCAAGCTGAAGTATGAACGCTTCCACACTGCTGGCGGCTATCTCCGCAGGTATGCCGCATCGATCGGCCAGCGAAAGCGATGTTGTGTCTAGGCTGCTTCCTCGCTTGAGGAGGTCGAGCACAATCAAACCGGTCGGATTGACAGAGAAACTCTGGCCGGTCTGGGGGTCGAAAATGAAACCTGTCTCGCTGACTGCCAGTTGCGACAGCCTATCTCGGTTCGGCACCTTGCCGCCCGTGCGGCTCATTAGTTCTTCCAACGCTCTTTTCCTCTTTGCCGGTCGGGCGCATCGCCCTCACACCCAACATCCTAGGATGTGACGATGGAGAGAGGATGAACAATATGGAGGAATTGTGGAGAATTCGGCTATACCTGTTATTTCAACGCGGAATGTGGTTGTGCTGATGGTTTGTCTTTCAACGCCAAAAACAGCGCGACCAATCCGGCGGCTGGTATCCCCAGACCGGCAACATTGATGATCAGAATCAGAAACTTCCTTTCGATGTCTTCTCTAAAGGCGATGATTGCAGGTAGGAAGAACACACCCATATAAAAGAATAGGGATAAACCGACAAACACTGTTCCCATCGAAGTGCCTGAGCTGCCGGAAGCATCAACTATAGAGGGTATGGATAAGCTAATGATTCCGGCGGGAATTCCTACCGCCAACATACCTTTAAGCAGGTTGTATCGCTTCAAGCATGCAGGCAAAATCGCGCCGGTGACAAGCATAATTGACGATGA
>Ga0265313_10001502_pt1 | contig 21743 bp, 18 predicted proteins | sample 4123metaG_FD_203122 | JGI IMG/M metagenome (GOLD analysis project Ga0265313, IMG submission 203122) | Rhizosphere microbial communities from Carex aquatilis grown in University of Washington, Seatle, WA, United States - 4-1-23 metaG | ecosystem: Host-associated > Plants > Roots > Rhizosphere >...
GTGGCACCGGCAGGGATTCAGGGCGTTTTGGCGCTGGAAGTCGCGTTCCAAAGCGGGCCGGCCCACGGTGTCCCTCGAGATCCGAGAGCTGATCCGGGAGATGAGCCGGGCCAACTGCTTGTGGGGTGCACCGCGGATCCATGGCGAGCTGCTCAAGCTCGGCATCGAGATCGCCCAATCGACAGTCGCCAAGTACATGATCAGGCGTTCCAGACGACCGGGGCAGGGGTGGAAGACCTTTCTGCGTAACCATGCGGACGGGGTTGCCGCTATAGACCTGTTTGTCGTACCCACGATTGGCTTCAAGTTGCTCTATGGCCTGGTCATCCTGGGGCACGGCCGGCGGAGGCTTATTCGTTGCGCGGTGACCGCGCATCCGACCGCGGAGTGGATTGCTCGGCAGATTGTCGAGGCATTTCCCTGGGATGAAGCACCTCAGTATCTCGTGCGAGACCGAGACGCCGTCTATGGTGAGGTCGTGAAGCGACGTCTGCGTGGCCTGGGTATCCGAGACCGCCCCACCGCCCCACGTTCACCCCGGCAAAACGGGCACGTGGAGCGATTGATCGGCTCAATACGACGCGAGTGCACCGACCATGTGATCGTGTTTGGTGAGACACATCTTCGCCGGATTCTGTCCGCGTACGCCCGCGACTACAACCAGGCCCGCACGCACCTTGCCCTCGGGAAGGATGCACCGATTGGCCGCCCCATCGAACGGTTCGGTCATATCATTGCCGAGCCCATCGTAGCCGGCCTCCATCATCGCTACGCTCGAATCTAGATTTCGGTAGGGACAGGCCACCAGGCAAGCCTTTGATGTGGATAAATAATTCGGGCAGCGTTGCTGGTCAGAGTGAGTGGATTCGAACCACCACTACCGCCGCGAACTAGGCGGTCAGGCGTGTTCGGTAAAGGTGGTTGCGAGCCCCCGCAACCACCGACAGCCAGCGAGTGACTTCCCATGACAACGGCCGCGGTTGCCCGCGGCCGTTGGTTCCAACGATTTCAGGCCGAAATATCGACGGTCGAAAAATCCTTCGAATACTGCTGGGGGTGAAGCTTCCAGCCGGTAACGTTGGCCCGTGTCGCGCCGATGGAATCTGGGAAGATCGGAATGATGGCACCGCCATCGTCGCGGAGCAATCTCTGGGCCTGCTGGTAGAGAGCCTCGCGCTTGCTGACGTCGATGGTCTGGCGCGCCTCGGCGACGAGCTTGTCGAATTCTGGCCGCTTCCAATGGGTCTCGTTCCATTTCGCGTCGGAAAGATAGGCGACGCTGAGCGCGTCATCCGCGTCGCGCCCGGACCAGGATGAGCAGATGAAAGGCTTCTTCAGCCAGATGTTGTCCCAGTATTCGCCCTCGGGGGTTCTCGTGATCGTGATCCTGATGCCTGCCTCCGCAGCAAACGCCTGGTAGACGGTCGCAAGCTCGGTGAAACCCGGCGTCACGTTGGAGGTGAAGAGTTCCAGATCCAGGCCGTTCGGATGTCCTGCCTCCGCCAGGAGCGCCTTTGCCTTGGCGACGTTGCGCTTGCGCGGCTGAGCTTGCAGCGCATAGCGCACCCAAGGCGCTACGGGATTGTCGTCGCCGACCTGGCCGTGCTTACCCACCACGAGCTTCTTCATCTTGTCGCGATCGACGACATATTTCAGTGCTTGGCGCACACGAACGTCGTCGAATGGCGGCGTGTCGGTCCACATGGCGATGTCGAGCACGAAAGGCGTGCGGACAGAGACGACCTTCACCGCCGGATTTGTCTCCAGGCTGTCGATCCCGAGGCGCGGGAGATCCCAGACGAGGTCCACTTGGCCGCTGGCGATGGCCGCGATCCTGGCGGCGGAGTCGGGGATCGAACGCAGCTCTACCACATCGACCTTGGGCAGGCCCGGGCGCCAATAGTACTCGTTCTTGACGAAGACCGTCGGCTCTTCGCCCGGCACGAAATGGCTGACCTTGTACGGCCCGGTGCCGATGGCCTGGGTGCGGATCTTGTCCGGGTCCTGGCCATCGCGCAGGATATAGGTGAAGCGATTGGCGATCAGCGAGGGGAACTCGACCACCGGGCTCTTCAGCTTGAAGCGGACGGTGAAATCGTCCACTGCCTCGATGCCGGCTGGATCGATGGCCGAGAGCGAGGACGAAGCAGGCGACGCGATTGCTGGATCGAACAGGCGCTTGTAGGAGTAGAGCACGTCTTTGGCGGTGAAGGACGCGCCGTCCTGGAACTTGACGCCGCTATGGAGATGGAAGGTCCAGATATCGCCTGCCGCATTCGGCTCCCACGACTTTGCGAGCTGCGGTTTGGGCGTGAAGGTATCGTCGAGGATGACCAGGCGCTCCAGAGCCAGGCTGATGCGCGCCGCGTCCGGGTCGGCCGTGCTGAGCGCCGGATCAATGGTTCCCTTCGGCCCGTCCGCCTCGCCAGCGGCGATCCGCAGAGTCTTCAGGCCGGCTGCTTTGGCTGACCAACCAAGGGTACCTGTTCCGGCAAGGGCGGCCCCTGCCGACGTCGCCAAGAAGGCGCGACGAGAAAGCGTCGATGCAATTGCCATGTTGTGCCTCCTATCCATGATTCGCGGTCCCTGTCGTTCGCCGGGGCGGCGGTTGATCCCATATCCCGCCCCGGGAAAAACTTCCCCGATGCGCGTACTTGGACGGCCGGGACCGTCTCCTCTTTGCTAAATTATCATATCACCATTTGGAAACACATTTTATCTTTTAGAACGGGGAGATATTCCTATCTGGTCAGCCAAAGCCCCTCACGCCGCGCGACGGCTCAGCGGTTCCGGCCGTGCGCCGAGTGCGGTTTGATGCAGCCGCTCGCGGGCTCCGCGTCCTGGCCGCCGGCGGACCCTTCATAATCCATCCAGGGCCTGCTGCATGTCCCGCAGGATGTCATCGACATTTTCCAGGCCGATCGAAAAGCGCAGCAATCCGTCGCTGATGCCGTGCGCCGCGCGCTCCTCGGGGCTATAGGTGGCGTGGGTCATGCTCGCCGGGTGTTGAACCAGGGTCTCCGCGTCGCCCAGACTGACGGCGCGAGTGATCAACTTGAGCCGGTTCATGAAGGCGAGACCGGCGGACATGCCGCCGGCGAGCTCAAAGGCGATCAGGCCGCCCGGCGCGGACATCTGGCGTCGGGCCAAATCATATTGTCCGAAGGACGGTAGGCCCGGATAGGAGAGATGGGCGACCGCTTTGCAATCGGCGAGCAACTTGGCAACCTCGAGGGCCGAGGCGGAGTGGCGCGCCATGCGGATCTCGAGGGTCTTCAGGCCGCGCAGGATCAGAAATGCGTTAAGGGGCGACAGCGTCGCCCCGGTCAGCCAACGCAATCCAACCCCGCGGACCCGGCCGATGAGCTCGCTGGTCCCGACGACGATACCGCCCAACAGATCGCCATGGCCGCCGAGGTACTTCGTCGCCGAATGAACGACCACGTCGACACCATGTTCCAGAGGCCGCTGCAGCGCCGGCGAGGCGAAGGTATTGTCGACCACCACGGTTGCTCCAACGGCATGGGCCATACCAGCGATGCGGGCCATGTCGATGATGCGAAGGTTCGGATTGGCCGGCGTCTCGAAAAACAAGACCCTGGTGTTCTTGTTGAGCAACCGCTCGATCGTTTCGGGCCTGGTCATGTCGGCGGGATGCACGGTGACGCCGAAGCGGCTCAATCCCCGCGTGAAGAAGGCGAAGGAACTGCCGTAGATCGTGTGGTCGATGACGATCTCGTCTCCGGCGCTCACCAGGGTCCATATCAGGCTCGAGATTGCCCCGATGCCGGAGGCGACCGCGAGGCCAGCCTCTCCTCCTTCCAGGCTCGCCATCCGCTCCTCGAGCAGCGCCTGGGTCGGATTGCGCGTGCGGCCATAGATGTAACCGGGTCGCTCTCCGCGAAACATCTCGCTTCCCGCCTCGGCGCTTTCGAACGCATAGGTGGATGTCATGAATATCGGGGGCGTCAGAGCGCCTTTCTCGGTCGCGGGATCGTAGCCGAGGTGGATGGCACGGGTCGAAAAGCCGACCGGGGCGTTGCGCCGTTCCGGTTTTTGCATGTCTCGAGGACTCCTGGAATGCCGGCGGTGTCAGGCTTTTCGCCTGCGCCGCATGGCGGGTTTGATATCCAAAGGCCGGGCCGCCGTGGCCTTCGTCTCGTTCTTCTTGGTTGACGCCTCGGCCAGGCCCAGGTCATGGGCGATCCGCTCGGCGGTCTCCAACACCGCCGCCGTCTGGGCCGCCAGATTCGCTTGGCGCATGCGATCCTCCGGCCCGGCAATGCCAAGGCCCGCAACGACGACACCGGACGGGCTCTTGACCGGTGCAGCGATTCCGAGGACTCCGGGACGCCATTCGCCGCAGGTCACGGAGTAGCCGCGCTCCCGAATGCGGCCAAGTTCGGCCCTGAGCTTGCGCGCATCAACGATCGTATTGGGGGTAAAACGTTTCAACCCCCGACAGGCGCGCCCGATCACGTCGCTGGGCAAGAAAGCCAGGATCGCCTTGCCGGTCGCCGTGCAATAGGCCGGCGCCCGGTCGCCGATGCCGATGTACGCCCGCACGGCGTGAACGCTGTCGACCTTGTCGACGTAGAACACCTCGCCATGCTCGAATATGGAGAGATGCACGGATTCCTGCGTGGCCTCAGCCAGACTCTGCAAGTGCGGCCGAGCGACCGCTCTCAAATTGAGCCGGTTGAATATCTGTATGCCCAGCTCCCACAGCTTGAGCGTCGGCTCGTAGGCCCGGGTCTTGGCATCCTGCCGGACGAAGCGGCAGTCCTCGAGGGTCTTCAGGAGCCGATGGGCGTTGCTCTTGGTGACCCCGCAGATCTTGGCCAGGTCGCTGAGGGCGCAAGGACCTTCCGCGACGGAAAGAACTTCGAGCATCCTTAGTCCCTTGACGACGGTGGTTTCCATGGCTCGTCCCTCATTCCAGTGACCGGCCGGACAACGCGCCCGCGGCCGGCGGCGGCCAGCAGCGGATCGCGATGCCGTTCGATTCATTCATCGTGGCGCCGTTGATGGGGCAGCTTGCCACGCCGACGCCCGATCGAGCTCATCGATCGCTTCCCGGTCGAGTTTGAGCTTCACGGTTTCAGCCAACTCGCCGAACTGCTTCAGGCTGGTCGCGCTGGCGATGGCCGCCGTTACGCTCGGCCGGGCGATGAGCCAGGCGAGCGCAATCTGCGCCGGGGTTGCGCCCATGTCCGCCGCGACGCGATCGAGCGCGCCTAGGATTCTGCGGCCGCGCTCGGTCAGGTAGCTGCCCATGCCGCCGCCGCGGGGGCTTTGGCTGAAATCCTGTTCGCTGCGATACTTGCCGGTGAGAAATCCCGCGGCGAGCGCGTAGTAGGGAATGACGCCGAGGCCCTCGCGCCGGCAAAGCGTTTCCAATTCCCCTTCGAACGACGCGCGGTCGTAGAGATTGTAACGGGGCTGCAGGCTCTCATAGCGCGCAAGACGGCCGCGCTTGCTCGTGTCCAAGGCTTCGGCAAGCCTCGAGGCATCGTAGTTGGAGGCGCCGATCGCCCTCACTTTGCCCTGCTCGATCAGGAGCGCGTGGGCGTTCAACGTCTCTTCCAGCGGTGTCTCGGGATCGTCGATGTGAGATTGGTAGAGGTCGACATAGTCGGTTTGAAGTCGGGAAAGAGAGCCTTCGATCGACTGCAGGATGTAATTCTTGGATAGTCCCTTGCCCAAAGCGCCTCGATCCCAACCCACCTTGGTCGCGATCACCACCTTGCTCCGACGGCCTCTGCTCTTCAGCCAGTTGCCGATGATGGTCTCAGATTCCCCACCCTTGTTGCCCGGCGCCCAGGCCGAATACATGTCGGCGGTATCGATGAGGTTGAATCCGGCATCGACGAAGGCGTCCAGGAGCGCGAAGGACGTGGCTTCGTCCGCCGTCCAGCCAAACACGTTGCCGCCGAAGGCCAGCGGCGCGATCTCCAGCCCCGAATTCCCGAGCTTGCGCTTGTTCACGGTTAGTCCCCCAGGGTTTGGTCGAAATCCGTCGGCTGCCCGGTGCGGGCCGTAAGTCCCCCGTCGACCACCAGGGTAGCGCCGGTTACGAAAGAAGCATCGTCCGAGGCGAGGAACAGGATTGCCGCCGCGGCCTCCTCCGGCCTTCCCATACGGCCGATCGCGCATGCCCGGTCATAGGCGCTCGCCGTCGTCTGTCCGACGAGTCCTCCCAGCATCCGGGGCGAGGCGATCGGTCCGGGGCAGACCGCGTTGGCCCTGATGCCATGGCGGCCTTCCTCCCAGGCCAGGCATTGGGTCAGGTTGATGATCGCTGCTTTGGCCGAATTGTAGGCGGCCCAGCCGGGATCGCCCCGCAATCCGGAAATCGAGGCCATGTTGACGATGGCACCCTTGCGCTGCCGGCGCATCGAAGGGAGCACGGTGCGGCACGCGATGACGGTGCTTCGTACATTGAGGGAATAGAGCCGGTCCCAGGTCTTCGTGTCGAGTTCGGCGATCAGGCCCGGCGCGCTGCCGCCGGCTATATTGATAAGGATGTCGACCGCCTGGGCACGGCGTTCGGCCGCGGTCAGCGCCTCGGTCAGCTGGGCTTCGTCCATCACGTCGGCCTGAAGCGCCTCCACCGAGAGGCCTTCGGTCCGGAGCCGCGCAGCTAGGCTCTCGGCCTTCGCGCCATCGATGTCGAGGGCGAATACGCGGGCGCCCTCGACGGCAAGACGCTCGACGCAGGCGGCGCCCATGCCGCCCGCCCCGCCCGACACGATAGCGGTCCTGCCGGCAAAACGATGGACACCATTAGGCATATCGCGGCTCAGACCTTGGAGAGCTTGCGCTCGGGATCGAAGAAGGGCATCGGCACGACACGAGCCGGCACCTGCCGGTCAGCCAGACGCACCGTCACCTGCTGCCCGACCTTGGTCGCATTTCGGTCGAGCATGCCAATCGCGATACTCGCCTCAAGGCTCGGCGAGATCGCTGCACTAGTCACTTGGCCGACCTGCCTGCCTTCGATCAGCACTGGATCGCCGGTAAGCGCCGGCTCCTCTCCGTCCAGCCTGAGGCCGGCGAGGCATTGGGCAGGCTCGCGCGCCCCGGGCGCTGCCAGCGCCTCGCGGCCATGAAAGAAGCCCTTGTTGGCGTTGACCATCCAGCCCAGGCCGACGTTGAAGGGCGTGTGCTGCCAGTCGAAATCCTGGCCGAAATTGACGATCGCCGCCTCGATCCGCCGCAGGCCCAACGCCCGGCTGCCGCAAAGCTTGACACCTTTCTCCCGGGCTCGCTCCCACAGGCTCGCGAACATCTGCTCCGCTTGGGGCACGTCGACATAGATGTCGTAGCCGAGCTCGGCCGTGAAGCCGGTGCGGGATATCACCGTCGGGATGCCGCAGACTTTCGCCTCGACCGAATAGTAGTGCGGCAGTTGCGAAAGATCGGCGTCGGTCACGCCCTGCAGGATCTCGCGCGATTGCGGGCCCTGCAGGCTCGCGACATGCTTGTCATCGAGGTAACTGGTAACTCTGACGTTGCGGCCCAGAGAATGCTCATAGATCCACTGTTCGGAATGGCCCGGCCCACCCACCCACCAGATTTTCTCCGGGCCGAAGCGCACGAGCACGCCGTCCTCGACGATCCCGCCATAGTTGTAGCACATCACGGTATACAGGCACTGGCCGTCCTTCGCGCGCGTTAAGTCGCGCGGTATCAACTCGTTCATCAGCTTGAGCGCGTCGGGCCCGGCAACTTCGATCACCTCTTCGCCGGTGACGTCCCAGAGGCCGGCGATCTTGCGCATGGTCCAATACTCGTCCAGCGGATCGGTGATCTGGTCGGGTTTGAGATAGCTGTTGTGCAGCTTGAACTCGCGGGCGACCCGGCCGATCACCGGGTAGAAAGCCGTGTGCTTCAGCCCTTTGCGGAATCGCGTCGGTCCTCGCTGATAGGGCGGAACGCCCACGTAGCTGGCAAACTCGCTTCGCGTGGTTGTCGGATCGTTGCGCATTCTGTTGTCCCTCATTGGCCTTATGTCTGCTCAAAACGGTCCGCCCGGCGGGAGGCCGGGGCATCGGATATGATCCCGGCGGATAGATCTCTTTGGTGCGCGGCCAGTTCGCCGATCGGCACGTGGCAGCGTATCTCATGCCCTTCCCCGAGGCGCTGGACCGGCGGCGCGACCGAATCGCAAACCCCGCGGATGCGACGTGGACAGCGATGCGCATAGAGGCAGCCGATCTGATTGATCCGGTCCGGCTCCGCCTCCGCCACGGGCGGCGGCACGGGCCGCCTGACGCCGGCGAGACGCGGCACCGCCATCAGCAGGCTCTCGGTATAGGGATGATAGGGAGGCTGGAACACGCGATCGACCGGGCCGGTCTCGCACAGGGCACCGGCGAAGAGCACGGCGACCCGCTGCGCGAGCCATCGCACCACCGACAGGTCATGGGAGATGAAGAGATAGGCGAGGCCGCGCTCGCGCTGCAGCTTGTGCAGCAGGTCGATGACGCTGGCCTGCACCGAGACGTCCAAGGCCGAGAGTATCTCGTCGCACAGCAATAGCTCGGGCTCCGCCGCCAATGCCCGGGCGATGGCAACGCGCTGGCGTTCGCCGCCGCTGAGCTGACCGGGCATGCGCCGAAGGTAGCCCTCGTCGAGCTGCGCATCCGCCAGCAGGTCGCGGGTCCGCTTGCGGCGCTCCGCGCCGGAGAGGTTATGGAAGACGGCAAGAGGCCGTCCGATGATAGTCGCCACCGAATGACGCGGATTCAATGATGCGTCCGGATTCTGGAACACGATCTGCATTCGCTTCTTGACCAGGGAATCGCGACGGCCGATCGGCTGGGTGACGTCTCTGCCTTCGAACAGCAGCTGGCCCGACCTCACCGGCACCAGACCCTGGACGGCACGGGCGACAGTCGATTTTCCGCTGCCGCTTTCGCCGACCAGGGCAAAAGTCTCTCCCCGGCCGATGGTGAAGGAGAGATCGCTGACGGCCCTCACTCGCCCAACCGTCTTCCACGGCCAGACGCGCCGGCCGCGATAGACGACCTCCATGCCCGCAACCGACAGCAGCGGCTCGGCCGAGGCTGTCGGGGCCGCACCGCTATGCGACATGGGCGCCGTCCAGGCTCTCGCGTCCGAAGTCCGGCCTCGCCGCCAGTTCGCGCCAGCGCCGGCAGGCGACGTGGTGAGCCTCGCCCGCGAGGTCGAGCAACGGCTCCCGCTCCCGGCAGGCCTGTTCCGCGAAGTCGCAGCGCGACGCAAAGCGGCAGCCTGCGGGCATGTCTTCTCGTTTCAGCGTGCCGCGGAGCGCGAGGCGCCTTTCGGGAGGACTGTCAATCCGCGGGACCGAGGCGAGCAGCCCTCGGCTGTACGGGTGACGCGGGGCCTTGAAGAGCTCGGCAGTCGGCGCAACCTCGACGATCTTGCCCGCATACATGACGGCGATCCGGTCGCAGATCTCCGCCAGCGCGCCGAGATCGTGGCTGACATAGAGCAATGCCGTCTGGAGCCGATCGCGCAGCTCGGACAGGAGCCGGAGAATCCGCCATTGCGTCGTCACATCCAATCCCGTCGTCGGCTCGTCGAGGACGATCAATGCGGGCCGGCAGGCCAGCGCCATGGCGATGACGACGCGCTGCTGCTGGCCGCCGCTGAGTTGGTGCGGATACTTGACGAAGGTCGCCGTCGGGTCCGGCAACCCGACTTGACGTATGAGATCGAGAGCCGCCGTTTTCGCCTCGCTGCCGCGAGCGACACCGTGAAAGGCGAGCACCTCGGTGATCTGGGCGCCGCAAGACATCGAGGGCGTGAGGCTTGCGGTCGGATTCTGCGGAACAAAGCCGATGCGGGCGCCGCGGATTTCACGCAGCTCCGGGTCGCGGAGGTGCAGGAGATCGCGGCCTTCGAACAGGATGTTGCCGCTCCTGATCCGGCTTCCCGAGCGTCGCTCTCCAAGCAGCGCGTAGGCTACGGTCGACTTTCCGCAACCGGATTCGCCGGCCAGCCCCAGTATCTCCCGCGGGCCGATGGAAAATTCCACGCCGCTCACCACCTCGACCCACTGCCGATGAGTCCAGTATTCCACGCTCAATCCCGCGACCCGGATCACCGGCTTGGTTTCGGTCTCGGCCTGAACACTCATTCGCGCATGCCCAGGAGGCCACGCTGGCCGATGAGGCGCGCTAGGCCCTCGGTGAACAGGTTCACCGCGATGACGAGAATGGCCATGGCCCCAGCTGGGGCCATCACCGGCCAGAACGACGCGTTGATGTTGGCATAGCCCTCGTTGATCATCAGGCCCCATTCCGGTGCAGGCGGCGGCGCGCCGAATCCCAGGAAGCTGAGCGCGCCGATGAAGACGATGGCATAGCCGGTGCGAATCGAGAACTCGACGAACACTGTCCCGGCAACATTGGGCAAGAGCTCGCGTAGCGCGATTCCGAGCGCCGATTCGCCCCGCGTGATCGCTACGGTCACATAGTCCTCGGTTACGATGGCAAGCGTGGCGGCGCGCACGACCCGGGCCACGCGAGGCGCGAACAGGAAGGCGACCGTCAGCACGACCAGGACGCTGTCGCTGCCAAGCGCGCTGATGAGGAGCAAGGCGAGGACCAGCGGGGGTATGCTCATCAGCACGTCGATGACCCGCATGGCGAATTCGTCGATCCAGCCCCTTCGAAATGCAAGCAGTATGCCAAGGACGGAACCGATAATGACCGCTAGCCCCGTGGCGGAGGCCGCCATGACGAGGACGGGGCGACTGCCGTACACGACGCGGCTGAACACGTCGCGGCCAATGTTGTCCGTGCCGAAGATGTGAGCCAGGGTGGGGGGCTCGAACGGGTCGCCGACGAGCATGTCGGCGGGGCCGTAGGGGGCCCAGAACGGTCCCGTCAGCGCGACGACGACGTAGACCAGGAGCACGAGGGCCGCGCCGGTGGCAACCGGGGGCAGGTCCGCGAGGCCGCGTCGCCAGCCTGTGACAGGCGCTGCCGGCTTCATCGCGGATGAGACGGCGCTCACGCGGCCGCCCTCAGCTTGGGATTGAGAAGCAACGAGGCGACATCGGCCAGGAAATTGCAGAGCACGTAGACCACCGTCAGGAGCAGCGAGGCGGCGAGGATCACCGGGACATCCTTCAGGCTGATGGAGTCGACCAGCAACCGTCCGAGCCCCGGAAAGTTGAACACCGTCTCCACGACGACGATGCCGCCCATCAGCCAGGCAATATTGAGGGCGGTGACATTCAGCGCCGGGCCCAGCGCATTCGGCAGGGCATGCCAAAGCAGCACCCGCCAGCGCGGCAGGCCCTTGAGCCGCGCCATTTGCACGTAACCGGATTCAAGCACATCGATCAGGTTCTCGCGCATCAGCCGCACGGCATAGGCCGTCATCGCCGCCGTCAACGTGATCGTCGGCAGGAAAAGAACATGCACCAGCCCGAAGAAATCATGCACCTGATCGATGAGGGCGAGCGGCGGAAACCAGGGCAAGGTGAGCGCAAAGGCGATCATCAGAAGTATGCCGATGACGTATTCCGGCACGCACATGCCGATGAGGACGAGAATGGACACGATGTGATCGGCCGTCCGGCCCCGCGACACCGCCGTCCATAGGCCGAGGCCGATGCTGAGCGGTGCGTAGAGCGCGAGGACGAAGCCCGCCAGGGTCAGCGTATTGGCCGCGCGGCCCCACACGTAGCTCAGCACCGGGCGGTCGGCGACGAGGGAAACGCCGAAATCGCCCCTGAAGACGCCACCCAGCCAATGCAGATAGCGCACCGAAGCCGGCAGATCGAGGTGAAGCTTGTGGCGCAATACCGCCAGGCTTGCGGCCGTGGCGTCGCGGCCCAAGATGCGGCTGGCGGCGTCGCCGGGTAGCCATTCGACGCACCAGAATATGATGATCGATACCGCCAGCAGGCTAACCAGCGCCAGCACCGATCTTGCCAGGATTAGGCGCCCCATGACGCCTCAGAGGGTAAGCTCAACCGCGGTGAAATCCTTGCTGAAGTTTCGAGCACCGACCTCCGTGCCGGCGTTGTCCGCATCCGCGGCGGCGACGAAAGCCACACTTGTCCTCCTCGCCGGGACTTGCGGCGGGATACCGGCAGGCAAGACTGGCATGATCGCCTCCTGTTCCAGCCGCTCGTCCCGCGGGTCGCGTCATCGGCGCTCCGGCGGACAAGGCAGCAGGACTCATAGCCCACTCGGTCACTATTTGGAACGCTATACTATCTTTTAGAACGCAAAACGATTTCTCTGTTGACCCGACACGGCCGGTCGAGGTGCTAATCACCGTAGCCGAGAGCGGCGGGGCGGAGGGGCGGATGGCGGCGGACGAATTCGACTATATCGTCGTGGGCGGCGGCGGAAGCGGGGCCGTGCTGGCGCGGAAGCTGGCGGAGGGAAGCACCGCGAGCGTGGCGCTGCTCGAGGCGGGCCCGAACGACGCGGGTCTTGCCGAGGTCGCGGATTTCCGCCGCTATCACGAAGTGGCCTTCGAAAGCCCGCTCTCGCATCGGATCCGCATCCAGCCGCCCGCGAGAGGGAACAACCGCGGCGTCTATCCCATCGGTCGCGTCCTCGGTGGCTGCACCTCCCACAACAGCTGCATCTGGTTTCGACCGCCCGAGAGCGATTATGCCGGTTGGGAGGCGCTTGGCGCTACAGGATGGGGACCGGGCGAGGCCCGACGTTGCTTCGACGAGATCGAGGAGCGCGTCCGGGTGGAGACCGTGAGCCCCGACTCACGGGCCCATCGCGACTTGTTGCAGGCCGCGCGGGAGATCGGCCTGCCCGACATCGATTTCTCCCGTCCGTTCGACGACGGTGTCGGGCACTATCGTTTGAGCAAATCCGGCCACCTGCGCCAATCCGCCTCGGCCACATATCTGCATCCACTCGTGGCCCTGCCCAGGAATTTGACCGTGTTGACTGAGACCGCCGTGCTTCGGCTCGTCTTCGGGGCCGACGGCGGGGCCGCCGGTGTCGAGACCCCGCGGGGCGTGCTGCGGGCGGCCCGGGAAGTGGTGCTTTGCGCCGGCGCCTTTGGCAGCCCCAAGCTGCTGCTGCTCTCGGGCATCGGGCCGGCGCAGGCATTGCAGGATCTGGGGATTGCCGTGCGGCAGGATCTTCCCGGTGTGGGAGCACGCCTGCTCGACCACCCCGCTTGCGCCGTCAATGTGTCCGCACAGCGTCGGCCGGACAAGGTCGAGCCATGGAACTACGCCGGGGTCCTCTTCACGCGCGTTCAGCGCGACGCCGTGTGGCCGGACGTCGAAATGCAGATCGGCCCCGAACTGTACGAGCAGGAGACCGGACCCGCCGGCTATCCCTCGGCTCCGGCTGGGTTCTGCGCTTATTTCACCGTCAACCGGGCGCTGAGCGAAGGCCGCGTCAGGCTGACTTCGCCCGACCCGGCGACCGACGTCGCCATCGATCCCGCTTTCTTCGGCGATCCCGAGGGCTATGACCTGTCGGTCATGATCGGGGCCGTCCGCGTGGCACGGCGCCTGTTCGCGGCGCCGTCGCTTCGAAGCTGGGTGGGCGGCGAGCTCGCCCCTGGGAGTGCCTGCGACAGCGACGAGGCTATCGGCGATTTCCTGAAGGACACGGTGACTACGGGCTATCATCCGGCCGGGACCTGCCGCATGGGTCCCGTTGGCGACAAGGGGAGCGTCGTCGGTCCCGACCTCAGGGTGCGTGGCGTGCCGAACCTCCGCGTGGCCGATGCCTCGGTTTTCCCCGCCATGGTCAGCGTCAACATCGCGCCGGCCTGCATGATGGTCGGGCTGCGGGGAGCGCAGCTGCTTCTGGGGGACGGGCGCCCGTGAGCACAAGTTCCGTATGGTGATACCGGATTTCATATATTAGAATGACGCCGGACGCGACGCTGCGCTGATACCCGCCCGACAGGAGCAAGCGATGTCAAAGTTCTATTTCGACGCCGACGCCGATCTTTCCTTGCTGCGAGACAAGACCGTCGCCATCCTCGGCTATGGCAATCAGGGCCGGTCTCAGGCGCTGAACCTGCGCGACAGCGGCGTCAAGCTCATCGTCGGCAATATCGAGGACGAATACGCCGCCAACGCCCGCGCCGATGGCTGGGATTTGCGTCCGATCGCGGAAGCCGCAGCGGCGGCGGACGTGAAACTGATCCTGACCTCGGACGACAGCCAGCCTGAGGTCTATGGGAAATGGATCAAGTCCTCCCTCAAGCCCGGCGACGTGCTGAGCTTTGCCCATGGCTTCAACATCCATTTCGGGGAGATCGTGCCGCCCGATTTCGTCGACGTGGTGATGGTGGCGCCGCGCATGCTGGGCGACGGCGTGCGCGCGACCTTTGTCGAAGGGCGAGGCTTCGCCAGCATGATTGCCGTGCATCAGGACGCGTCCAAGCGCGCCCTCGAGTACTGCCTCGCCATCGCCAAGGGCATCGGCTCGACCAAGATGGGCGCTCTCATGTCCTCCTTCGAGGAGGAGACGTTGATCGACCTGTTCGAGGAGCATCAGCCGGCGCTGTATGCGCTGCGCACCGCGTACGAGGCGCTGGTGGAAGCCGGCTGTTCGCCGGAAGCCATCATCCTCGACCTCTATGCCTCAGGCGAATCGATCAAGTGGGCCGAATATGGACGCGACCTGGGCGCTTTCGAGCGGATGAAGCGCGCGTCCCAGACGGCGCAGTTCGGTCATCTTGTCTGGGCGCAGCAGTATTTCGACCGTGAGGCCGCGCTTGAAGGCGCACGCAAGGTCATCGGCAACATCAAGGACGGCAGCTTCTACAAAGCGCTGAAAGCCCAAAAACGCGCCAACCTGAACCAGGTCGAGGACACCAAGGCTGCCAACAGCGCGCATGAGATGATGAAGCGCGAGGACGGCCTCTATCGCCTGCTGGGTCGCCGCCCGAAGGGCGATTGACGCTGATGTCCCGCGGTCATCTCAATCGCTAAAGCACCCGTTCCGTCGGGTCTGAGGAAAGTCGAGACATCACAATGGCGTCACGCTATCGCCTTGGCGTCGACATCGGCGGCACCTTCACCGACCTGCTGCTCATGGATGAAACGGATGGAAGGCTGCTTGCCGTCAAGACAGCTTCCACCCCGGCACCCGAAGACGCGATCCTCGCCGGGTTGGCGTCCTTCCGCGACAGGTACGAGGTCGATCCGGCGGAGATCGTCTATTTCTCCCACGGCACCACCCTGGCCGTAAACACGCTCCTTCAGCGCAACGGCGCCGAGGTAGGCCTGATCACCACCAAGGGATTTCGCGATATTCTCGAGCTCCGGCGCCTCAGGCTTTCGAAGGCCAACGATCTTTTCGTACCGCGGCCGCAGCCATTGGTGCCGCGCCGGCGCGTAGCCGAGGTGGAAGAGCGGCTGATGCAGGACGGCAGCGTGCTGAGGCCGCTGCAGCGGGCTGATGTGGAGCGCCAGGCCAAGGCGCTGATCGATGGCGGCGCCGCCAATATCGCGATCTGCTTCCTTCACGCCTATCGCCATGATGTCCATGAGCGGCAAACCAAGGCCTGGATCGAAGAGAGTTTCCCCGGTGTCTACGTCTGCACGTCTTCCGAGGTCTGGCCGCAGCAGCGCGAGTACGAGCGTTCCCTGGTCAGCGTCATCAACGCCTATATCGGCGGGCGCATGCGCGACTATTTCGACACGGTAGCCCGAAAGACCGCCGCTGCCGGCATGGCTTGCCGCCTCTTCTCGACCAAGTCCAACGGGGGCGTGATGAGCGTCGAGGCCGCCGCGGCGCGGCCGGTCGATACCTTGCTCTCGGGCCCTGCCTCGGGCGTCATCGGCGCCGCCTTCATCGGCAAGATCATCAGCGACGACAAGATCATCACCCTCGACATGGGCGGCACCAGCGTCGACATCGCCGTGGTCAATGGCGAGGTTCCTTATTCCACGGAGAACACGGTCGGGGACTTTCCGGTGCTGTTGCCAGCGGTCGACGTCTCCGCCATCGGCGCTGGTGGCGGATCGATCGCCTGGCTCGACGCGGAAGGCGTGCTGAAGGTGGGACCGCGCAGCGCCGGCGCTTATCCGGGCCCTGCCTGCTACGGCCGCGGCGGCATGGAACCCACTGTCACGGACGCCTATGTCACGCTCGGCATCTGTTCGCCGAACGGACTTCTCGGCGGTGAAATGAAGCTCGACGCGGCCAAGGCTGTCTCCGCCATCGAGGGAGTGGGTAAGCGGATGGGTAAGCCCGCCCGCGACGTGGCGGATGCCATCCTCCAGGTGGCGACGGCCAATATCTATGCCGAGCTCGTGCCTCAGCTCGCGCGGCGGGGCGCCGAAGCACAAGAGTACTCGCTACTGGCCTACGGTGCCGCCGGGCCGACCCATGTGTTCATGCTGGCGCGCGAAATCGATGTGCGGCGCGTCATCGTGCCGCTGACGCCCGGGCTGCTCTGCGCGCTCGGCTGCCTGGTGGCGGATCTGCGGGCAGACTTCCTGCGCAGCCTCTGGGAGGATTGCACCAACCTCGAGGATGCCCGCGTGCAATCGATCTACGAGACTCTCGAAGGGGAAGGCCGCGCCTGGCTCGCCGGTCAGAAGACCGACGTCAGCGAATCCTACCTGATCCGCTCGGCGGACCTCTGCTATGCGGGTCAGTCATTCGAAATCAATGTCGTCTTCCCCGACGGGCCGCTGTCCGTTGCCGCGATCGAGCGGTGGTTCCATGATCGCTATGAGCTGGTATACGGTTATGCCGACCGCGCGGCGCCGGTGCGCCTCCTGGAGGCGAGAGTCCAGATTGTAGGTGTGACCCGCAAGCCCGACTTCAACGGCCTGCGTCCCTTCGCAACCGCGACCGAAACCGCAGTGCGCCGTCGCCGCATCTATGAACAGGGGCATGAGTTCGAGGCGACGATCTATCAGCGCGCGGGCCTGAAACCCGGCGACAGCTTCCTGGGACCTGCGGTCGTGGAACAGTACGACACGACCGTCTATATTCCCGAGGGTTTCCGGGTGAGCGTCGACCGTTGGTACAATCTGATCGGAGAGCGCCTCTCATGATCGCCCCCACCATCGATGACAAGATCGGTCTCGAGATCCTGAGCAACCGCTTCCAGGCCATCGTCGACGAGATGGCCCAGGCGCTGTTCCGCACGGCCCACACCGTCTTCGTGAAGGAGACGCAGGATTACGGCGCGGCCCTGGTCAGCCGGCGGGGCGAAGTCTTTGCGGCACCCCGGCGCTACGGGGTGCTGATGATGATCGGCATGCCCATGGACGACGCGATCAAATGCATCGAGGACGACGTCCAGGAGGGGGATGTCTTCATCTCCAACGACCCCGAGGCGACGCGGGGGATGTGCACTCATCTCTCGGACGTCTTCCTGTGGAAGCCGATCTTCTGGCAGGGCTCGCTCATCTGTTATGCCTGGAGCTTCATCCACATGTCGGATGTCGGCGGGCGGGTGTCCGGCAGCATCGCCCCTTCGAGCTACGAGGTCTATCAGGAAGGCATCCGGATCCCGCCGCAGAAGCTGTTCCGGGCGGGCCGGCTCGACGAGGGTTTCCTCAAGATGTTCCTCGCCAATACGCGGACGCCGGATCCGAACTGGGGTGACATGAAGGCTTGCCTTGCCGGCCTCAACACGGCAGAACGGCGGGTGCAGCAGCTCCTCGACCGGTTCGGTGCCGAGCGGATCGAGAAGGGCATCGACGACGTGCTCAACTATGCGGAGACCCAGGCGCGCCGGGTCATCGCCCATGTCCCCGCCGGCACCTATCGCTTCAGCGACTTCATCGAGGCGGACATGGTCGGCCTTGGGCTGGTCCGCATCAATCTGGCGATGACCATTGCCGACGGCGAGATGCTGCTGGACTTCAGCGGCACCGCCCCCCAGGTCCGCGCCGCCCTCAACCTCCCGACCTACGGCAAGGATGGGCATTGGATGCTGATCACCGGGCTCGTCAACTGGCTGTGCACCCAGGAGCCGAACATCGCCTATAACGCCGGGCTCGTTCGGCCCATGAAGGTGAAGATCCCCAAGGGCACCATTCTCAATCCCGACCCGGGTGCCGCCTATGGCGCGCGCTATTCGACCTCCCACAAGGTCTGCGACGTGACGATCGGGGCGCTCGCGCAGGCGGTGCCCTACGAGCTTCCGGCGACGGATTCGGGCCAGGGCTCGATCCTGCTGGTCTCGGTGCCGGATCTGGAGACCGGCGGCACCAAAGTCAGCGTCATCCAGCCCATCGTGGGTGGCTCAGGCGCGCGGCCGATGGCCGATGGCGTCGACGGCACCATGGTGATCCTCAATTTCCTCAAGAACGTGCCGACGGAAATGATCGAGCGCGACATGCCGTCGATCTTGATCCGCCACTACGGACTGCGGGACGATTCCGGCGGTGCCGGCAAATACCGTGGCGGCACCGGCACGGTCATCGAGTTCGAGACGTCCTCGCCCTACACGACCGTCACCTCGCGCTGTATGGAGCGCTATCTTTTCCCGCCGGCGGGTCGCATGGGCGGCTCGCCAGGCACCACTGGCTACACGACACTCAACCCCGGCACCAACCACGAGCGCGACATCGGCAAGATCGACGTGCTGGAGTTGACGCCCGGTGACGTGCTTCGCATCGGGACCCAGGGCGGCGGCGGCTTCGGGGATCCGTTGGCCCGTCCTGCCGAATTCGTCGCCGAGGATCTTGGCAACGGATTTATTTCGCCGGAGACCGCCCTTAACTCATATGGCGTCGTCACCCAGGCAGACGGCAAAGTGGACGCGGCGGGAACCCGCGCCTTGCGCTCCCGGGCTGCCGAAGAGCGCGGCTGGCGGGAGCCGCCGGCCTTTTCCTTCGGCCTGGCTCGCGAGAACTATCATGCCCGTTGGCCGCGCGAGCTGCATGATGCCGTGGTCGCTGCGACGAATGATCTTCCGACCCTGTTGCGCCAGCTTTCTCACCAGCGGTTGACCACGGAAATCGACCGCCGGAAGGCCGCAGGACAGCGCGTGACGGCGGAGGACGTAGCCCGGATCATGATCGAGCTGCGTCAGGCGCCGGTGATGAGCCGGCCGGCGGCGGAGTAGGCGGCCAGTCGAAACGCGCTTCGGGCGTCGGCGGCCGACTATGAGGAGCTGGTGCTGAACCGTGACAGGCGGAAGGGTGCGAGCTCGTGGGGGCTGGCTTCGCCGGTGACGAGGTCGGCGGCCAGCCGCCCGGCGCCAGGCCCGATGCCGAATCCGTGGCCCGAGAAGCCGGTCGCGAGGTAGAACCCGGGCAGGTCCGCAACAGGGGAAATCACCGGAAGGGCATCAGGCATGACATCGATCATGCCGCCCCACCGCTCGACGATGGTCATGCCGGCGAAGGCAGGAAACGCGGCCGCGATGTTGCGGGCGGATTCGTCGAGCACGGCATCCGACGGCTTGGGATCCAGCGCCCGGACAGCCTCGAAAGGCGAGGGCCGGTCAAGCGGCCAGCGGGCGGGCAGCCGCCACTCGTCGATGAACGAGCGGCCGAGATGCAGGCGCAGATTTCGCCATTCCCGCTTGAGCGAGGGCAGGAAGGCGCCGAAATGGCGAAAGCTGTCCGGCACGATTTCGAAGATCGTCGCGCCGGGCTGGGAAACGATATAGCCGCCATCGGCGCGCTTGCGATAGCCGAAGCCCGGCCCGGTCGCCGACACCGCTGGCGCGCCTGACAGCGGCGCCGTCCGCATCACCGAACCCATCACCTTTAGCTGCGGCAGGCTGATGCCGAGGCTCCGGCAGAAGTGGCTCGACCAGGCGCCGCCGGCCAGCAACACGGACCGGCAGGCAATGCGGCCCCGTTCGGTAATGGCGGCCGACACGCGGCCAGCCTGCATCTCGATGCCTCGGACAGCGCAATTCGTGACGACCGAGGCCCTGAGGCCGATGGCCGCTTCGGCGATGGCGGGCGCAGCCAGCTCGGGCTCCGCCCCGCCGTCCTCGGCCGTGTACAGGGCGCCGGGCCAGGCTTTGGCGCCGCCGGGCAGCAGGCGAGCCACTTCGGAGGCGCTCAGCATGCGGCTGTCGAGCTGGTGCTGGCGTGCGTGTTCGAGCCAGGCTTCATATTTCTCCGCATCGTCCGGACGCCCGCAGAGATACATGAGGCCGGTCGTCTTGAAGCCGGTATCGACGCCGGCGAGCCGCTTCATGTCGCGCCAGAGCCGAAGACTCTCTCCCATCAGCGGGATCTCGGCCGGGTCGCGCAAGGTCATGCGGCACCAGCCCCAATTGCGGCTCGACTGCTCCCCGGCGATGACGCCCTTCTCGCACAGCACGGTTGAGATGCCCTTGCGGGCTAGAAATAAGGCCGCGGAAGCACCGACAATTCCGCCGCCGACGATCACCACATCCGCTTGCGCCGGCGGGGCGTCGAGGGAGCGGACGGATGCGACCGGCGGACCCACGGGCAACCGACGCGCGCCGGCGTCTCAGGCCGGCTGCTGCTGCCTCTCCTGCTGCCGATCAGACGCCAAATAGGGCGCCAGGTACTCGTCGAGCTCGATTCCAAGCATGGTGTTGAAGACATTCGTCGCCAGCATCGTCCCGCCATAGGTGACGAGATTGACGAGGGTGCGCTCGTCATAGCGCTGTTTCAGCCGATCCATGAGATCGGGTGCCGGCGGCTGCTGAGGATTGCCGATGGCGTAGCCGAGCTCGATCAGGAGCGCCTCCTCGGGCGAAGGCGACAAATCCTCGGGCCTCACTCCTTCCTTCAGCAGCAGACGCCGGAAGTAGGTCGAGCACAGAAGGCAGCCGGCGGTGGCCGAAATGGCATGTGAATAGAGGGATAGCGAGCGCTCGCCGATCGCGGCGCGGACTTCGTCCTTGACCGTAAGCCAGCTGCCGAAGACGTGGAAAGCCGGGAGCGAATGCAGGAGCGTCGCCTTCATATTGGTGACGTGACCGGCCCGTCGGGCCTCGGCGTCATAGACGGTCTTGACCGCGGGATCGAGCGGCTTGCCGGCGGCGTCGATGCGGCTCACATGGCTCATGGATCAACTCCCGAACTGGCCGATATGGCGGACTTTCACGCTTGAAGCCCTTCTTTCATAGCTCACCGGTTGGCTGTTTGGAATGGCTCGTGCTGCAGGGCCGGGGCGCTTTCAGCCGGGCCTACACCCCAGTCAGCGGGCGCGGACGTGAGCCGTCGACGAATCGTGAATAACGGAAGGGCGAGGGGTCGACGATCGGTGTCCGCCCAGTGATGAGGTCCGCCGCCAGTCTTCCGGCCGCCGGACCGATCCCGAAGCCGTGGCCAGAAAATCCGGTGGCGAGAAATAGTCCCGGTAGGGAGTCCACCGGCGAGATGACAGGAATGACGTCGGGCATCGCATCGATGAAGCCGGCCCAGCGGCCCGCGACCTTCATGTCCGCGAACGCCGGCCAGGCGCTAATGAGGCTCTTTCCAGCGGACTCGAGATACGCCCCGACCGGCTCGGGGTCGAGCTCGCGCTCGCGCTCGAACGGCGACATGCGATCGAGCGGCCAGCGCTTCGGCAAACGCCATTCCTCGAATAACCTGCTGCCAAGACCGAACCGCAAATCTTTCCAGCCCGTGGACAGCACCGGCATAAAATCCGGCAGAAATCGGAAGCTGTCCGGCACGATATCGTGCCGGTTGGCGCCAAAGCCGACGGTATAGCCGCCATCGAGACGCTGTTGCTAGCTCGTCAAGTTGGCCGGTTTATGTAGCTCGTGAGTTGTCCGCTTCGTTTAGGCTTTTGGGCCGGGGCATGCCCCGGCCCAAAGCGGCCGTCATG
>Ga0265313_10001505_pt1 | contig 21710 bp, 20 predicted proteins | sample 4123metaG_FD_203122 | JGI IMG/M metagenome (GOLD analysis project Ga0265313, IMG submission 203122) | Rhizosphere microbial communities from Carex aquatilis grown in University of Washington, Seatle, WA, United States - 4-1-23 metaG | ecosystem: Host-associated > Plants > Roots > Rhizosphere >...
CGGCTGCATCGTATTCACGGCGTAGAAGTCCGGCGTGATGTTGCCGTCGGAGACGAACTTCGGCGGGCCCTCGAGGGCCGACGCCGGTCCGTTCGGCGCGACGGTCAGCGAGATGCCGTCGGCGTCGACCTTGGCAGTGGTCGGCTTGGCCGGGCTCTTGTCGGCGTCGGGATAGAATGGTGCGCAGGCGCAGATCAGTGCAAAATGATTGAGGAACGAACCGCCGAAGGCGCCCTGGAAGAAGTTGTCGGCGAGCACGTATTTCTTCGCGATCGCCCACATCGGCAACTTCGAGCCGTCGTAGTGGCCCATCACCAGGCCGCCCGAATCGGCCCAGGCAGCGAACTTGTCGTTCTTGCCGCCGTCGATCTGCATCTGCTCTTCATAGAAGCGGTGCCAGAGATCGCGGGTGGTGACGCTGAGCGGCTGGTTGAAGCCGGCCGCGTCGTCGATGCCGAAGGGTGCATTCGGCAGATGCGCGGACTGGGTCTCGGCCACCGCCGGGGTCACGCCCTTGGCGGTCAGGCCGCTCCAGGCCGGCGGCAGTTCGGCGAGCGGCTTGCCGTCGCGATCGAGCTGGGTCGGTGCGGTGGCGTTGGCGAGGCCGTTGGCACCCGGGAAGGAACCGTAGAGGTTATCGAAGCTGCGATTCTCGGCGTAGATCACGACGATCGTCTTGATCTTGCCGAGATCGGCCGCCTCCGCCGACGCTGCGCAGGCAAGCGCGGCAAACGAGGTCGTGGCGAAAAGGAACGAAAGCAGCGGCGAGCGCCTCATCATGGAATTTTTCCTCGTGGATCGTGCAGCCTGGGGCGAACGGGTCGACACAGCCCTCAGGCGGGAGCATCGCCGACACTAGGAAGCGGCCTTATCGCTTTGATGACAAGCCGCCGCGACTCTTGGGCTTGTCACGGAGATGTCGCGGCCGCCGAATAGCGTACCGGAAGCGCCAGGAAATATTGCATTGTCTGATCTATCGAGAGTCCGGCTGTTGGTCTTCGGGATTGCGGCCGTCATGGCGATTGCGGCGAGTGCGCTTGCCGCCAGCGATCTCAGTCCCGGTCCGCTCAGCCGCGCCAAGGCCGATGCGCGTGCCGCGGCGCTCGCCGACCTTGGCCAGCGCATGTTCTTCGATTCATCGTTGTCGGCGTCGGGCAAGCTCGCCTGTTCGAGCTGCCATGATCCGGCGCACGGATTTGGTCCCGCCAACGCGCTCGATGTCCAGATCGGCGGCCCCCACATGGACCAGCCCGGCCTGCGCGCGGCGCCTTCGCTCACCTATCTGCAGGCCGATCCGCAGTTCAGCGAGCACTTCTTCGACAACGAGGATGAAGGCGACGAGAGCGTCGACAACGGCCCGACCGGCGGGCTGATGTGGGACGGCCGCGCCGACCGCGCCGAGGGACAGGTGCGCCTGCCGCTGACGTCACCTTTCGAGATGGCTAACGCCGACGCGGTCGCGGTCGCAGCAAAATTGAAGGCGGCCGCCTATGCCGGTGACCTGCGTGCACTCTTCGGCGCGGGTGTTCTTGATGATCCCGATGCCGCGCTCGTGGCTGCAGGGCAGGCGCTGGCGGCCTACGAAGAGACGCCCACGCTCTTTTATCCGTATTCGAGCAAGTACGATGCCTACCTTGCCGGCAAGGCGACGCTGACCGCACAGGAGATGCGGGGGCTGAAAGCGTTCGAGGCCGAGGACAAGGGCAATTGCTCAAGCTGCCACATCAGCGAGCCGGCCAACGACGGCGAGCCGCCGCAGTTCACCGACTTTGGCCTGATCGCGCTTGGCGTGCCGCGCAATCCGCGTCTGGCGTCAAATCGCGATCCGAAATACTTTGACCTTGGCGCCTGCGGTCCGCTGCGCACCGATCTTGCGGGACGCGCGGAATATTGCGGGATCTTTCGCACGCCGTCGCTGCGCAATGTCGCGCTTCGCCAGACGTTCGCGCACAACGGGTTCTTCCACTCGCTCCGAGACGTCGTCGCCTTCTACGCCACCCGCGATACCGATCCCGGCCGCTGGTACCCGAAGGACGCGAGCGGCGCCGCCGAGAAGTACGACGACCTGCCCAGGCAATACTGGGACAACGTCAACACCGACCCGCCGTTCGGCGGCAAGCTAGGCGACAAGCCGCCGCTGACCGACGCTGATATCGACGACATCGTCGCCTTTCTGGGCACGCTCACCGACGGCTACAAGCAGGCAGGAAACTAGAGAAACTCCCGATTTCGACCGAATTCGGGAATTGCTCCCGATTCCTTTGCCTTCCGCAAATCCGGACGGAAAAGTGGAATCCACTTTTCCTCGAATTGCTCTAGCGTCGGGTCGCGGCGCGCTTCTCGCGCTTCACGATCCGCTCGAGCGCATCGTTGATGCGGGTCTGCCAGCCGGGCCCGCCGGAACGAAAATGATCAAGCACGTCGGGCGAGAGGCGCAGCTTGATCGCCTCTTTCGGATTTTCTTTCGGGGGACGCCCGCGCCGGATCAGCTTGTCGCCGATGTAGACGTCGGCGCGCTCGAGCTGTTCCGCCGTCAATTCGGGAGCCTCGTCGTACTCCTCCTGCGTGATGACGTGGCGGTCAACCTTCCGCAAATCGCTGCCCATAAGCCTTTTGTTCTCGTTCATTGCACTTCCTCATTGAAACCGCCGCGTTGCGGCGTCCACACCACCATCACCATCCGGCCCGCCAGAAAGCCTATCGTCTGAAAGCGGCGCTCTTCGTAGTCGGCGCGCCGGTCTTCGATCACCAGCGTCGCTCCAGCAAACACTTCCATGGCATCCGCAAAATCGATCCCGCGCTCCTTCAGCGCTCGCGCTTTGCCGGATCGAAGGTGATCTTCATCGGGGATTTATTGTACCCCCAATAAAGCGCCGGTCAAGAGCGCTGTGAACGACCACGGCCAGCGCCGCCAGCATCACGATTATGCCGAGCGGGATGTGGGCGCTGCCGGCCGATCGCGCAAACAGCGGCGCCAGCCAGAGCGCGGCGAGCGCGGTCTTCTGCCACGGCGCAAAGCCGGCGGCGATGCCGTCGGCTGCGAGAAACGCGACGGCAATGCCGGTCACCGTCATGTCGTAGTCGAGGCTGAAGGGCGCCGCCGCCACCGCGGCGATGACAAGTGCCGCCGCCTTCAGTCCGGGCCGCGCGTGGCTCCGCCACAGCCACACGAGCGCGGCAGCGATCGCCAGTGTCGCCAGTGCCTGCGCCGCGTAGGCCAAGGCCACGCTGCCGCCCCACATGCGCAGCCATGCGAAGACCGTCACGATCTTCTCCCAGCCGGGCCCACCGTTCTCGAGCAGGTCCGTGCGCGTCATCGCGGTCGATGCGTGGAATGCCTGCCAGACACTGGCGCCGAACAGGGCCGTCACGGCCAGCGCCAGGACTGCCACGGTGGCGACACCGGCGGCAATGGCGCGCCAGCGGCCGGTGGCAAGCAGGACCACCGGGATCAGGAGCGCGAGCTGAGGCTTGTAGGCGAGAAGGCCGAAGCAGATGCCCGCCAGCCACGGTCTGCGATCGAGTTGAACCAGGCCCGCGCCGATCAGCGCGGCGCTGAGAAAGCCATTCTGGCCGTGGCCGCAGTTGACGAACACTGCCGGCGCGCCAACCACCGGCAGCCACCAGAGCCGGTCCAGTGGCGCACCGGTGGCAAGGAAGATGGCGCGGACGACCAGCAGGCAGAAGCCGAGCGTTGCGGCCTGCCAGACGAAGAGCGCGAGGGCGTAGGGAAGGGCGGCCAGCGGCGCCGCCAGCAGCAGGAAGAATGGCGGGTATTGCCAGGCGTAGAAGGGCGTTGCGGCGCCGAAGAGCGCCTGCTCCTCGGCATGCTGCCGCGCCGGATCGTAAGGAGCGCCGGGCTCGCCGGCGAGCGCAGCCTTGCCGGCGGCGTAGAAGCTCGCGAAATCGGTGCCGACCGGCCGGCCGAGAATGTCCACGTCGCTCCGCGCGGTTACGGCGAGGAAGCCCAGCACCAGCACTGTCACGGCGAGCGTGATCCCGGCGACAATCATGACGCGCTCGCGCGTCAGCCAGCGGCCATTACTCAGTCCTGCCAGAACATTTGCCATAGCGGCCCCCTTGCGACGAGCTTAGGCGGGGAGGCTTAACGGACGGTCGCCGGGGCATTGCGCCCCTTGTCTTGGTCCGGACGAGAGCCTACGGTCCCGCCGCTTTTTTAGAACCGGAACCGGACTGCCATGGCCTTCCTTGCCGACTCGCTCGCCCGTATCAAGCCATCCGCGACCATCGCGGTCACGAACAAGGCGCGCGAACTCAAAGCGGCCGGCCGCGACGTCATCGGTCTGGGTGCCGGGGAGCCCGACTTCGACACGCCCGAGAACATCAAGGAGGCGGCGATCCGCGCCATCCGCGAGGGCAAGACGAAGTACACCGCCGTCGATGGCATTCCCGAACTCAAGGCCGCGATCTCCGCCAAGTTCAAGCGCGAGAACCACATCGACTACGCGCCCGACGAGATCACCGTCGGCACCGGCGGCAAGCAGGTGCTTTACAACGCGCTGATGGCGACGCTGAACCCCGGCGACGAGGTGATCGTGCCGGCGCCTTACTGGGTGAGCTACCCGGAGATGGTGGCACTCGGCGGGGGCACGCCGGTCGAGGTCGCGGCGACCGTCGCGTCGGGCTTCAAGCTGAGCCCGCAGGCGCTCGAGCGCGCGATCACGCCAAAGACCAAGTGGATCATCTTCAACTCGCCGTCGAACCCGACGGGCGCTGCGTACACGCGCGCCGAGCTCAAGGCGCTCACCGACGTGCTGGTGAAGCATCCGCATGTGTGGGTGATGACCGACGACATGTACGAGCACCTCGTCTACGACGGCTTCGTCTATTCGACGATCGTCGAGATCGAGCCGCGGCTGCGCGAGCGCACGCTCACGGTCAACGGCGTGTCCAAGGCGTACGCCATGACCGGCTGGCGCATCGGCTACGCCGGCGGGCCGAAGATGCTCATCAAGGCGATCGCGACCATTCAGTCGCAGTCGACGTCCAACCCGACGTCGATCTCGCAGTGGGCGGCCGTCGAGGCGCTGAACGGGCCGCAGGACTTCATCCCGAAGAACGCCGAGCTGTTCAGGCAGCGGCGCGACCTCGTCGTGTCGATGCTGAACCAGGCGACCGGCATCTCGTGCCATCGCCCCGAGGGCGCGTTCTACGTCTTTCCGTCGTGCGCCGGCACGATGGGCAGGACAACGGCCAAGGGCGTGAAGCTCGCCAGCGACGAGGATTTTGTCACGGCGCTGCTGGAGGAGGAGGGCGTTGCGGTGGTGCAGGGTTCGGCCTTCGGTCTTGGCCCGCATTTCCGCATTTCCTACGCCACGTCGAACGCCGCGCTGGAAGAAGCCTGCGCGCGCATCCAGCGCTTCTGTGCTGCGTTGCGCTAGGATCCGGCCGCCGCTCGCTGCGGCGCTCGATTTCTCGAATCGTTGACGGTGATACCAAGGCTTCGGGGCACGTCCCCGGAGCTCTTGGCGCATGCGCACAGTTGCTCTCGCCTTGGTGGCGCTCGTGCCGTCCATGGCCGCGTATGCGGCCGACGGGCCGGGAATGCGCGTGTCCGATGCGCTCACGGCCGATGAGCTTGGACCGTGCGATCGCAATTCAAACGGCTCGTCGCTTGATCGCATCACGGCGTGCACCGATCTCCTGAAGATCGGCAGGACCGGCGCGGAGGTCTACGTCGCGCGGGCGGCGGCGTATTCCGACGCAGGCGACCGCGCCGCGGCCATCGCTGACCTCGACGTCGCGATCCTGGTGTCGCCGGACGATGCGGCGGCCTATGCCATGCGCGGCGCGCTCTACCTGAAGGATGAGGCGTTCCGTGATGGCCTGGTCGATCTCGACCGTGCGCTGGATCTGGCGCCAGGCGACGAGGAGGCGTTGCGCACCCGCGCCTTTGCCTGGGACGAGCTTGGCAACCTTCCTGCGGCGATAGCCGACTATACCGCGCTCATCGCGCTCTCCGGTGACGACAGCTACCGCTACTTCCGCGGCTTTGCTTTCCTCAGACGGGGAGAGACGGCGCAGGCGGTCGCCGACTTCGATGCCATGCTGACCTCATCGTCGCCGACGCTGTCCGCATGGGGCTACCGCGGCCGCGGGTTCGTTCACGAGCAAGCCGGAGAGATGGAGGCTGCGGTGGCGGATTATACACAGGCGCTGGCGCGCGATCCTTCCGACGACCGAGCCTTCGCGGGCCGTTGCCGCGCCGCCGCGGCGCTCAGCGGCGCTGCGCCCGCAAGTTGCCCTGCGGCATTGACGAGGGCCGCGACACGCTAGCGGCTGCGCTTTTTTCGCGTTTGTTAATCCCGGGTTGCGTATGATTCCTGCTACCGATTCGGGGTGCCGACCATGCGCTTACGCACGCTCTTGCTGTCTTCCGTTTCTGCCTCTGTGATCGCGGCTTGTGTCGCCGCACCGGCGAGTGCCGGATCAGGGTGGGCAGGACCGGCAGTGTCCACGCCAAACGCCAACATCGCCGGCTTTACCGGCAGCGTCGGCGCCTACGACTTTACGCTTGGTGCCGACGGCCTGTTCGCGTTGCCGCTGTCGTCGGGCTGGGGTCTCCAGGCCGACGGGATCGCCAGTTTCACCGGCGAAGAAAATTACTACGGCGGCGCGGCGCATCTTTTCACGCGCGATCCCAAGCAGGGGTTTATCGGCGCCTATGTCAGCGATGTCGGCTGGGGGCTGTCGGACTACGACCAGTACTGGGCGCCGTCGGCGGTCCAGACCATTGGCCAGGCTGGTGGCGAGGCGGGGATTTACCTCGGCCGGTTCACCGTTCGCGGCGCGGCCGCGTATCAGTTCGGAACGGACACCGGGGCGGCGGCGCTGGCCAAGGTCGCGTTCTATGCCCGCGACGATCTGAAGGTCGAAGGCGGTCTCAGCTACATCCAGGGACTGGGGACCGGCTACAACGCGGATGTCGAATGGTCACCCACCGGCGGGCCCTCGTTCTTCGCCGAGGCGGCCGCCAATTCCCAGTCGGGGAGCGTGCTGGTCGGCGTCAAGGCCTACTTCGGCGACCTGGGAAAATCCTTGATCCGGCGCGAGCGGGAAGATTACCTGCCTGACGATCTCTACACGATCGTCGGAAACGGCTTCTGCCCGCTCGGCGCGCACGAGATGAATGGCTTCTGCGACGGTAACAGCTAGAGCAATTCCCGATTTGACTGAATGGGAATTACTCTAGATTCCTTTGCCTTGCGCAATTCCGGACGGAAAAGTGGAATCCACTTTTCCTGGAATTGCTCTAGCCGACGAGGCTGAGGTAATCCTCGTACTTGCCGCCTGCCGAGCGCGGTATCGCTGGCATGGCCGTTGCCCGCACCTCGATCGAGGGATGCAGCTTGTCGCGCATGTAGGCGGTCAGGCCGGCAAGGTCGCTCCCGCCGTTGCCGGCTGGAACGTAGCGGAACTCCACATCGGTGAGCGTGTGCTGCACGACCTGGTATTGCCGGTTGGGCACGAAGCCGTTCAGGTCGCCCGAATAGAGCACCGGCCAGACGCGTGAGCCGTCGATGAAGCGGAAGACGTTGCGCGTGCGGCCAAGAATGCGCGCGATCACCGGCAGCGTGCGTCCGCAGGCGCATGGCGCCTCCGCCAGCGTGGCGTAGTCGCCGATGTCGTAGCGGATGAAGGGCATGGCCAGACTGTAAAAGGAAGTGCCGACCACGCGGCCGGGCGATCCCGGCGCTACCGGCCGGCCGCTTTCGTCGACGATCTCGATCAGCACGAGTTCGGCGGCGATGTGGTGGGCGTTGCACTCGGGACAGGTCGCGGCGATGTGGCCAATTTCGCTCGCGCCGTAGCGGTCTGCGGGGCTGCGACCGTAGTGAACGGCGATCTCCCGGCGCACCTCCTCGCTCATCATCTCGCCGACCGTCAGCACCGCCTCGAAGCTGAGCCGCCGCCCCTTGGCCTCCGCCAGCCGGGCAAGCTCGCGGAAATTGGTGGGGTAAGTCATCAGGTAGGCGGGGCGCTTTGCATCGAGAAACGCCAGCTGCTCCTCGATTGGCGTGCGGATGTTGAGGTCAAGGGCAACGCTGTCGGGATGCCCGATACGCCAGCCCGGCTTGCGGCGGCCATGCGGGGTGACGGCTTCGGGGGCGCGGGTGGCGACGATGCGCACTGTCAGCCTGTCGGGCGCGATGCCGTGCCAGCGGAAGAAGCGCTCGCTGGCACAGGCGGTCGCCATGTCCTGTATTCCCGTGGTGACGTGGCGGATCGGCGTGCCGGTCGAGCCGGAAGAGGTGTCGGCGTCGATATCGCCGGCGAGGCCCGGCAGCGTCCGCGCCAGGAGCGCGTCGTAATTATCCTGCACGTCGCGGCGCGTCATGATCGGGATTTCGCCCCAGCGCTCCCAATCGATCCCGCCGTCGGCGGCGAAGACCGGTGCGAGGCGATCAGCGTGGAAGGCGGTGGCTGCGCGGGCGTGGCGGAGCAGCTTTTCCAGCAGGCGCCGCTGATAGGCGCCCATGCCGGCGGCATCGAGGTACTGGGTCGCGTCCAGCGCGGCGAGGAAGCGCGCGACCTCGGGCTTTGGCGTCACGACCAGGGCGTCGACAGACGCAGCAGCTCGCGAAAGCGGGCCGCCGCCGCCTTGGGCTGGCGCGCGAGACTGGAGGCTGCGTTCTCGAGAATGAGCGGCGAAAGCGCCTCGTGCGCGGGCGTACCGGTCAGACGCGTCACGTAAATATCGTAGAGCGCGGCGCCGGCGGCGAGTGCCGTCACCTCGTTGGGGTATTTCAGCACCACCTCGATCATGCGGTCGTGGGGATCGCGGATCATGGCGGAGTAGCTCAGCGAGCGGTGACGGGCGAGCGTGTCGATCAGCGTGGCGCATACGGCGATGAAGCTGCGATAGTCGATGCCGGGGCGCGCGGTGCGCGCCAGGCCATCCATCCACGCGGTGAACGCCATTCGGCGGGCGACGAGATTCTTCTGCATCTTGAGTGCGAAGTGGCCGGCGATCGTCTCGGCCACACCGTCGACGTAGCGGTCGAAGGCCGTTTCGTCGCTGAGCGCGCTGAGGGTCACGATCCGGCGGTCGGCGATGGCCGCGGCGACCTCAGTCATGGCTGAACAGCCCCAGCACGGCGCGCTCTATTTCCGTCTTTGCGGTCTCCCCCGGCGCCGGTCCGGCGGCGGCAAATACACGGCGGTCGATCTCGCCGAGCAGGGCGCGCACGTTGGCGACGTCGGCTGCCTGCGGGCGCAGGCGGGCGTCGCGCGGATCGCGATCGTCGTCAGACGGCGGATTGTGTGCAGCCACGGGCGCTTCTCCCACGGCTGATTATGCGACCGAATCGGTGCGCGTTCAAAGTGCCGCGCTGTCGGCGCCGGTCTCGACGTCGTGGTGCTTGGGCAGCGAGCGTTGGAAATCCGCCATAATGAGCGCCGGCAGGTCGAGGGCAGGGATCGGCCGACCGAAGTGGAACCCCTGCATTTCGTCGCAGCCGATGTCGCGGGCGCTGATTGCCTGCGGGTAAGTCTCCACCCCTTCGACGCACACGACCATGCCGAGGCTGTGCCCGAGGTTGGCGATTGCCCGCATGACCTTGGCGGCGGGGGCGCCCGGGCCTTCGAGGCCGGTCATGAAGCTGCTGTCGATCTTGATCTTGTCGAAGGGGAAGCGCCAGAGGTAGCTGAGGCTGGAATAGCCGGTGCCGAAGTCGTCCATGACGATCCAGGTGCCGAGGGCCTTCAGCCGTGCCAGTTCGGCCATCGCACCCTCGTGGTCGGCGAGCAGCATGCTCTCCGTGATTTCCAGGTGCAGGCGGTGCGGAGCAAGCCCGGTACTCTTCAGCGTCGCCGCGACGATGTCAGCGATGCCCGGCTTTGAGAATTGCAGCGCCGACAGGTTGACCGACACGCTCATCTGTTCCGGCCATGCGGCGGCGGCGGTGCAGGCTTCGGTCAGCATCCACGAGCCGAGCTGGCTGATCAGGCCCATTCGCTCCATAGCGGGGACAAAAATGCCGGGAGGGATGAAGTTTCCGCTTTCGGTGGGCAGGCGGGCCAGCGCCTCGAAGCCCACCACCGCTCCGCTCCTGGCCGAACAGATGGGCTGGTAATGCACCAGGAAGCCGCCGTGGGCAAATGCGGTCGTCACCGCGTGTTCGACCGCGCGGCGCGCTTCCAATTCGGAATCCATGTCCGGCGTGAAGAACTGGAGACGCCCGCGGCCCTGCTGCTTGCCCTTGACGAGGGCAAGGTTGGCGCTCTTCAGAAGGCGTTCGGCATCGTCCCCGTCGATCGGCGCCAGCGCGATACCGATGCAGGCGGAGAGGCGAATCTGGCGACTGCCGACGGTCAGCGGCCGTGCCATGGCGCGCGTAATCTTCTCGGCGAGCAGCATGGCGTCGGCGCGCGAGGTGCAGGAGCGGGCAATCACCGCGAATTCGTCCGACGAGATGCGGGCGACCAGGTTTTCCCCGCTGTTTTCCTGTACCGCAGTGCGCAGCCGCTCGGCCACAATACGAATGATCTGGTCTCCCCCGGCGAGTCCAAGCCAGTCGTTGAGGTCGGTGAAGCGGTCGATATCGAGGCTGAGCACCGCCAGACGGGTTGCCGGCCCCATGCCGGCAAGGATGCCGGCGAGCTCCTCGGTCAGCCGTGCGCGGTTGGGCAGGTTGGAGAGCGGATCGTAGCTCGTCAGATAGCGCAGGCGGTCATCGGTTTTCCGCTTGGCCTGCTCGCCGCGGTACCAGGCTATCGCCGGGACGCCGAAGGCGATGGCGAGGAGGAGCGCGATCGATGTGGCGCCGATCATCGAAACCTGGGCGAACTCGGCGTGCTTGTCCGTCTGGTCGATGTAAACTTCGACCACCGCTTCAACCTTGCCGCTCGACGTGAACGCGGGCACGTATGACCTGGCGTAGTAGCGGAAGGGAATCGCGTCGCCGACCTTGCGTGAGCCTGTCTCCGCGAACGGCATTCCGCTGCGCGCGACCATCTCAACCTTGGTGTTCGGCTCAACCCCTGTTGTGGACAGTCTCGACGGATCGGACACCCGGTCAAAGGTGTAGCGCGGCATTCCATCGGTACCGAAGATCCGGTAGCGGAAAATCCGCGACGCGCTTTCGATCCACTTCAGGTATTGCTGGGTATCGGCTGACGGCGCCCCGCCGGCCGCGATGCGGCCGAAATCGTCAATCTTGCCCGAGATGAAGCGCGTCCAGGCGACCGCGGCGCCGCGGGCATCGTCTTCGAGGAGCAGGCGCAGGGTCCATGTCTGCACGGCCAACGCGCCGCCGACAAAAGCCACTAGCGCCAGCGCCAACACCGGCAAAGGTCTTGACCGAAGGAAGAAATGCAAAACTCGCCCACCTGCTCCAACCGTCCCATTGTGGGGCTCAAACCTTAAGGGATCACTGAGGAGGCGGCGATTTTCGGTAAGGCTGACAAATCGTTACAGCCAGCCCCGGCGCTTGAAATAGAGGTAGGGAAGCGCCGCCGACGCCAGCATCAGCACGATGGCCAGCGGGTAGCCGAAGGGGAGCGAAAGTTCGGGCATCCAGTGAAAGTTCATTCCCCACATGGTGCCGAGAAGGGTTGGCGGGAAGAACACCGTGGTCGCAACCGTCAGAATACGGATCACCTCGTTCTGCTGCACGTTGATCAGGCCGAGCGTGGCATCGAGCAGGAACGTGATCTTGTTCGATAGAAAATCCACATGATCTTCCAACGACTTGATGTCACGGGCCGCAAGTTTCAACCGCGAGCGGCTGCTGCCCTTGGCGTTGACCAGCGGCAGTGCCAGCCCGGCGTACTGAACCAGCCGCTCGAGTGAGGCCAGGCTTTCGCGGGCCTTGGCGGCGAGGTCGCCCTGCACGCCGATGGCGGTGATCATCTGCTCCAGCCGGCGGCCCCACTGCACGTTCTGGCGGCTGATGTCTTCGCCGGGTCGCTTGAACACCTCCTGATTGATGCGATCGACGTCCTGGCTGAGGCGCTCGAGCACGTCGGCCGTCCGGTCGATGATCGCTTCGAGCAGGCCGAGGAACACTCCGGCCGCGCTGTTGCAGCCGGCGCCCGGCTTCATGGCGCGGGCCACGAACTGGCGCACCGGGCGCAAATCCTCATAGCGGGCAGTGACGATGCGCTCGCCGGACACCGCCAGCGTGAACGGAGTGAGCGCCGGCTCATGTCGCTCAATGCCGGTCAGCACGGTGGCGGTCAGGAATACCGCTCCATCCTCAGAATAGAAGCGGCTGGAGAATTCGATCTCCTCGGTCTCCTCCCGGCTCGGAAGGGCCGCGCCCAGAAAGCGGTCGGCGGCGAGATCCTCGGATGGCGCCGGCTGCATCAGATCGAGCCACGCGGCCTCGGCGGGGACCGCTTCCGCGTCGCCCGCCAGTTCTTCCAGTCCGCGTTCGGAAACCCGGTATGCCGTCAGCATGTTCGCTCCTGTCTCCACCGGACATGCACCGGAGCGGCGCGGCAATCAAGCCGCGCGGTCATAACCGGTCGCCGCCATGCCGCCGGCGTCATGTCAACAGACGGGCGCGAAGCGGCCTTGTCATGGCCGTCTTTCCCTGAGACGATCTCCCTTATCAACCCGCCGAGGTGGCGGCCCCCGGCGCGGCGGCAGACGATATCATCCGCCACGACTTGGGAGGCATGACCATGGACAATGTGGGTGCCGGCAATTCCGGCAGAAAGGCCGGCCCCCGTGCCATCGCGCTGGTGGGGCCGTTTGCCAGCGGCAAGACGACACTGCTTGAGGCGATCCTGGCGCGCACGGGAGCCATTGCGCGCCAGGGGACGACCGCCGGCAGGAACACGGTCGGCGATGCGTCGCCCGAGGCGCGGGCGCACCAGATGAGCGTCGAGGTCAACGTCGCCGAGACCGAGTTCATGGGCGAGCGACTGACCATCTTCGATTGCCCGGGTTCGATCGAATTTGCCGGCGAGGCCGAAGCCATCGTGCCGGCGGTCGATCTTGCCGTCGTGGTCGCCGAGGCGGACGCGAAGAAAATTCCGGCGCTGCAGATCATCCTGAAGAACCTCGAGGACCGGGGCGTGCCGCACGTCCTGTTCCTCAACAAGGTCGACCGGGCCGAAGGCAGCGTGCGCGAGACGCTCGCCACCCTGCAGGTCGCCAGCAACGTGCCGCTGGTGCTGCGCCACCTGCCGATCTGGCAGAACGGCATCGTCACCGGGTTCATCGATCTCGCGCTCGAGCGGGCGTTCGTCTACCGCGAGCATGCGCCGAGCGAAGTCGTGGCCATCGCCAGCGAAGAGAAGGCGCGCGAGGTCGACGCCCGCTACCACATGCTGGAAACGCTTGCGGACTACGACGACGCGCTGATGGAGCAGCTGCTCACCGAAATCGAGCCGCCGCGCGACCGGGTTTTTGCCGATCTCGCGCACGAGATGCGGGAGGGAGCGATCTGTCCGGTCTTTCTGGGCGCGGCGGAACAGGGCCATGGCGTCGGCCGGCTGCTCAAGGCCATCCGCCACGAGGCACCGGATATTGCGGCAACCCGGGAACGGCTCGGGGTTGCAACGGGCGGCGAAGCCACGGTGCAGGTGATGAAGACACTCTACACCGCACACGGCGGCAAGCTGTCGGTGGTCCGGGTGCTGTCAGGTTCGGTCGCCGATGGCGCCGAGCTTTCCGGTCCGTCCGGGGCGGCGGGGCGCGTTGCGGGCGTGTTTCGCCTTGTCGGATCGCAGACGGTGAAGCGCGAGGCTGCCGAAGCCGGCGAAACGGTCGGCCTCGGCAAGCTGGAAGGTGCCCGCACGGGCATGACGCTTGCGGCCGGCAAGCAGGCGCCGGTGCAGCTTCTGGCGCTGGCTCCGGCAGAGCCGGTGCTGGCTGTCGCGATCGCGGCCGGCGAGCGCAAGGACGAGGTCAAGCTTTCCACGGCGCTTGCCCGCAGCGTGGAAGAAGACCCGTCGCTGCGTGTAACCCACAGCCGGGATACCGGCGAGACGCTGATCGAAGGGCAGGGGGAGATGCACCTTCGCGTCGCCGTCGAGCGGCTCACCTCGAAATATGGCGTGGCGGTGCGAACGCACGATGCGGCGGTGCCCTATCGCGAGACCATCCGCGGCAGCGCCAGCGTGCGCGGGCGTCACAAGAAGCAGTCGGGCGGCCACGGCCAGTTCGGCGATGTCGTGCTCGACATCCGGCCACTGCCGCGCGGGTCGGGCTTTCGCTTTGCCGAGACGGTGACCGGAGGCGCGGTGCCGAAGAACTACTTCTCCTCCGTCGAGGAAGGCGTGTCCGATTGTCTCGCGCGCGGCCCGCTCGGCTTTCCGGTGGTCGACCTGTCGGTGACGCTGACCGACGGCTCGTATCACTCGGTCGATTCCTCCGACATGGCGTTTCGTACCGCGGCTCAGATCGCAATGCGCGAGGGCATGCCGCAGTGCCGGCCGGTGCTGCTCGAGCCGGTCGTGAAGGTCGCGATCGCGGTCCCGGCGGAAGCAACGCCGCGGGTCAACGGCATGGTCGCGCAGCGGCGCGGCCAGCTGCTCGGCTTCGACGCGCGGCCTGGCTGGACCGGCTGGGATGTGGTCGAGGCGCTGATCCCGCAGGCGGAAATGCGCGACCTCATCGTCGAACTGCGCTCGGCGACTGCCGGCGTCGGCATGTTCACCGCGCGGTTCGATCATCTGGCCGAACTCACCGGCCGGCTCGCCGACCAAGTTGCGGAACGGCATCGCCCGCACGCCGCGGCATAGCGGCGGCATCGTCGTCGCGTCCAGATGTGGACGCCACCGTTCCGTTATTGCGGGGAGCGCGCCAAGGCCGTCTAATCGTCGCAGAAGCGAGTCTGGCGGAGACGCGCGATGACGATCAGACATGGCCGTGAGTGGGACTTGCCCGAAGGCCGGGCAACGCCCGAATCCATCTTTCTCAACCGGCGGGCGTTCATCGTCGGCGGGGTCGCAGTCGCGGGTGCCGCGCTCGGCGGCGTCATGATGAACCGCGGGCCGCTCGACCGCACGGCGGAGGTGGCCGATCCCTCGCGTTCGCTTTATCCGGTGGCGCGCAACTTTCGCTATGCCGCGGATCGCCCGATCGTGCCGGAAGGGATCGCGACCGCCTACAATAACTTCTACGAATTCGGCGCGAGCAAGCAGATCGGGGCGGCGGCTGCCGCCCTGCCGGTACGGCCGTGGACGGTCACCTTCACCGGGCTCGTCGACAAGGAGACGACGTTCGGCATCGACGAGCTGCTGGCGCGGGTTGCGCTCGAAGAGCGCGTCTATCGTCACCGCTGCGTGGAGGGCTGGTCGATGGTGGTGCCGTGGACGGGCTTTCCGCTGAAAGCGCTGGTCGACCTCGCCAGGCCGCTGGGCTCGGCGAAATACGTGCGCATGGAGGCGTTCGACCTTCCCGACGTGGCCAGTGCGCAACGCCAGACCTGGTATCCGTGGCCCTACGTCGAGGCAGTCACCATGGCCGAGGCAACCCACGAACTCGCCTTCATGGTGACCGGCGCCTACGGCAAGCCACTGGCGAAATCGATGGGCGCGCCGCTGCGGCTGCACCTGCCGTGGAAGTACGGCTTCAAGTCGATCAAGTCGGTCGTGCGCGTGGCGTTTGTCGAGGAACGGCCGCCCACCTTCTGGCCGCAGGTCGATCCGGCGACGCACGGTTTCTGGGCCAACGTCAATCCGAACGTTTCCAGCGGCCGCTACAGCCAGGCAAGCGAGCGCGACATCGGCAGTGGCGAAGTCGTCCCCACCAGGGCGTTCAACGGCTACGGGGATTATGTCGCCGGGCTCTACGCCGGTCTCGGCGGCGAAGCGCTCTTCCTTTGATGCCTCGGAGAATACCGGGGGAAAATACCGGGGATCCCCCGGGAAAATACCCGGGACCCCTTCATAAAAAAGCCGGGCGCCTTGCGGGAAGGTGCCCGGCAGTCCCGCCGCGACATCGCTTCGCGACTACGCTTTCCAGAGGGAACAGCCGGTTCGGCTGCATTCGCCCGAAGGGAGGAGGAACGAACGAATCAGTGAACCGGCATGTCGACTCTATGACGGGAAGCTGATCACGAAATAGGCAACGCACGCCTTGATTGCGTTTGCACGCAATTGTTGCAAACGCATCACAGCGCTGCAGCGCGGCAGGTGTCGGTCAATACGACCAGTTTTGCGCCTTCGACAGCAGGAAGTCCCTGAACACGTGCACGCGGGCCGAGTTCTTCAGTTCGGCCGGATACACGAAATAGGTGGCGAAGCTCGGCACCTGTTCCTCGGGCAAGAGCTGCACCAGGCCATCGCTGGAATCGACCATGTAGCTGGGCAGCACGGCGATGCCGGTGCCGTTGATGACGGCGTGCTTGATGGCAAAGATGTTGTTGATCTTCAGCACCGCCTCGCGGGCGTTGTCGGAGCCGCGGCCGGCGAGTTCCAGCCAGTTGAGATCGCGCAAGTACGATGGCACCGGCTCGCCGAAAGTGACGATGCGGTGGCCATGGTCGAGATCGGCGACGGTCTTCGGCGTGCCGAAGCGCTTCAGGTACGAGGGCGCCGCGAAGAGATGCATGTGCATCGTGAACAGCCGCCGCTGGATGAGGTCGGGCTGCGTCGGCTGGCGAAGCCGGATGGCGACGTCGGCCTGCCGCATGGAAAGATCGAGCTCGTCGTCGTCGAGGATGAGGCGGATGCTGACCGAGGGATAGAGGTCGACGAATTCGTGAATGCGCTGCGTCAGCCAGGTCGAGCCAAGCCCGGTGGTGGTCGTGATGCGCAGCGTTCCGGTCGGCTTTTCGGAGGACTCGGTCAGCCGCGAGCGCACGGATTCCAGCTTCATGAGCACGTCGCGGGCGGTGCGGAACAAGTCCTCGCCCTGCTCGGTCAGGATCAATCCACGGGCATGGCGGTGGAAGAGGGGGACGCCAATGTCCTGCTCCAGCGCGCTCACCTGCCGGCTCACCGCCGACTGGCTCATGTTCAGGCGCTCGCCGGCGTGGGTAAACGAACCGGCCTCGGCGGCAGCATGGAAGATGCGCAGCTTGTCCCAGTCCATCGACCGTGCCTCTCCCCGTAACGCTGCAACGCTGCCGCTTTTCAACCGCTGCAACAACCGCTGCAGCGTGCAATCCGGACGCCGCTACTCCGCCGCTTCGGCGGCTTCCGTCCTCAGGGCCGCGAGGTAGCGCTCGGCTTCGAGCGCCGCCATGCAGCCCAGGCCAGCCGCCGTCACCGCCTGGCGGAAGGTCTCGTCGGTCACGTCGCCGGCCGCGAAAACGCCGGGCACGCTGGTCGCGGTCGAGTCGGCTTCAGTCCAGATGTAGCCCGAGGGCCGCAGGCGCAGCTGGCCACCGAGGAACTCGGTCTGCGGCGCATGGCCGATGGCGACAAACACGCCGTCGGCCTTCAGCTCGCTCAGCGCGCCGGTCTTGAGGTTCTTCAGCCGCACGCCGGTGACGGCGGGCGGGAAGCCGGTATTGCCCAGCACGTCGGCGAGCTCGCTGTTCCAGATCACCTCGATCTTGTCGTGGTTGAACAGGCGCTGCTGCAAAATCTTCTCGGCGCGGAACGCGTCGCGGCGGTGAACGACCGTAACCTTGCTGGCGAAGTTGGTGAGGAAGATGGCTTCCTCGACCGCGGTGTTGCCGCCGCCGACGACCACCACCTCGCGGTTCTTGTAAAAGAAGCCGTCGCAGGTAGCGCAGGCCGACACGCCGTAGCCGCGGAACTTCTGCTCCGAGGGCAGGTTCAGCCACTTCGCCTCGGCGCCGGTCGCAACGATGAGGGTGTCGGCCGTGTAGGTCCGGCCGCTGTCGCCGGCGATCGTGAAGGGGCGCCGCGAGAGGTCGACGGAGACGACGTGGTCGCTCACGAACTGCGTGCCGACGTGCTCGGCCTGAAGCCGCATCTGCTCGACCAGCCACGGTCCCTGAACGACGTCGGCGAAACCCGGATAGTTTTCCACATCGGTGGTGGTGGTGAGCTGGCCGCCAACGGTGACGCCGGAGATCAGCACCGGCTCAAGCATTGCGCGAGCCGCATAGATGGCCGCCGTATAGCCTGCCGGTCCGGAGCCGATGATGATGGTTTTGGCGTGCATGGCCGAATATGCTTCCGCTGCGCTTTCATGTGGATGATTCGGAAGTCGCCCCGTAATGTAGGCCGGCCGCCGAGCTATGCAAGTAGTGCAGGGCGAGGGCCGCGGGCGGTGCGGCGTCGCCTCTCCCTTATAGCAGCCGGGAAAGACGGACGCGTGACCCGCCGCAATGCTGTTTCCGGGCCTTTCCCGGCCTCGCCCGCATGACCAGGCGCTGGCTGATTGTCGGCGCCGGGCTCACCGGCGCAACGCTCGCCGAGCGGATCGCGTCGGTGCTCGGCGACCCGGTCACCGTGGTCGAACGGCGGCCGCACATCGCCGGCAATGCCCATGACGCGCTGAACGAGGCCGGTATCCTCGTCCACATGTACGGCCCGCATATCTTTCACACGAATTCGGAAGCGGTCTGGGACTACCTGCAACGCTTCAGTGCGTGGCGGCCGTTTGAATACCGCGCACTCGCGGTTGTCGACGGACAGCACGTCCCCGTGCCGTTCAATCTGACCTCGATCGAGATGCTGTTCGGCGCGGCAGAGGCGGCGCGGCTGTCGCGGCTCCTCATCGAGCAGTACGGGCTGGGCGCGAAGGTGCCGGTGCTGAAGCTCAGGGAGGGAGGCGGCGAACTCAGCGCGCTCGGCGAGTTCGTCTACCAGAAGGTATTCCGCGGCTACACCTTCAAGCAGTGGTCGCTCCTGCCGGAGCAGCTCCTGCCATCGGTCACCGCGCGCGTGCCGATCCACGTCAGCCGCGACGACCGCTACTTTCAGGACCGCTACCAGGCCATTCCGGCCGACGGCTATACGCGGCTGGTCGCGGCAATGCTCGATCAGCCGGGGATCGAGGTGCGGCTCAACACCGACTTTTTCGCCCTCAGCCAGACGGGGGAGGGCGCGGCCGCCTGGGACCGTCTCATCTTCACCGGCCCGATCGATGAGTTTTTCGGGCACCGCTACGGCCCGCTGCCCTATCGCGCCACGCGCTTCGAACACACCACCCTGGACAAGGCGTGGGCGCTGCCCGGCCCGGCGCTCAACTTTCCGGATGAGGCGGTTCCCTACACGCGCGTCACCGAAATGAAGCGGCTGACCGGCCAGACGGCGGCGGCAACGACGATCGTCAGCGAATACCCGGGGCCGCATGTCCCCGGCGAGACTGAACCCTCTTACCCGGTGCCGACCGAGGCCAGCCAGGTGCTCCACGCCCGCTACCGCGCGCTTGCCGAAGAGCGGCCGGACGTCCTTTTCTGCGGGAGGCTCGGAGACTATCGCTACTACAACATGGATCAGGCGGTGGCGGCGGCGCTGGCGCTGTTCGAGAAGGTCATCCGTCCCGCCGCGTAATGCGAAGGCGACCGGCAGCGCTTGCCCATCATCGGCGAGCCGTGCCATCTAGGCGCTCCCTTGGAATTTCGGGCATTTCCGGGCCGGACACCCTTATGACGGTCGCCAACGTTGTGTGCATCAAGTGGGGCGACAAGTACCCCGCCTACTACGTCAACCGTCTGTGCGCCGGCGTGCGCCGATTCCTGGCGCGGCCCCATCGCTTTATCTGTTTCACCGACGATGCCGAGGGCCTCATCCCCGAGGTCGAGGTGCATCCACTCCCGGTCGAGCCGTTCGAGGCCGAGATGATGCGCCTGATGACGGAGCCGAAGCGCAAGGGCGCCTGGCGGAAGGTCAGTTTGTTCAAGCCGGGGCTCGCCGACATGCAAGGGCCGGTGCTCGGCTTCGATATCGACGTGTGCATCACCGGCCCGCTCGACGACCTTTTCGATTTCGCGCCGGGCAAGATGTGCATGCGACGGGAATGGCGCGAGGCGCGGCGCGGGCTGCCCGGCGGGCACGGTTCCGTCTTTCGCTACGATCCCGCGCGCCACGGCTACCTCTATGAGGAGTTCGCGGCCGATCCGCTGGCGGCTGCCGACCGCGCCAAATATTCGGAGCAGAAGTACACCTCGATGACCACGCAGTCCCGCGGCGACTTTGCGTTCTTCCCGCCGCAATGGATCGCGAGCTTCAAGCGCGACGCCATTCCCTTTCCGCCGCTCAACCTCTTCGTCGAGCCGCGCCTGCCCGCCGATACCCGCGTCATGTGTTTTCACGGCAAGCCGAAGATGGAAGAGGCGGTGGAGGGCTATCGCGGCGACTGGTGGCGCACGACGCGTCCGGCGCAGTGGCTGAACGAATTCTGGAGCGAGATCGAATGACAAGTGAACCGCCCAAGCTCGACGTGACCTTGGTTGCCACGCGTCCGGTCGCGGTTCTTGAGATCCCCTTCGCTCCTTTCACGCTAACCTACTGCAGGCCGCAGTTTGGCGCCGACATTCAATGTCTAGCCGATCAGGACGTGTAGAGATTGCGAATACTGGTTGGGAGAGGGCTAGGTGAGCAAATTCACTGAAATGAGCCCGCCGGATGGTGCTCGGGGTGTTATTGGCACTGCCCGCAGCCCGAGCCGGTCCAAATGATCAAGGAGCATTGTCGCAAAGCACAGCGTAATTTCGGCGCTATATTTCTCGCTGCCGATTGGCTGATCGTGAAGCAGCAATATCGAGCCCTTCAACACTGGACACTTCGCCAGAAGTTCCTGCAGCGTCAGGGCGCATGCCTGTTCCACGTCAGCGCGCGACGAGCAACGAGCAGAAATCGACCAGTCTGAAGACGGAGCGTTCCAATGGGCAATTTGTGCGTCGGGCCGACAATTTCGGACCGCTTGATGGACTGCCCACTTGTCATGTCCTCGCCCGTAAGGCAGCCGCACAAGGTAGGGATTCGGCGTCCGCCTCCACGCGCGAAGCAGCTGCTCCGTCCGCTCCAGCGATTCCACTATTTCAGCCGGCCGCAATTTGTCGTGGCGGACGTGCCGCCACCCATGAGCATAAACATCATGCCCCCGCCGAACGATTTCGCCGATTATTGCCGGATGATTTACAGCGCGAACACCGGACAAAAAGAATGACGCCCGAGCGCCATATCGGTCAAGAATATCAAGCAGCGGCAGGGTGCTGTCTTCGTTCGGGCCATCGTCGAACGACAGGCCAACATCGCCGGAACTGACGGGCAGCGTCCGCAACACAGGAAGCCAAGAACTGCCACCACCGCGAAACAACCCTCGCAAAAGTCGCGGGGTGCTGCCTGGCCGCCTGTCCAGGCGCTCGGGAACAAACGCACGCATACGCAGATCAACAGAACAACTAAGCCACACCATATCTGGTTGCACAGGACAGGCGGTTTGGCAATCGGGCTCATGTCGCTGCTGAGGCGATAGGGGTCGAGCCGTTTCGACTTTTGGCTTTCTGAGGGGGTCAGATGTGTGGTAACGACTCGCGATGAAAATCTGGACACATCGCGAATGGACAATTTCGATGTGACATTGATAGCGACGAGGCGCCCGGAGGTATTAGACCTGACGCTTCGGTCCTTTTACAATAATCTCTTAAGCAATTTTCGCTCGATACGACTATTCGTCAATATCGACCCGATCTGGGGCGATGAGAAGGACGATGCTAACGTTGAGCTGATCTGCAAAAAGTATTTTACAGAGGTGCATATTCGTCGCCCCGACACTGCAAGTTTTGGGGCTGCGGTTCAATGGGTCTGGGGACGGACGACATCCCGCTGGTTCCTTCATCTTGAAGATGACTGGCTTCTGGCGC
>Ga0265313_10001506_pt1 | contig 21686 bp, 22 predicted proteins | sample 4123metaG_FD_203122 | JGI IMG/M metagenome (GOLD analysis project Ga0265313, IMG submission 203122) | Rhizosphere microbial communities from Carex aquatilis grown in University of Washington, Seatle, WA, United States - 4-1-23 metaG | ecosystem: Host-associated > Plants > Roots > Rhizosphere >...
TACTATTGACTGGGTACATATCGACTGGACGCACACACATTGGCACCGTGACCGTTGCAGAGGCCCTTAAGGAAAGGCCACCTTTTAGGGCTACATGGGCTACATCATTTGGGATCAATGACTTAGCGATGGTCTATGGGCTACACGACCGGCTACACGGGCTACGCTTTGAATTGATTGATCGTCGCGCCTCGCATCCGAGCGTCGCGCATGTCGAAGCCGTCCCTTTTATCGTAACGAGATAATAGGGTTTTATTCCTATCGGGTCCTCCCGCGTCTTTTGGTTATACGGGCATCATCGGAGCGTTCTGCATCCCTAGGTAAATTTTCGAAAACGCTCGCGAGCATTTTCCATAACGAACAAATGCGTGCGGCGATTATTTCGTGACGAACGCAAGTTGAAATCAAAAAACTCAGGCGTACCGTCAAATGCATGATCGATGCACGAACCGAAAAACGGGGCCGGCCAAAAACAGGCTTAAGTCCGATCTTGACCGTGACCGTGCCGGCGGCGGTGCTTGCGCGCATTGATGCGCTCGCGGCTGAGCGGTTTGAAGCCCGGCGCGCGACCGTGCGGCATTTGCTGGACGCCGGCCTAGCGGCCCAGCGCCGCCCGCTGGCGTGTCGGGAGCCCGGCCAATGATGGAAGCTCCCGACGATCAAGACGAATGGCTGGAAGGCGGCCCGGCGGCGGATTCAGCCATTGTCGATAAGCACGGGCTCGCCGCTCTAACCGGTTTTAGCTTGGCCGAAATCGACCGGCTCATGCGCGTCGGGCTCCCGATTTCCGGCGAGCGGCGGCGCGGCGCGGCGATGCGGTTTTCAGTGCCGGCGGCCGTGCAATGGCTGATCGCACGGCAGGGCGATCCGATGGACGAAGCCAAGCGCCGCTCGATTGAGGCCACGGCCCGGAAACGCGAAGCCGAAGCCAGCAAGCTTGAAGACCGATTTATTGATATCGAAATAATCGAAGCCGCGATCAAGGATGGCGTCGCCAAATTTCAAGCCGAACTGCAATCGATCCCGGCACGGCTTCCGCCGGAAGTCCGCGAGCTTGTGAAGGCGGAAATCACTGGGGCAATAAACCGCTTGGCCGCGAGTGTGCAGCCATGACCACCCAGCGTCGCCGGCTCGATAAAGCCTTCAGGCCAAGGCCCGTGCTTGATCTAACCGTGGATCAATGGGCCGATGAATTCCGTTTTCTCGCGCCCAGTGTCGCGGCGCTGCCCGGCCCGTTCCGAACGTCACGGATCGAAGTTGCGCGCGGCCCGATGCGAGCCGTCACCGAACCGGGGGTCCATACGATCACGCTGAAAAGCTGCACTCAGCTTATGAAGACCACCGTTTGCGAAAACATTTTGGGTTATTTCATCCATCAAGCGCCGTGTCCGATCCTTTGCGCGTTTCCGAAGGTCGATATGGTCAAGTCGTTTTCGAAGGAACGCTTGGCTCCGATGGTGCGGGCGACTCCAGTGCTACGCGCGATCATCGGCGACGTAACGAAAGACAAGAGCGAAGAGTCGCTAGCCTTCAAACAGTTTCCGGGCGGCTATGTCGCTTTGGAGTCGGCAGGATCGGCAACCAATCTTGCAGCGCGACCGATCCGCGTCACGATGGCCGACGAAATCGACAAAATGGAGGACCTAAAATTCGAGGGCGATCCGCTGTTGCTTTTGGAAGAGCGGACTTCGACTTTTGAAAACGCTTTGCATGTGAGGTGCTGCTCGCCGACCGTGGATGAAACGTCCAGAATTGAAAAATCCTATAACGAGTCCGACCAGCGCCGGCCGTACCTCGCGTGTCCGCATTGCTCGCATCTTCAAACGCTGGATTTCTTCCGCCACGTCCAATGGGCCAAGAGCGAAGACGGCAAGGAACATTTCCCGCTAACGGCCGCGATCTATTGCGAGTCGTGCGGCGCGGAATGGGCTGAAGATCAGCGCCGCAAGCTCATTACCACGGAAGGCGCGGTGCGCTGGTATCAAACGCGACCGTTCAAGTGCTGCGGTGTTCACCAAGAGCCCATGAAGGCGCGGCACTGGGAATGGGACGATGCGGCGCAATGCGGATATGCGCTTTGCAGCGAATGCAACAAACGCGCCGTGTCTAATGCTCACGCCGGCTTTACGGCTTCAAAACTCTATTCGCCATTCGTGACCGTTGTTACGCTCGCAGAACAATGGCTGCGCTCGAAAGATGATCTGGCGCAACGGCAGGTTTTCTACAATACGGCGCTAGGGCAATCGTTCGCAGCGCGAGCGGCGACGCGCGTGGAAGCGCATGTTTTGGCGGATCGGCGCGAGAAATTTCCCGACGCCTTGCCGAAAGAAATTCTAGTTTTGACATGCGGCGTGGACGATCAGGGCGACCGGCTAGAGGCGCATGTGATAGGCTGGGCGAGCCCGGAAGAAGCTTGGTCCGTACATTACGAAATCTTCCCCGGCGATCCGTCGAAGCCGGAAGTTTGGGGCCGCCTGGACGAATTCTTGCGCTCTTCTTTTCCGTCCGCTTGGGGAATTCCGTTTCGAATTCGCGCGACGTGCATCGATACCGGCGGCCATCATACCGAAATGGCCTATCGCTATTGCCAGCCGAAGGCGTCCCGAAACATTTGGGCGATCAAGGGCAGTTCATGGAGCAAGCGCGGCGATCCGGTTTGGCCTGTCCCGAAATCATTTAAGACGCGGCGCAAAAGCGATTTGGGATTCAAGCCGCATGTGATCGCGGTCGATAGTGCCAAGGATCATTTGCGGGACATGCTTCTAACGGAAGAGCATGGCCCCGGCTTCTTTCATATTCCCGAACAGCGCAGCACGCCATGGCTGGAACAGCTAACGGCCGAACAATGCATTTTCGAAAAGAAAGCCGGTGTCACGGTCCGCAAATGGCACCTGCCGCGCGGCCGGGCGAATGAGGCATTCGATACGCTGGTCTATGGCTACGCCGCCTTGTGCGGCCTGAAGGCCGTCCGTGGCCTGAATATGGAACGGCTCGCGGTCGAAATGCCCCGGCAAGTCGCCCTTCACACTGGAGTTCCGCAATGACCGAAAACCCTTTCAAACCGAAAAAAGAAAGTGAAACGCCGAAGCCCAAGCCGGCCGCGAAGCCGGATGCGCCGCGCGTGCATCGCTATCGATGGCCCAGCGACCATGAAGGGAAGGGCGAATTCAACCGGGTTGACCCGGACAGTGATCGCGGCCGGAAGGTCGGGGATTTTATGCGTACCTGAAAGGACAAGCCATGCCGCACAAATTTGACGATAACGACCGTTTGCCAGCCGTCGAAGAGCTAAAGGGGCTTCGCGAAGATCATCCCAGCGCGGTCTTCTATTTGGATTATCTTTTCGACACGCAACGCAAATTCTTTTTGGCGGAAATCGACTCGCCCGTGGACATAATCAAGGATGAACGTGGGGTGACGCTGGAAGGCGAAGCCAAAATCAAATACTTTTTGAAAGTTGTCCGGCAATGGCGGGACGCCGCGACCGCTTGCGAGCGCCTTGACGGTTCACTAGGCAAGGTCGATGCGGACACACTGAAGCGGTTCGATGATACGCTTCAGCGCGAGCCATTCGGGGCTCAGGTCTTATTGAATCTCTTATGCGAGGCCGGAACGCTAATCGGTCTTGGCAACGCGCAAGAATTCATCGAAGCTTATTTTGACCGATTTCCAAAGTGACGTGGTTATCAGCGGGAGGAATTTTTGCTCGGAAATTGCATATTGAGGAATCCGACCACGCAAGGCGGCACATTCGACAAAGGAGCACTTTGTGAATCGTTGCTCTTCTTCGGAAAAGTCCACCTTGTGATTGACATTGGCACCTTGGGCCATATGGGAAACGCCGGATTTTTAGACGACCTAATCGCCCTGCTGAAAGCCGGATTTCTTACAGCAAACTATTCTCCACAAGCGCCAGTTATCTACAGTGACACTAAACACGGGATGACCGAGCATTTGTTCACTGTCATCAGAATGGCTGGCGATCAGAAAAACCCAAACATGCGCAATCCCGCGCTTTTAGAGCAGCAACTTACTCGGATTTTGGAAGATAAGGCGATTGCAAGAAAGTATTTCCGACAACTCGCTGATTTGATTTCGTTCAATGACGTTCCTGACAATGGGGTTCCAGAGCTTGGGCTAAAGGATATCTGTGACCCGCATATAGCCAAAGAAGTGGCCCGAATGAGTATGCTCGCTAAGGGAATTCCAGAATCCGAAATTAAATTTACCTATGTCAATGTGCTGCCATTGGCTAACAACCATTTCGCAATCAGCACGGATATCGACTTCGACCAATTGCGACAGTTTCTGCCGGCTGAAAATAAGGCGGAGTTCAGTCAAAAAGATTTATTTCCATCCATTAGCGATGCACGCTTCGACATAGGAGTGGCCGCAAGTCAGAACGCGGCATTCGTTGGTAACGAACGAAATGAAACGATTACCAATCTAATCCTGCAACGAAGTTTGGGCGTCCGATTTGATCGCGAGAGTGCGCCTCGTCAAATTTATGATTTTATTTCCGTCGCCACACCGAGCATTAGGGAAGTCATCAACGATGAGACGCGCTCGCCGAAAGAGTTTTTGAGCCTGTTAGAAAAGGCTAAGTCCTTTCAAAATTGGCTGAACAAACAAAATCCGACTTCTGATTTAGTCAAAGAAATGCTGCGGGAGAAAGCGAGCGCCGGTTGGCTTGAAAGCCTTCCAGTAAAACTAATGCGGTTTGGGTTGTTCACTGGGGCTGGAATGCTCGCTGATTATGCCGCTCCCGGATCAAGCGTATTGATGGGAGCCGCCGACGCTTTCGTCGTGGACAAAATAGCGAAGCATTGGAGGCCCCATTATTTTGTTGAAAATAGTTTGAAGGGATTTTTAGATACAGCGAAGGTTTAGAGACGAACGAAGTCGGGCATTGGTGGCGGCGCTTCAAACTTGAGCAAAAGCCGATCTACGGTTAGATATAAATCGGGAATAGTGTCGGCCCCAAACCAGCGAACGTTTTTGACCTCGACGGTTTCAGTGCCTCGCTTGAAATAGAAAGAGATTCGGCACGCCCAAAAAGTGAGAAATAAAAAGCGGGACAATTTGAACGCATCTAGCGTGAATAAAAACTCTTCGAATTCGTCTATTTGGTGCCACGCACTTGTTGGGACGGTGGTACTTAATCCTAGAGTTTCCCAAATAACTTTCAGTTGCGGGCGTTCCATAGGAATAACGCCGAACAGGCGGCCGTCGCGCTCCGGTTCATCGTCTATGCGCCCAGTTCCGAATCCACCTTTATAAGATCGCAACGCGCGCCCCCACATGCGTCGGTCCTGCAAGGATGCGATTTGCCGAGCCATGATCCGATTAAAGCACCTTGGGTAGGTCCGGAAAACACGCGCGCTTTGTGGAAGGCGCGCTGTTGGCCGTAAAGTCGAAAGTCGATAGCGGCTGGTCGCACCTTCGCCGCTAGCCATTCGGATTTACTTTTTCTTTGGCGGTTTGCTTTTTACCCACTCGACCTTGTTCGGATTGTTATTAGCGTACGTCCGCGTAGTGATCTTCCCCGTGGATACATGGTGCGGTTGGGCCTTGTTCCAGTCGCGACCTTTCGAACCTTTAGACATTGCCTTGAACTCCGTTTCTGTGAACCGACACGCGAATCAGTCGCGCGGTGGCCCCTAGAAGCTGAATCACGCGCAATGAGAGCGCAAGACGGGTCCCGCAACTAGAAATCTTTTTTGGGGGTGGTTTAACTGTTACCCGGAGCGTTACCCCGGCGATTTTTTGGGGTCCGAAATCGGGGCTAAGTGCTGGTCGGAGCGGGGAGATTTGAACTCCCGACCCCCAGTCCCCCAGACTGGTGCGCTAACCGGGCTGCGCTACGCTCCGACCGGCGAACACATAGCGAGAAAGTCTCGCGAAGTCACGTCGCTCCGGCCGGGATGGCCACGCATAGCCGGAATGACCGCGGGGATCAGCCGCGACTTGGCTACGGCGCAACGGCCGCGGCGGCGCTGTCGCGGTGCTGTCGGCAATTGCGCGTCGCCGCCGCGAGGCCCCAAACCATACCGACGACCAGGAAAAAATGCCGCCAGTGGTCGGTATCGATCACCATGCCTTCGCCGGCTTCGCCAACGAAAACGCCGAACGAAACGATGGCGTAGATCTGCCACGGCGTCGTAATCATTGCGTTGCGCAATCCGACCCACAAGGTCGCCAGCACCATCAGCACATAGGCCATGCCGCCAAGCCAGCCATAGACGATGAAGGCTTGCAGATAAACATTGTGCTGCTGAAGGCCGTTGATGCGGGCGAATTCGAATGGGCCCATGCCGAATGGAAAATCCAGCAGCGCGCCCAACGCCAGTTCCTGCAACTGGAAGCGGCCGCCTTCGCCAACATCGTAACTGTTCAGCGCATTGGCTCGCTCGAGGAACAGCGACCCTACCGACGGGATCGACAACATTGCGATCACCAGGGCGACGAGCAGGAATAGCCCGATCACGCTCATGCCGACGAGCCGAACCCGGAAGCGGGGATCGCGCGCGGTGACGAAAAGCAACGCCAGCACGATCGTGCCGGATACCGCAAAATGCATCCAGGCGCCGCGTGACAGGCTAAGCAGCAGCCCAATCAGGATTATGCCGAGCATGGCGATATCGCTGATCCGAAACCCGTCGACGAGCGACCGCGAAATCAGCATGAGTGCCGGCCAGATCAGGAACGGACTAAACACGTTCGGATCCTTGAAGAAGCCGGTGGCACGGCCGTAAAGCGTGAAGGAATCGCCGCCGCCCGGAATCAAATGGAAATAGCCGAGGATGCCGGCGATCGAACAGACGACTGCGGCCGCGATATAGGCCGTGCGCGCCACCGCAAGGCGCCCCTCGGTCTGCTGCGCGAACAGCAATGCGAACAGCACCGCCGCAAGCGACAGATAAATTGATGTTCCCAGATAGACAAAAGCCTGGATGTTCCAAGGCACGTTCGGCAGCGACATCAACCCGCCGAAGCTCCAGATCAGCAGCAGAAAAAACAACGGCACGACAAGCCGATCAATCGCGACACCGGCCACCATGCAGGCCACGAACAGGACAATCATCATGAAATCGTGCGGCGACGGTTCGATTGTGGCGACGCCGCTCAGCAGCAGCGTCACGAACAGAACCCTGCGCAGCAGCGCTTCGCGTCTCGAAATAATGCTATTCGGTTGGTCCGTCGCCGCGACTCCGCGTGCGTTGGCAGGCGCTTCGAACCGTAGCGTCGCCGCGGAAACCGCGATGTCGCGCGCCGTGATCAATACGCGTTCTCGGTGTTGAGCAGCGCAAAAGGCGTGCGCGCCAGGATGTAAAGGTCGAGCAGTACCGACCAATTCTCGATGTAATAAAGGTCATGCTCGACGCGCCGCTGGATCTTGTCCTGCGTGTCGGTTTCTCCGCGCCAGCCATTGATCTGCGCCCAGCCGCTGATTCCCGGCTTGACGCGGTGGCGCGCGAAATAGCCGTCGACCGCTTCGTCATAGCGGCGCGCTTGCGCCTTGGCGTTGACCGCATGCGGGCGCGGGCCGACCAGCGAGAGATTGCCCTTGAAGACAACGTTGAACAGCTGCGGCAACTCGTCGAGACTGGTCTTGCGGATGAACCGTCCGACCCGGGTGACGCGTGCGTCGTTCTTGGTGACGAGCTTCGAGGCGGTGGCGTCGCTGTCCTCGACGCGCATCGAACGGAATTTGTAGACTTCAATCAGGTCGTTGTTGAAGCCGTAACGCTTCTGTTTGAACAGCACCGGGCCGCGGCTATCGAGCTTGATGGCGATGGCGACCAACGCCATCAGCGGCGACAGCGCCAACAGCATCAGGCTGCCGACGATCTTGTCGAACAGCCACTTCATCACGACGTCCCAGTCGGCGATTGGACGGTCGGCGACGTCAATGACCGGCACGCTCCCGATATACGAATAGGAGCGCGGACGGAATTGCAGCTTGTTGCTGTGGGCGGCAAGGCGGATATCGACCGGCAGCACCCAGAGCTTCTTGAGCATTTCGAGAATGCGGGTCTCGGCCGTGATGGGCAGTGAAAAGATCACGAGGTCGACGCGCGTGCGCCTGCCGAACTCGACAAGATCGTCGACCGAACCGAGTTTCGGCTCGCCGCCGCATTCATTTCCGGTCCGGATGTCGCCGCGGTCGTCGAACAGACCGATAATCTGCAGCCCGAGATTTTTCTGCCGCTTCAGTTCTCCGATCACCGCTGCGGCCGCATCGCCGCTACCGACGATCACCGTGCGCCGCGTCAGGTAACCTTTCCTGGTCCAGCGCTGCACCAGAAGGAACAGCGCGCGACGAAACGCGATCAGCGCGATCAGACCGAAAACATAAAAGCTGCCGAGCCAGACGCGCGAAAACTGTTCGGCAAATTTGGTGAAAAACGAGATGCCGATCACCAGCAGGAACACCAGCGACCAGGCTGAAGCGAGCCGCATATATTGCTTTTCGTAACCGCGGAATGCCTGCACCTGATAGATGTCGGCGGCCTGAAACGCGAGGATCGACAGCACGGCGATAGCGCCGGTTGCGGCCGCGTAGTGCCAGTGCGGGCCGGGGCTCGGCAGCAGATAGAGCGCATAGATCGAAAATCCGACCACAAGCACGATCGCGAATTCCGCCATGCGAACGAAACCGGCGAGCACGATCGGCGAAAAGGCCGGCGGGGGATTGGCTGCAGCGACCGCCAGCGCGGCGGGCGAGAGCGGTCGCGGACTGTCACCGACCTGCGAATTTGCGCGCAGACGATCGATCACCGCCGATACGCCGGGCGAGCCTAAAACTGTACTCGTATCGACCATTACAAACGCCAAACAGGCCGTTCCGCGCGGTGACCTCGCGCGGCGGCAACTCTGAATTTGCTAGGGTGTCTCTAAGGAAAGAGTCTCAAGAAAGGCTTATTGGCCGCCCGGAAAGATGCTTAAGCCGCGTGATTTTGCCGTCGTTCCAGCGGAAGGAGTGGCATCCCGTGCTGCTGGCACGACCACGCCGGGCATCAGCGCCGACCGCTGCGGCCCCGATGGTTAACAATATCTAAGCGCCCGCGAAAATGACCGCAAACTTAACGGGCTAGCAACCATAGTCGTGTGTGATCGCGCAAACGCCGTCCGGCTGGCGTTGGAGTCGCGGATGTTTTTTCGTCGAAAGTCCAAGGAAAACGCGTACGAGGCGCCGGCCGCGGCGGCCCCGCCGATGCCGCGCCCGATTCCGCCAAATCCAACCGGCGAGCCCGATTTTCGGTCACTCGGCGCCTCGCTGTGGCGTCGAAAGACCAGGATCATTGCCTTCACTTTGATCGTGGCGGCCGGCGCCTTCGTCATCGTCAATTCGATCACGCCACGCTATCGGTCCGAAGCGCGCATCCTGCTCGAAGCCAAAGAGAACGTGTTCCTCCGTGCGGAGGCCGACAAGCAGATTGAGCGCACGACGGTCGATCCCGAGACGGTGACCAGCCAGATTCAAGTCGTGTTGTCGCGCGACCTCGCCCGCGAGGTGATCCAGAAGGAAAGCCTGACAGAGAAGGCCGAATTCAATTCCGCGATCGGCGGCATGTCGCTTGGCAGGACATTGCTGGGCCTCGTCGGCATCGGGCGCGACCCGACCAGCATGACGGTCGAAGAACGGACGCTGGACGCATTCTACGAACGGCTAAGCGTCAGCGCGGTCGACAAGTCGCGCGTCATCGCTGTCGATTTCAGTTCGGCCGATCCCGATCTCGCCGCACGCATCGCCAATTCGGTGGTGGCGACTTATCTCACCATGCAGCAATCGGCCAAGCAGCAGCAGACGCGCGAGGCGAGCCAGTGGCTCGCCGGCGAAATCAACAATATGCGCAGCAAGGTTGCGGAAGCCGAAGCCAAGATCGAGGAATATCGTGCCAAGGCCAATCTTTACGCCGGCTCCAATAATTCGTCGCTGTCGGGCCAGCAGCTGAGCGAGATCAGCTCGCAGATTTCCGCCGCGCGCGGCCAGAAATCGGACCTCGAAACCCGCGCCAAGCAGCTGCGCGATCTGTTGCGCACCAACAAGTCGATCGAGGCCTCCGACATCGCAAACTCGGAGACGATGCGCCGGCTGACCGAACAGCGGGTCGCCTTGCGCGCGCAACTCGCCGAACAATCCTCGACGCTGCTCGATCAACATCCGCGCATCAAGGAATTGCGCGCCCAGATCGGCGAGCTGGATGCCCAGATGCGCGCCGAGGGCGAGCGCATGGCGCGCCAGCTTGAGAACGACGCCAAGCTGGCCTCGGATCGTCTTGAATCGCTGAGTCAGAGTCTCGACACGGTCAAGAAGCTGGCCTCGCGCAGCAATGAGCAGGATGTGCAATTGCGCGCGCTCGAACGCGAAGGCAAGGCGCAGCGTGATCTCCTTGAATCCTATCTCGCGAAATACCGAGAGGCGGTTGCGCGCGACAATATCAATGCGGCGCCGCCGGAGGCCCGCATCATTTCGCGGGCGAGCCCGGCGATCAAGCCGGATTATCCGAAGAAGCTGCCGATCGTTCTGATCGCGGCCTTCGCCGCCTTCACGCTGTCGGCCGGCTTCGCCGTGACCGGTGAATTATTGGCACCGAGTGCGGGCTATGCCTATTCCTATCCTCCCGCCGCCTATGTCGCCGCCCCGCCGCTGGCGCCGGTGATGCCGCGCGCGGTCGCGATGCCGCCGCCGGCGCCGGTTATGCCGGCGCGTTCGGCTCCGCGGCCTGCCGCGTCGGCACCGCTCTCCGTGAGCACAACTGAGCAATTGGCTACGGCCTTGCGTCAGGCAGGCCCGGCAGGCCGCCGTGCCGGCGTGGTCGGCTCAGGACGGAATGCCGGCACTACTTTTGCGGCGATTTCGCTCGCCCGCGCACTGGCCCAGCACGCGAGCGTCGTTCTTGTCGATCTCGCCTTTCATGCGCCCAATCTTTCGGTGATTTCGACCGATCCGCAGGCCCCTGGCATCGCCGACCTGGTGCGCGGCACGGTGTCGTTCGGCGACATCATCACGCGCGATCAATATTCCAACGTGCATCTCGTCGCGACCGGAAATGTTGCCGGCGAGGGGGCGAGCCTCGCGGCTTCGCCGATGTTGCCGGCCGCGATCGATGCCTTGGCGCAAAGCTACGACTTCGTGGTGCTCGATCTCGGCGCGATAACGGATATGGCGGCCGAGCCCTTCGCGGCGCTGTCGGCGCGCGGCGTGCTGGTCACGCCCGATGCCGCCAGCCCGGCCGCGCGGGCAACGCGTGAGCGCCTGGTCGCGGCGGGCTTCGGCGAGGTGAGTGTGCTGCTGGGCGGTGCCGAGGTTGCCGCGGCTTAAGCGAAGCGGCCGCGGATGCGCCGCGCCGCGTTCAGCAGCGACCATGTCACCGAGGTATTCTTGATGAAGCGTTTGGTCGATGCGCTCAACCGTTCTGCGGTGACGTAGAGCCTACCCGCGGCACTGAGCGGAAAGAAGCTGTCAAAGAGCGGTTCGGCATCGTTGCAGAACAGCCGCTTGTAGCGGGCCTCTCCGGTGCCGAGATCGAAGGTCGTAAAGCCGCGCGCGCAAAGGTCGCGCACAATGTGGACCAGGATTTGTTCGCCTGGGCTCTCTTTGGTGAAGCGGTCCGGGATGATGGAGCTGAACATACAGCAGAAGCGGCCGCCGCCGGCGATGCCGCCGGTCGTTGCGACAATGGTCTCGCCGACCGACAGAGAGTAAAGCTCGATCGCAGGCATATCGTTGGCGCCGCGTTTGAGAGCCAGTGTCTCGACGAAACGCCGGACGTTAGGATCGCCGAATACATCCGGAATGCCCTGCGCTTTCATGCGGGCGCGCTTTTGGTCAAAGAACGTGTCGAGCACGCGGCGCGTCTCGTCCGCCGTCACGGCGCGCGCGAAACGCGGCGCACCGGACTCGAACAGCGTCTGGGCTTTTTTGCGCATTTTCTTACGCGCGTCGGCATTGGTCCGGGCGCGCAGCAACGCATCGAAATCGGCACCGAGCGCTCCGCTGTGCCCGGTATTAGGTGATAGTTGATGCGGCAAGCGCGCCAGCGGATTTGCAGTGCCTTGCCAGGACAGCGGTTGCTGGGTGAGGGTCACGGCGTCGGCTTGGCCATCAAGCCTGCGTAAAATGTCGTCAAAAGCGTCGAGGACCGCCGCCTGCGTCAAGTCGTGCCGCAGCAGCGCATGATTAAAATTGGCGTGCTTTCCGCCGAGGAATTCGACAACCCGCAGCCCCGTCAGTTTTCTGCGGCCAAACGGCCATAGGAAGAGCGGCGCGCCGGCATGATCAAAGCCGGTGACGATGAAGGGTTCGACGCCCAGAGCTGTTCCGATGTGATGGTGCCAGACGGACAGAAAATCGAAGCGTTGATAGGGTGTCCCCACGGCGTCGCCGGATTCCAGTGCGCGCCAATGCGGCTCGGCCTCGGCGAGGCTCGCGAAGATCGCAACTCTGGCAGGACTGCTGAGGGCGACGGGGCGGGGCTGGCACAGGGCGACGTTCATTCCGGCGATTTTCGCGCGTCCATGTTAACGTCTTGCAAACCGGCGCAAAGATTTATCAATAAACAGTTGGAATAGTGGGTTTCGCCGCGACCGGCGCACAGGATCGAGCCCAGACTTGAAGAAAACCATCATCCGCGGCGGCCTGGAGACGCTGTATTTCAGCGGGCTGCATCATCTCATGCGTCCGCTGCTCGGCGGCATCGGCGCCATCCTGACGTTGCATCATGTGTGCCCGCCACGCCCGGGTTCCTTCCAGCCCAATCGGCTGCTCGAAGTCTCTCCGGTTTTTCTCGAAGGCCTGCTGCGCCGGCTGCGGCGCTCACGCCGCGATCTCGTTTCGCTCGACGAGATGCACCAGCGCCTGGTGAGCGGCGAATCCAGGCGGCGTTTTGTCTGCCTTACCTTCGATGACGGATATCGCGATGTGCTGCGCTGGGCCTATCCGTTGCTCAGAAAATATGAGGTGCCGTTCGCGCTCTATATCCCGACCAGCTTTCCGGACCGGCTCGGCGAATTGTGGTGGGTCGCGCTCGAAGAGGTCATCGCCAAAAGCAGCCGCATCGGCTTGGTCATTGACGGCAAGGATCGGTTCTTCGAATGCGGCAGCATGCGCGAGAAACGGCTGCTGTACGACGAGATCTATGGCTGGCTGCGCAGCATGACCTCGGAAGACGAATTACGCAGTGTGGTGCGCGACCTTGCGGCGCGGCACGGGGTCGACATGGCGGCCTACTGCCGCAACGAGTGCATGGACTGGGAGGATCTCGGCCAGATCGCCGCCGATCCGCTCTGCACCATCGGCGCGCACACCGTCAATCACATGATGCTCAAGAAGCTTCCGACCGATCAGGCGGTGCGTGCCGAAATGAATATGAGCCGCTCGGTGATCGAGGCAGCGCTGGGCATTCGGCCGCAGCATCTGGCATATCCTGTCGGCGATCCGACCTCGGCCGGGCCGCGCGAGTTTCGTATCGCCGCCGAACTCGGCTTCAAGACCGCAGTGACGACGCGCCCCGGTGTGATTTTCAAAACGCATCGCGATCATCTGACCGCGCTGCCGCGCATCTCGGTCAATGGCGACTTCCAAAGCCAGCGCTATCTGAAGGTTCTGATGTCGGGCGCGGCTACGGCAATGTGGAACGGCTTCCGGCGCGTCAACGCGGCGTAGTTCTTCAATCCGGCCGCTGCATCCATTTTACCAGCGGCATTGCCGGTAGCACCCAGCCGAGCCCGGCCACCACGTAAAATATCACGGCGACCAGGCCGCTGATCGATGTCAGCACGGATTGGGCCAGCGCCATGGCCAGCAGGGTCCAGACCACTGCGAGGGCGATCAAGGCAATTGTTCCGATCAGCTTGCGGGTGCGGATGGCCATGGCTGGTTTGCTTCCTGCGCCGCCAATTGCGACGCTGAGTGCGGCACTATATGGTCCGCAGCATTTCCGGCAACCGAAGCCAACCAAAACAATGTCCGATCGCGCCGCAATTGACCTCAAACACGCCCGCATCGTCCGCGGCTGGCTTGTCGTGGTGGCGACGCTGATCTTCGTGACGCTGGTGGTCGGTGGCGCAACGCGGCTGACCGAATCCGGCCTCTCGATCACGGAATGGAAGCCGGTCACCGGCGTGCTGCCGCCGGTTTCCGATGAGGGCTGGCAGACTGAATTCACGAAATACCAGGCAATCCCGCAATATCGCGAGCTCAATCGCGCCATGACGCTGGGCGAGTTCAAGACGATTTATTGGTGGGAATGGACGCACCGGCTGCTGGCGCGACTGGTCGGCGCCGTGTTCCTGCTGCCGTTTGTCTATTTCCTGTGGCGCGGCGTTATCGTGCCGCCGCTCAAGGCGCGGCTGTGGACGATCTTCATCGGCGGCGCGGTGCTCGGCGGCGTCGGCTGGTGGATGGTGTCGTCGGGCCTGGGCGGCAGTGACCGGGTCAGCGTGTCGCAATACCGGCTGGCGTTTCATCTCACGCTTGCCTGCCTGATCTATGCGGCGATCCTATGGACCGCCCAGCAAGTCGTGCCGCGACGGCCAGTCGAGATACCACCACGCCTGCGCTATGGCGCGCTGGCGCTTGCTGCGCTGGTGCTGGTGCAAATTTATCTCGGCGCGCTGGTGGCCGGCCTCGACGCGGGCATGAGCTTCAACACCTGGCCGCTGATCGACGGCGGCATCGTCCCCGCCGCCGACCGGCTCTGGTTCGTCACGCCATGGTGGCGCAATCTATTCGAGAATGCGCTGACGGTGCAGTTCGACCACCGCATGCTCGCCTATGCGGTCTGGCTGGTCGCGCTTCTGCACGCGATCGATGCCTGGCGCTCGCGCATCGATGTGCGCAGCCGCAACGAAGCGCTGCTTCTCGGTGCGCTGGTGACGCTGCAGGCGGCTCTCGGCGTCGTAACGCTGCTCAACGTCGCTCCTCTTGGCCTGTCGCTGCTGCATCAAGGCTTCGCGATCGTAGTCCTCTCCGCCGCGGTGTCCCACGCCGAGCGTCTGAGCCATCGCCTGCGGCATCAGCCTATGCCTGCTGGTGCAGCTCTGAGCCGGTCATGATCGACGTCAAAATCACCGATGGCGTCGCCGTCCTCACCATGACGCATGGCAAGGCCAATGCGCTGACGACTGAGTTTTGCGATGCCATCGCCAACACGGTCAACGACCTGACATCGGCGAGCGCCCGCGCGCTGGTGATGACCGGGCAGGGCAAGATGTTCTCGGCCGGCGTCGACCTGCCCAGAATGCTGGAAGGCGGTCCGCCCTATGTGTGGGAGTTCCTGCCGGCGCTGCATCGGCTCTATGACGCAGTGTTCTTTCACCCGAAGCCGGTGATCGCCGCGATCAACGGCCACGCCATTGCCGGCGGCTGCGTGCTCGCCTGCTGCGCCGACCGGAAATTGATGGCGCGCGGCGGCGGCAAGATCGGCGTCACCGAACTCAAGGTCGGGGTGCCGTTTCCGCCGCTCGCCTTCGAGGTGATGCGCTTCGCCACGGTGCCGAACTATCTGTCAGAAGTGATCCTCGGCGCCGGCACTTATTCGGCGGAGGAGGGTGCGGTGCGCGGCTTTGTCGATCAGGTGGTCGAGGGCGATGCGCTGATGGAGCGCGCGCTCGCGGCGGCGCATGAGCTCGCCGCTCTATCGCCGCCGGCCTTTGCGCAAAGCAAGGCGCAGATCCGCGCCGCGGTGAGCGAGCGCCTGGCGCACGGCGGCGCGATGGAAACCGCTACTACCGGCATCTGGACGCAGCCGGCGACGCTGCAATATATGCGCCACTACGTCGCCAAGACGCTGAAGAAGTAGACCGCCTACGCGCTCAGCGCCTGCTCAAGGTCGGCGATGATATCGTCCTTGTCCTCGATACCGATCGAGAGCCGCACGACATCAACCCCGGCGCCGGCCTGCGCCTTCTGTGCGTCCGACAATTGGCGGTGCGTGGTCGAGGCCGGATGGATGATGAGCGAGCGGGTGTCGCCGATATTGGCGAGATGCGAGAACAGTTTCACGTTCGACACCAGTTTGACGCCGGCGTCGTAGCCGCCTTTCAGCCCGAAGGTGAATACCGCCCCGCAACCCTTCGGCACGTATTTCTTCGCCAGCGAATGGTATTTATCGCCGGGTAGTCCGGGATAGCTGACCCAGGCGACTTCAGGCCGCTTCGACAGCCATTCGGAGACCGCAAGCGCATTTTCGCAATGACGCTGCATCCGCAGTGGCAGCGTCTCGACACCGGTCAAGATCAGGAAGGCATTGAAAGGCGACAGCGCCGGACCGAGATCGCGCAGCCCGAGAACCCGGCACGCGATCGCGAAGGCGAAGTTGCCGAACGTCTCATGCAGGATGATGCCCTGATATTCCGGGCGCGGCTCGGAAAGCATCGGATAGCGGCCCTCGCGCGACCAATTGAAGGTGCCGCCGTCGACGATCATGCCGCCGATCGAGTTGCCGTGACCGCCAAGGAACTTGGTGAGCGAATGCACGACGATGTCGGCGCCGAAGTCGATCGGCCTGCAAAGGTAGGGCGTCGCCAGAGTATTATCGACGATCAGCGGCACGCCGGCCTTGCGTGCGATCTTCGACACCGCCTCGATGTCGGTGATGACGCCGCCCGGATTGGCGATCGATTCGATGAAGATCGCTTTGGTCTTTGGCGTCACGCCGCGCTCGAACGACGAAATGTCGTCGGGGTCGGCCCAGACCACGCTCCAGCCGAAATTCTTGTAGGCATGGTTGAATTGGTTGATCGAGCCGCCATAAAGTTTCTTGGAGGCGACGAACTCGTCCCCCGGCGTCATCAGGTTATGCATCACGATGACCTGGGCGGCGTGACCCGAAGCGACGGCAAGACCCGCCGTGCCGCCTTCCAGTGCGGCGACGCGCTCTTCCAACACCGCATTGGTCGGGTTGCCGATGCGCGTATAGATATTGCCGAAGGCCTGCAGGCCGAACAGCGAGGCAGCATGATCGACGTCGTCAAACACGAAAGACGTGGTCTGGTAGATTGGCGTCGCGCGCGCGCCGGTGGTCGGATCGGGCGCCGCGCCGGCATGGATCGCGAGCGTATTGAAACCCGGATTGCGTTCAGTCATCGACGCCCCCTTTATTTTGGCCTGCATGCGTGTGCCGCAGGTTATCGGGGGCCCGCGACGATGCGTCAAGGCGACATGATTGCGGCGAAATCGCCGGAATGAACGGCTAGTGCCGGACTGGTAACGGGAAATTCATTTCCGGGCGCCGGCCTTGCTCAGTGCGGGTCTTCTTCTTTGGCTTGCGCCTGGTCCGAGGCCTCGGTCGAGCCACCTTGAAAACTCTGCCGGTTGAGCGACATACGCTGCACGCCCTTGCCGAACATCTTGGCGCGCTTTGATGTGAGGGTGCGCGAATTAACGCCGATCCAGCCGATCTCGGAAGACAACCGGCCATATTCGATTTTCGGGCAGCGGTTCATGACAACCTTGAGGCCGGCCGCTTCGGCGCGACGGGCGGCGTCATCGTTGCGAACCCCGATCTGCATCCAGATGACGCGCGGCCTCGGCTGGAGGGTGAGCGCCTCTTCGACCACGCTGGCCGCGAACTGTGAGGCGCGAAAGATATCGACCATGTCGACCGGCTCGGGAATGTCGGCGAGCCGTGCGTAGACCTTCTGGCCGAGAATCTCCTTGCCGGCCTGGCCGGGATTGACCGGGATCATCCGGTAGCCGCGCTCGAGCAGATACTTGAAGGCAAAATAGCTCGGCCGGTTATCCTTTGGCGAGACCCCGACCATCGCGATCGATTTCACGCTGTTGAGAATGCCGCGAATGTAACTGTCGGGATAGCTGGTGTGGTCCATGCGTCGCTCTGTGCCGGGAACATAATCACGAGTCCGTGAAAGCGAAAGGCTGCGCGCGTCGTGTTGCAGCCCCCCGCATTGGCGCGTCTCGAAGCGAGCTTGCCGCGGCCGGCCCGGCAACGCGGCACGACCACACTCTGGCCGACTGACGGCCACGGCACCGGCCGTCAGGTTTTGGGCTTTACTTGCCGCTGGCCAAGCGCCGCGCGCAGCCTGGCGTTTTCGCTTTGCAAAGCGGCGATCCTGTCTTGAACGGCGGCGAATGCCTGTTCGAGTTCCGCTTCGGTGAAGCGGGTGACGATATGCGCCGAGCAGTTCACGTCCCATGCCTCGATGGTGAACAAGATCGCACGCTCCGGCCGCGCCTTGTAGCCCTTGTCGAACAGCTTTTCGACCAGGGCCGGATCTCCTTCGACGACGCGGGCGCGCCCCCACAGCTTGATGCGCTGTTTGCGTCCTGGATCGAGCATGAAGAGGAAGGCTCGTTCGTTCTCGGACAGATTCGCCAGCGTGATGTACTGCCGGTTGCCGCGATAATCGGCAAAGCCGATCGTGCTCTCGTCGATCACCTTGATGAAGCCCTTGGGACCGCCGCGGTGCTGGATGTAGGGCGCGCCCTCTGCCGTCGCGGTGGCGAGAAATACGGTGTCCTGTTCGGCGATGAATGCGGCCAGTTCGGGAGTGACCTTATCGGGGAAGCCCTGTTCGAGGCGCCGCGCATAGCTGGCGGCGGAGCCCCGTTCGGCCTGCGCTTTTTGCGCAGCCGGAGTGAAGACCTTGCCCGAATTATTCATGTGTTGGCGATTAGCGGTCTTCCCAGGTCGGGTCGCGTTTATCAATGAAGGCGCCGATGCCTTCCTCGGCATCTCGCGCCAGCATATTGTCCACCATGACGTCGATAGTGAGTTTGTAAGCATCAGCCAGATCGAGTTCGCGCTGGTGATAAAAGGCCTCTTTGCCAACTTTTACCGTCAACATCGACTTCGATGCGATTTTGCGCGCGAGTTCGAGAGCCGTTTCGCTGGCTTGTCCGGCGGGCACGACGCGATTGACGAGGCCAATCCGGTACGCATCTTCGGCTGACACCATGTCGCCGGTCAGGAGCATTTCCATCGCGTGTTTGTTCGACACATTGCGCGAGAGCGCCACCATCGGCGTCGAGCAGAACAAGCCGATATGCACGCCGGGGGTCGCAAAGCGTGCGTTTTGCGAGGCGATCGCGAGATCGCAGGTGGCGACCAATTGGCAGCCGGCGGCTGTGGCGACGCCTTCGACCGCGGCGATCACCGGCTGCGGCAACTTCCGGATCGACTGCATCAGCGCGCTGCATTCTTCCATCAGCGACTTGAAATAGCTGCGACCGCGGTCGGCATCCGAGCGGTGCGCGGTCATTTCCTTCATGTCGTGGCCGGCGGAAAAGGCGGCGCCATTGTGCGAAATAATGACGGCTCGGACAGCTTGATCGGCCGCAATCGCAGTGAACTCGTTGCGCAGCGCCGCCAGCATGTCCTCGGATAGGGTATTGCGCCGCTGAGGCCGATTGAGTGAGAGGAGCGCGATACCGTCAATGTCGCCGCGCAGGAGCGGCGGCGACGAGGCGCTGTCGGGATTGCTGCTGCGCGCGGTCATGCAGGATATTTAACCCGCTCCGCATCCGGCGCAAGCCGCCCAAGGAACGCGACCTCGCCGCTGCGCGTTAATTCGGCATGGCGAAGCAATCCATGCGCAAGACAGCGACCAGGCGCTGGTCGCAAGATGTGACCGAACACAGCGATGCACTGACACTGGAGAGGGGTGTTTTCACCAAACCGAGCGCCAGGCAGATCGCGGCGTCGCTCAGGCGTTCGGCCGAGCACAGCCGGCGCCGCAAATCGAGCGCCTATCGGTCAGCGATGTCGATGCTGACGTTCTACATCAATCGTGCCGGCAAAGACCTGCCGAAGTCGCGCAAGAGCAAGCTCGAGAACGCCAAGGACGAACTGCGCGCGCTTTATGGGAAGGATAAAAAGCTCCAAGCACAAACTCGCCAAACAGCACTCGAAAAGAAGGCATTGACGCGCGCCCCCCGATCCCGCATCTGCCGATGCGGGTGGGCTCATGAAAAAACCGGTTCTGACAGCGGCGGAAATCGAGGAGCTTTTGGCGGTCGAGTTTCCGCAGGTGTTCAAGCCGGGGAGTGGGCTCTCTATCGAGCATGTGGAATACGGCGCCTGCCGGGTGCGCCAGGCGCATCATCCGGATCATCTAAGGCCCGGCGGCACCGTCTCCGGGCCCACCATGATGGCGCTGGCCGATTTCGCCATGTATGTCGCGGTGTTTTCAGTCGTCGGCCGGGAGCCGTTGGCGGTGACGACCAATCTCAACATCAATTTCCTGCGCAAGCCCACCCAAGCCGGTCTTTTGGCGGATGCCCGGCTCTTAAAGCATGGCGCCCGATTGGTGGTCGGGGAGGTGCTGATCCGTTCCGAGGGAGCCGAGGAACCGGTCGCGCACGTTACGTCGACCTATTCCGTCCCGCCAAAACGGCGTTAGGCGACGGTATCACAATACCTATATTATAAGATATTGTTGTATATAAGGTATTTGCCGCACAAGTGCATTGACCGGATTGTGGCTGTCCGCTAGACACACCCGACTTTGCCGCCAATTTCAGTGGGATTTGCGATGAAAACCTATTCGGCCAAGGCCGCCGATATCGAGAAGAAATGGGTGCTGATTGACGCCGCTGGTCTGGTGACCGGCCGGCTCGCCTCGATTGTTGCGCTTCATCTGCGCGGCAAGCACAAGGCGACCTATACGCCGCATGTCGATGACGGCGACAACGTTATCATCATCAATGCCGCCAAGGTGGTGCTGACCGGCCGCAAGCGCGAGAAGAAGGTCTACTACCACCATACCGGTCATATCGGCGGCATCAAGGAACGGACCGCCAAGGCGATCCTCGCCGGCCGTTTTCCCGAGCGCGTGGTCGAAAAGGCGGTCGAGCGCATGTTGCCGCGTGGCCCGCTCGGCCGCGTGCAGCTCGGCAATCTGCGGGTCTATCCGGGCCCCGAGCATCCGCATGAGGCGCAGAAGCCCGTGAAGCTTGATATCGCCGCTATGAACCGCAAGAACGCAAGGAGCGCCTGACCGTGGCTGAGACAGTGTCATCGATGGAAGGCCTTGCCGCGCTCAAGCCGGCCACTCCCGAGGCTATCAAATACGTCCAGAAGCTGGACGCGCAGGGCCGCGCCTATGCCACCGGCAAGCGCAAGAACGCGGTCGCCCGCGTCTGGATCAAGCCGGGCTCCGGCAAGATCACGGTCAACACCCGGGCGGTCGAAGTGTTCTTCGCGCGGCCGGTGCTGCGCATGATGATCCAGCAGCCGCTGGTCGCCGCCAACCGCAGCGGCCAGTACGACGTCATTTGCACGGTGTCGGGCGGCGGCTTGTCAGGACAGGCCGGCGCGGTGCGCCACGGCCTGTCCAAGGCGCTGACCTATTTCGAGCCGGATCTGCGCACGCCGCTCAAGCGTGGCGGCTTCCTAACGCGCGACTCGCGCGTGGTGGAGCGCAAGAAATACGGCCGCGCCAAAGCCCGCCGGTCGTTCCAGTTCTCCAAGCGCTAACGGCGCCAAAGCACAATAAACGATGAGCCGCGACACGGTCGTGGCTCGTTTTTTATTGATTCAAATTTTCATCAGTCTTTCCAAGAAATACCGCCCGCACTGCAACGGTTTTCCATTGTTTTGCGGATATTTTGTGCCGAACGCCGGAACACAGGCCGGATTGAGTCGGGGGAAAATATGAACCGTCAACGCGTGACAGCGTAACCGTGGCTACCGCGGCGCTCGACATTCCAACTTTGT
>Ga0265313_10001507_pt1 | contig 21682 bp, 18 predicted proteins | sample 4123metaG_FD_203122 | JGI IMG/M metagenome (GOLD analysis project Ga0265313, IMG submission 203122) | Rhizosphere microbial communities from Carex aquatilis grown in University of Washington, Seatle, WA, United States - 4-1-23 metaG | ecosystem: Host-associated > Plants > Roots > Rhizosphere >...
GAGGTCCATGATGCCGAAGACCAGCGTCAAGCCGGCCGCCAGCAGAAACAGCAGCAGGCCGAACTGCAATCCGTTCAGGCATTGCTCGATGAACAGCGTCATGTCGCCAACGGGCCTTCAGACAAGCAAACGGCGGCAGCGCAGGTGCGCCGCCGCCGCCAATTTCGAAGCGTCGATCACTTCATCGGGCACTTGTCGTGGAAGCGGTCCTGATTGTCCTTGACGATGGTGGCGACGGTCTTGAGCACGAAGTCATCGCCCTTCTGCACCACATCCTGCAGGTAGAAGTTCTGGATCGGAACGTGGTTGTTGCCGAACTTGAAGCCGCCGCGCACCGACTTGAAGTTCGCCTTTTCCAGCGCTTTCTGCACGGCCGCCTTATCGGACAGGTTGCCCTTGGTGGCAGCTACCGCCGACGCGATCAGGTTCGCGGCATCATAGGACTGGGCGCCGTAGAAGGACGGCTTCTTGCCCGGATTTTTGGCGATGTAGTCGGCGACGAACTTCTTGTTCGCCTCGTTGGGCAGATCGTTGACCCACTCCTGCGCGCCTGGCACGCCGAGCGCGAGCTCCTTCTGCAGCGGCAGCGACAGCTCGTCGATGGTGAAGGCGGTGTAGAGCGGAATCTTGCCCTTCAGGCCGGCCTGCGCGTACTGCTGGAGGAACTGCACGCCTGCCTTGCCCGGATAGAACACAAAGACCGCGTCGGGGGTCGCCGCCTTGGCCTTGGCGAGCTCGGCCGAGAAGTCGAGTTGCGTCGGCCAGGTGGTGAGCTCCTGACCCACGACCTTGCCCTTGAAGGTCGAAGCGACGCCGGCCAGCATGTCCTTGCCGGCCGCGTAGTTCGGGCCGATCAGGAACACGCTCTTCACATTCTTCTGGTTCATGTAGAGGCCCATCGCCTGCGGCGTCTGGTCGTTCTGCCATGAGGTCGAAAAGATGTAGGGCGAGCACTGCTCGCCGGCGAGTTGCGACGGGCCGGCGTTGGCGGTGATGAGGAAGGTCTTGGAATCGACCGCCGGCTTGATCGAGGCCAGCAGCACGTTCGACCAGATGTAGCCGGCGATGAAATCGACGTGGTCGGAGTCGATCAGCTTCTGGGTCTTTTGCAGGCCCTGCTCCGGCTTGAAGCCGTCGTCTTCATAGATCACCTCGACCGGCAGGCCGCCCATCTTGCGGCCCATGTGGTCGAGCGCGAGCTCGAACGAGTTGCGCATGTCGTTGCCGATGACGGCAACCGGGCCGCTGAAGGTCGAGATGAACCCGATCTTGATCGTCTTCTGCTGGGCCACCGCCGGGCCCGCCGCAAGCAGCAGCAAGGCAGTGCCCGCCGCCAACAAAGTCTTACGCATAATAACCCTCCCCCAAGGCCTTACGGCCACTTGTTCGCGATGCTCTAATCTAGCGGCTTGGGCAGGGAAAGGTCCATCCGCCTGAAGGCCATGCGGTTCCGCCGGTTGACCGGCGCCGCGGCCTTTCTGCACTGTAGCTGCCAAGCACCGGCGGCCGGGGCCGTCGGAAACATAATTCCGAAGGACAAGTGCGGTGTCGAAAGCGCTCGATAAAACCTATGACGGCATCATCATCGGCGCCGGCCAGCACGGGCTGGTTCTGGGCAGCTACCTCGCCCGCGCCGGGCTCGACATCCTGCTGGTCGAGCGGCGGCTCACCTATGGCGGCGGGCTGTCCACCGAGGAAGCAACGCTGCCGGGCTTCTATCACAACCTGCATTCGATCAATCACTTCCACATCAGCGCGGCGCCCTGGTTCAAGGACCTCGGCCTCGATGCGCGCGTCAATTACATCACGCCGCGCCACGAGTTCGGCCAGGCCCATCACGACGGCTCGGCGCTGGTGCTCGGCCGCGATCTCGAGGAGTCGATCGTCAACATCGCCCGCTTCTCGAAGAAGGATGCCGCCACCTTCCGCGAATGGAATCGCAAGGCGGAGAAGATCACCCGCGAGATATTCCTGCCCGAACGCTACGCCGAACCGCTGCCGCAAGCCGAGCGCGAGGCGCTGCTGAGCCGCACCGCGCTCGGCCGCGAATTCCTCGAAGTCGCCAACCGGCAGCCGCTCGATTTCGTGCGCGAGCTGTTCGAGAACGAGCACGTGCAGCTACTGTTCCTGTTCAAGGTGTCGCTGTTCGGCACCTGGCTGGTCGACACCATGTCGAAGACCTCGCCGATGGGCTCGGTGATCCGCGCCTTCGACCTCGAGAGCGGCTACCAACTGTGCCAGGGCGGTTCGTTCAATCTGGCGCGCGGCCTGATGGAAAGCTTCATCGCCGCCGGCGGCACCTATCAGCCGCAGGTGCGCATCGACCGGATCGTGATCGAGAACGGCAAGGCCACCGGCATCGCGCTCGACGATGGCCGCACGGTGCGTGCACGGCAGTTCGTCGCGTCGACGGTCGACGTACACCAGACGTTTGAGCAACTCGTCGGCCGCGAGCAACTGCCGGCGGCGTTCCTGAAGAAACTCGACGGCTTCGAGTACACCTTCTGGAGCCTGTTCGGCCTGCATCTTGCGCTCAACGAAAGCCCGCAATTTGCCGCGGCGAAGTTCGACCCCAACATCAACCGCTCGCTGAAGTGGAGCATCGGCGCCGAGACGATGGAGGATCTGTTTTCGGCGCACAAGGACGTGCAGGCCGGCCGCGTGCCGAAGCTGGTCCAGTTCGGCTCCGGACCACTCAGCCTGCTCGACCCGACGCAAGCGCCGCCAGGCAAGCACACGACCTATTGCTGGCACGTCATGCCGCTCAATCCCGACATCGGCGGACAGAACTACGACAGCTGGAAGGACGAATTCGCCGACAAGATGGTCGAGACCTTTGCGCGCTACTGTCCGAACATGACCGAGAAGAACATCCTCGGCCGCTACGTCTACACCGGCCGTGAATACGTGCAGGAATTGATCAACATGCGCGGCGGCGACATCTTCATGGGCGCCCTCAACGCCGAGCAGGTGATGTACAACCACTTCGGCTACCGCTCGCCGATCCCGAACCTCTACAACGCAGGTTCGGCGGCGCACCCGGGCGGCGCGATCTCCGGCGGTTCCGGCTACATCAGCGCCGGCATCATCGCGGAAGACATCGGACTCAAACCGTGGTGGACGCCGTGGGACGCGCGCCGCGCGCTCGAGACCCACGTCAAGGGCGAACGAGGCGCCGCATGATCAATTTTATTCTGTCATTCCGGGGCACGCGCACAGCGCGTGAACCCGGAATCCAGAAACTGGCTCAGCCGTTGTTGCTGGATTCCGGGTCCGGCGCTTCGCGCCGTCCCGGAATGACATGTGGAAGCGCCACATGACCCTGCCCCCGCCGAGCCTCGAAAACCTTGTTAGGCCGTCGCTGAAGGACCGCGTCGCCATCATCACCGGCGCCGGCCAGGGCATCGGCCGCGTCTTCGCCAAGGCTTTCGCGCTTGCCGGCGCCTCCGTCGTGATTGCCGAGCGCAACACCGACAAGGCCGCCACGGTGTCGGCCGAGATCATGACGTCCGGCGGCACCGCGCTGGCGGTCGAAACCGACGTCGCCGACGAGGCTTCCGTCAAGGAAATGGTCGAAGTGGCGGAGGACGAATACGGCCGCATCGACATCTTGATCAATAATGCCGGCATTTTCTCGACGCTGGAGATGCGGCCGTTCGACCAGATTCCCCTCGGCGAGTGGGAGCAGGTGCTGCGCGTCAACCTCACCGGGCCGTTCATCTGCGCGCGGGCCGTTCTCCCCGCGATGCGGCGGGCGAAATGGGGCCGCATCATCAACGTCGCCTCGGGCGCGGTGCGGCTCGGCCGGCCGAATTACCTGCACTACATCGCCGCCAAATCGGCGCTGATGGGCATGAGCCTGTCGATGGCGCGCGAGCTTGGGCCCGACAACATCACCGTCAACGCGATCCTGCCGGGCGCGACCTTCACCGAGATCGAGCGCAAGACCATCACGCCGGAGCAGAAGGCCCGCGTCATTGCCATGCAGTGCGTGCCGCGCGCGGAGACGCCGGAGGACCTGGTCGGCGCGGTGCTGTTCCTTGCGTCAGAGGCGTCCGCCTTCGTCACCGGGCAGAGCATCAACCTCGACGGCGGCGTGACCGGGTCATAGCCCAAGCGGGTCAATCAAGCGGCCGCCAACCCGCGCCGCAACTCGCGGAACGAGATCAGCTTCTTGCGGCTCTCGTCCCACAGCACCAGCCGCACGCATTTGATGCTCTCCCACAGCGTCAGCCGGCCGATATCGCCGAGCTCGGGATGCTCGCGCAGCACCCGCGGCAGCCGGTAATACGGAATGCGGCTGCACAGATGATGCACGTGATGGATGCCGATATTGGCGGTGAACCAGCGCAGCACGCCGGGCAGCACATAATGTGACGAGCCGTGCAGCGCCGCGTGATGCAGGTCCCATTTCTCGTTTTCGGCCCAGAGCGTGTGCTCGAACTGGTGCTGCACGTAGAACAGCCACACGCCCATCGCCGCGGCGATCAGAATGATCGGCCCGTGCACCAGCAGAAACGCCCAGACGCCGATCAGCCACATCAGCGCGCCAATGATTGCCGCGATGGCGAGGTTGGTCCCCATGGTGCTCAGCCACGGCACCCAGCCGCCGCGCATCAGACCGACTGGCAGGCGATGCTGAAAGATGAACAGATAGGCCGGGCCGATGCCGAACATCACCGCCGGATGGCGATAGAGGCGATAGCGCAGCCGGCCCAGGCGCGACAGCGCCAGATATTCGCGCACCGTCAGCGTGTCGATGTCGCCCATGCCGCGTCGCTGCAAATTGCCGGAGGTTGCGTGGTGCATGGCGTGGGTGCGCCGCCAGAAATCGTAGGGCGTGAAGGTGAGCACGCCGAGCGCACGGCCGATCCAGTCATTGGCGAGGCGGTGGCGGAAGAAGGCGCCATGCCCGCAATCGTGCTGGATCATGAACAGGCGCACCAGAAACCCCGCAGCCGGTATGGCAAGCAGCAGCGTCACCCACCAGAAGCCGAAGTAATATGAGACCCACATCAGCGCCCAGAGCCCGGCGAGCGGCGCGAAAGTTGCGGCGAGTTCAATCAGGCTGCGTGCGCCGCTGGGCTCGCGATAGCGCAGCAGAAGCTGCGTCCAGGTGCGCGCGTCGGGAGCGCCGGCCGTGTCGGCCGGACCTTGTCCGTCGTTCAAGTTCATGTTCCTTGGTGTGCATACGCGCGGTTACTGCTCGATCAGCCGCAGGGCCGCCGCACTTACATTTACTCTTGATTGGTGGAATCGATTAATTGCCAGGTTATCAAGGTTTTTCCATGTCTGCTACCGAACGTTGTAGTATTTGTTCATCGTAAATAAGCAGGTCGTCGAATGCCTAAAATGACACCAGTGGTCGCTATTGTCGCGGCAGGCGCCATGGGTTCCGGCGTCGCCCAGCGCCTCACCGAAAACAAGGTAACGGTACTGACCTCGCTCGCCGGCCGCAGCGAGGCGAGCATCAAGCGCGCCCGCGACGCCGGCATGCGTGGCGTGAGCGATCGCGAACTGGCGGAGGCCGATTTCCTGCTGTCGATCGTGCCGCCCGGCGACGCGCTGGCGCTGGCGACGCGCCTCGCGCCGGTGCTCACTGCCGCCAACAAGAAGCCGATTTATGTCGAATGCAATGCGGTCAGCCCGCCAACCGTCGAGAAGATCGAGAACGTCATCGCCGCGACCGGCTGTCCTTTCGTCGGCGCCGGCATCATCGGCCCGCCGCCCAAGCCCGGCTCGAGCAACACCAAGTTCTACGCCTCCGGCCCGCACGCCGCCGCGTTCGCCAACCTCAATGACTACGGCTTGATCGTGCGCGTGCTGTCCGGGCCGCTCACCGCCGCCTCGGCGCTGAAGATGTCCTACGCCGGCATCACCAAAGGCTTCACCGCGCTTGGCGCCGCGATGATGCTGGCGGCGACGCGCGGCGGCTCAGCCGAAGCGCTCAAGGCGGAGCTGGCCGACAGCCAGCCGCAACTGTTCGGCTGGCTGACGCGGCAGACGCCGTCGATGTATTCGAAAGCCTATCGCTGGGTGGCCGAGCTCGACGAGATCGGCGCCTTCGTCGGCGACGATTTTCCCGAGCACGCGATGCTGGAAGCGGCGGCGCGGTTCTATGAGCGCATCGCCGAGGATTTTGAGAGCGTGAAAGCCGAAACCGGCGCGCTCGACAAATTCCTCAAATCCTGACGCAACGCTTCGAAATTTGCTGCCGCCGTCTTTGCGGATGGTGGTAAACGACTGCACCGATGACAGCCGTGATCGACATCCACACCCACATCGTGCCGGCGGAATTCCCCGCCTATGCCGGCAAGCACGGCGGCGCGCAGTGGCCGCACATGGCCGCGGCGCACGATTGCCACCACAAGAACGTGATGATCGACGGCAAGAATTTCCGCACCGTCACCGACGAGTGCTGGGACATCGAGCGCCGCGCCGAAGCCATGGCGCGCATGCGCATCACGCGGCAGGTGCTGTCGCCGATGCCGGAGCTGCTGTCGTACTGGCTGCCGCTCGATGACGCGGTGCCGCTGATCCGCCACGTCAACGACACCATCGCCGCGATGGTGGCGCGCGACCCAAAGCGCTTCATCGGGCTTGGCGGCGTGCCGATGCAGGACCCGGCGCTCGCTGCGCGCGAACTCGAGCGGCTGATGCGCGACGGCTTCCGCGGCGTCGAGCTCGGCAGCAACGTCAACGGCGCGGCGCTCGGCGATCCGAAGTTCGAGCCGTTCTTCGCCGCCGCCGAGCAACTTGGCGCCGCGATCTTCGTGCACGCGCTGCACCCGAGCGGCAAGGAACGCATCGTCGGCCCGGCCGGCCTGATGGCCTATATCGGCTTCCCGCTGGAGACGGCCTACACCATCGCCTCATTGATCACCGGCGGCACACTGACGCGGCATCCGCGGTTGCGGCTTGCCTTCAGCCACGGCGGCGGCGCCTTCGCCTCGATCCTGCCGCGGCTGACGAAAGGCTGGACGATCAAGCCGGAGTTCGCCGAGCGCATCGGCGTCTCGCCCTACGAGCACGCGCGCCGGCTCTATTACGACACGCTGGTCTATGACGGCGCGACGCTGCGCCACCTGATCGACACCTTCGGCATCCGCCAACTCTGTCTCGGCACCGATTTCCCGTTCGACATCCACGAGCGACACCCGGTCGAAGCGGTGGCCGAGCTCAAATTGTCCGACGGCGACGTGATGCTGCTGCATCACGGCAACGCGGTGCGTTTTCTGGGCGAGGCGGCATGACCAAAGCGAGAGTGCGGGCGCTGCGCAGCGTCGAGATCGGCATGAGCAACATGAGCGAGGCGCGGCGGTTCTTCAACGGCGTGTGGAACCTCGCCCCCATTGGCGACGACAACGGCAAGGTCTATTTCCGTGGCACCGGCGCCTTCCATCACATCCTCGCGGTGCGCGAAATGCCGCGCCTGGCGATGGTCCGCGCCGTGTTCGACGCCGCCGACCGCGCCACCGTCGACGCGCTGCATGCGCAGGTCGTAGCGCTCGGCCTTGCGTCGATCGAGGCGCCGGCCGCTTTGCGCCAGCCGCATGGCGACTACGGCTTCGGCTTCAAGGACCCGGAGGGCCGCAACGTCGCGGTCGTCTGCGGCGTCAAGGACCACGCCGACACCGCCGACCGACCCGACCGGCCGCGCAAGCTCAGCCATGTCAATCTCAATTCGGGCAACCACGATGCCACCCTCGCCTGCTTGCGCGACGGACTCGGCTTCACGCTCACCGACACCACGCGGCGCCTGCGGTTTCTTTCATGCAATGCCGATCATCACAGCGTCGTGCTCGGCTTTGCCGGCGGGCCGACGCTCAATCACATCGCCTTCGAGATGCCGGACCTCGAATCGGTGATGCGCGGCGCCGGCCGCATGCGCGACGACGGCCACGGCCTCGAATGGGGCCCGGGCCGCCACGGACCGGGCAACAACGTGTTCTGCTACTTCCTCGGTCCGGAGAAACTGCCGGTCGAATACACCGCCGAGATGCTGCAGGTCGACGGCAGCTACCGTGCCGGCACGCCGGACGACTGGAAATGGCCGCCGGGCCGGCTCGATCACTGGGGCATCAGCGCGCATCCGAGCGAGGCGATGGAAGCCGCCGGGCTCGACATCCACTTCACCGGCGACGGCTGGCGTCTCGCCGACTGGCGCTAAAGGCTCAGGCCGAGCGGCGGCGCTTGCGCGCCGCGACCACCTGATCGGCGGCGGCGACGCCGGTCAGGAAACCGCCATGCGCGGTGGAGAAATCGTGCTTCGAGCAGGCTTCGCCGGCGAAGAACAGCCGGTCGTTGACAGGTGCCGCAAGTTTGGCGCGGCAATCGACCTTGCCCGGTAACGCATAAGAGTATGAGCCGCCGGCAAACGGATCGGCGCCCCAGCGGTGGATGCCCAACGGCTTGACACGGCTCTTGAAGTCGCTGCCGAGCAACCTTACGAGGTCAGCCTGCGCGAAATCGAAGAAGGCTCGGTCGTCGCCTTTTTCCAGCTCCCAGGCATTGTTGCCGCCGAAGTAGGCTTCGATCTGCGGCCGGCCGAACGGCCGCATGTGATACATCGCGATGCGCGGGCTGTCGGTGCTGCCGAAGATGCGCGTATCCTGGTCGAATTCCTCGGCGTTTTCCAGCGACAGAAATAACTTGTCGTCGAGCCCAAGCGGCAGCCCGCGCGCGGCTTCGGTCTTTTCCGGCAGCGCCGGACTGAACAGAAATTCCTTGTCGGCGATCACCGACGTCGGCAGAGTCACGATTGCCTGGTCTGCGGTGATGACGCCACGCGCGGTCTCGATCTTGAGTCGCTTGCCGCTGTGGTCGATCTGCAGCACCGGAGACTCGAGCGCCGTCCGCAGCTCCGCGCCATAGCGGGCGACGGTCGTGCCGTAGCCTTCGACGACGCGCCAGTTGTTTTCGTTGCCGTCGTAGTTTTCGAAATCCTTGACCGAGAGCCGGTTAAGGTCGCCGCCGCTGATGTAGGTGCCGATGGCGTTGATGAGGTGGTTCCAGCGGCCGTTCGGTTCGAGAAATTCCGAGGCCGCGCGGTCCGGGCCCTTGGCCGCCTCCGCCAGGCGCTCGAAGAACGCTGCCTGCGCCGCAAAGAATTCCTGCTGCTCATCGGGCGGAAAGCCGAACGGCAGCGGCTTGCGCTGCCAGGGTGGCATGCTCTTGTCGATGGTCTCACCCTGCGCTTCGGCGATCTTGACCCACGGATTGCGGTCGGCGGAATGCAGCCAGCCGCAGCCGAGATCGATCATGTTGCCGGCGCCGCCGTCGATGCTGAAGGCGCGGCCGCCGAGCCGCCCGCGCGCTTCGATCACCAAGCACCCGATGGCCGCCTGGGCCAGACGCCGCCCCGCCGCGACGCCGGCCGCGCCGCCGCCGATGATCGCAACTTCGGTGTCGTTGTTGGCCATTCACAATTCCCGGGGGTGGGGCGGCTCGAACGCGGCCCCTTTTATCGGAGTCCCGGCGCGCAGGCCAACTCCTTGCCGGTTTGACAAAGCGGGCGCAGCGTTTCACGTTTCGCCTGTCACAATTGGCTGTTTCCGGGCTCACGCCGAATGAAACCCGCGCCTTTCGTCCGCCACGTGCCGCGCACGCTCGACGAGGCGCTTAAGATTCTGGCCGAGGTCGCGCCGCAGGACGGCCGTGTGCTGGCCGGCGGTCAAAGTCTCGTTCCCATCATGGCGTTTCGGCTGGCGAAGCCGGCCCATCTCGTCGACATCAACGAGGTCGACGAGCTGAAGCATCTGTCGAACGACGGTAAGATGCTGACGATCGGCGCCACAGTGCGCCACGCGGCATTCCACAAACCGGTGGTGCCGGGTCACCTCGGGGCGCTGCTGATGCACGTCGCGCGTCATATCGCGCACTATCCGATCCGGGTGCGCGGCACGTTCTGCGGCAGCCTGGCGCATGCCGATCCGGCATCGGAATGGTGCCTGGTGGCGGCGACGCTCGATGCAACAATTGTGGCCAGAAGCACGCGCGGCGAGCGGCTGATCGCGGCGAAGGATTTTTTCGCCGGCATCATGGCGACCGCGCTCGCCGAGGACGAATTGCTCACCGAGGTGCGGCTGCCGCTGCTCGCCGCCGACGCCAAATTTGGCTTCAACGAATTCAACCGCCGCGCCGGCGATTTCGCGATGGCGGCATCGCTTGTCACCTACCGGCTGCAGGGCGGCAAGATCGCCGAGCCGCGCGTCGGCGTTGGCGGCGCCGAGGCACGGCCACGCCGGATCGCGCCAGCCGAGGTGGCGCTCGCCGGCCAGACGCCAGGCGATGCGGCGTTCCGCGCCGCGGCCGACGCCGCCGCTACCGCGATCGAACCGCTGGAGGATCATCAGACCAACGCCGAGTACCGGCGCGATCTGGTCCGCGCCGTGGTGCGCCGCGCGCTTGAGCACTCGACGCAATGACGACAGATCGCCAGGCAATAACGATGTCGCGCGCGGGCTTTTCCCCTCCCCCCATGCGCGCTTGCGCGTGGCGGGGAGGGGTTAGGGGTGGGGGCCTCAACGCTTTGCTCCCCCCACCCCGGTTCGCATCGCTCACGCGATGCTCCCCGACCCTCCCCACCGCTTCGCGGGGGGAGGGAAAAGAAAGGCGCGGCCCATGACCGCGCACACCAAAGGCTCCGGCATGACCTGGGTCGGCCGCGCCATCCGCCGGCTGGAGGACCCGGCGCTGGTCCGCGGCCACGGCCATTTCACCGCCGATTTGCCGGCCACGCGCTGGGTGCGCTTCGTGCGCAGCCCGGTCGCATCCGGGTACATCCACAATATTGAATTACCGGCGGAAGGGCTCGTCATCACCGCCTCGGGCCTGAAAGGCCTCAAGCCGATCCGGCCGATGCTGCACAAGTTCAACTACAAGCCGGTCAGCCAGCCGATCCTGGCGACGGGCGTCGTGCGCTTCGTCGGCGAACCGATCGCCGCCGTGGTCGCCACGAGTAAGGAAGCCGCCGAGGATCTCGCCGACGAGGTGAAGATTTCGATCAGCGAAACGACGGCGGTCGTCGACACCGCCACGGCGCTCAACCCCGCTTATCCCGCCGTCCACAGCGACGTGCCCGGCAACGTCGTTGTCGAAGGCCGCGTCAAGACGGCGGAATTCGACGGGGTGTGGGGCGGCGCGCACAAGATCGTCAAGCTCGACGCGCGCTCGCGCCGGCAAAATGCGACGCCGATCGAGGCGCGCGCCGGCCACGCCGCCTACGACGCCGTCACCGGCCGCATCACGCTGACCTGCACGACGCAGATGCCGCACCTGACGCGCACCGCGATTGCCGACATTCTCGGCATGCCGGAATCCGACCTGCGCGTGATCGCGCCGGATGTCGGCGGCGGCTTCGGCCAGAAGATGTCGCTGGCGAGCGAATACGTCGTGCTGGTGTGGCTGGCGCGCAAGTTGAAAACCTCAGTCGCCTGGGCGGAGGACCGGCGCGAGAACCTGATCGCCGGCTTCCACAGCCGGGACCAGGCGATCGCGCTCGAAGGCGCCTTTGACGAGAACGCCAGGCTCGTTGCGCTCAAGGCCGATGTTGTTGCCAATGTCGGCGCCTACTCGTGCTTCCCCACCACCTGTGGCGTCGAGCCTCTGATGGCGATGGCGGAGCTGCCCGGCCCTTACGACGTGCGGCAGTACCAGTGCCGCGCGCGCGGCGTCCTCACCAACACCTGCCCGATGGCGCCGTATCGCGGCGTGTCGCGGCCGGTCATCACGTTCGCGCTCGAACGGTTGATGGACAAGGCGGCCGGCGCCTTCGGCCTCGCCCCCGACGAGATCCGCCGCCGCAACCTGATCGATAAATTTCCCTACACCTCCGCGACCGGCCTGATTTACGACGAAGGCAGCTACAAGAAGACGCTGGAGATGGCGCTGATGGCCGTCGACGTGCCTTCGTTCCGCGCGCGGCAGAAACAGGCGCGCGAACATGGCCGCCATCTCGGCATCGGCTTTGCCACCTTCGCCGAGCGCACCGGCTACGGCAGTCCGGCGTTTGCCGCGCGCGGCATGGAAATCACGCCGGGCTGGGAGAATGTGATCGTCAGCATCGACCCGTCTGGCGGCGTCGAGGCACGCATCGGCTCGTCGCCGCACGGCCAAGGCCTGCGCACAACGCTGGCACAGATCATCGCCGACGAGATCGGCATCGCGCCGCAGGCAATCAAGATCGTGCACGGCGACACCGACCGCACGCCCTACGGCTGGGGCACTTTCGCCAGCCGTTCGCTGGTGATTTCCGGCGGCGCGACGCTGATCGCGGCGCGGAAAGTGCGCGCCAAGCTGATCAAGATCGCGAGCCACATGCTGGAGGCCGCGCCCGGCGACATCGTGCTGGAGGACGGCCACGCCAAGGTTGCCGGCACCGACCGCGTCGTCGCGATCGCCCAGATGGCGCGCGAGGCCTACACGCAGACCCATCGCTTCAAGGGCGAGATCGAGCCGGGCCTGACGGAGACCGGCTCCTACGATCCGCCAGGCACGTTCTCCAACGCTTGCCACGTCGCGATCGTCGAGGTCGACACCGAGACCGGGCGCGTCGCCGTCGAGAAATTCGTGGTGGCGGAGGACGCAGGCCGCATCATCAATCCGATGATCGCCGACGGCCAGGTGCACGGCGGCGTGGCGCAGGGCATCGGCAACGCGCTGCTGGAGGAGATCATCTACGACGAGGACGGCGGCATCCTGACCGCAAGCCTCGCCGACTACCTGCCACCGACCGCGCATGAGATTCCGCCGATCGAGCTGCATCATATGGAGACGCCGAGCGTGAATTCGATCACGCGGGCCAAGGGCCTCGGCGAAGGCGGTACCATCGGCGCGCCGGCCGCGGTGATCAACGCCATCAACGACGCGCTGTCGCCATTCGGCGTCTCGATCGACGAGATGCCGGCGACGCCACAGCGCATCCGCGCGGCGTTGCGCGCTTCTTCTTTTCCCTCCCCCGCTCGCGGGGGAGGGTTAGGGAGGGGGCCTGCATGACCGACATCACGCTCACCATCAACGGCCACGCCCACGCCATTCGGGTCGAGGATCGCCGCACGCTGGCCGACGCCATCCGCGAGGATTGCGGGCAGACCGGCACGCATCTCGGCTGCGAGCACGGCATCTGCGGCGCCTGCACGGTGATCGTCGATGGCGAGCCGCTGCGCGCGTGCCTGATGTTCGCGGTGCAGGCCGACGGCAAGAGCATCCGCACCGTGGAAGGGCTCGCCGATGGTGACGAGCTGCATCCGATGCAGCGCGCCTTCATGGAGCATCACGGGCTGCAATGCGGCTTCTGCACGCCGGGCTTTTTGATGCTGGCGGTCGGCGTTCTGGAGAAAGACCCGGACATCAGCGATGACGACTTGCTCGACGTGCTGTCATCGAACCTGTGCCGCTGCACCGGCTACCAGAACATCATCAAGGCGGTGCGTGCCGCGGCCAAGGAGATGCGCGGAAAATGACGGCGGCAGGCAAATTCGTTGGCCGCTCCGTCCCGCGTCTGGAAGACCGCCCGCTGCTGACCGGCCATGGCCGTTTCGCCGCCGACATCTCGTTTCCCGGCCAGTTGCACATGCGCGTGGTGCGTTCGGCCGTCGCGCACGGCAAGATCCGCGCGATCGACGCCGCGCCGGCACAGCGATTTCCGGGCGTGCACGCGGTGTGGACCTTCGCCGACATCATGCACATTCCGCCGATCGGCTTTCGCCTGACCGGCCTTAAGCAGCTCGAGCCGTACCGGCAGCGGATACTGGCGCGCGATGTCGTGCGCTATGTCGGCGAGCCGATCGCCGCCGTCTTTGCCGACGATCCCTACCGCGCCGAAGACGCCGCCGATCTGGTCGAGGTCGAGATTGAGCATCGCCGAGCAACGCTGCTCGCCACCGAGGAACCGGGCTTCTACGACGATGAAAGATCAACAGAACCGGCCATTGTGCAAAAGGGCTATGGCGACCTCGACGCCGCCTTCCGCGCCGCGCATGCCGTTGTTTCCCTTGAGCTTTCCATCGGCCGCCATTCCGGCGTGCCGCTCGAATGTCGCGGCGCGATCGCGCGCTACGACGCGGAGCGCGACGTCCTCGAAATGCACGGCGCCGCGAAAGTGCCGCACTGGAACCGCGACCAGCTCGCGCAAATGCTTGGGCGCACAAGGGAATCTGTCCAGCTTTACGAGGGCCACGTCGGCGGCGGCTTTGGCATCCGCGGCGAACTCTACCCGGAGGATGTCCTGGTCTGCGCCGCCGCTTTGAAATTCCGTAAGCCAGTCAAATGGATAGAGGATCGGCGCGAGCACCTGATTGCCGCCAATCATTCGCGTCAGCAGGCCCATAAAATCAGCGCGGCAATCGACGTAGAAGGGCGAATCCTCGGCATCGAGGATGAGTTTGTTCATGACAACGGCGCCTACATGCGCACCCATGCCGCAACCGTGCCGGACCTTGCCGCCGCGATGCTGCCCGGGCCCTATCGCGTGCCGGCCTATCGCGCGCGCGGCCACATCCGCCTCACCAACAAGACGCCGTGCGGCACCTACCGTGCGCCCGGCCGCTTCGAGACCAGCTTCGTGCGCGAGCGGCTGCTCGATGCCATCGCGGCAAAGGTCGGCGTCGACAGAGTCGAAATCCGGCGGCGCAATTTGATCGCCAAGAGCGCCATGCCCTACACGCTCGGGCTCGACACGCTCGGCACGCATATCGTCTACGATTCGGGCGATTACGCCGGGCTGCTCGACAAGGCGCTGGCCGCGGCCAACTGGGCGACACTGCAGGACCAACTGAAGGCCCGCCGCGCGCTCGGCGAAAAAGCCGGCGCCGGCATCGCACTGTTCGTCGAGAAGAGCGGGCTGGGGCCGTTCGACACCGTGCGCATTGAGGTTGACCGCGACGGCGGCATCGAGGTGGTGACCGGCGTCGCCTCGCTCGGCCAGGGCGTGGAGACGGCGATGGCGCAGATCTGCGCCGACGCGCTCGGCGTCGATTACGCCCGCGTGCGCGTCACCCACGGCCAGACCGACCGCATCGATCGCGGCATGGGCGCCTTCGCCTCGCGCGCGACGGTGATGTGCGGCGAAGCGACGCGGCTGGCCGCCGTCAAGCTGCGCGCCACGGCGCTCGCCGCCGCCGCCGAGCTGATGCAGGCGCGCGCCGCCGACCTCGACATTGTTGACGGCGAGATCATCCGCGCTGGCGGCGGCCCGTCGATGCCGCTTGCGGCGCTCGCGCGCGCGCTGCCGGGCGGGCTGAGCGCCGAGGACACCTTCGAGTCGTCGCACATGGTCTATCCCTATGGCGTCCATATCGCCGTGGTGCGCGTCGATGCCGACACCGGCGCAGTCGCGATCGAGCGTTACCTCATCGCCTACGACGTCGGGCGCGCGGTTAACCCGATGCTGGTCGAGGGCCAGATCGCCGGCGGGCTGGCGCAGGGCATCGGCGGCACGCTGCTGGAGGAATTCCGCTACGACGAGAACGGCGAACCGCTGTCCGTCACCCTCGCCGACTACCTGATGCCGACCGCGCGCGAGGTGCCGGCGGCCGAAATCATCGTCACCGAGGATGCGCCGAGCCCGCTCAACCCGCTCGGTCTCAAGGGCGCCGGCGAAGGCGGCGCCAACCCGGTCGGCGCGGCCATCGCCTCAGCCATCGACGACGCCATCGGCACTCCCGGCGCGGTGACCGAGCTGCCCATTACGCCGCAAAGGCTGAAAGCCCTGCTGAAATAGGCGCGGTCCGAGGCATAGATTCATTGCAACGCAATCGGCCGGTCCGGCGTTTTCATGCTAGCGTCACGCTGGAGCCCGTCATGCCGCTGCGCCGACAATTTGAACTTGTTTTTTGCGTTCTCGCTGCGCTCGCCTTCGCCGGAGGCGCCCGCGCGCAGGAAAGCACGCAAGCGCAGCGCGACGCCTGCAAGCCGGACGTCTACCGCCTGTGCAAATGGTACATTCCCAGCCACGACGGGATTACCTTCTGCCTGCACCAGAATATCGACCAGCTCAGCCCGAAGTGCCGGGCGGTGATGGAAGGCAAACTGCGCTAGACGGAAGGCCTTAAAGCCCGGCGTTCGCCACCAGCACCGGCTTGTCGCGATAGAGATCCGGCAGCAACTGCTTCAGGTTCTCGATCTTCGGCAGATCGTTGAACACGATGTAGGGATAGGTCGGGTGCTGCACCAGGAAGTCCTGGTGATAGGCCTCGGCCGGATAGAATACCTTGTCCATCTCGATCGTGGTGGCAATCGGCTTGCGGAAGATGTGCGCGGCGTCGAGTTGCGCGATGTAGTCCTTGGCGACGCGCGCCTGCTCGGTGCTCGCCGGGAAGATCGCCGAGCGATACTGCGTGCCGCTGTCCGGTCCCTGCCGGTCCTTCTCGGTCGGGTCATGCGCGACCGAGAAATAGATCTGCAGGATGCGGCCGTAGCTGACCTGCCGCGGGTCGAAGGTGACGCGCACGGATTCGGCATGACCACTTTGGCCGCGCGACACCGTCTCATAGCTCGCCGTCTTGGCCTGGCCGCCGGCATAGCCGGAGACCGCGTTGCTGACGCCTTTGACGTGCTGGAAGACTCCTTGCACGCCCCAGAAGCAGCCGCCGGCCAGCACCGCAACCTCGGAGGTTGCGCCGGTCGCGGCCTCGTCGGAGGCAGGCAGCGGCACCGCGTGCGGTTGTTCCGCCGCCGCGGCCGGCAACGCCGTCAGCACGAACAGCGACAACAGCGCGGCGGGCAGATTCCGCAAGAACGGCGTGTGATTGTGTGGTTGCATGATGTCCTCCCGCGCGAAACCCGCGCCCTTGTGTCACCCTTACATAGGACAAGCGCAGCGCAAACGAGACACAGAACTTGGTGAGCCCCGGCGTCGCGCCGATAACGGCGGCGTGAGTGCCCGGAAAACAAGTGAATCTGGGCGCTTTCGTGCCCCAACTGTGGCCCGGCGGGCGCGCGAAATTCTTAATGAAGACAAATTAATGCTGCCGGATCGCTCGTGCATGGCCCGCGCGATCACCATCTGAGCGTCCGATCCCCGAAACAGAAAACCGGCTGCCCGATCGGGCACGACAATCCATGCGTGAGTTGGACGCGAAAGAACTTGAAGCGCTGCGGCTGTTTGCGAGCGGAAGAACCGCCGATGAGATGGCGGTCGAACTCAACGTCAGCAAGAGCATGGCGCAGCATTATCTCCGCGTCGCGGCGCGCAAGCTTGGCGCGCGCAATCGCGTGCATGCCGTCGCCATCGCGGTGGAACTCGGATTCGTGAAAAGCGGCGGCTGAACGGCCGCCGCTGTTCCGTGGGATTGTTTCGGGCGAGCCGCTAGGCCGCGTTGCGGTTCTGCTCGACGGCGTCGCCGGACTGGTTGTGAGCGCCGAGCAGGATGGAGCCGAGCAGAGCCTCCATCTCGAGCCGCGCGGTGGCGTGCGACATGGTCGGCCGCGTGCCGAGCGTCAGCTGGTCGAGATCGTCGACCGCCGTCAGGCCCCGCGGAAAGAACTCGCGGAAGATGACGCGCTCGGCCAGCCCGTCGACGTAACGGAAGTTCTGCCGTTTCGACAATTCCTGCAGGCTCTCGCCGACCAGCCGCTTGTTGCGCGAGGTGCCGAAGGTCGACAGCCGGTTGCGCAGCACGATCCAGTCGATGACCGTGTTGTCGAGCACCTGGCGCTGCGATCGCGCCTCCTCGACCATCTGCGCGTAACGGCTGGTGCCGGTAACGGCAAAGGTCTCGGGATCGACGGTGCCAAGCACGTCGAAGTCGACGAAGCTGTCGTTGAGCGGCGTCACCAGCGTGTCGGCGATCGTGTGCGCGTAGCGCACCAGGAAGCTGTCGCGGCCGGGAGTGTCGATGACGACGTAATTGCAAGTCGGCGCCAGGCTGAGCACGGCATCGTTCAGCGCCTTGCATTCCACCGCCCGCTCGTCCGCATACGAGGTATCGAGGTTGGCGTTGAGGCAGATGTGACTCGGCACGCCGAGATCGCGGCCGACCCGCTCGCCCCAGGCGCGCCGGTTCTCGATGTAGTTGGTGAAGCTCTTCTGCTGCGAGTCGACATCGATGGTGCCGACACTTTCGCCGGCCTTGAGCAATGCGACTGCGATGTGGATGGCGACGGTCGACTTGCCCGAGCCGCCTTTTTCGTTGCCGACGACGATCACGCGTGGGAACTGGGTCTGGGCTGAATTTCCATGAATCATGAGCGCGCGGTCTCCATGTGTGGTTGAGCCGTTGAACCACCGCTGATGTGTTGGACGAGAGTCATTTGTTGTGATTCGCCGGATTCGCGCCAGCCCGAATTTTGTCCACGCGGCAAGTTTTTTGATTTTTGTTTCACAGGAACTTCAGACGGATGAGTCGCGGCGGACTGTCACAAACCTGCCGCGTTCGGTCGCTCAGCCGCTACGCGCGTCTAGTGCGGATCGAAATACGGCACGTAGCCGCTTTGCGTTGTCTCGATGCGGCCGGCGTAGGGCGCGCCGACGTGGCCGGGGAATACGAGCGCGTCGCTCGCCGCGCAGTAATCAAGGACTTTCCGGCGGCTGACACGGGCCTGCGCCGCATCCGAGTTCTTCGGGAAGTTCCAATCCGGATTGTAGACCTGCAGCAGGTGATGCCAGACGTCGCCGATGAAGGCCGCGCGCTGGCCTTTGCTTTCGAGCTTGAAGAACACGTGCCCGGGCGAATGACCCGGGGCCGAATCGATCTCGATGAAGTCATTGAGGCGATGGCGGCCGCCGCTGACCAGATCGGCCTTGCCATATTCCAGGATCGGCACCACGCACTCGCGGAATGTGCCGAACTCGGCCGGGCCTTCCTTCGGGTCGGCATCGACCTTGGTGAAATAGTCGACGTCCGGCTTGGAGAAGACGTAACGGGCGTTGGGGAAGGTCGGCACCCATTTGCCGTCCTTCTGCTGCGTGTTCCAGCCGACGTGGTCGTGGTGCAGGTGGGTGCACATCACCAGGTCGATCTGCTCGGGCCGCGCGCCGGCGGCAGCGAGCCGCTCGAGCCAGGGCTCGTTGAGCATGTGCCAGAACGGGCGGCCGGGCTTGAGCTTGTTGTTGCCGCAGCAGGCGTCGATCAGGATCTTCTTGCCGCCGACCTGCAGCAGCCAGCTGTGCACCGGCAGACGGATGGCGCCGGTCTCCGGCACGTAATGATGCGGCGCCAGCCAGTGCAGATGCCTCTTGAGGTCGGCGTCGGTGAGGTCCGGGAATATTTCACGCAGCGGAAAGCTCGGGACATCGGTTTCCTGAACGCGCGTGATGGTCGCGTCGCCAACTCGAAACACCGGCGTCTCCCTTCGAATTGCGCTGCAAGAGACGGCAAGTGTCCCCGGCGCGTCAGCCAGGGTCAAGCAAGACAAGATTGCACGTGATTCCACTTGGCATCGTCGGCCGTTTTGTCTGTTATGCTGCGCGCGCCGGAGACATATCACCCCCATGAAATTCGCCAACTTCAGCCACATCTGGGCCAAGCCCGGACTGACCCCGCATCAGCGCTACGAGGAGCTGTGGCGCGAGCTCATCCTGTGCGACGAGCTCGGCTTCGACTACGCCTTCTGCGTCGAGCATCACTTCCGCCCTGACGAGAGCTGGATCTCGTCGCCGAGCCTGTTCGCGGTCGGCGCCGGCGCGCGCACCAAGCGGCTGCGCATCGGGCCGATGGGTTACATCGTGCCGCTGTACCATCCGCTGCGGCTGGCCGAGGAGATCGCGATCGTCGACCAGATGCTGGGCGGGCGCATGGAATGCGGGCTGGTGCCCGGCATCAATCCCGACTACTTCCGGCCGTTCGGCCTCGAATACGGCCAGCGCAAGACGCCGACGCTCGAATTCGTCGATTACATGCGCGCAGCCTTCGGCGAGCAGCCGTTCGAGTTCAAGGGCGAGAATTTCAACACCGTCGAGCCGACGCGGCTGGCCGTGCTGCCGGCGCAGAAGCCGCATCCGCCGCTCTGGATGATGAGCCGCGACCCGCAGACGCTCGAGTTCTGCGCCGAGAAGGGCATCAATCCCGGCTACTTCCTGATCTATCCGCGCAGCGACGCGGCGCCGCGTTACCGCAAGTTTCTCGAGGATTGGGAGAAGGCCGGCCAGCCGCGCAAGCCGAACATCGCCTACTGCACCATCGTCTATGTCGACGAAACCGACCAGAAGGCACTCGACGTCGCGCTGACGCGCGCAAGCCACGCCTACGAAGGCTTCCTGCCGCCGCCGAAGCCGGGCGAGAGCTTCGAAGTGCGCGTCAAGGAACACGCCAAGAAGTTCATCGGCCGCGGCGAGCCGGGCGCGTCCGAGATCATGGCCAACATCTTCGATCCGGATTACCTGATGAAGCACGAGCTGGTGTTCATCGGCTCGCCGGAAACCGTCGCCGCCAAGCTGCACAAGGCCGCGACCGACGGCGTGTTCAACGTCTTCCTCGGCGAGTTCAGTTTCTCGGACCTGCCGGAGGCGGACCTGATGCGTTCGATCCGCCTGTTCGGCGAGAAGGTGATCCCGGCGCTGCGCGGCTACGAGCCGTTCTGACAACGGCCCGTAGCCAAAGCGATTTGCGGCTATTCGGCCGGCGCCGGCGCCTCCTGCAGGTACGGACGCTCGCGCAGGCGCGCAGCGTTGAGCCGGTAGATCAGGAACGCGATGACCGCGCCGACCAAGAACGGCAGCGCCGACCACATGTAGAGTTGCGGCACCGGCAGGCCGACGAACAGCGCGCCCACCATCGGCCCGACGATGGCGCCGAGGCGGCCGATGCCGAGCTGCCAGCCCGAGCCGTTGGCGCGCAGCGAGGTCGGATAGATCATGGCGCCGACCACGTTGATGCCAGACTGGATGCCGAGCACCACGGCGCCGGCGAGGAACGTCGCGATCAGCAGAGCGGTCGTCGACGACAGCCCGGCGTAACCGATCGAGCCGACCACCGGCACCGCCACCAGGAACAGGATGGCGATGGCGAAGAAGCGCTGCCTCTGTACCCACCAGCACAGCACCAGGGCGCCGACCGTGCCGCCGACCTGCAATGCCGCGCCGGCAAGCGCCGCGGTCGCGGGCGCGACCTTGGCGGCGCCCATCAGCGTCGGCGTCCAGCTGATGAGGAAGAAGTAGCCCATCAGGTTGAGCGCGAACATCAGCCAGGTGAGCGGCGTGATCAGCGCGAGGCCTTCGCGGAACAGATAGACCGGATTGCTCGGCGCCTGCTTTTCGTCCTCGATCACGAAGCGCGCGTTGGCCGGCACCACGGTGCCGGGGCTGATCTCGGCGATCACCGCCGTCAACTTGGCGCGATAGGACTCATGCAACGCCATGTGCTTGATCGATTCCGGCAGACCGAAGAACGCCGCGATGGCGATGAGCACCGGCACCACGCCGCCGATGGTGAAAATGATCTGCCAGCCGTATTGCGGAACCAGCGCCGCGCTGACGAAGCCGGCGACCGCGCCGCCGATCGGCACCGTGCCGGCCGCGATGATGGCCAGCACCATGCGGATGCTGCGCGGCGCCGATTCGGTATTGATCGCCACCACGTTGGGGATGACGCCGCCGATGCCGAGGCCGGCGATCAATCGCAGCCACGACATCTCGGTCAGGTTGGTGGCGTAGGCACCGGCGAAGGTGAAGACGCCGAACAGCAGATTGGAGAGGATGAGCGCGTTTCTTCGCCCGTAGCGGTCGCCGACCCAGCCGAAGATC